>WUUC01049700.1_pt1 | contig 10949 bp, 9 predicted proteins | sample 6278441 | NCBI WGS metagenome assembly WUUC01 (sample SAMN13675441, study PRJNA597444) | soil metagenome | isolation source: soil | place: USA: Washington | collected 2017-10 | reverse complement strand
CGGCACTCGTCTAGGGAGCTGAACCGGCCCGCGCCGGGCCACTGGCCCGCGCGCGCGGAAGTTGCGCCGGGTTTTGTGCGGGAACGAGCAGATCCGGCGTAACTTCCGCCGGGCCGCACCAGGTTTCGCCCCGATCGTCGACCTCGGCCCCCGTATATTGGTCTCCGATCCGCGAGTGTCCGAAAGCCGGCGCAACTTCCGCCGAGCCACTAGTCCGCGCGGGCGGCGGCGTGGCGTGCATCACCAGGCGTGACCACCACCAGCGCGTAGTCGGCCGGCTCGATGCTGGGAGGGACGCTGAACGTGCCGTGGAAGCGGCCCGCCTCGTCCGTAACGGTGACACCCAGCAGCACGGCACGCTGCACGTCTGTCGCCGCCAGCGACACCTCGATGCGCAACCCAGCCACTGGAGCTCCCGAGCGCAGCTGTGCAAAACCTTCCACATCCAGGCCAGTGCCGCGCAGCACCTCCGGCACGTAGCGCGTCACGGTGAGTGTCACGGGCGTTCGCCCGTCGGAGAGCCGCGACTCGGGTAACGCGCTCTGCGCGACCGAGAGCGTCGGCTTGATGGAGCGATCGGTACGCGACCGGTCGCCCGCGGTGCCGCGTGCGGCGACGCCCGACGCCTCTTGGGCTCGCTCGGCCCGCGAGTAGCTCTCGGTGTAGGCCGACGGGCGCGGCCACGGATCGTCCACGCTTGGCCGATAGAAGGGCTTGTCGCGCGTGGCGCGCGCATCGAGGCCTTCGGCGGCGCCGCCCAGATCGATGCGCACATAGCCGAGCTCGGGCAGCTTCACCTCGACCCAGGCGTGCGCCTCGTTTTGCACGAAGCGCGCGGGAAAGCCCAGAGCCTGCGCCGTGATCACGAATGCGTAGCCGCGATGCCTGCACACCCCGCGCTTGCCGCGCGCAAGATCGAGGAAGATGTTGCCAGTATCGCGCGGTGCGACCTTCGACTCCGTGAAGCTGCGAAAGTGTTCGACCAACAGCTTGAGCGCCTGAGCGCTGTCCATGCCCCGCGTCAGCCCGAGCTCGCGCGCGAACAGAAGCGCATCCCGCTCCACCTTTTCCGGCATCGGGAACACTTCGGCGGCCAGCGCGTCCGTCTTGGACTGCGGCAGCGGGCCGCCAAAATAACCCCGTGGTGCATCGATGACGTAAGTCACGCGGATTTGACGCGCTCCCACCAGGGTCGCCACTGCGAAGAAGTTGTCGGCGCCATCGCGCTCGAAGCTGAGGTTGTGATGGTCCGCTTGCACGCTCAGCAGGCGCGACTCTGGCGAGACCGTGGGCAACGGCACCACATTGCCCTCCGAAAAATCCAGGACGACGCTGGCCCAAAATCGATCGCGCGGGCGGGCGTCGGGCGGCGCCGCGTCGAGCCCCTCTACCGGCACCGGCCTGCGCACGGGATCTCCTACGCCGAGCAGCGGCGTGGCCCCGTCCAAGCTGATGGCATCAAGCGCAGAGACGCGCTTGAAAGGGGTGATGGCCGGCGTGAATACTTCGAAGTAGCCGAGTGTTCCCTCCAGGTCGGTCACTCGGTCCGGGCGAAAGCCGGAGACCCTGCGGCCGGGCTCCTGGCGTCCGCCCTGCGCGGAAGGCCCGGCCAGCATGGCTCTTTCTTCACCCTGGCGGAGCGGTCCGCCGGGCGGGCGCGGCAACTTGAGCCCGCCCGCTAGCAAATCGTCCGGCGTGGCCGCGCCGAAAACGGTCAGCTCACTCAGAGATAGGCGCGGGATGTAAGTGTGAGACCTAGGTGATTCACACGCGATGCCCCACGCACATACCAGGAAGGTTACGAAGCGAATGTCCCTGCTCATGGAACCTGCGTCGCGCGACCTTCGGAGGTATGCTGGTTTTCGGCCCCCTGCTGGGTCCATGTCGATATGAGCATACTACTCGCGATCCTCGGAATCTCGGCACTCGTCATCGTGCACGAAGCCGGACATTTCCTGGCAGCGCGCGCGTTCGGAATGCGCGTGCTGCGCTTTAGCATCGGCTTTGGGCCCACCATCGCCAAGTGGCAACCACCGGGCAGCCCCACCGTATTTCAGATCAGTCTGATTCCATTCTTGGCGTACGTGCAGATCGCCGGGATGAATCCGGCCGAAGAGAACGACCCGAACGATCCCGAGCTGTATCCGAACAAGAGCGTGTTCGCGCGCTTCGTGACGATCTTCGCCGGACCCTTCGCGAACTACATCACCGCCTCCGCGCTGGTGTTCGCGCTTGCCACCATGGGCCACCACGGCGAAAACCCGCCGCATGAGCCGATGGTCGTGGAAACCGTGCAAGAGGGCTCACCCGCGAAGGGCGCGGGCATCGTGCCCGGCGACATCATCCGCAGCGCGGATGACAAGCCCGTGAAACACGTGCTCGACTTGATCGAGATCACCAGCAAGCGCGCAGGCAAACCGACCCGTTACGTCGTGGAGCGCGATGGCAAGCAGCTCTCGCCCTTCACCATTACTCCCATCGACGATCATGGCCGCGGCATCATCGGCATCGTACCGAAGGCCCGCAACGATCCCATGGCCATGGGGCGCGCCCTGGGTTATTCGGTCCTCTATCCCTTCGAACTGACCCTGCATCAGCTGGAAGGCTTCGCGCACATGTTCAAGCAGGGCAGCACGGAGGGCGTGGTGGGGCCGGTGGGGATGGTGAAGATCGTGGCCACGCGCACCGGCTCGTTCGTGCAGCTCGCCAACGTGCTCATCCTGATCAGCGTGGCGCTCGGCATGTTCAACTTGCTGCCGCTGCCCGCACTGGACGGCGGACGCCTGGTATTTCTGGGCTACGAGGTCGTCACGCGCAAGCGCGCCAACGAGCGCGTCGAGAACATGGTGCACACGGTGGGCCTCGTGCTGCTGCTGTGTCTGATCGCGCTCGTAACCCTGCGCGACGTCGCCGGCTAACCCACGCGCTCGCCTCGCTCGATCGAGCGGCCTGACTCGTCGTCGTAGGCGGCGCGCCTTTGGCGGCTAGCTTTAGGGGGCCGGCTCCCAGTTGTTCCGTTGCCTGCTGCAGCGTGCAGGGCGCTCTGAAGGCGTCTCGGAACCGAGGCGATGTGGGTGGGCCGCGGCGCCGCGGCGAGAGGCAGTGCCCGCAACGCTGATGCATGGGCGGGCTTTCACCCTTACCCAGCTTCAGCACGCGCGCTACTCGGCTCCGCTGAGCGTAGCGAAGCGGAGCCGAGCAGCGGAGCGTTTTCGCGCCCCCGTTGCCAGACAGCACTGGCCCACCACGCTGTCAGCGAAGAATCACGGGCACTGCCTCTCGCCGCGGCGCCGCGACCCTCCCGCCCCGACTCGGTGCCGAGACCTACCGCGTTGCACCGCTACTCCGCGGGCACACTTTCGCTGGCTGGCTGGGGCTTGGGCAGAGGGTTGAGGCGCTGCTCGAGCCGTGCCTTCAGCCGCTCATGGCGCCGGGCGACGTTGGGCCAGCGGTAGCCCAAAATCATCAAGCAGCCGACGTCGAAGCCGAAGTAAAAGACGCTGATACCGCTCGGCGGATTGCCGCTCGGGATGAACTCGAATTTGTCGAATATCGCCGCGGGCCAGAACCAGCAGCCGAAGCTGGTTCCCACCTGTTCGAGGTAGGCAACGAGCAGGAACATGGCCAGAAAGAACATGCGCGACTCTTGGTGGCGCCAGATGAAATACACATAGAGCGCCGTGCAGAGCGCGCCGTAAACATCGTTGCGAGCCACCAGCCAGAACGCCGCGTAGCCCACGCCTAGTGTCAGCATGAGCGGCGCAAGCCAGGCCTTGTTGCGCATGACCCACGGCTCGCGCACGAAGTAAAACACCGCTGCGTACAGCAGCGAGTGGCCCGGCGGAACGTACACCGGCACGTTGGCCAGGCGGTACTCGTACATGCCGACCACCAGCGAGAAGAACACTTCACCGGCCACTGCCATCAGCAGGCCGTTCTGCATCAGCATCTTCAGCCGCGGTGGCGCGTCGCGATGAACCCACCAAAAGGCTGCGATCATCAGCAGGTTCGCGGTCCACTGGCCGTAGCCAGCACGCTCGGCTACGTAGCGGCTGTCGAGGAAACACACGATGGCGATCAGAGCCACGACTCCGGTCCACGTGCCGGAACGTCGGAAAGGTCGCATGGAGACGGAAACAGGCTCGGCAATATCAAGCATGCGGTCCTTATACGGGATGAAGGCCGTTCGGGAGAAGAGCCTACGGCTTGGCAAATAAGGCCGGTATCCTCCTTTACCGGCTTTCAGTGAGCTTTTACACTCGGGCCGACTTTCGCCCCCCAGGCCCCTCGAGCAGCGGCCCAAGGAGAACATGTGCATGGCGCGCCCAGCAGCCCGTCCCGCGTTTCGTTGGAGTTTGGTGCTGATCCTGTGCGTGCTCTCGAGCAGCGCCCTGGCCCAGAACAAGCAGGCAGACGAGTTTTCCCTCGACGAGGAGCCCACCGGCCAGCGCAGCACGGCGCCCGCGCCGCAAAACCCAGAGGAGCCCAGCCTGCTCGGTGACGAGCAGGCCCTGCAGGAGGAGCAGGCCCCGACCGAAACATTCCGCGATTCGACCGACCCTTACGAAGATCCCAAGAAGCACTACCTCTTCGTGGGCGCCGCCTGGCGCTACGTGCGGCTGCCTTCGTTCGTGCTGGAGTGGTTTCTCGACTCGGCGCCCAGCCTGGGCACCGCAGGCAGTTTCTTCGGCGAGGTCGGCTACCGCAAGGACAACTTTCAGGTCACCGGCGAGGTTGGCTGGATGAACTGGAACTTCAAGGGCCCATTCCAGCTGTCCGGTGATCCGGTGATAGACACGGAGTGGCTCGACGCCAAGCTCAACTTCCTCATGGCCACCGCCGCGGTCACCTGGTCCACCTCGTTCACGGACTGGTTCGCGCTGGAGTACGGGGTCGAGGGCGGTTTGGCCGTAGTGTTCGGCGACATGGTCCGTAACGAGGCCTACCGGCAGGGTGGCCAGTGGCACAAGTGCCCCGCGTGGGCGCCACAAGACGGCTTGAACAACCCACTCTGGCCCGCGGATATGCTGCCCCCGACGGCGGAGCAGCAGCAGTACTGCGACCCGCCGATCTCCGAAGGCGGCGTCATCCCGGCCAGCAACGAATCCGACGAGATCGGCGCTCACTACAACGTCGAGGCCAAACACGGCATCGCCAACAAGGGCATTCCGCACGCCGTGCCGGTGCTTGGACCGCGCCTCTCACTGCGCTTCAAGCCCATCCATCAACTCGTGATCCGCGTCGACGTACCGTTGCCGCTGATGCCCTTCGGATTCGTCGGCGGCGTGGCGGCCCACTTCGGCTTCTGAGCCCCGCTGAACTCGCCGCTTGCTCGGGCTTTCGCCCGTGGGAGAACGCTGGACATGACTCGTTTGCGTTTTGCTGACTGGGGCTTGCTGTTGAGCCTCGCGCTGGTGTCGGTCGAACGCGGGCAGGCCGAGGCGCCCCGGGTCGACGCGCGCGCGCCCGTCCGTGAGCAAGCTCCGGACGCAGCGGTGCTCAGTCCAGCCGATGTGGCGCGGCGCGCCCAGGTAGTGGCCAAAGGCAAGGGCTTCCAGATCACGCTCGGCAGCGTGGAGGACTACATCAACAAGCAGCCGCCCGTGCTGCGTGCGCGCTATCAAGCGCCGGAAGAGAAGCGGGCCTTACTCGCCAACCTGCTGCGCCTGGAGCTGCTGGCAGGCGAAGCAGAGGAGCGCGGCTTGGCGCAGAACCCGGCGGTTCGGCAAACGGTCAAGGACGGCGCGGTACAAAGCCTGGTGCGCACCGAGATCGACGAGAAGGTCACCGCGCAATCGATCTCGAAAGAAGATGTCGCCGCCTACTACGCGAAAAATCCGCAGGACTTCCACCATCCGGCCGAGCGCCGCGCGAGCCACATTCTGGTGGCCACGCTGGAGCAGGCCAAAACGCTGCTGGCCGAGGCCAAAACAGCCGATCTGCGCGCCTTCGGGGAGCTCGCGCGCCGCCAGAGCCTCGACGGCGAGACCAAGCTGCGTGGCGGTGACCTGGCATTTTTTACGCGCGAACCTGGCCCGGCGGATGGACGCAAGGTGCCCGAAGCCATCCGCAAGGCTGTGTTCGAGCTCAAGGCAGTCGGCGACACAGCCGACAAGCCGGTCGAAGTGGACGGTCAGTTTTCGATCGTGCGCTTCACGGGAGAGCGCCCGGAGCGTCATGTCAGCCTGACCGAAGCCGAGGGCACCATCCGCAGTAAGCTCTGGCGTGAGCGGCGGCAAAAGGCGGTCACCTCCCTCCTCGACAGGCTGCGCGCCAAGGACAAACCCAAGGTCTTCACGGAGCGCGTCGACCTGGTGACGTTCGACGACATGGAAAAGCGACCCACGGGATTCGCGCCCGAGCCGGCGCGACCCGCTTCGCCCCATGCTCGGCCAAAAGCCGCGCAGCCTACGCCCAAAGCGCCATGACGGTTGCGCCTTCCGTGGCGCAGGAGGCCGCTCTGCTGCGCGAGCTCAGCGCCACCACGCGCCACCTGAACCAAACCTACTTCAAGGGTGCGCTCAGACCGGTGCAGCTCTCACTCAGCGCGGCCAATGGATTTTTGGGCCGCTTCGTCCCGGACCCACCTAGCATCGAGTTGTCGCGGGAATTCGTGCAGAGAACCAGCTGGGGCAGCATCGTCGAGGTGCTCAAGCACGAGCTTGCGCACCAATTCGTGGTCGAAGTGTTGCGCGAACCGGAGGAGCCCCACGGGCGCGCCTTCCGCGCGGTCTGCGAGCGGCTCGGCATCGACGCGCGTGCGCGCGGCGTGCCGGCAGCGGCCGAGCTGAGCTCGGAGAGCGCGCGCGTCCTTTCGCGCGTCCATAAGCTGCTCGCGCTCGCCCAGAGCGACAACCGCCACGAAGCCGAGGCGGCCGCGGCGGCAGCGCAGCGGCTCATGTTGCGCCACAACCTGGAGCTGGGCAGCACGAGCCATCCGGCGGGCTACGCCTTCCGCCATCTAGGGCGAATCACCGGTCGCGTGACGGAGTGGGAGCGCCGGCTGGGCAATCTGCTGGGCGAGCACTTCTTCGTGGAGATCATCTGGGTGCCCGCATACCGTCCCGTGGAGCAAAGGCGCGGCAGCGTGATGGAAGCCATCGGCAGCCCTGAAAACCTCGAGATCGCTGCCTACGTGTACGACTTTCTCGCGCAGGCCGCGGAGCGCTCGTGGCGCGCGCACAAGCTCGAGAATGGTCTCGCCAGCGACCGCGATCGACTCGTCTACTATGCCGGGGTGATGAGCGGGTTTGCGCAGAAGCTGAGCTTGCAGGCGCGGGCACACAAGGCCGACGGGCTGGTCTGGGTGCCGCATGCGCGGCTGACCGAATACACGCGCAAGCGCCATCCGTACCTGCGCACGGTGTCCCATGGCGGACAACGCCGCGGCGAAGCGTTCGCGCACGGGCAGCGCGCCGGGCGCGAGGTGCTCTTGCACCGTGGCATATCGCGCGGCGGCTCGGCCGAAACCAAGCTGCTAAAGGGCTAAATCAACGCTACGCGGCGACGTCGCCGGGCTTCTCTGCGAGCAAGAAGGCCATTGGCGTGAAAATGCCCAGCTCGCCTCCGCGCACCAGGGCGTCTGCGCCCACGTTCAGGAAGTCGCTGATTTCCGAGGTGCCGCGTGGCGCTACGCGCGCCACTTCCAAGGTGCGCGTCAGCACCTTGACCATGGCCTTGCCCACCGTGCTGCGGCGAATGCCTGTGTTGGAGAGTTCGCGACCAGTCAGGCTGTGGTACCAGGGCACTTCGCGGTCACCGTAGTGAGCGCGATCTTCGACTTCGAGCACGCGAAAGCCTGCCTGTTCGAAACAGCCCCGTGTCCCCTCGATGCTCCAGATGTCCGGCAAGCCGTTGCCCTCTTCGATGTCGCGCTTGATGCGGACGTGCTCGGGTACACGCGCATCGAAGCGATCGGTCAGACACCATTCGTAGATGGCGACCTTGCCCTGTGGCTTGAGCACGCGAAACAGCTCGCGGAACAGCGCCGTCTTGTCCGGGGCATGGCAAGTGGCCTCGAACGCGTAGGCCGCGTCGACCGACGCGTCTTCGCGCGGGATGTTCATGAAGTCCGCTTCGAGCAGCTCGCACAAGTCGGAGAGGCGGGCCCCGCGATTGTAGGTGCGCGCCTTGTGGACCTGATAGGCGTTGTTGTTCACGCCGAAAATGCGCGCCTTCGAAAAGCGCGCGATCTCGCGCATGGGTCCGCCGACGCCGCAGCCGATGTCGAGCACGGTCATGCCCGGGCCGAGTCCCAGGCGCAGCGCGATGAAATGTTGATGTCGCTTGAGCGAAGCCTCGAACGGTTCGCGCAGATAGCGCGGGGCGAAGTGAAAAGACTCTCCCCAACCTCGCTCGTAGATGTCCGTCACCAGATCGTAGTAGCCGCTCACCATCTCTTCGTAGCGGCGTTTGCGCGCCGCTAGGTCGCCACCGCCATTGTCGTGAAACGAACGATAGTGCTCGACGTCACCACGAACATCGCTGTGCACATGACCTGCGCGCGTGTTTACGAGCTGTGCCATAAGTTACTCCTCACATCAGCGCTGCGGACGAACACGAGTCCAGTGATTTGTACTGCCATCCCCGCTGAGCTCAAGCAGTTGCCGTTGAAAAACGCGCCAAAAACTGCGCGAAAAACGATGGGGAGCTCCGTATCATTGCAGGCTGTGGCAGAGCGCGGCCAGCGCTCACGCAAGCAACGCTCGATCACGATTCTGCCTCGTCTCAGTTCGCGCCGCCGGGCGCCGCGCGCATTTGGCTCGTCGTCATCTTCGGCTCGGGTTTAGGCGCCAGCGCAGCTTGAACGGCTCGGCGAGCTCCAACGCAGCCGCGAGCGACTCCACCGGTATGCTGCAAACGCGATCAGCAGCGACGTCAGTTGCAGCGTCGCAGTCTCGTGGACCCGACAGGCTTCACGTAGACGCGCGCGGTGCGACCGTACAAAGCGAGCGCGCGCGCTGCATCATCGGCGACGTCGCGCGCCCAACGGCAAGCACTCGTTCCTGGTTCGCAGCCGTGGTCCGCACATGAGTCATCGCGATCTGGATGCACCCCTGCAGCAAGACTGGAGCTGACGGCTATCCAGCGGCGGAAGCGGGCGCAGTGATCGTGCGCGGCCATACCGCGGCGGCAGGCGGACTAAGGCCCTTCGCGCGTGGAATGGGGCTCGCGCTGCCCGAAAGGCGCTTCTCACTTTGCCATGTGAATCTCGAGACAGAGGCTGTCCGAAATAGAGAGAGCGACTCACTCGCGCCAGCCTGGGCGGCGGCATCGCGCGCACATGGGATGAGAGCTAGGCGCCTTCCTTCCTGCAACGATCGAGTCCGACAAGCGCCTCTGCGCTGCCGGCGTGTTTTCGCGGATTTGGGTGGAAGTCTGCGACTCGACCGATGCGCGCCGCCGCCGCCCCGCAAGCACACTTTTCAGCGCTTCCCTTCACCGTGGCAAACACCCTCGATCAGCGCAAAAGTGGCCATGCCCCTACACGGAACCGGTCACGCGGACTGAGCGCAAACGCAGCCCGACACGGGGATGTTGCTTTTTTTGGAAGATCTTACGACCCTGAAAGGACTGAAGAGGCTACGGTGAGAGGGTCTATATAGGGGTGGGGCCGTCGTATGACAGAGCTGAACTGGAACCTGAGCTGGACCCTCGCGACCATCGGTCTGTGCTGGCTCTTCATGTCTTGTGCAGTCGCCCTGGCGCTGGGGCGCATCATTCAACGCAGCAAAGCGGGCGGCGTGGTAGCGCAAGGCTCCGACGCGCGACGCGCTGAAGAGCTCGGCATCGAAGACGAGAGCGACGTAGACGAGACGGGCTGTCGCGCAGCGAGCGGCACGCGCCTCAAGCCGGTGAGCTTCCAAGAAGAGGCCGCGCCCAAGCGCAAGGTCTCCTAGCCAGCGCTCGGAGTTCGGCTTCGCGCGGTCCGCGCGCGTCGACTGATCGCTCGACGGAGATACCGGCTGGCGAGTCGCTACGGGAGGTGCCCCATCCTGCGCCTCTTGGTCTGCAGGTAGTGCTCGTTTTCGTTGCCAGGCTCGATGCGCACGGCCACGCGCTCCACGAGAGTGCCCTCGGCTCGCAGCGCCTGGACCTTCTCCGGGTTGTTGGTCAAGAGCCGGACCGAGCGCACTTCTAGGTCGCGCAGGATGGCATTGGCGGCATGGTAACGGCGCAGGTCGTCCTCGAAGCCCAGCAAGCGGTTGGCGTCCACGGTATCGGCACCCTGCTCCTGCAGCGCGTATGCGCGGATCTTGTTGCCGAGCCCGATGCCGCGGCCCTCCTGGCGCAGATAGATCACGACCCCAGCTCCATCTTCGACGATGGCGCGCATCGCGTGGTCCAGCTGCTGGCGGCAGTCGCACTTCAGCGAGTGCAGCACCTCGCCGGTGAAGCATTCGCTGTGCACCCGCGCGAGCACCTGTTCCCGGCCGGCCGGCTCACCGTGAACGATGGCGCAATGCTCGTGGGGCGTGCCGGCTTCGCGGTAGACAATCACGCGCATGCGCCCGTACTCGGTGGGCACGATGGCCTGGGCGTAGCGGGTGACTACGCTCGGTGCGGGGCTCTCGCCTGCGTATTCCATCAGCTTTTGTCTTAGCTCCGATTCTGCTGTTCCGCGAGCAACGCGGCCTGCCGGTTGGCCCTGAGCGCCGTCACCAGCTCTTCCAGGTCGCCCTCCATGATGGTGTCAAGGCGGTGCAAGGTGAGGCCAATTCGGTGATCCGTGACACGATTCTGCGGGTAATTGTAGGTGCGGATCTTCTCCGAGCGCTCGCCCGAGCCCACCATGCCGCGGCGCTCGTCCGCGATGGCCTTGTCATGAGCCGTTTGAGCGAGAGCGAGCAGTCGCGTGCGCAAGAGCTTCAAAGCGCGCGCCTTGTTCTTGTGCTGCGAGCGCTCCTCCTGGCACTTGATGATGATGCCCGACGGCCTGTGGAACAGCT
>WUUC01044882.1_pt1 | contig 10949 bp, 9 predicted proteins | sample 6278441 | NCBI WGS metagenome assembly WUUC01 (sample SAMN13675441, study PRJNA597444) | soil metagenome | isolation source: soil | place: USA: Washington | collected 2017-10 | reverse complement strand
TTACCATGTTCATTGCAAGTTCTTCGTTTGCATACGTGCGACCAGAAAAAGGATCCAAACCTAGTTGCTGGGGACGACCGTTTCGTGGGTTCACATCATTGCAAACAAAATCACCATCACCAACAATGATCATCGCTGTTGGGGCGGAAGTATCCTTAAAATTCTCTTTCTCCACTCCATCCGGAAGGAACCTGTTCTTGTAAAGCGAAGTGAATGTACCTTCCAACAACCATGAAACAGGTATGGGTCCTTCATTGAATGATGCAGGGTCAACATTCTTCCTCAGGTCATTGATACTCACCTTTACTGGTGCGCCAACTTTCCTCGATGTTTGCGATGAAAAAAGCAGGGGTGTTTTTTTCACGCCAGCCACTCTCACGGTATCGACAGAACTAATGAACTTTGTAATGGCTGCATCCGAATTTCTCGTGATGATATGGTCGGCATGCATATAAAGCAATGGAAAGAAGGGCCATTCCATTTGCATGATCTGCGGCTTGCCACCGGCGTCTGACGTAACAACCGGGTACGGTGCCGCAAAACGATCCTGGATCAGATCGTAGTTAACACGCACACCATATTTAAACAGCTGGTCTTGTAGGCCGGTTTCGTATGCCAACGCCATATAGTCGTCGCGTGAGGCACTGTCCATTGAAGCGTGCATCTGATCGATGAAGAGAAGCAGCCTGCCGCCGTTCATAACAAACTGGTCGAGGGCAAATTTTTCCTGCTCGTTAAATTTCCGGACCGGTCTGGCAATGATCGCCAGGTCACAAGCCGAAAGGTTCCCGCTTCGAAGATCAGTATCGACAACATTGTATTGCGTGGCCAATGTTGCACGAATGCTCGCCATCGCCAGGCTGTCTGCCTCACCATGGCCGGTAATGATACCAACCTGCTTCCTGTCATTCTCGCTGAGACGTTGTATTGCACGTGCCAACTCGTATTCCGTGCTTTCGATAGATTGGTTGAGCACCTCCTGCGATCCGCGCGAGATATTGTCATGAAAAAGCATGACACCCGATTCGTTGCCTCCGTAAGAAACAACCGCGCCTGGCACGAGGATCTTCTCCACTCGTTCGCCATTGCGTGTTTCATACACAGGCAGCAATTGAATTCCTTTCGCTACCAGGCTTTGAACGAATTCGTTGCGGGCTTTGTCGCTCAACGCTGAACCCGGATCGGTAAACTTATACTGAACCTTATCGCTGGAGTAGATCCTGAATTCTTCCAGTGTTTCGCGAACGGCATTGCGCAGACGCCGGAACTCGGCATTCATTTCTCCTTCGAGAAAAACTTCCACGTACACAACGTCTTCAAGTTGTTCGAGTAATTCGCGCGTAGGCGGTTTGATCGTATAACGCTTTTCTTCAGTTAGATCGATCCTGAAAAAAGACCGTGTACTCCACAGGTTGATCAGCACAATGATCAATATGCCATTCGTCAACAACAGGATGTCGCCCAATTTTTTACTCTTCCAGTTGATCAATGATTTCACCATGAGCGCGAACTGATAATCGTTTTGGTGATCAGCAGGATCAGCGCGGCCATCGACAGGAAGTAGATCACGTCGCGGCTATCGATCAGTCCGCGGCTGAGGGATTCATAGTGGTAAAGTATACCGAGCTGTTTGATGAACAGTGCCGACGAAGAAAAAACGGGCAACGCCGACAGCGAGTCAATACCTGAATAAAATATGAAGCAAAGAAATGCAGCCAACAGAAATGCGATGATCTGGTTGTTGGTGAGGGCGGATGCCAGGATCCCGAAGGCACAGAACACCGACCCTAACAGCAGCAACCCGATGTACGAGCCTGCAATCCCCGACGAATCGAGATTACCTTCCGGGCTTCCAAGGCGATGCACCGTGTAATAGTATACAAGCGTAGGCAAGATCGCGAATGCAACAAGCGCTACGGCAGCGAAGTACTTACCGAGAATGATCGACCAATCATTAAGCGGACGCGTCTGCAACAATTCCATCGTACCGAGCTTTCGCTCTTCGGCGATGCTTCTCATCGTAATAGCCGGAATAAGGAACACGAACACATAAGGACCAAGGGAAAACAACGTGTCCATAGAGGCGAACCCTGAATCGAGAACAGAAGTTTCGGGGAACACCCACATTAGCAGACCAATGGCTGTGAGGAAAACGCCGATCACGATGTACGCGATCAATGAATTCAAAAATCCAGCTATCTCTTTGGTGAAAATATGGATCATGAGACAGAAGTATTTTGAGTGAGGTCCCTGAAAACCGTTTCAAGTGTTGATTGCTCTTCACGAAGTCCAACGAGCGACAAAGAACGATCGGCGGCAAAACGAAAAACTTCCGGTCTTAAGTCAGTTCCATTGTTCGAGCGGAGACGGAAGGAGGTTGGCGTAACGGCGAGAACATCGTCGACGCCGGTGATCTGTTTCAGTTCATCAGTAGTTACAGGTTTATCAAATTCTGCGATCACGACCCGGGCGCCGGATTGGTTCGCAAGAAGGTTCCGGATCAGCTCATCGGCTACCAGTTCGCCGTTGTTGATCACGAGCACACGTTCGCACAGTGCCTGAACTTCCTGCATGATGTGCGTAGAGAACACAACAGTCTTGTCTGCGCTGACATCTTTGATGAGTTGCCTGATCTCCACTATCTGGTTAGGATCCAGACCTGTTGTAGGCTCATCGAGAATAAGTACCTGGGGATCGTGGATCAGTGCTTGTGCAAGTCCAACCCGCTGACGAAACCCTTTAGACAACGACTCAATCTTTTTATTTTGTTCTACCGTGAGCCCGCAACGTTCAACCATTTCTTTCACGCGCTCTCCGAGCTTTGCTCCGCGCAGCCCATACACCTTCCCGGCAAACTGGAGGAACTCGTGCACATACATGTCGAGATAAAGCGGGTTGTGTTCGGGAAGATAGCCGATGAGGCGGCGCACCTTTGTGTTGTCCTCCACCGGCTGATCACAAATACGGATCTCGCCGCTCGTTGGCGGAACGTAGCCTGTCAGCATCTTCATGGTTGTAGACTTGCCTGCCCCGTTAGGCCCAAGAAAGCCGACGATCTCCCCCGGCGCGATCGAAAACGAAATTTTGCGTACCACCTGCTGGCTGCCGTAGATCTTAGAAAGGCCCTGAACGAGTATAGACATGGGTGAAAGCCTGCAAAAGTAATAAAGGGAAGGCCTTTTGGGCCACCTGAATTAGATTACAATTAGATTCTTTTAACAGGAGGCACCAGCGCCGGGCAAAACAATAAGGTGTTATAAATTTGTTAAAGGTTTACCATTTCGCCCAATAGCCTATTAAAGTCGTTGTTATAAACGTTGATTTTCAGAAATTCGCGTGATTAAAACCAAAAGGTGCATGTCCGGTCGCTTCCTCGCCTTAGTCGTAGTGCTGGTTTCATTTTCTTCCTACGCACAGACGGGCTACAAACTCGATTTCCACGTTAAAGGACTCAAAGATACCACCATCTATCTGGGTTCTTATTATGGTGAACAGACTGTCCTGAAAGACACCGCAAGGGTGAACGCGCAGGGCTCGTTTACTTTTGAGGGAACGAAAAACCTTGCCGAAGGGATCTATTACCTGGTGTTGAAAAACAATAAGCTGCCGTTGGACTTTGTAATTGGGAAAGATCAGCAGTTTTCAATCGAAACCGACACAGAAGATTACACGAAGCATGCAAAGATCAACGGCGATGAAGACAATGTCCTCTTCCAGCAGAATGCCACTTTTCTTGCCGATGCCTTTAAGGAGGCTGATCCATTGGTGAAAATCCTGAAGGATAGTACAATCAGCGAAGACGGGAAGAAATCTACGCGCGAAGCGTTCCAGAAGATATCCGAAAAAGTACTGGCGTATCAGAAAAACCTCATCGATCAAAATCCCACTACGATGACTGCACGGCTGCTCAATGCGACCCGGGATGTTATTGTACCGGAAGCGCCGCGCAAAGACGACGGGTCGGTTGATTCAACGTGGCAATTCAAATATTACCGCACACACTACTTCGACAATTTCGACCTGGCCGACGATGCCATGTTACGATTGCCTAAGCCGATGTATGCCGAAAAAGTAAAAGATTATTTCGATCGTTTGTTCGTTCAGCAACCGGACACCATCCTGAAAGAGATCAACCGCATTGCCGCTTCAGTCAAGAAAAACAAAGAAACCTACAAATATTTCATTTGGACCTGCGTGATCCACTACCAGAATCACAAGGGGATGGGACTCGATGAAGTGTATGTGAAATTGTATGACAAATACCTTGCGACCGGAGAAATGGACTATTGGATCGACAAGAAAACGAAAGGCTCCATTAAAGATTACGTTGATAAGATCCGGATAAGCTTAGTTGGAATGACGGCACCGAACCTGATCATGCAGGACCAGGCCTTCAAGGCAAAGTCGATGTACGATATCAGGAAAAAATACACGATCCTGTTCATCTTCGATCCTGACTGTGGTCATTGCCGCGAGGAGACACCGAGGCTGGTGGAATTCTATAACAAGAACAGGGACAAATTTGACTTTGAAGTTTATGCAGTGAGCATCGATACGAGCATGAAGAAAATGCGCGACTTCATCAAGGAGTTCAAAACCGATTGGATCACTGTTAACGGTCCGAGAACTTATGTTGGTCACTACACGAAACATTACTACGCTGAGCAGACACCATCGATGTACATCATCGATGAGAAGAGAAAAATAATTGCCAAAAAATTGCCTGTGGATATGCTGCCGGAATTCTTTGAAAAGTATACCCGGCTTCACCAAAAAGGTACCTAACACCAATAAGGCCGGGAACTAAAAATACAGTACAAGGCGTTTTTTTGAGGATTCATTCAAAAAAAGCGGCCGAAAGTGCAACTATTTGGCCGTCTGTGAGTATCTAATAGAGAAATACTTAAACCTTTATTGAAAACAATGGCACTCCTGGATTCACTATTCGGAAAAAAGAAGAAAGAGCTGAAGGCATCGTGTAACATCACCAAAGAGCCGATAGAAAGGGGTTTTGGGTATATGTTGACCACCGCGCAGATCGTTACATCAAAAAAATATTGGGACATGATCATGACAGAACCAGAGACCCTGTCATACACCGTGTCACATTTCAAGAATCAATCCAGCGGCACACAGATGCGCTCGATGATCTTCGAAAAGTACGCCACTGTTGCTAAAGCATGGTTGCTCTCTGATTCCATCATCAACTACTTCGATGTGGATAAGAACACCGCGAAAGAAAATGCGAAAAAGTGGTGGGAGAACGAAGGGAACTTTAGCCTTGAGGGAATAGGTCCTGCATCGGACAAACTGGATGCCGACACATATAAAAAATGGAAAGACTATGCCATCCTCGAAGCAGGACGCGAGAAAATAAGATAGGGTGCTGGTTTAAGAAAAGCAAACCGCCTGGGTGAATAGCCCGGGCGTTTTTTTTTGAGGTTGTTGGTTCTCGTTATTAGTTGTTGCGATCCGCGCCGCATTTCTAAGAACTAAGAACCAGGAACCAGGAATTTTTCTATCCGCAACACCAACATCTCTGCTGTTCTTTCGGTTAGCCTGTACCGATGATCTAGCCTTAACCCGGCTACCCAAACAATATCGTTACCCGATTGCACCACCGTTACCCTGTCTTTGTCAGGTAACGACACCTTCGCGTCGATCAGAAAATCACTGACTTTCTTGTGTCCCTCCATTCCCAGTGGATGAAAGATATCTCCTTGCTGCCACGAACGCCATTGAAGTGGCAACGTGATTTTCGCTGCGTCCAGGCAGGCCACATGAGGATCGGTGTTGATTGTGATCTTCGTTGTGCGAAGGATCTCCATCCGGTAGGGTCCCAACTCCGCTTCTACCGTATTCTCGTCGATGAAGACCGACCGGAGTTCGCCTGCTTGTTGTGTAATGATCAGGTCTTCGCGATCGATCACGAGCCTGTACAACACCGAGTGAAAGACCTTTCCCGACTGACTGTCAATGGATGTGACCACGTCAGATGTTTGCTCGAAGTTGAATCCATATTTTTCGAGAACGTAAAACAGAATCGGGATAGGTTCGCTGATATCGCGAAGACCTTGCTTGGAGATCCTGATCTCCTCGAATCCTTCTGTGAGGTATGACGCCTCCCATTCTATTAAAGCCTTGTGCGCCATGAGCTGTTGGCCCTTTGCTTTTACGACGGTGCGTTCGAACGCTCTTTCAAGCGAAGGATTAATTTCTTTCAGTTTTGGGATCACGTTGTGCCGGATAACATTCCGCACATAATCATCGCTGCTATTGCTGTTGTCTTCGCGCCAGGTAACTGAATGCAATGCAGCATAGTTCTCCAGTTCTTCTCTTCGGGCAAACAGCAATGGTCTGATCACATTTTTGTTGGAAGACGGAATTCCCGTTAATATTTCCGGTCCGCCACCGCGGATCAGTCCCATGAGAATCGTCTCAACATTGTCGTTTGCGTGGTGAGCGGTGACAATTACGCTGGCCTCACCCTGTGAGATCAGTTCATTGAAAAAACCGTATCGCAATTCGCGTGCGGCCATCTGAATCGACAATCCGTGTCCGGTGGCATAATTCTTGGTTTCAACACGGCGGCAATGAAAAAAGATGTTTCTTTTTTGGCAATACTCGTGGACGAAGGCTTCATCTTCGTCCGATTCCGGGCCACGCAATCCGAAGTTCACGTGTGCAACTTCAAAGTGAAGTTTCGAACGGCGAAAGAGATCGAGCATGACCATAGAGTCAAGACCGCCGCTGACTGCCAGCAAAAAAGTGTCGGCCCGGAAACCGCTGTATAGTTTTTGAAGTTGGTCCTGAAATCGCGTTAACACATGGCAAAGGTAACTTTTATCTATTTTTGAGCGCGCAATGAAAGACCGTATCGTCATTATCGGGTTAACAATGCTCATGTTGTTTGCAGGAGTAAGTTCCTATGCGCAAAAACGGGTACGGTTACGCCAGGCAGACATAAGCCGGGGTGTAAAGGAAAATGGCAAGCGTTTCGATTGGGTGATCGGGAATGTCATATTTACCCAAAACCAAACCACCATCTATTGCGATTCTGCACAGATATTTAAAGACATAAACGTGGTGGAAGCACATGGCATGGTACGGATCACTGATGGCGATTCCGTTACAGTGACCGCTCGCCGGCTGCGGTACGATGGCAATGAACGTGTGGCTTACCTGCGCAGCAAGGTAGTTTTCACCAAACTTGCAACAGCCACTTTGTACACCAACTATCTCAATTACTATCGCGACCGAAATGAAGCCCGATATTACCAGGGTGGAAAGCTCGTGGACAGCACCAACACGCTCACAAGTAAAAAGGGATACTACATGGTGAACAGCAACCTGGCATCGTTCAAGACAGATGTCGTAGGTGTTAATCCGGAATACACTTTGAAGTGCGATACGTTGCAATACAATTCGAAGACAAAGATCATTTACTTCCGGTCGCACACAACCGTAACTGACAAAGACAACCAGACGGCTATTTATGAAGAAGGTTTTTATGACACGAAGCCTGATCAAAAAACATCGCAACTCTCGCGGGGCACGATACAAACCCCCACATATGAAATGAAGGGTGACAAGTATTACCTGGATGATCGCAGAAAAAGATATAAAGCCAACCTCAATGTCATAATGACCTCGAAAGAAGAGAACACGACGATCTACGGCGATGAAGGCGACTACGACAAGAACAAGGGAATCGCAAAAGTTTACGGAAATGCCTGGGTTGCAAAAGTCGGCGACGACGGTGATACGCTTTTTCTTACGGCCGATACTTTGATCTCCGTAGAGAACGCGGATCCGAAAAAGAAACGGATCCTGGCTTACAACAACGTGAAGATCTTTAAGGCCGACCTCCAGGGCACGGCCGATTCGCTCGTCTACATCAACTCCGATTCGACGCTGATCATGTACACAAAACCGGCGTTATGGACGATGGGGAACCAGATGACCGGTGACACCATCCGGGTGTTGCTGAAAAACAATAACATCGACAAAGTTTATCTTCAAGCCAATGCTTTTGTCATCTCGGAGGATACGCTGAGTAACTACAACCAGATCAAAGGCAGAAAAATGACTGCGCTGTTCAGAGGAGAACATATCAACCACGTGCTAGTTGAAGGCAACGGAGAAAGTATTTACTATGTCTTACAAGAGGAGGAAAAAGATCTTGATTCGGGCTTGTTGAAGATCACTTACCTAAGCGGGATGAATAAGTTGATCTGCAGCAATATGAAGATCAATTTCATCGAAGGAAAGGTCAACAATTTTAGTGCTTACACCAGGCCGGATGCCTCGTTCATTCCTCCACACGAACTTAAAAAGGATGACCAGCGGCTCAAAGGTTTTGTGTGGCGAGGGGAGGAACGCCCGGAAAAGTACGATGTCGTGAAAACACGAGGCCCCGCAAAAAAAGAATTACCTGTCCCTAAAAAGGAGTAGCATTTTTTCCACACCTGGGCCGCCCAACGATCATTAAAGGTGGAAATTGTCTTCGCTACCACCATTTTTTTCTCTTTTTCTAGGAGCCGCCCCCGTTTTCGATTATATTTTCCATTGAATAAGTGTGCGAACAATGATGCGGTGCAGCCTGACTTTGTGCTTAGCTTTGTTCGGTTGGGTTTCGGGGTTTTCGCAAACGCCTGAAATTGTCGACCGCCAGGATTCGTACCTGGTCGCCATAAGCGAGACTGTTAAGATCCCGCTTTTGATCCGTAACACGACTGACAAACCGCAGTTTTACATTATCCGTGTTGTAGCTGATCTGGGAACCTCCCAGAAGGGCTATTTCTGCCTTGGCAATGACTGCCTTGAGCCGGGAATGTATGAGGTCTCGAAGCGAATAGAGCCGGGAGAAACGCTCAAGGCCCTCACCTACACCCTCGAGACAGGCCTGATCACCGGCACCAGCAGCCTTCACTTCGAAATTTTTCCAAAAGGAGCTTTTGGTGATGGTATTGAACACGATGTTAACGTCACCATCGAAGAAAAGAGATCGAAAATATTTGTGTTCCAGTCCAAGGATATCACCATCAATGACGTTTATCCAAACCCCGTAGCTGACCAGGCATTTATCGATTACCGCATACACAACGAGTCGGTGAAGGCTAAAGTGGTGATCCACAATGTTTTGGGCCGCACAATGAGTGAAACGGACCTTCCCTTTCACGAAACGCGCATCAAAGTCGACGCAGAACCGCTCACAACAGGTATCTACTTTTACACAGTCTATCTTGACAACGACGGTGTGCTTACACGCAAGTTGATCGTCCGCAAGTAGTTCAAGGTTATTAGTTGTTGGTTCTTAGCAATCATCACTTCAAGCGTCAAACTCTTAAAGCGAACGAAGCCCTCAGCCTTCTGAATTCTGGCTTCTGGCTTCAAAAAGCTGACAAACTACATCACTTCTTCTAAGGAGCGGCGTTCTACCTGGCAAAAGGCAGATTTACTATATTTGCAGGCTTATGCGGATTCAAACACTGGCTCAGGGCGTTTTCTTGCTTGCATTGGTCATTTTGGTGACTTCGTGTGGCAAATTCCGCAGGATCCAAAAAAGTGAGGATTGGCGGGTAAGGTATGAAGCGGCCCTGAATTATTATGAGAAGAAGGATTACTACCGGGCAGCAATCCTGTTCGAAGATATTCTTCCTATTGTTCGCGGTTTGCCGGAAGGTGAGAAGGTCGAGTTTTACCTCGCCTATTGTCAGTATTACGAAAAGACCTATCTGCTCGCTGCCAACCAGTTCAAGACTTTTCATGAAACCTATGGCCGTAGTCAGTTAGCAGAAGAAGCGCAATTCATGTATGCTTATTCGCTATTCTCTTCCGCACCGACCCCTAACCTCGATCAGAGAGAAGGCATAGAAGCGATGGATGCGATGCAGGTTTTTCTCAATCGTTACCCGGACAGCAAATTCCGCGAACGTGCCGTTGAAGTGATCACAGTAAGCCAGGAAAAACTTGAGACAAAGGGCTTTGATAATGCGCGCCAGTATCTGAAGCTAAGAAGTTACCAGGCAGCCATCATTGCGTTCGACAACTTCCGGAAAAATTTCCCTGACTCACATTACCTGGAAGAAGTCGCTTATCTGAAAATTGTAACGCAGTTCAGGTTGGCAGAAAAAAGTTTCGTGTCGCTGCAACCAAAGCGTTTCAGAACCGTCGTGGAATTCTACCAGGAACTGGTCGATAGTTACCCTGAAAGTAAGTTTATCAAGGACGCGGAAAAGTTTTACGAGACCAGCATTTCAAAAGTCAATCAATCTAAAACAAATACTAACTCATAATAACATGGCAGCACAACCGTCTATCGTTACACGCGACCTCGAAAAAATCGCAGCACCAACCGGTAATCTTTACGAATCGGTGGTGGTTATGTCGAAGCGCGCGCGCCAGATTGCCGTTAACCTGAAGGAAGAGCTTAGTGGCAAACTTGCTGAGTTTGCAACTACAGTCGACAACCTCGAAGAGATCTTCGAGAACCGGGAGCAAATTGAGATCTCGCGTTTCTACGAACGTATGCCCAAGCCTACATCATCTGCGATCGAAGAATTTCTCGAGAACAAGCTAATGTACCGCATGCGCAACGAAGCCGACGTGAAACCGGAAGCTTAAAGATATGCTGAAGGGCAGGAAGATCCTTCTCGGCGTTACCGGTAGCATTGCAGCCTACAAGGCGGCAGTTCTTACCCGGCTTCTTGTGAAAGAAGAAGCCCTGGTAAAAGTCGTGATGACTCCCGCCGCGCATGATTTCATCACACCTCTCACACTTGCTACGCTTTCAAAGAATCCTGCGCTTACGCAGTTCCTGAAAGAAGAAACCGGCGAATGGCACAACCATGTAGCGCTGGGGCTTTGGGCCGATGCGATGGTCATCGCGCCAGCATCTGCCAACACGATTTCCAAAATGGCCAACGGTGCGTGCGATAATTTACTTC
>WUUC01004278.1_pt1 | contig 10949 bp, 11 predicted proteins | sample 6278441 | NCBI WGS metagenome assembly WUUC01 (sample SAMN13675441, study PRJNA597444) | soil metagenome | isolation source: soil | place: USA: Washington | collected 2017-10 | reverse complement strand
CCAAAGTTCTAGGCCATCTGCGGAACCCCGATGCAGATGCGAACGTCCCAGGTGACGCAGGTGATAGGCGGGATGTGCCAGTACGGCGTCACTGGGAGGGACGATGACAGACAGCGCGCACCACGGAGGCCCCAGTGGGCCGCCGTGGTCTGTCGACCTTCTCGCCGACCTGCACGCCGGTGCGCTCGACGACCAGACCACCCGTGAGCTGTGGCCCCGGGTCAACGCCGATCCCGAGGCGCGCGCCGTGATCGAGGCGCTTGACGTCATCAAGGTCGAGCTCGGCCAGCTGGGCACCGCGCCGGCCGCGCCGATGCCGGCCCACTTCGCCGCGCAACTGGACGCGGCGCTCGAGGCAGAGTTGTTTCGGTCCGCGCCGCGGCAGGCCCCGGCGCCTGCCGTGGCCCCGGTGGTCAACCTGGCCGATGCCCGGCGGCGACGCAACCGAATGATGGCGTGGGGCGCCGGGGTGCTGACCGCGGCGGCGGCCGCGGTCGCGGTTACCGTGGCCGTCCTCCCCGGCTCGAGCAACCAGACTCCCGGCAGCGCGGTCGCCGGCGACAAGCCGCCGCTCTCGGTCGAGGGCGACAACCTGTCGGCCGCTATCGGCGGGGTCAACAACGAGCGTGACTATGGCCCGCTGAAGGATCAAGCCGGCCTCGACGAATGCATCAAAGCCAATGGACTCGACCCGGCCAAGGCGCAGACCGTCGGCGTTCGCCAGGTGACCCTCGACGGCAAGCCGGGCGTCTTCGTACTGCTGACAACCGGCCAGGCCGGCCAGTTCCGGCTGCTCATCGTGGGTCCTGACTGCGGGCCGGGCAACCCGGCGAACATGGCGAACACGCTGTTCCCGCCTCGCTGACCCTGAGCTGTCCCCGATCGGTTCTCGCATCGTGCCGTGCCCGCCGTCACTCGCTGGCGTGGAACAACGCGCCCCTACGATCGTGTTGACACGGGTGCGTCCTGCACGCGCGAGATCGACGGAGGCGAGATGTCCGCACCGACCAACGAGATCCGGAACCTGATCATCGTCGGTTCCGGGCCGGCCGGGTACACCGCGGCGGTCTACGCCGCCCGCGCACAGCTCGACCCGCTGGTGTTCGAGGGGTCCCAGTACGGCGGTGCCCTGATGACCACCACCGAGGTGGAGAACTACCCGGGCTTCCGCGACGGCATCATGGGCCCCGACCTGATGGAGCAGATGCAGCAGCAAGCCGATCGCTTCGGCGCGGACCTGCGCGCACTCGACGTCGAGTCGGTCGAGCTGACCGGTCCGATCAAGTACGTGACCGTCAACGGCGAGCGCTTCGCCGCGCATGCCGTGGTGCTCTCGATGGGGGCCGCCGCGCGTTACCTCGACATCCCCGGCGAGCAGAAACTGCTCGGCCATGGCGTGTCCGCGTGTGCCACCTGTGATGGCTTCTTCTTCCGGGATCAGGACATCGCGGTCGTCGGCGGCGGCGACTCCGCCATGGAGGAAGCGCTCTTCCTGACCAAGTTCGCGCGCTCGGTCACCGTGATCCACCGCCGCGAGACGTTCCGCGCTTCCAAGATCATGCTGGAGCGGGCCCGATCCGCCGAGAAGATCAAGTGGCAGCTCAACTCCGTGGTGGAGGAGGTGCTCGGCGACGGAAGCGTGACCGGCCTGAGGCTGCGCGACACGATCACCGGCGAGGCGTCCGAGCTGGCGGTCACCGGCATGTTCGTGGCGATCGGTCACGACCCGCGCAGTGCTCTGGTGAAGGGTCAGGTCGACCTGGACGACGAGGGCTACGTGATCACCTATCCCGAGCGTGGCGGCGCCAGCTACACCAACCTGGACGGCGTGTTCGCCGCTGGGGACCTGGTGGACCACACGTATCGTCAGGCGGTGACCGCGGCGGGTTCGGGCTGTGCGGCCTCGATCGATGCCGAGCGCTGGCTCGCCGAACGTGGCCAGGACAAGGCGCACGTGGCGCCTGAACTGGTCGGTGGCGGGTACTCACCGACCAGCAGTTGACTTCCAACCGACCCCCATCACAAGGAGAAACCATGGGTGCCAACACCGTCACGGTGACCGACAGCAGCTTCGCCAGCGACGTGCTCAGCAGCGACAAGCTTGTACTGGTTGACTTCTGGGCAGAGTGGTGCGGCCCGTGCCGGATGGTCGCCCCGGTGCTCGAAGAGATTGGCTCCGACCACGCCGAGACCCTCACCATCGCCAAGCTCAACATCGACGAGAACCCGAGCACAGCGCGCGACTTCCAGGTCATGTCGATCCCGACGATGATCCTGTTCAAGGGCGGTGAACCGGTGAAGCAGATTGTCGGCGCGAAGCCCAAGGCAGCCCTGCTCGCGGATCTTCGGGACTATCTCGGCTGATTGGCAACGCCCAGGCGGGGTATGCGCGTCTACGTGATAACCGAAATCGCGGCTCGTGTGTGCTGGGTCACCGGCTAGACGCACCACGTGACCCTGCGCGAGTCCGCGGGATCGGCAAGGCACAATAGGGCGTCAGCAACCGCGCCGACGTGGAGTCGGTGCCGATCCGAGCGAGGGTGCATGCGCGTTCTGCGCCGCGGTGATGGAGGGCCAGCCGTTGCCGAGATTCATGCGACACTCGCGGCGCTCGGCCTGTTACCGCCGGTCAATGGACACGCTCCGGTGTTCGATGAGGCGATGGAGCACGCCGTCCGCTCGTTCCAGCAGCAGCGCGGGCTGATCACCGACGGGATGGTCGGCTCGACCACCTACCGGGCCCTGCGCGACGCCACCTACCAACTCGGCGCCCGTCCGCTCGCGTTCATGGTGTCCGCCCCTGTCAGCGGTGACGACGTGCTGCACCTGCAGGAGAAGCTGCTCGAGCTCGGCTACGACGCCGGCCGGCCCAACGGGGTGTTCGGCGCGCAGACCGAGTCGGCGCTACGCGGCTTCCAACGTGACTACCGCCTGACCGTGGACGGTATCTGCGGCGCCGAGACCGTGCGGGCGCTGCGCCAGCTCTCCCCCCGCGCCCGCGGCGGCCGCCCTGTCCTCCTGCGCGAGCAGGAGCGCGTTCGCAAGGCCGGTCCCCGGCTGCGCGGCAAGCGCATCGTGATCGACCCCGGCCACGGCGGTCACGATCGTGGCGCCTCCGTCACCGGCATCCACGAAGCCGACCTCATGTACGACCTCGCGCGCCTGCTCGAGGGGCGGATGGTCGCCACCGGCATGGAAGCCCTGCTCACCCGTGGCCCCGGCCAGTGTCCGGACGAAGCCGCACGCGCCCACTTCGCCAATGAGGAAGGCGCCGACCTCTTCCTGTCGCTGCACTCAGACGGCAACGCCTCCCCGCTGGCCCAGGGCCTCGCCACCTTCCATTTCGGCACGGTCCACGGCACCAGCTCGACGCTGGGCGAGACCCTGGCCGGCTTCATCCAGCGCGAGCTGGCCGTGCGCACCCGCATGCTCAACTGCGGCACCCACCCCAAGACCTGGGACGTCCTGCGGCTCACCCGCTGCCCCGCCGTCCGTGTCGAGGTCGGCTACGTCACCAATGCGGAGGATCGCGCCCGGCTCAGCGACCCCGGCTTCCGCGACCTGGTCGCCGAGGGCATCGTCGTCGCTGTCAAGCGCCTCTACCTTCTCGGCGAGAACGACCAGCCCACCGGCACGTTCACCTACGAGGACGTCCTGCGCCACGAGCTCGCCAAGGCCGAGTAACCCACCAGGCGGCTCCCGCGCCGAAGAGGTCCTCCGCCGCCTAGCGTCCCTGCGCCAACACCAACACCAGGGCCGCCGATCCCCACATAAGCCACTGCTCGTCCTGCTAGCCCTTGGCCAGCTCGCCAACACGGGCTCCAGCTCATTGCCCTGGCACTCCACGTCGGGGCGCCTCGCCACCGTGATCGCCGAGTTCGGTCCCGCATCCAGAACCAGTCCGGCGCAGCGAGCGGCATATCCGTTCACGCGGCTTCGCAATGACAAGGACATATGGATCCTTGATCACGACGTCCCGGTGGACAAGGTGGAGCCCCCTCACGAGCCTCGGCGTCGTGGGCCGGGCTGGATCGGACGCTGGAACTACATCTGATCGAGGAACCTGGCCTGCTCCACCTGGCAGCGCGCAGCCTTGTCACGGCCAACTTTCCCGACTCCATCGCCGCCAACGTGCTCACCACCGTCGGCCTTGACCCCAGTGCCGTCCTAGGCGATGCGGTGCTGCCGGATACAACCGCAACCCGCCGCCGGGATGCGGCCTGGCGGGTCGAGATCCTGCAGGCCTGGGACCGGCAGTGCGCGTTCTGTGGGTATGACGGGCAAATTCTGAGCGCGCCGGTCGGCCTTGACGCCGCGCATGTCCGCTGGTTCGCCCTCGACGGGCCAGAGACCTTGGACAACGGCCTGGCGTTGTGCGTGCTCCACCACAAGCTGTTCGACCTTGGCGCTCTTGGACTCACCACCGACCTGCGAATTCAGGTGTCGAAGACGTTCACAGCGCGGACTCGCGCCGGTCGGGCAGTCTATGAGCTGCACGGACGCGAGTTGGAACCGCAGCCGGGGACGACCACGCCGGCCGAGACACATCTCGTGTGGCATCGGCGGGAGGTCTTCAAGGGTATGCCGCTTACCGCAAGTGGTTAGCGCTGCAGGGCCGGGGAGGCCGTGCTGACCGTGACGGTGCCCAGGAGGCGCTCGAGGGCCGCTTCCACGTCTTCCTTCCACGACAGCGCCGTACGGAGCTCTAGGCGGAGCCTGGGCCAGCGGGCGTGCGGGCGGACGGTCTTGAAGCCGACGCTGAGGAGGAAGTCGGCGGGGACCACGCACGAGTGTTCCTCGTCGGGTTTGGCGTCGCCGAAGGCTTCGATGGCTTTGACGCCGCGGCGGGTGAGGTCCTTGGCGACGGCTTGGACGAGCATCCGGCCGAGGCCGCCGCCGCGGAACTCGGGGACGATGTGGAAGCCGGTGAGGACAACCGCGTCCGGGCTGACCGGCGAGGTGGGGAAGGCCGAGGCGCGGGGGACGGCGTTGGGGGGCGCGTAGAGGACGAAGCCGACCGGCAGCTTGTCGCTGTAGACGATGCGACCGCAGGAGCCCCACTCCAACAACACGCTGGAAACCCAGGCCTCCTTCTCGAGCTCGGTCGTGCCGAACTCCTCGGCCTGCTCCTTGAGGTGGGGAGCCAACTCCCAGTAGACACACGCCCGGCAGTGCTTGGGCAGATCCTCGAGGTTGTCCAGCGTGACGCCCACGACGCGTCGCGACACCTGACCTCCCGCAGCGTCCGAACGCATGCCTCGCGTGACAGCACCCGCGCGCATCGGTGCAGGAACGCGCGTGTGTACCCGGAACAGGATAGGCCGGGGTGACGTTTACCGGAACTCCCCAAGCGTGATTAACCCATCCAGTTAAACTCAGCCGGATTTACCAGCATCTTCGCGTCGGAGCTCGCATGACGGAACCGGGACAGCCACCCGAACGGCTGGGGGCACGCAGCCTTGACCCCCATTTGCACCGCTATGCGGCACGCGCGGTAGGCATGACCGCGTCCGAGGTGCGGGCGCTGTTCGCGGTCGCCAGTCGCCCGGAAGTGGTCTCCCTCGCAGGTGGGATGCCCAACCTGGCCGCGTTGCCGCTCGACTCGATCGCCGCCGAGGTTGCCACGGTGGTCAGCCGGGACGGCATGGTCGCGCTGCAGTACGGCTCGGCGCACGGGCTGCCGGAGCTCCGCGAGCAGATCTGCGAGGTCATGGCGCTGGAGGGGGTGCGCGGCCATCCGGACGACCTCGTGGTGACCGTCGGCTCGCAAATGGCGCTGGACATGGTCACCAGAATCTTTTGTGATCCCGGTGACATCGTCCTCGCCGAGGGCCCGTCCTATGTCGGCGCGCTCGGTACGTTCGCCGCTTACCAGGCGTCGGTCGTGCACGTGGCGATGGACGACGACGGGCTCCAACCCGAGGCCCTACGCACGGCACTCAGCGCGGCGGAACGCGCCGGGCGCAGGGTGAAGTTCCTCTACACGATCCCCAACTTCCACAACCCGGCCGGCCTCACCCTCGCTGTGCGGAGGCGTGCCGAGATTCTCGACATCTGCGCGCGCCACGGGGTCCTGGTGGTCGAGGACAACCCCTACGGGCTGCTCGGCTTCGACGGCCAGACCTACCCGGCGCTGCGCTCGATGGACGCGGACAACGTCGTGTATCTGGGGTCGTTCTCCAAGACCTTCGCCGCGGGACTGCGCGTCGGCTGGGTGCTGGCGCCGCACGCGGTCCGGGAGAAGCTGGTGCTCGCCGCGGAGTCGGCCACGCTCTGCCCGCCGGCGCTCAACCAGCTGATCGTGTCGCGCTACCTCTCGACACACGACTGGAAGGGCCAGATCAAGTCCTTCCAGCAGACCTATCGCGACCGGCGCGACGCCATGCTGTCCGCGCTCGATCAGCACATGCCGAGCGGGTGCTCGTGGACCCGGCCGGATGGCGGCTTCTTCGTCTGGATGACCGTGCCTGAGGGGGTCGACTCGAAGGCCATGCTGCCGAGGGCGGTGACCGCCAGGGTGGCTTACGTGTCCGGCACCGGGTTCTACGCCGACGGGCTGGGCAGCCGGCAGCTGCGGCTGTCGTTCTGCTACCCGACACCCGAGCGCATCCGGGAGGGTGTGCGGCGGCTCGCTACCGTGCTCGCCGAGGAGTTGGAGCTGTACGACACGTTCGGACCGGTCTCGCTGCAGGCCGGCTCCGGGCCACAGTTCCCATCGCCCGACACCGCGTGAGTCCATTGTGGACAGTGAGGGTGCCTAGTGTCTGATCGTTCCATCGCGGTGTTGGCCGGTGGGCTCACCCATGAGCGCGACGTGTCGCTGCGATCCGGCCGGCGGCTGTCGGCGGCGCTGCGCTCGGCGGAGTTGGCCGTCGAGGAGTGGGATGCCGACTCGTCGCTGATGAGCCGGCTCACGGAGCGCCGCCCGGACGCTGTGGTCGTCGCGCTGCATGGTGATCAAGGGGAGGGCGGCTCGATCCAGGCCATCTTGGAGCTGCTCGAGGTGCCGTTCGTCGGCAGCGCCTCGTACGCCTGCCGGCGCGCCTGGGACAAGCCGACCGCCAAGGGCGAGGTGGCCCGTGCCGGGCTTGCCACCCCGGACTGGATTGTCTTGCCGCACAGCACTTTCCGGGAGCTAGGCGCTCAGCCGGTGCTCGCCGCGATGGTCAAGCGGCTTGGCCTGCCGATGATGTTGAAGCCGGATCAGGGTGGCTCGGCGCTCGGTGCGCACGTGGTCCGTGACGCCGCCGATCTGCCCGCCGCCATGGTCGACTGCCTGGCGTACGGGAACACCGTGCTGGCCGAGCAGTTCGTGGGCGGCGTCGAGGTGGCGGTGACCGTGGTTGACGATGTCGACGGGCCGGCCGCGCTGCCGGCGGTGGAGATCGTGCCGGAGAGCGGGGTGTACGACTACACCTCCCGCTACACCGCCGGGCTGACCGACTTCCACACCCCGGCCCGGCTCGACGCGGCGACCTCGGCCAAGGTCGGAGAACTGGCGGTGGCCGCGCACCGGTTGCTCGGCCTGCGCGACGTGTCCCGCACCGACGCGATTGTGGCCGCCGACGGAACCGTGTACTTCCTGGAGGTCAATTCTTCGCCGGGGCTGACCGAGACCTCGCTCCTGCCGATGGCCATCGAAGCGGCCGGGCGCTCGCTCGGCGACATCTATGCCGCGTTGATCGAGCGAGCGCTCAGCCGAACGTAATCATCACCGTGACGTAACCACCTGGCGTGATTCCTAGTCGGAATCCGGCGCCCGATTTGTCTCATTCAATGACATCAGATCGACGATCCGCTCCAGGTCGTCGATCGAGCCGAACTCGACCACGATCCGGCCCTTGCGGCGGCCCAGCTCCACCTTGACCCGCGTGTCGAACGTGTCCGACAGCCGCTCGGCGACCTCCTGAAGGCCGGGCGCCTGCATCGGCTTCCGGGGTGCCGGCTTGGGCTTGGCCGGCGCGGCGTTCTTGGCGAGGGTGACCGCCTCCTCGGTGGCGCGCACCGAGAGCCCCTCGGCCACGATCCGTGCCGCGAGCTCCTCCTGGGTGCCGGGCTCGTCCAGCGCGAGGAGCGCGCGAGCGTGGCCGGCGGTCAGCACGCCGGCGGCGACCCGGCGCTGCACCGGGAGGGGGAGCTTGAGCAGCCGGATGGTGTTGGTGATGACCGGGCGGCTGCGGCCGAGCCGGTCGGCGAGCTGCTCGTGGGTGACCTCGAACTCGCCGAGCAGTTGCTGATAGGCCGCCGCTTCCTCGAGTGGGTTGAGCTGCACCCGGTGGATGTTCTCCAGTAGCGCGTCACGCAGCATCGCGTCGTTCGCGGTCTGCCGGACGATCGCCGGGATCATGGTCAGGTCGGCGCGCTGGGCGGCCCGCAGGCGGCGCTCGCCCATGACGAGCTCGTAGCGATCGTCGTCCAGCTCGCGAACCACGATCGGCTGCAGCAGGCCGAACTCGCGGATCGAGTGCTCCAGCTCGGAGAGCGCGTCCTCGTCGAAGACCTGCCGTGGCTGCTTGGGGTTGGGCTGGATCGAGTCGGTCGGCACTTCCCGGTAGACCGCGCCGGCCACCACTCCGGAGGGTTCGCCAACCTCGGCCGTCGAGGTGCCGTTGCGTGGGGGAGCGGGCAGCCGGACCGGACCACCGGTGGCGGGCGCGTTGGGGATCAGCGCGGCCAATCCCCGGCCAAGCCCACCCTTGCGTTCGGCTGCACTCACGACAGCCCCTCGCAGGCTCGGTACTGCCGCTCGCGTTCACCCTGCATCAATGATTCACTCGCAACCTCGCTCATGGACTTGCCTCCAACTCGGCTCCGCGCTCCGCCATCTCGCGGGCGGCGTCGAGGTAGCTCATCGCACCCCGCGAGCCGGCGTCGTAGGTGAGCACGGTCTGGCCGAACCCGGGTGCCTCGGACACCTTGACGCTGCGCGGGATGACCGTCTTCAGCACGGTGTCCCCGAAGTGCCGGCGGACCTCGGCGGTGACCTGGTCGGCCAGCTTGGTGCGGCCGTCGTACATCGTCAGCAGGATGGTGGAGACCCAGAGGGTGCGGTTGAGGTGTCCCTGCACCAGCTCGATGTTGCTCAGCAGTTGGCTCAGTCCCTCCAGCGCGTAGTACTCGCACTGGATCGGGATGAACACCTCGTCTGCGGCCACCATCGCGTTCACCGTCAGCAGGCCGAGTGACGGCGGGCAGTCGATGAACACATAGTCCGGCTTGACGTGGTCGAGCGCCTCCGAGGAGATCGCCTCTTTGAGCCGGGACTCACGAGCGGTCATCGACACCAGCTCGATCTCGGCGCCCGCCAGGTCGATGGTCGCCGGCACGCAGTACAGGTTGTCGGACGCGTCGCTGACCACCGCGGCTTCGGACAGCGACACCTCGCCGAGTAGCGCCTCGTAGATCGACGGGGTGCCGGAGCGATGGTCAACCCCGAGTGCGGTGCTGGCGTTGCCCTGCGGGTCGAGGTCGACGACGAGCACCTTGAGCCCGTTGAGCGCCATGGCGGCCGCGAGGTTCACCGCGCTGGTGGTCTTCCCGACACCGCCCTTCTGGTTGGCCACGGTCAGGACGCGGCGACGGGTGGGGCGGGGGAACGGGTCGCCGGGGTGCAGCACCCTGGTGGCTCGTTCGGCCTCTTCGGCGATGGGAGTCCAGCCGGTCATCGGTCGAAACACCTCCCGGGCGCCGACGGCTCCGTCGAGCGTTTCACGTGAAACATCCTTCCTACCGGTCCTTCCTCATTCGCCGGTCACGCGGACCATCGAGCTTCTTCTCCACGACCACGACCGTTGCCGGGTCGGTCAGTAATCCCACTCCACAACTAGCGAGTCGCGGCTCACCGCCGCCGGCGCGAACCACCGCCTCGCGGTCGCGGGCCACCTCGTCCGCCGCGCTTGCCCCCTTCATGGCGACCAACGAACCACCTCGACGCAACAGCGGAAGACTCCACTCGCACAGTTTCGCCAATGGAGCGACCGCACGCGCGATGACGGCGTCGGCACCACCGATCCGCTGCTTGATGGCCGACTCCTCGGCCCGGCCACGGATGACGGACACACCCAACCCGAGGGTTGTGGTGACGTGCTCGAGCCATTCAACCCTACGAGCCATCGGCTCCAGAAGAGTGAGGTCCAGATCCGGCCGCGCGATCGCCAATGGGACCCCGGGAAGGCCGGCACCCGACCCCAGATCGATCACCCGTGCCGCATTGGGGAGCAACTCGCCGATCACCACGGAGTTGAGCAGGTGCCGGTCCCACAGCCGGTCCACCTCGCGGGGTCCGATCAACCCGCGCTCGACGCCATGCGCCACGAGAAGTTCCGCGTACCGGATGGCACGTGCCAAGCCGCCACCAAACAGTGCTTCGGCCGCTGGGGGTGCCACCTCGATCATGCGCCTGCCCGTCCATGTTTCACGTGAAACTCCGTGGTTGATTGTTCCCGATACCCGGGAACGCAAAACGCGGCCCGCCGAAGCGAGCCGCGTTCTTACGCAAAAGTGTCAGGACTGAGGGAAGACCACGACCCGTCGGCGCGGGTCCTCACCCTCGCTCTCGCTGTGCACGCCCTGCACCGCGGCGACCGCGTCATGCACGACCTTCCGCTCGAACGGGGTCATCGGCTGAAGGCGGATCCGCTCCCCGGTGGATACCACCTTCTCCGCCGTGGTCCGGCCAAGCTCAGACAGTTCCTTGCGACGGTCCGCCCGCCACCCGGCGATGTCCAACATCAGCCGGCTACGGGCGCCGGTCTCCTGCTGGACCGCGAGCCGAGTCAACTCCTGCAGCGCCTCGAGCACGTTGCCCCGTGGCCCGACGAGCTTCTCCAGATCCTCCCCGCCATCAATGCTCACCACTGCCCGGCCCGCTTCCACGTCCAGGTCGATGTCTCCGTCATAGTCGAGCAGGTCGAGCAGGCGCTCCAGGTAGTCCCCGGCGATGTCGCCCT
>WUUC01158810.1_pt1 | contig 10950 bp, 7 predicted proteins | sample 6278441 | NCBI WGS metagenome assembly WUUC01 (sample SAMN13675441, study PRJNA597444) | soil metagenome | isolation source: soil | place: USA: Washington | collected 2017-10 | reverse complement strand
GGTCGCGCTCTACCAGGTGGCCAGCAGCGACGCCTGCGAGCTGTTCGCCGATATCACCGACGAAAGTCCCTTCGACTACTATCCCACCGAGCGTCTCGAGCGCAGCGTGCTCGTCACGTCCGAGCGCGAGCTTCGCGATCACGCGCAGGACCTTCGAGTCAGCGTGCGCGCGGGCGCTGATGGGTCCTGGGTCGTGGACGGTCTTTACAACGCCGAGCGTGAAGAGACCTGCACACCGCCGAGTGCCGACCTGGTACCCGACGATCGCTGCCTACCGCCCTGGGCCAGCGACGGCGAGCGCCGGTTTCTGAATGCGAGCTGCGAGCAGGAGGCCCTCAACGAGCCCGGAGGCATCAGCTGCGGCGCCGATGCCCCCCACGCGATTTTCCGGGAAACCGGGGTCGCTGACGGTTGCGCGCGTTCCACGTCGTACGAGCTGTTGGCGCTGGGCGAGCCGGTCGACGATGCCGGCTACGGCCGTGATGCCGACGAGGCCTGCACGGCATCGGTGCTCGAGCCCGGCACGCTGTTTCCCGTGCTCGAGCCGATCGATCTCGAGTCGTTGCCGTTGCTCGAGCGTCTCCAGGTCGACGCCGGTCGCTTGCGCTTGCCCTTCTTCGGGGTGAGAGCGCAGCCTTTCTGGCAGAACGGGTCGTTCATCGATAGCGGCGGCGGCGAGCCCTGCGAAGCCATGCGCTTCAGCGATGGAGAGCTGCGCTGCGTGCCGCGGCGCTGGCTTCGCGGATCGCTTTCGCCGACCGAAGTCTTCTACCCGAACTCGGACTGTACCGGCGAACCGATCATGATCTGGAACGTCGAGTCCTGCCTTGCTGACGCTTCGCCGCTCGGCGTCTTGGTGCCGGAGCCGAGCTGCGCGGGGACGATCGAACAAGCGCGCGAGGCCGTGCCCTTCGAGGGGGAGACTCTTTACTCGCGCCCGAGAGCCTCTTGCAACGAGACGCCGGTCTCGTCCCTGGAGGGCCTGCGGGTCTATGCGCTGGGCGGTGTCTTGGATCCTGCAGAGGAGTTCCCGCTCCTCGAATACGCGGTGCGGGACGAATAGGCCGCTGTTCAGCGGGCCCGACGTCGCTAGTAGCGTTCCTTTCGCGTGGCAGTGCAAGGAAACAGTCAACAAAGTGCCGAATAAGGTTCCTGACGACCGGGGTGGGGAGTAAACTTCAAACAAGGCTGTGGACGGGCTTCAACCCGGGCGTGGAGGACATGGCGGCATGGCGAAAGCACTGACTGAACTTGCGGCGGTGGGCACGACAACCTGCAAGCTCGTGGCGGGATTCGGCGCGCTGCTTGCGCTTGGCTGCGCCGACGATCCCGGTGACGCGGAGGTCGCTGCGACGGAGCTGGCTGTCGTCACGTACTGCAGCGCAAGCGATACGGTGCTTTCCGATGGCACCAGGAATCCGGACCGCGAGTTCTACATCTTCCCGCGCATCAACCGGGAGCTAGCGGACTATCCGGAGCTCAGGGACTACGTGGGCCTGAAGATGGTGGAGAGCTGCGAGCAGGCGCGCACCTTCATGCAGCGCCAGCGCGAGTTCGTGGAGCAGAACCCAGACTACTTCGCTGCCGAAGCCGAAGCCGGAGTCGGCGACGGCCCCGTGCGTCCGGTGGAGGAGGACGGGGGAATGATCGAAAAGATCCGGCAAGGCACCTTGGGCGCAGAGCCTGCGTCCGTGGGCCTCAGGATCAAGAACCCGGAAATAGCGAACGACCCGGGGGGGAAGTGTTCGGGGTTCTTCATCGACCAGCGAGTGATCCTCACCGCCGCACACTGCGTTCCGCCCAAAACCATGAGCGATGGCAGCAAAGCTTTCGTCGAGCAGAATTTGGAGAGTGCCGTGATCGTGACCGACCCGGACTTCCAGAAGAGGTTTCTGTTCAACGTCGGCTTGGACAACGAGCCCTTTTTCAAACCAATCCGTTGGATCCCCCATCCGATCTACAAAGGAACCGGCGACTTCGACAACGATGTTGCGGTGGGCTTCATCGACCCCTCCGTCGTCAATTTGCCCGTACCAGATAGCGGGGAGCTGTCGACCACGGCCATGCGCATCTGGCTCGGCTCCGTCCCGATCGGTATCCGAGACCTGCAGTGGGTTGGCTACGGTCCCAATAGTAGCGATGGCACGGGCCGCGAGATCCAGCGCATCGGTCAGATCACGGTTACGGCCCTTACCTCTTTCCAGATCGCGGGTCGCCCGTTTCCGGGTTTTCCCACCACGTCGTGCGAGGGCGACTCCGGCGGGCCAATCGTCAACGTCAATACTAGCCTCAGACCCATGGCCTATGGTGTCCACGCAGGCTTCTTTGGGCCCCTCAACGATCTCTGTGCCCCCCTCGACGCCCGCCATTCGTGGGTACGCCTGCGTTCCAAGATGACCTTCATCGAAGGCAAGCTGGGGAGGAACTGCACGCGGTTTACGGGCGGGGTCGACGGTGGCCTGTTTGGACCTTACGCCCGTTGTTGGGATCCCTGACAAGCCCGACGGGGTTGATCTTGCGCATTCTGGGTTTGGTCGCCGGACTGACTCTCGGTTGCGCAGACCGACAAGCTCACGTCGAGCCTCGCGTTCAGCCGCAGCCGGTTCCGCCGCCCACGCGACACGAGCGGTGTCCTGCTCGCGTGCTCGGTTACGAGGAGCCTTCATCGGTGGGCCTGAGTGCAGCGGAATTCATCGCACAGTTCGGCCCCCGCCGCACTGCGCCGCGCATCGAGCCGGCGCTCACCTCGTCCTCCCCCGCCAACGACCTGCCGGCTGAGGCGAGCGTGAGCTTCGGCAGCGCGGGCGGGACCGTGAATCTGGTGGGGTGTCCGCCCGACCTCGTGACGCTGGTGGCGCCGATCAGGGTCACGCTCGAGCTGTCGGGCATGCCTCAGCTCGCGTTCGACGCAAGCTTGTCCGCCATGAGTCGGAGGCACGTCTACATCCGGGGGGACGCGCAGCTGTTCGGCGCGAAGACCCCGGTCGCCATCGAGCTCGACCCGGACGACGTTCAGATAACGTTGCTTCGGGACAAGCCGCCCTGGCCGCGCTGGTCGAGCGTGTGCAACGCCCAGCCCGGCTCGTTCTTGGGCGAATTTTTCGCTGCGATTCCGGGGCCGATGCTGGCGAGTGGCGCCGGCCGAGCCATGACCTGCTCCAAGGGGAGCGAGACCTCTGCCGGCTACGAGCCCGCGGGCAGCTGGGAGCAGCCACCCATGCTCTTTCTGGCCCGTGTCGATCCCAACGGCTGCCGCGAAGTCGCCCGGGGTAACGTTGCCAGTTTTCGGGGCGAGGTCACAGCCGGCCCCAATCAGCGCTGGATGCCGCAGCCTGCTCCGGTCGAAATCTACGTCGATGCGGATACTGGCTTTACCAAGCTGTCAGTTCGCACCGAGCTTCCGCCTTCCGATCTGGTGCGTTCGCTTCATGCCTGTCCACGCGCAGCGGCGGGCGCTCGGCTGTCCTACTCGCTCGAGTTGCAGCGCACCCCGAGCGGCATACGAGCCAAGTCCGAAGTCTTCGACCTTTTCTACGCCTGTGAGGACCTGAGTGTTCGATGCCAGTACGATTCCTCACGAGCTCCGTGAGCCGCTCCGCGGGGCTCGTGCTCGCCAGCCTCGCACTCGGCTGCAGCGACGATGCGAAGCCGCTGTCCGAGTGCGGTGCCAGCCAGGCCATCGTGTCGGGTGCGGCGCGCTCTGCCTATCTAGGCCTCGCCGAAAGCGAACAGGCCGCTATCGTCCGTCTAGAGGCGGCCGGCATCGACGGGCCGACGTGCTCGGGGACCTTGATTGCAGAGCGCCATGTTTTGACGGCGAAGCACTGCCTGGAGCCGCCGGAGACCAGCGTCGTGATCGAACATGGCTCGGACACGACGCGTGCGAACATCAACGCGGTGATCGAGCACCCCGACGCCGACCTGTGCGTCGTCGAGCTCGACCAGGCCGTCGATCTCGAGCTGGTTTCACCATTGTCGCCCGCAGCAGACGGCATCGACGAGTCCTGGACTGGACGCCTCGTCGAGATCGCCGGCTACGGCAACGACGAGCACGCCGACGCGGGCTTTCGGCGCTTTGCCGTCGAAGCCATCGACAGCGTGACTGCGACGAACCTGATCGTAAACGGCAAGGGTCAGAGCGGCGCCTGTTTGGGCGACTCGGGAGGGCCGTTGCTGGTTCGCGCGCCCGATGGCCGGCCCCTTGTCGCAGGAGTGCTCTCGACCGGCTCGAGCTCCTGCCTGGGTCAGGATTTTTACCTTCGAACCGATGTGGTCGCCGATTGGGTACTGTCCACGGCGGGCGACCAGGTATCACCGTTCGGCTGCGGGAGCATCGACGGCGAGGGCAAGTGCCTGTGGGGGCGCGCGCTCTGGTGCGAAGGCGAGACCTTGCGCAGTGACGCGTGCGCCGAAGGCACTACCTGCGGCTGGGCGGAACACGCTGGTTACCGCTGCGTCGAGCCTGCCAGCGATGCCTGCGTTGGCTTCGACGGCCTCGGTGACTGTGAGGATGGCACTGCACGGCGCTGCGACCGTGGCACTCTGGTCAGCGACGTCTGCGATGCTTGTAGCGCCAAGTGCGCGCGTCGGCCCGCAACGGGCGTCGCCACCTGCATGCCGACTCTTTACTGATCAGCGACCTGCGACGCCGTGCTTCATCCAGCGAAGCTCGGGCGCTTGGTCGTGGGTATGATGCTTCGGTTTGACGACGTTGAAGCGCAGCTTCTGGCGCCAGGCTACGACCGGGAACGACAGCTGATCTCGATCGCTGAAGCGGCTGAGCTCGTCCCACCAGGCTTCGTTGAAGGCGGCGACCTCGGGCGTGTGTCGTCGCGCTAAGATGCCGGTGACGTAGACGCCGTTGCGCTCCGGGTAGCCGAGCTCGCGGTAGGCTGTCACCTGGGCCTCGATTGCAGCCGGTTCACCGCGGCGCAAGCGCAAGCAGGCACGTGCCTCGGCATAGACGCACAACGGCATCCGCGATGGATGCCGTCGCACGGCGAGGTCCCAGCCGTCGAGCCAGCTGCCGATCAGCGGTCCCAGCTCCCGGTCGATGCGATATGAGCCGTCGAGCCAGAGCGTCGCGTCGTACTCGGGGAGCACGCGATGGCTCATCAGTTTGTGGTAGCGAGCGCTGCGCGACGAGGTGTCGCCCACGTGAGCGAGCGGCCTGACCTGCCAGACGCGCGACTCGAGGGGCCGATCGCTGAAGCAGACGTAGTCCACGCCCTGCGTGACGCGGGCAGGCTCGCGCAGCTCGTCATAGCCCGCAGTGATACAGGTGTAGATCGCCGTACGCATGGCGTAGCGCTCGCGCTCGAACAGCAGCGAAGGTAGCATGCGGTTGCAAGAGCAAGCAGTGGCGAGCCTCCGGCTTTTTCAGATCTGGTTCGACGAGGAGAGCAGGAAAACCTGCTTCGAGCATCCGGCCGTCACGCCCTACTTCAATGGCGTGCTCACGCCATATTTCGAGAACAAGGTCATTCTCGAGCTCTGCCCGTATCGGGAACGCTACGTCGGCGTGTGGAGCCACAAGGCCGGCAAGAAGCTGGCACGCGCGGGCAATGGCGAGCTCGACCTGGACGCCATCGTCGAGCGCTGCCATCGCGGCGGCTTCGACGTCATGGGCTTTCACCCGCGACTGCGGCGACAAGTCATTTTCGAGCATGGCGGCCGCACGCGTTTCGACTCGATGTTCGACTACCTGATGCGCCGGCTCGGAGTCGACTACGGCAGCACTGCAACACCCAGGTTCGTGGTGATGGGCAACCATTTCATCGCGACGGCCGAAGTGATGAACGACTACTGCTCCTTCTTGGCGCGTGCCGTCGACGTGATGGAGTCGGACGCGACGCTCAAGAGCGAGCTCGGGCGCTGGGCGCCCTACAAGCGCGATTCGCAGATCCGTTATACCTTCCACCCCTTCGTCTGCGAACGACTGTTCAGCGCCCACCTCACCGTGCATCCCGAAATCGTCTGCACACTCTACAAGAATCCGTGAGAGCTACCGAGGGTCGAGCGAGAAGTGCGAATGCAGCGCAACCAGCCGCTGCCCGTTCTCGGAGGACAGCACGATCGTGGCGCGTCCCGAGCGCTCGAAGGTGTTGCCCGAAGTGTCGTAGCCGACCGAGCTCCAAGGCACGCCGACCACGACGAGCGCCCCGTCGCCGAACACCTGGAGCGTGCTGAGCTCGAAATCGAATCCGCGGGTAACCGGCCAGACCTTGCGCCACTGCTCTCGCTCGAGCGCCTCGAGACCGACGACGTGAGCCGCGACGGTGCCGAACGCCACCACCTCGGCTGCGAAGAGCGAAAGCGCATCGTCGTAGCGCTCGTCACGAACGCAGCTCGCGAACTCGCTCAGCCAGCGTTGAATATCGAGGATGCTGGGAGGGCTACAAATCGCGTGCACATCGAAACCCGTAATCCGAGGCAGCGTTCAGCGAGTTGAACGGATGGCGTTCCGAGGTCAGGAGTCGGTCAGCCGCATCGGTGAAGTCGCCGCCGCGGTACATTCGACTTGTGGCTTCGGTGTCGATGCCAGCGCAGTCGCTGCAAGGTACCGGGTAGTCCCCGTAGATGTCGAGCACCCACTCTCCCACGTTGCCCGCGAGATCGGCGTGGCCCCAGCGGCCGTCGCCCGTGGGGGACACGGAGCCCACGAAGTCAACGCGGCTGTGGTCGTAGACCGCATGAGCGTCGTCGATGGTGTCGTCGGTGGGCGAGGAAGACCAGGGATAAGGGCGCTGCTGGGCCCCGCCCGCTGCCGCGTAGTTCCACTCGGCTTCCGTTGGCAGCCTGCCACCGTCCCAGATGCAGAAGGCGAATGCGGTGTACCAAGACACGCAATTCACGGCGAAGTTCTCCGAGTCCTCGGCTTGGTCCGTCCACGTCTGGCCGACAGCGTCGCAGTTCAGCTGCGCGATCAGATCAGCCTGGTCGCCCGGCACACCGGAGTAGTTCCAACCGTCGTCGTTGGGGTTGTTCGGATTGGCGCCGCTGCCGGCCGCGGGCTTGTTGCCGGGGTAGCCCTCGACGAACTTGCGGAACCGCCCGACGGTGACTTCGAAGCGATCCAGTCCGAAATCGCTGACGGTGGCGGGGAAGGCCGGGTCGTTACTACGGTCGAAGGTTCCGCCGGGAACCAGGATGGCATCACAGCAGCTGTCGCCCTGGGCTGGGCCGCAGTCGTTTGCGAGCCCGTCACAGCTCACGCCTGGGGTGACCTGCGGGTTCGAGCCGGAGCCGCCGCTGCTGCCGCCCCCTTCGTTCATCGTCGCGCCGGCGTCAGCGCTGTTTCCAGCGCTACCTCCCTTGCCTCCGCTACCTGCCTTACTCGTCGCCCCGGCCGCTGCTGATCCGCCGCTGGCGGCGCCGCCGTCCGCGCCATTCGAATCGCCGTCGTCGCCACACCCACTCAGAGCCAGGACCCCGCTCAGCGCCAGAAACAATGCACAATAGCGGCCCGACTCGAGCTTCATCATTTCTCCACGTCCTTCAGAAGAATGGTGTCGAGGTAGACGACCCGGCCACGGATGAACCGGTCCTCCTCCGCGCCACGCACCGTGCGCTCGCTCGGCACGGTGATGGGTAGCATTTCTGCCACGTCCTCATCGGCGTCATACACCTCCACTTCGCGGATCACAAGGCGGTACTCCGAGTTGGCGCGGCCGCTCGGACGGGGCAGCGAACCGGTCCAGAGCGTTTCTGAAGAGCTCGTCGGCGACGTCGGCAAGAACGAAGGCAAGATCTCCTGGCTACCGACCTGGGCCCAATCGAGATCGGTGGCCTGGCGATCGCGCCGCTCGAGGTGGATGGTGACGATGCGAGCGGCGCCGGCGTCGCGGTTGAACTGATAACCGGGAGGCGCGGCCGGTGTGCCGGGTGGCGTCGAGACCTCGCTGACGATGTCCTCGCCCAGTTGATTGCGTGCCGTGAAACCGACCACCGTCACTTTCACGGAAGTCGTGTCGATCTGCACGGTCGCCGCGCGATCGTTGACGAGTTGCGCGAACTCGGCACGCACGACGCGCGACAAATGGACATTGGTCGTCGTCTCCTCCTCCGTCATGCTCACCGAGTGAGGCTGGTAGCGGGCGAGCGCAAGACGAACGAACGGGAAATACGCGGCCGTAGCGTCGAGCTCGATGTCCGCGAACCACAGCTGCCGCTCCGCGTTGTACTGAACCGGGTAGCCCACGGCCTGCACGCGCACGCTGGCGTCCTCCGCGATGGTCAAGTTGGTCCCGCTTACCGTTTCGGTGTTCTGGAAGTGTTCGGGTTGCAGCTCTTCCTCGGGGAACGTGCCGTCCCAGATCGGATCGCTGCCCCATTGCGAAACGTAGCGACGCGCCGCAGCCGGCACCGCTCCGTCCTCGACCACCGGCAGAACGACTCCGAGAAGCTCGTCGATGCCCGACGAAAACCACGGCCGTGACAGGTAGACGCGCAGGCCGCGCCCCACACGCCGGCTGAGTGTGTTCGGTGAGGGCGCGGGTGTCTCCCAGCGGAAGGTCGGGATCACGTACAGTACTTGAGGCGCGTCTGGGCGCGCGCTCGAGAGAATGTTGACCGTCGTCGGCAGACCCCGCAGCTTGACGATGTCGGAGTCTTGCACCAAGTCGAGCGGGAAGTATTCGAGGTAGCGGGTGGTGGCGTCGGCGCGGTAGTCCACGTAGCGGTGTTTGGTGTCGCCGAACTCGTGCTTGGGAATGGCGTTCGGCGGCGACGTGGGCAACGGCGGTACGCTGGTCAGCGAGTCGCGATACTCGGGGCGATGGCTATGAACACGGCCGCTGCGCGCTTCGTCGGTCGGGCCTGGCTCCGTCAAGCGATCGACCGGGTCGGTCCAGCTCGCCTCGATGTCGAGCTGGCCGGTGCTCCGTGAATGGTTGTCGATCACGGCGCCCAGGTGCACGAACGTTTCGCCGGTCGCGCGCGGCGGGTTGACGGCGATCTCCTGGAACTTCGCTGCGCGCAGCGGGCGCTCCACCGCGTGAACGGCCACCACCCGACGGCGCGGCGTGATCATCCAGTGCTGGCCGTCGGCCGCCAGCTCGGCGTGTTCGCTCTGCCGCTCCTCGTCCATGAGCTTGAAAATTGCGAGACTCTCGATGCCCGAGGGATCCGGCAGGCTGCTGTACTCGAGCGGCAGCACCGTCGCGGGCGGCAATTCGATCACGAGCTTGTCGCCCTCGATCTTCACGCTCGGCTGGTCGTCATTGGTGGAGCGCACGATCAGGCGGGCGGGCGAGACATCGGGCCAAGAGCCATTGAAGTACAGCTTGTGCGTGCCGACTTCGAAGCGCTCGCCCTCGAGAACCGGATCGTTCTCCTCGTCGCGCGGCTTTTCGCGCGCGTCCTTGACAGCGAAGCCCACGGCCATCGGATCGGGTAGGTAAGGCAAGAGCAGATGTTCGTGCGCGTGCACGACGTATTGTCCGGGCTTGAGTCCGTCGCCGCGCTTCTCGGGGAAGATCGGCGGCGGTGGCTCCGGCGCACCCGGCAACGTCGGCGGGTTCAAGATCTCGATGCCCGGCACGTCGACCTTGTGACCCTTGCCGTCCCAGATCACGGGATCGAGAAAGGTGCCCTCCGACTTGAGCGCCAGGTCGTACGAGCGCTTTGGGTCGCTGAAGAGCGAATCGAGCATCCCATGCATGATCGCCATGTCGAGCGACGCGTTGGGCGGCGCGACGTGGCGGTCGTTCCAGCTGAAGAAGATCTCTTCGGGGATGTCGCCGTCGCCGCTCCTGCTGCGGATCACGATGTTCTCGATGGACTCGCCCTCGACCACGCGCCGGCGCAAGACCAGCACCGGCTGCGGTACGGGCTCGTAGCGTCGGAAGAACTGCGACTCGCTGACCGCTCCAGAACCGCTGCTCTGCGCGGAAAGAGGCAGGCTGTTGCCGGCGACGTCGACCACGCGGCTCCGCAACCGATAGCTGTGACCGAAGCGGAGCTTGGGCAGCGTGCCGGGCTCGACCTGAAACTGCTGCTCGATCTCGAATCCGGTGTCGGGTGCGGCTTCGTTTTCGATGCGCTGGACGACGTCGCCCTCACCGGACACGAACTTCTGGCTCCGGCCAGGGGGCTTGATCACCTGACTCCAGCCATCCCAACCGAACAGGCTCTCGTGCACGTAGAGCGGTGTCGCGGAATCGTTCGGGTCCTGACCAGCGGCGGTCGACGCGGCGCTCGCCTTGACGTAGCCCTCGTCGGTGATCTCTCCGCTGGCAGGGACACGCGTACGCGACGAGCCCAGGAGGAAGTGCCCGCGGCGGCGGCAGAGCGAGCGCCACTCGGCTTCCGGGAGCGATTCGTGTAGCACGTCGGTGCGATAGCCGCGGGTCAGGTCCTCTGCGTAGAGCACGGTGCCGGCGCTCTCGTTGCTGTTGCCCAAGGCCTGATCGAAGGCCGTCGACCGCGCGAGCTGATCGCCCATCTGCGTCGAGCGCCCAACCCGCCCAACGATGAAGCCACCAGTGCGGATGTTGGGCAGGTAACCGTCGAGCTGCTCGAACTCGCTGACGGCCATGGCGGCGAAGTTCGTGAACTTGAGCGCGATGCCGTCCACGTCGAGCTGCTGGATCTCGAAGCGCTCGCCGTCACCGAGCTTCAAGAAGCCGCCACTCTGGTCACTGCCCCCCGAGAGGTCGGCTCGGGGCGCGGGTAAGAACGTGTCGCCGTCACGCGTGAACGCCGTCCACGGCCGCTCGTGCACCGCATCGCTATCGAATCCGGACGCCGGTCGCGCCAGTCGAACGCGCGCGGCACCGTCGGGCACGGCCGCCAGGGTTGCATCGACGATCAAGCCGAAGCCCCTGAGCAGCGCCGGATGGTCGCCGAGCATGCCGACGGCCTGGTGGAAGTCGACGGTTGGCGTGGCAGGCGGCTCGGTCAAGGTCGGGATCGTGTTGTCGATCTCACGGCGGTAGAAGCGGAACGCTT
>WUUC01048774.1_pt1 | contig 10950 bp, 8 predicted proteins | sample 6278441 | NCBI WGS metagenome assembly WUUC01 (sample SAMN13675441, study PRJNA597444) | soil metagenome | isolation source: soil | place: USA: Washington | collected 2017-10 | reverse complement strand
GCACGGCACGTTGCTCAGCGGGGCGCCGTTCCTCTATCAGCGCAACTACTTCTCGGCGCACCGCTTGATCCACTCGCACAACGTGATCGTGCTTACGCCGCAGAGCGCCTCGACCACGGAGGTCGGCGCGCAGTGGGGCCGAGACGATAGCGGCACCGACCTGCCTTACCTCAACGACTTGATGAGCTGGGCTTACACCGCGTTCGCGAAGTACCAGATCGCCAGCACCTGGGTAGGCGGGCACTCGTGGGGCGCGGGCTATGCGGCCGGCGGTTTCGGGGGCGCAGGCTACGTGTGCAACGAGATGTTCGCGGACAAGTTCAAGGGCGTCATCGGCATGTCTCGGCTCTCGACGCCTTCGTGCGCGGCGCGGATTTCGATGATCGGTACGCGCGGCGAGACGGAGAACATCCCGCTGCTCGACCAGGACGCCGTCGCGATGCAGCACGGCTGCGATCTACCGATGAGCGGGCCGGAGATGGTCGGCAACAACGAGCGCTTCTTTTACGAAGGCTGCGACCCCGGCTTCGTGCACGAGGACTACAACATGCTCGGCAAGGGCCACATCGACGCGATGGATGCCGAGGTCGTGCTGAAGATCGTCGAAGCGATCAAGAGCACGGAGCTGTAGGGGCCGTCAGGGGTTTGGCTCGTGCGCAGCGGGCCAACCGGCGTGACATGTAGCGCTCTGCCCCAATCGGGATGCCCGCGCGCTTGCGCGGGGCAGGGCTCTTTCCCGCGCCTAGCCTTCGCTGCTAACGAGCAAGCGGAGTTTCGCTATGGCTCTGTCGTCGAACGGTCCGCGCGTCGATCCGAAAGCGGATGAGATCTTCGTCGGCGACAGCGAGATGGCTTCGCTGATGCGCGCGGTCGATTGGAGCGCGACGAGCCTTGGGCCTGTGTCGCGCTGGCCGCAGAGCTTGCGCGCAGTCGTGCGCTTGATGCTGACGTCGCGCTTTGCGATGTGGCTCGGCTGGGGCGAAGAGCTGACGTTCTTCTACAACGATGCGTACGGCGCGATGACGCTCGGCGCGAAGCACCCGTGGGCGCTCGGCAAGCCCTCTTCGAGCGTGTGGCGCGAGATCTGGCCGGAGGTGAAGCCGCGCATCGATACGGTGCTCGAGTCCGGCGTCGCGACGTGGGACGAGCGGCTGCTGTTGTTCCTCGAGCGCAGCGGCTACGCCGAAGAGACCTACCACACGTTCTCGTACAGCCCGGTGTTCGACGACGACGGCGTGATCCGCGGCAACTTCTGCGTCGTCACCGAAGAGACCGAGCGCGTCATCGGCGAGCGCCGCCTCGCGCTACTGAAGGAGCTTGCATCGCAGCTGGCGTCCACGAACACCGCGACCGAAGTGCGTGACGCGCTCGCGCGGTCGCTTCGCAGCGACGACCGCGACATGCCGTTCTCGCTGACCTACCTCGGCGGCGAGCAGGGCGCGCCGCTCGCGCTGGCGTCGCACACCGGGCTCACGAGCGAGCACCGCGCGCTGCGCGAGAGCGCTTGGCCGCTCACCGAGGTGATCGAAACCGCAAGCGCGGTCGTCGTCCCGCTCGATGCCAACGAAGCTTGGCCTTGTGGCTCGTGGTCGCACGCTCCGAGCCACGCGCTGGCGATCCCGATCGCGCAGCAAGGCCAAGCGCGGCCCGTGGGCGTGTTCATCGCAGGCATCAACCCGCACCGCCCGCTCGACGAGACGTACCGCGGCTTCCTCACGCTGCTCGTCGCGCAGCTCGCGGCGGGACTGTCGAATGCGCGCGCGTACGAACAGGAGCGGCGGCGCGCCGAGTCGCTGGCCGAGCTCGACCGCGCGAAGACGGCGTTCTTCTCCAACGTTAGCCATGAGCTGCGCACGCCGCTGACACTGATGCTGAGCCCGCTCGAGGAGCTGCGGCGCAGCGCCGAGCTGCCCTCCGTCGCGCGTGAGGAGCTCGATCTCGTGCAGCGCAACGGCCAGCGCCTCTTGCGGCTCGTGAACACGCTGCTCGACTTCTCGCGCATCGAGGCGGGCCGCGCGCAGGCGCGTTACGAGCCCACCGACTTGGCGGGCTACACCGCGGACCTCGTCAGCGTGTTCAGCTCGGCGACCGAGCGTGCGGGGCTCGCGCTCAAGGTCGACTGTCCGCCGCTCGGCGCGGTCTACGTCGATCGCTCGATGTGGGAAAAGATCGTGCTGAACCTCTTGTCGAACGCGTTCAAGTACACGTTCGAGGGTTCGATCGAGGTCAGGCTCCGCGCGCGCGACGGCCACGTGGACCTCTCGGTGCGCGACACCGGCACCGGCATTCCGGAGCACGAGATGCCGCGGCTGTTCGAGCGCTTCCACCGTGTCGAGGGTGCGAAGGGCCGCACGAACGAAGGCACGGGCATCGGTCTGGCGCTCGTGAGCGAGCTGGTGCGGCTGCACGCGGGCAGCATTCAAGCCGAAAGTAGGCCGGCGCATGGCAGCATGTTCACGGTGGCGATCCCGCTCGGGCGCGAGCATCTGCCGCCGGAGCACGTGCACGACGGGGCGCTCGCCGAGAGCCGACCCGCGGGCGCCAAGGCGTACGTCGACGAAGCGCTGCACTGGTTGCCGGGCGTGAAGAGCGGGCCGGAGCCGAGCGCCGAGCTCGCGACGCCTGCGCCGACGGGCCGGCGCGTCTTGCTCGCGGACGACAACGCCGACATGCGCGATTACATCCGGCGCATGCTCGCGCCGCTTTGGGAGATCGAGACCGTCAGCAATGGTCGCGAGGCACTCGAGGCGATTCGGCGCAAGCGCCCGGCGCTCTTGATCGCAGACGTGATGATGCCGGAGCTCGATGGCTTTGGGCTGCTCTCGACGATCCGATCGGACGCGCAGCTGCGCGACCTACCGGTCGTGATGCTCTCGGCGCGCGCTGGCGAGGAGGCGCGCCTCGAGGGCCTCGAGGCGGGCGCGGACGAATACCTGGTCAAGCCGTTCACGAGCCGCGAGCTGATCGCGCACGTCGAAGCGCAGCTGATGCGCGCGCGCGTGCGCGAGGTGGAGCGCGCGCTCGAGCGGCGCCTGACTTCGGTGTTCGAGCACGCCCCGGTCGCTGTCGCGATCTTGCGCGGCCCCGATCACGTCTACGAGCTGGCGAACCCTTCGTACATGGCGCTGATCGGCCATCGTCCGGTCGTCGGCCAGGCGCTGCGCGATGCACTGCCCGAGCTCGTGGATCAGGGCATCGAAGCGCTGCTCGACGGCGTCTTCCGCACAGGCGAGCCGTTCCAGTCGCACTCGCTGTCGGTGACGCTGAACCGCGGTGTGAACGGCGAGCCCGAGCAGTGCGTGTTCGACTTCGTGTACCACCCGATGCGCGACCACGAAGGCGCGGTCGAAGGCATCGCGGTCGTCGCGTACGACGTCACCGAGCTCGCGGTCGCGCGCAAGCAGGCCGAGGTCGCCAGCCTGGCCAAGGACGAGTTCCTCGCGATGCTCGGCCACGAGCTGCGCAACCCGCTCGCGCCGATCATGACCGCGCTGCAGCTGATCAAGGAGCGGCGCGACGGCACCGCCGATCGCGAGCACCGCATCATCGAGCGCCAGGTGAACCACCTGGTCGCGTTGCTCGACGACCTGCTCGACGTCTCGCGCATCACGCAGGGCAAGCTGCAGCTGCACAAGCAATCGATCGAGCTGCACGAGATCGTTGCAAAGGCGATCGAGACGGCGAGCCCTTTGCTCGAGAAGCAACGCCATGCGCTGCAGCTCGACGTGCCGCGCGAGGGCCTCGCGGTGCACGCGGATCCGGCGCGCATGGCGCAGGTGTTCGGCAACTTGCTGATCAACGCCGCCAAGTACACGCCGGAGGGTGGCGTGATTGCGATCAGCGGCACGGCGGACAACGGTGACGCCATCATCCGCGTGACCGACAACGGAATCGGCATCGCGCCCGACATGCTGCCGCGTGTCTTCGAGATGTTCGTACAGGAGCGGCAAGCGCTGGCGCGCACGCAGGGCGGGCTCGGGCTCGGCCTCGCGATCGTGAACAGCCTCGTGAAGCTGCACGACGGCGCGGTCTCGGCGCACAGCGAGGGGCCTTCGAAGGGCACCGAGATCACGGTGCGCCTGCCGCTCACGCGGCTCGAGCGCAGCAGCGCTCCGGCGCCCGCGGCGCACGTCCGGCGCGCGGCTGCGATCAAGCGCGACAAGCGCGTCTTGATCGTGGACGACAACGAAGACGTCGCCTTGATGGTGTCAGAGCTGTTGCACACCTGGGGCTACGACACGCGCTTCGCGCACGATGCGATGTCGGCGATCGCGCTCGCCGAGCGCTTCGAGCCGCACGTCGCGGTGCTCGACATCGGCCTACCGGTGATCGACGGCTACGAGCTGGCCAAGCGCTTCGCGCAGCACCCCAAGCTCGCGCGCACGCGCCTCGTCGCGGTGACGGGTTATGGCCAGGAACAGGATCGCAAGCTGGCGCACGCCGCCGGCTTTGCAGCGCACCTCGTGAAGCCGGTCGACCCGGAGCGGCTGCGCGAGGTGATCGAGCAGGACGAAGTAGAGGTCCTCAGGCCGATCGGCTGAACAGCGAGCGCAGAGGAATGCGCTGCGTTGCATCCGCCTGCTCGGCTTGCTCACGCAAGCGCTCTTCGACCGGACCGAGCGTGAAGCAATGCGCGGCCGGCAGCGCGCCGAGCGGCGTTTCGTGCATGGGCGATTCGATCGAAGCATCGCGCGTGTCGACGAGGTTCAGCGCACAGACGTTGCGCAGCTCGATAATTTCGTCGTCGCGCTCCTCGAGCGATCGCAGAGGCAAGCCTTGGGTGCGGCAAACGTACGGTCTTTGCGCGTAGATGCGGCACGCGCCCTCGAGATCGAGGAAGGCGCAAGCACCTTCGGCTCCTGGCTCACCCGACTCGAGCAGCTCGACGTGGTGCTCGGCGATCTGCGCGGCCTCGAGCGCGAACACGGTAAGCCCATCGACGCAGCAGGCGTGGCAGCCGCGCTTGCATTGCAAGCGCGCGCCGTGCAGCGCGACGAGCGGCGCGGTCATCGTGTCGACAGCGAGGTGCAGCCGCGCGAGCTGAGCGCGGGCATCGTCGTCGAGCAGCGGCAAGCGGACTCGCATAGCGCATACGACGCAGCTTTGTCGTGAATGCGCCAGCGCTACTTTGCGATCGTGCTATGAGCCGGCGCGGTGCAGGTGAAACGCTCGACAAAAGTGAAGGCGCGCAGGTGGGTGCAGGCCGAGGCGGAGCTCGCGCTGAGCGAGCAAGGCGAGCTGCGCGTCGCGGTCGTGGCGGACACGCACAGTCAGCCGCATCCGCTCGCGGCGCGTCGCATCGAGGCGCTCGCGCCTTCCGCCATCTTGCACGCTGGTGACATCGGCAACCTCGGCGTGCTCGACGGGCTCTCGAAGATCGCACCCGTGATCGCGGTGCGCGGCAACATCGACGAGCGCGCGAGCGACCTGCCGGACTGCGTCAGCATCCACGTGCGCATGGGCGGTGAGACGGCGCTGACGCTGCTCATGCTTCACATCGCCGTGTACGGTCCGCGCATCCGCGCAGATGCGGCGCGCCTCGCTACCCGTCACGGCGCTCGCGTCATCGTGTGCGGCCACTCCCACGTGCCGTTCATCGGACAAGATCGCGGGCTTACCGTGTTCAATCCCGGCTCAATTGGTCCGCGGCGCTTCAATTTGCCGATCGTGTTCGGAGTGCTGGAGATCGCCGCGGGCAAGCTCACGGTCCGTCATGTCGACTGCGCGACGGGCGAGGTCTGGCGGCCGTAGGGCAGGCTAGGGTAGGTGCGTCAGCCCCACGCGTTGGCGATCACGGCGGCGAGCTGCGCATGTGCAGCGCTCAGCTCGTCGACGCTGCGTTGCGAGCCACTCGTATAGATCGCCAGCAGTAGCGGCGCGCGCTCCGGCGGCCATGCGATCGCCACGTCATTGACGGCACCATTTTCGCCCGTGCCGGTCTTGTCGCCCGCCGTCCAGGTGCTCGGCAGACCCGCGCGAATGCGCTTCAAGCCGGTCTGCGAACGCATGAGCCATCCGATGAGCTTTTGGCTCGAGGACGTCGAGAGCGCAGCGCCCGTGAGCACCCGCTGCATGGTGTTCACCATCGCGCGCGGCGTCGTCGTGTCGCGCGGGTCGTCCGGCAAATTCGTGTTGAGCTCGGGCTCGATGCGGTCGAGACGAGTCGTCGCGTCGTCCAAGCTGCGGGCATAGCGCGTGAGCTCCGAAGGGCCGCCGAGCAGCGCGAGCAGCAGATTGGCGGCGGGGTTGTCGCTCACCACTACGACCGCTTCGCACAGCTCGAGCACCGACATCGATCCGTGCGCGAGCTGGGCCGAGGTAGCCGGCGCGTGCGGCACCATATCGCTCGGCCCGAACGCGACGCGTTGCGCTGGCGTGAGCAACCCACGATCGATGCGCTCGAGCACCGCCGCGGCGAGCAGGAGCTTGAACGTCGAGGCCATCGCGAAACGCGCGTCCTCGTTGAGCCCGAGCCGCGCGCCGGTCGCCGTGTCGAGCGCGTGTACGCCCAAGCGCCCGCCCAGGCGCGCCTCGATCGCGCGCAGCGCATCGAGAGATGGCTCGGATCGCGCATCGGATCGCAGCCTGGGCGCCGCGCAAGAACACACGAGCGCGGAGCTACCGATCAGGATTACGCGACGCGTGAACAAGGCGCCTTTCATACGCATGCTCATCGCACGATGCACGCCATCGACGCCACTATCCGAGCAGATCTGAGCGTTCGCCCGCCTCGCTCCGACGAGCTCGTCGGGAGCAAACCTGTGGTACGGATCTGCGATGACGCGCGACGCTCGATACGTGACGACGCTGGCGCTTGTCGCTGTGCTCGCGGCCGCGTGCTCGATCGTGCACGACGCTGAAATGAAGGATGGCGGACGCGACTCGGGTCGTGCGACTTCGCATGTGCCGGACGCGTCGACAGCGCCGGATGGGTCGACGCCCGATGCGATGCCACTCGATGCGAGCCCACGAACCGATTCGGGCTCTGACGGATCCGTACCAAGCTCGCCGATCGATCCGGAAGCGATCTACCAGATCGATGAGTGCCCGCTGCGGCCGCTCGACACAACGCTTGAGGTCAGGCCCGGTGCACCGGGGCCAGGGGCGTGCACGCGAAGCGCGGATTGCACGCAGCGCGCACGCGGCCGGTGCAATGGCTACGAGAGAGACGGCGGCGTGGTCGACTTTCCCCGTTGCGGCTACGAGGAGTGCGCGTCGAATGCAGACTGCGCGGCCGGCGAGCGCTGTGAGTGCAGCTTTCACGGCTTGCTCCGGTGCGTCCACGTCGGCTGCGAGCGCGATGGGGACTGCGCGCCGGGTCAGCGCTGCGCGCGCACCGTGCTCGGCTGCTACGAGTACGCGCTCGGTGATTACTTGTGCACGACGCCGAGCGATGAGTGCCTCTCTCACAGTGATTGCTCATCCGCAGGGCTCGGCAACCACTGCACGGTCGAAGGCGACCGCAGGGTCTGCATTTCGCACACGTGCGACTGAGGCTACGAGCTCGCGAAGCGCGCAGCGCTGAAGCGCGCGAGAAAGCTCACCCGAGCGCGACCAGCGCGAGCACGGTCGCGATGAGCGCAGCGACGCCGGGAATGCCCAACGCCAAGCGCAGCGCTCGTTGTGGCGCGCTCTTGCGGAAGAAGAGCCCGCACGCGATGCCGGCGAACGCGAAGAGCGGATAGCTCCAAATCGCCAGCGCCGCTGCTCCAAGCAGGGGTTTATCGGCCGCGTCGGGCGCGTCGAAGAGAAAGAACGAGATGAACACCGCGCCGCACCACGGGAGCAGGCTCAAGCCCACGAGCACCATCGCTACGATCACGGACACGGGCTGACGATAACCTTTGCGCGGCGAATTCAGGAGACCGTCGAGCGACGGAATGCAAACACAACCTCCGCGCCCAAACGGTAAGCTCGGCTACCGACCCATGCTCTTCCGCCAGCTCTTCGATCAACGCTCGAGTACCTACAGCTACCTGCTGGCCGACGAGGAGAGTCGGCAGGCCGTCCTAATCGACTGCGTCTTCGAGCAGCACGCGCGCGACACCGCGCTGATCCGCGAGCTGGGTCTCACGCTGCGCTACACGCTCGACACGCACTGCCACGCGGATCACGTAACGGGCGCGTGGCTGATGAAGCGCGCGCTCGGTAGCGAGATCGCACTGGCGGGTGCGTACGGCGCTGAGAATGTCGATCGACCGCTCGCGCACGGCGACATCGTCGCGTTCGGCGCTGAGCGGCTCGAGGTGCGCGCGACGCCCGGCCACACGAGCGGCTGCCTGTCGTTCGTCACCGCCGATCGCAGCGCGGTCTTCACGGGGGACGCGCTGCTGGTGCGCGGCGCGGGACGAACCGACTTTCAAGCGGGCGATGCGCACCAGCTCTTCCGCTCGATCCGCGAGCAGCTCTTCACGCTGCCGGACGCTTGCATCGTGTACCCGGCGCACGACTACGACGGGCGCACCGCGAGCACGATCGGAGAGGAGCGCGCGTTCAACCCGCGCGCCGGGGGCGCTGCGCGCGAAGAGGACTTCGTCGGCTACATGCAGAACCTCGGGCTGCCGCACCCCAAGCAGCTCGATGTCGCGGTGGACGCGAACATGCGCGCAGGTCGACGCGCGCAAGACGATGGAGAGCCGAGCGAGCCGTCCTGGGCGCCCGTCGTCGCCACCTATGCCGGGCTCACCGAGATCGCGCCCGAGTGGGTCGCACGCCATCGCGATGCGGTGAGCGTGCTCGACGTGCGCTCGGCAGAAGAATTCGAGGGCGAGCTCGGCCACCTCGAGCGCGCGCAGCTGATTCCGCTCGACGCGCTCCGCGCGCGCGCGTCCGAAGTCAGCCAAGACAAACCCATCGTCGTCGTCTGCCAAACCGGCAAGCGCTCGGGCCTCGCGACGGTGATCCTGCGCAAAGCCGGCTTCACGCGCGTCGCGAACGTGGCAGGCGGCATGCTGCGCTGGCGCGAGCTCGGGCTACCGAGCTAAGCGCGTTGAGAGTGCGCGGCGCTGCTCTTCAACAGCGCGCGATGCCCCCAAGCATCCCGTGGCACGAATGCGGGTTCTTGTGTCGGGCCGACGAACGCTGTGTGTCGCGCTGATCGAAGATTGCGCAGCAAGATCGAATGCGCCGCTCGCTCTAGACAAAAACGGAGCGTGGGTTAGACAGCGCGGTCATGCAGCGTGTGCTCATGGGGTTGAGCGGGGGAACGCTTCGCGTTGCAGCCGTGCTTTGGCTGCTCGCGTCATCGCTGCGCGCGCAGGCGAATGCGGATGACGATGACGTCGCCGCCGCCGCGCGCGCGTTCGACGATGGTCAGAAGGCCCAGCTGCGCGGCGATTACGCGCGCGCCGCGGAGCTGTTCGAGCTCGCTGACGATCTCGCACCGACGCCGGAAGCCGTGCGCAGCGCGATCCGCAACTACCGCGCCGCGGGTCAGCTCGCGCGTGCCGCGATGCAAGCGCTCGAAGCCAAGGCGCGCTACGCCGACGACGCACGCACGGTCGCGGTGGCAGACAAGACGCTCGCTCGCCTCGCGCCCAGGCTCGCGCGCTTGAGCATCGCGTGCGACGCACCGTGCGCGATCGTGATCGATCGCGAAGCACTCACGACCGAGCTCGTGCCTCATGCCGAGGTCTTCGTATTGCCGGGCACGCACTCGATCGAGGCGCGCTTCGGCACCGAACAGAGCGATGTGCGCGAGGTCGTGGTGAAGGCCGGCGAGCACCTGCAGCTCGCGCTGCGCGAGCCGCGAGCATCGAGTGACGAGCCATGAGCGCGACCTCTCCACAGTGTCTCGAGTTTTTGCCGACCTCCAGCCTCGGTCGCTACGAGGTGCTGGGTGAGCTGGCGGCCGGCGCGACCGGCACGGTCTACTTGGCGCGCTTGCACGGGCTCTCCGGCTTCGAACGCTTGTTCGCGATCAAGCTCTTGCACAAGCACCTCTCCGCGCGGCCGGAGGTCGTGCAGATGCTGCTCAAGGAAGCGCAGCTGACCGCGCAGATCCACCACCCGCACGTGGTCGAGACAATGGAGGTGGGCGCGACGCATGACGGCCGTCCGTTCCTCGTCATGGGCTACGTCGAAGGTGTGAGCCTCGACGATCTATTGTCGCATCCCAAGCTCGATGCGATCCGTCGCGTGCGGCTCGGCATTCCGATCCTGCTCGATGCGATGTCTGGCCTCGATGCGGTGCACCGCGCGTGCGACGTCGCGACGGGCGAGCCGCTCGGCATCGTGCATCACGACGTCTCGCCGTCGAACATCTTGATCGGCATGGACGGCATCGGGCGCATCGCCGACTTCGGGATCGCCTCCGCGCGCGCGCACGACGTGGGTTCGCAGCGGGATGTCGTGCGCGGCACCCCGCGCTACATCGCACCCGAACAAGCGCGCGGTGGGGCGCTCGATCGGCGCTCGGACGTCTTCGCGCTCGGCGCGGTGCTGTGGGAGGTCATCACCGGCGAGCCGCTCTTCGATTCCAACGTGAGCGTCGAGGAGATCTTGCGCCAGGTGATGAGCGCGACGATCCCGCCGCCGAGCGAGCGCAACTCGCGGATCTCCGAGACGCTCGATCTCGTTTGCTTGCGCGCGCTCGATCGCGATCTTGCGGCTCGCTATGGCGACGTCGCAGCGCTTCGCGACGCGCTGCAGCAGGCCGCGGAGGCGGACGGTCTCTTGGCCAAGCCGACGGAGCTCGTGAACGAGCTCGCACGGTTGTTCGCGGACCGCGCGCGCGATCGCCGTGCGCTGTTGCAGGAAGCGTCGCGGCGCAGCTCTGGCACTGCGCTTCGAGCGGTGGTCGGGGACCCTGCGCTTATTGACGACCGTGCGTCGCACGATGGTTGGCTCGACGAGAGCACGAGCATCTGGCGTGAGCGCGATTCGAGCACGCGCAAGGCGCTCACCCGCACGCCGCTCGGGCTCGAGGCACGCGCTAGCACGCAGAGCGCT
>WUUC01180810.1_pt1 | contig 10951 bp, 9 predicted proteins | sample 6278441 | NCBI WGS metagenome assembly WUUC01 (sample SAMN13675441, study PRJNA597444) | soil metagenome | isolation source: soil | place: USA: Washington | collected 2017-10 | reverse complement strand
TCGCCGCCGTTGGCGTGCCTTCCCGGATGAGGTCGAGCAGGTCGTCGTCGGTCTCGAGGCTGACGTACTCCCCAACACCACGCAGCACGTCGTGGTCCGGCCTCCCGCCACGCAGAGCGACGGGCCCGAACCGCGCTTCCGGCTTCAGTCGGCGCGGGCCGACTCCGCGCCCGGCGGCTTCAGCTCGGCCGCCTCGGCGACCAGCTCGTAGCTGCGGACGCGGGCGGCGGGGGAGTGGGTCATGGTGGTGATCATCAGCTCGTCGGCCCCGGCGCGCTCGATCAGGTCGCCGAGCTGGGCCATCACGCTGTCCGGTGCTCCGACGACGTGCGACGACTCCCAGCCCTTGACGATCTCGCGCTCGGACGGCGTGTAGGTGTGCTCGGCCGCTTCCTCGGGGGTGGGGTAGCGGCCGGGCCGGCCCGAGCGCAGGCGGACGAAGGCCAGAGCGGAGGACCCGGCGAGGAACCTGGCGTCGGCCTCGGTCTCGGCGCACACGACGGCGACACCCAGCATCACGTAGGGCTCGTCGAGCACCTCGGAGGGCCGGAACGCTTCGCGGTAGGCGGCCACCGCCGGGATCGTGTTGCCCGACGCGAAGTGGTGGGCGAACGAGAACGGCAGGCCCAGCAGGCCGGCGGCCCGGGCGCTGTAGTCGCTCGACCCCAGCAGCCAGAGGTCGGGCTGGTTGCCGGCCCCGGGGACGGCGGTGATGCGGGCGAAGGGATGACCCTCGGGGAACGTGCCCCGGAAGTAGCTCTGCAGCTCGACCAGCTGCTCGGGGAAGTCGTCGGCGGCCAGCGACCGCGGCGAGGTCGACCGGCGGAGAGCGAGAGCGGTGAGCTGATCGGTGCCGGGCGCCCGCCCGATGCCCAGGTCGACCCGGCCGGGATGGAGGGCCTCGAGCATGCCGAACTGCTCGGCGATCACCAGCGACGAGTGGTTGGGGAGCATGACGCCACCCGACCCCACCCGGATGGTCGACGTGACCGAGGCGGCATGGGCCAGCAGGACCGCAGGCGCGGAGCTGGCGATGCCCGGCATGTTGTGGTGCTCGGCGACCCAATAGCGCTGGTAGCCGAGGCGTTCGGCGGTGCGGGCGAGGTCGAGCGACGCCCGCAGGGCCTGACCGGCGGTGGACCCTTCGCCGACGGGCGCGAGGTCGAGGACCGACAGGGGGAAGGGACGGGTGCTGGCGGGCATCAGTCGGGGTCAACCCCCTTCATTCCCCCCTTTGTTCCGCACCGGCTCCTGTACGGGCGCGCGCTCGGTCACTATGGCCCCGACGGGCATCTGAAAGGGCAGGACAGTGGCCTACTTCCTGGGTATCGACATCGGCACCACCTACACCGCGGCGGCGGTGTGGCGCGACGGGCAGGTGTCGGTGGCGACCCTCGGCCAGCGGGCCCCGGTGATCCCCACCGTCGTGTTCGCCCGCGAAGAGGACGGAACCCTGCTGGTGGGCGAGGCGGCCGAGCGCCGGGGCCCCACCGACCCCCGCCGGCTGGCCCGGGAGTTCAAGCGCCGCATCGGCGACCCCACGCCCATCATTCTCGGCGGCACGCCGTACTCGGCCGACGCGCTGATGTCGAAGGTCCTGCGGTGGGTGGTCGAGAAGGTCACCGACGCCGAGGGCGAGGCCCCCGCAGGCATCGCCGTCTCGTACCCGGCCAACTGGGGCGCCTACAAGAAGGACCTGCTGGCCCAGGAGATACGCCTGGCCGACCTCACCGGGGTGGCCACCCTGGCCGAGCCCGAGGCCGCCGCCATCTACTACGCCTCGCAGGAGCGGGTGGCCACCGGTTCGGTCACCGCCGTCTACGACCTGGGCGGCGGCACCTTCGACGCCGCGGTGCTGCGCAAGACCGTGACCGGCTGGGAGCTCCTCGGCGAGCCCGAGGGCATCGAGCGCCTGGGCGGCATCGACTTCGACGAGGCCGTGTTCCAGCACGTCATCGGCACCCTCGGTGACGACTACGAGGCCCTCGATCCCGAGGACGCGGCGACCCTGGCCGCGCTGACCCGGCTGCGGCGCGAGTGCGTCGACGCCAAGGAAGCGCTGTCGTCGGACACCGACGTGTCCATCCCCGTGATCCTCCCCGAGATCCAGCGCGAGGTGCGGCTGACCCGGGTCGAGTTCGAGGCCATGATCCGGCCCGTCGTGGCCGAGTCGCTGGGCGCCATGCAGCGGGCCCTGCGCTCGGCGGGCATCGAGGCCGCCGACGTGAGCACGGTGCTGCTCGTCGGCGGATCGTCGCGCGTGCCGCTGGTCGGGCAGCTGGTCAGCGCCGAGCTGGGGCGGCCCGTCGCCATCGACGTCCACCCCAAGTACGGCATCGCGCTGGGCGCCGCGGTGCTGGCGGCCCAGCAGGCCAGCGACGACGACGCGGCGCTCACCACCGAGATCCAGGCGCTGCCGGCCGACCCGCCGCCGGCCGGCGGGATCATGACGCCGCCCGGGGGCGTGCCTGCCGCCGAGGCGGCGGCCGTGTTGGGCGCTGCTGCGTTGGGCGGAGCCGCTCTGGGCGCCGGTGGCGCCGCGGACGGGACCCTGGCTGCTGGGCAGGGCGCTGGCGTGGGGGACGTCGCGGGTGTCGCCCAGACCGGGTCCGCGTCTGCCCCTGTGGCGCCCGGCGTCGAGAACCTGGCTGCTCCTTCGGAGCCTGGTGGCGGCTCGGCGGGCGACGTGGCGGGCGAAGGGCTGGACGCCACGGCCGAGTCGTCGGCGGCCAGGCCGACCGCCGACAACGACCTGCCCGCGGGGTTCCAGGCCGAGCCCGACGCCACCCAGATGCTGGGCCAGTCCGGTGTGGGCGGTGGCGGGCCGAGCACCCCACCGGCCGGCTCTCCGGCGACGTCCGATCCCGATCGGACCGTGGTCATCCCGGCGCCGATCATCCCGCCGGACCCTCCGCCCCCGGTGGCTGGAGGCGAGGCGGGCTACGACGCCGGCTCCGGGTACGGCGGCAGCAGCGGGGGACGCCAGGCAGTCCGTGCGGGCGCGGCTGCGGGAAAGGGGAAGCAGCTGCTGCTCCTGGCCGTCATCGCCGCGGTGATCGGCGGGCTGGTCGTGGCTCTGGTCACCCTCAACGGCGACAAGGACGACCCCGACACCGACCTCACCACCGACCAGACCGACGACACCTCGGTCGACGACTCGGTCACGACCACGTCGTCGACCACCACCTCGTCGACCACCGAGCCGACGACCACCACCGCATCGACGACGACCACGTTGCCGCCGGCGGTCGAGGTGCCCAACGTGGTCGGCGAGTCCGAGGGCGACGCCACGAGCATCCTGCAGGGCGAGGGCTTCGACGTCGCCCCCACCACCGCGTCGTCGGCGGACGTGCCGGCGGGGACCGTCATCTCCACCGATCCGGCGGCGGGAACCCCCGCGGACTCGGGCTCGACCGTCACCATCGTCGTGTCGTCGGGCCCCGAGACCGTCACCGTGCCCGACGTGTCGGGACAGGATCAGGCAACGGCTCAGTCGAACCTCGAAGCCGCAGGCCTCGGGGCCAACGTCGGTTCCTTCCCGGTGAGCGAGGAAGGGCAGGTCGGCGTCGTCCAGGACCAGGATCCCGACGGGGGCGACGAGGTTGCCGAGGGCACGACGATCAACATCTTCGTCGGTGAGCTGTCGGCCGATCCGCCCGATGGCCTCACGTCACCGGGTTGACCGCCTGCGTGGGCGCGGAGAGGCGACGCCGGGGTGTCGAACCGTGCTGAAATGGGGCGAACGCCCGCAAGGGCGCGCATGGGGAAGCAGGGGCGCAGCGACATGACGGACAGCAACGAAGAAGGGCCGCTGCCCATCGACCTGAACGTCCCCAGGATCTCCCGGGTCCGCAATGCCCTGACGGGGGGCGAGGCAAACTTCCAGGTCGATCGAAAAGTGGCCGATGCCCTGGTCGAGACCAGCCCGTTCGGGGCCGTCGGCCTCAAGGCGGTGCTCGAAGCGCTCGACCAGTTCGTGACCCGCGCCCTGCGCACCGTGGCCGACGAGTCCGAGGTGCGCCAGTTCCTCCACATCGGCACGGCCACGCCCAGCACCGGCATGGTCCACGAGCGGGTGGTGCCGCTGATCCCCGACGCCCGGGTGGTCTACGCCAGCCACGACGCCACCACGCTGGCCCACGTCCACGGCCTGCGGCGCGACCGGCCCGACGGCGCGGTCGGCCACGTCCACAGCAGCTTCACCGACCCCGAGCGGATCCTGCAGGGGGCCGCCGAGATGCTCGACCTGTCGATCCCCGTGACGGCGATCCTGCCCACGTCGCTCAACATCGTGAACGACGAGGTGGCCCAGAACCTGGTCGACGCCCTGCGCAACACGCTCGTGCCCGGCAGCTACGTGGTGCTGGCCGAGACCAGCCTCGACATCCCCGCCGATGGCACCGAGAAGGTCATCGCCCTGCTCAACACCATGCTCGACGAGCCCTACGTGGCCCGGCCCCGCGAGCAGATCGCCGGCCACCTCGCCGGCTTCGACCTGCTCGAGCCCGGCCTGGTGCCCATCGAGGCCTGGCGCTCCGACGGGGCCCCGCCCTTCCTCGAGAACGGCCAGCAGATGCCCTTCTACGGCGCCGTCGGCCTCCGCCCCTGAGCCTTCTCTCCCGAGTTTCGCCGGCTCCGGCTCTGGCTCGGCGGCTGACGTAGGCACGCGACGGACCTCGGTGTAGGTGCTCACGCCCTGGCCGACGCCGCCACGGTGCTGGTCGTGCCAGGCCGCAACGCCTTCGTGATGGCCCGGGGTCGGCCGGAGCGCTGCCCGGCTGGCAGCCTCGGGGCGACCGGCCGCCAGGCCGAGAAGCTGCCCTGCGAAGCCGCGCTACTCGTCGCTGGCGATGGGCTCGGTGAGACCCATCAGGAGGGCGAGGATGCCATGGGCGACCGTGCCCGCCGCTGAAGCAGGGGTGTCGGGGTCGACCATGTGGTGGAGGACCGCTCCATCGAACTGGTGTTGGACCAGGCCGACGATGGTGGTGGGGCTCATCCCGGCCCGGGGCCGGCGACCGAGGTCGGCCAGCACCGCGGCGAGCGGTGCGACCGTGCGCTGTGCGATCTGACGGTCGAAGTGGCGCCGGATCTCGCACAGCGAGAGCGCCGTCCGCTGGTCGGCCGGGACCAGGCCCATCGAGCCGTCGCCGTTGGTGCTCGGATGGTGCGCCGCAGCCGCCACCGCGTGGATGAACCACAACGGGATCGTCGTCGGCTCGGCCAACGCCCGCTCGAACGCCGTGGCCACCGCGGCCACGAAACGCTCTTCGGGCGGGCCGTCGCCCGACGCCGTGCCCGTCGCCGCCAGCGGCCCCAACAGGTCGGCCATGCCGGCCCGATCGGCACAGAAGAGGCGCTCGTTCGCCAGCTTCAGCAACAGCTCGTCGTCGCCCGACCAGTCGCGATCGGCCGACGTGCGACTGGTCGACGACACCGGGACACCACTGGCCCGGGCCACCGCCGCGTTGGACAGCAACTTGCGCGTGCCCTCGACCGCACCGTTGCGCAACAAGCGCACGGCACCATCGAGCATGCGGTCACGCCGCTCGTCGCGCCCGCTCGGACGCCCTCGTCCCCGCTTCTCACCATTCATGTTGGCCACAGCTTCCGCCTCTGCTCGTGGCCGCACCTCCGCCAGGTGCAGCTCGGAGAGTGGTGGGGACCGTACCAGTGGCCATCGGGCCCCGTGGGGCAAAAGCGGGAAAAGTTTCTCCCGCAAGAACGGTTCTACTTAGTAGCAATAAATCTCGAACCGTCATCGCGTAACGAAAGTGACATGCGCAGTGAAGCGCGAACGGAGACGCGCTCTCTACCTTTCGTCGCGGTGGCCCGCATCACGCGCAGCCGCTTTGGCGATAACCAGTGCCGAGGCAGTGATCGGGGTTGGAGGCAAACGAACATGCACGCCCACCTGAGGCTCGGCGCGGTTCGCCGGTGCGACCGATCACGCCCTCCCAGCCCGCCGAGGGGGCGCTCCTCGACACCTCGGCGCTGCGTCGCCTGGGCGACACGCTGCGCCAGAGCGGGTATCGGCTCTGTGTCCCTTCGTCGTCGGACGGCGACCGTGAGCACGCCGGTTCGGTGGTGCTCCACGCCCCGCACCCCGACGACCAGTCACACGCCGTGCCCTGCCTGTGGAACGACTCCAAGACGCACGTGCTCGACCTGTTCGGCGACATCTCCCACGATGACGACCGCACGGCCGGGTCTCGCAACACCTACCTGAGCGGCTACGCCCCGGCGGGCGGGATGCTCGACTACTTCCAGCTCGACATCGTGCAGGAAGGCCTCTGGAACCGGAACGTCCAGCTCGACTACTTCTTCTCCGACAGACGCTCCGTTCATCGACCCCTTCTGGTCAAGCATTCTCGGCCCGATCAGGTCGGCCACTGCGCCAGTGGCGGTCTCCGCGTTGGACCACTGGCACGACGATCTGACGGCGTGCGTCGATGCCTGCCGGGCGCTGAGCGAGGCCTTGCCGTCGCACGAGGAGCGGTCGCATCGTTCGGCGGTGTTGCTCCGGTTCCTCCGGGTCACCAAGGATCGCTCGCTGCTCCAGACCAAGCTCCGCATCGAGATCTGCCGCCGGGAACGGCTCGGGCAACGGCGATGGGTCCAGCGATGGTGGCGGATCACGCCCGCCAGCGCCAGCGCCAGCACCACCGGTTCCGACAGGGCACCGCGCTGATGCGAGGCCGGAGGAAGACGCGCCCACTGCGAACGGGGCGCCGTAGGCGTTGCAGGGGCTTCTGGCCGCTGATCGGCCTCCGGGCGGCAGCCCTCCGTCGGCCGGCTCGGGCAGCCCGTAAGGGCGATCGAGACCAGCGGGACGGCGGTTTCGGGCGGCCGGACCGAGCGTGGCGGCGCTCGGCCCGGTCGCCCTCTCCGCTCCGATGCCCCAGGGCATCGGCACGTCCTCGTGTCTAGCCCATCTTCCGGGGCTCGTGTCGTCTACAGGATCTCGTAGTGGCCGAGGTCGACGGAGCGGGTCAGCTGCCAGTACTCGAGCAGGGTGAAGGGCCAGTTCTGGGCGCTGCGCCCGGTGGCGTTCTTGTACCAGCTGTTCACCGACGAGGCGCCCCAGGCCATGCGCAGGTTCTCGGCGTCGACCTTGGCGTTGTAGTCGTCGTGGGCGGCCCGGGTGGGGTGCAGCGCCCGGGCGCCCCGGTCGAGCAGCACCTTGATGCAGTCGACCAGGTAGTGGACCTCGCACTCGGAGAAGTAGGTGATGCTGCCGTTGGCCACGATGTTGGTGTTGGGCCCGTAGAGCAGGAACAGGTTGGGGAAGTCGGGCAGCGTGATGCCGGCGTAGGCGCGGGCGTCGCCGCCCCAGCGCTCGTGCAACTCGATGCCGCCGAGCCCGATGACCTTCATGGGCATCAGGAAGTCGGACGCCTGGAAGCCGGTGCCGTAGACGATCACGTCGGCGGGGTGGAGCTCGCCGTCGCGGGTGCGCACGCCCTGGGGGGTGATCTCGGCGATGCCGTCGGTGACCAGGTCGACGTCGTCGCGCTTGAGGGTCTCGGCCCAGATGCCGTTGTCGCGGATGAAGCGCTTGGCGAAGGGCGGGTAGTCGGGGACGACGTGGGCGGCCAGGTCGGGCCGGTCCATGAGCTGGCCGGTGATGTAGCCGGCCAGCATCTGGCGGACGAAGTCGTTCTCGGCGCTGATCGACGTGTCGTCGTCGGCGGTCCACTCGGGATCGACCCGGGCCACGGGCAGCAGGCCCTCGACGTTCTTCCAGAAGATCCAGAACCGGAACCAGTTGGCGTAGCCGGGCACGTTCCGGAACAGCCACAGCGCGGCCGGGGTCACCGGGTCGTGGTAGTCGGGCGTGGGGATGAACCAGGCCGGCGTCCGCTGGAAGATGTCGAGGTGGCCGGCCTGCTCGGCGACCGGCGGGATGAGCTGCGCTGCGCTGGCGCCCGTCCCGATCACGGCGACCCGCTTGCCGGCGAGGTCGACGTCGTGGTCCCAGCGGGCGGAGTGGAAGGCGGGGCCCTCGAACCGCTCGAGCCCGGGGATGTCGGGGAGGTTGGGCCGGTTGAGCTGACCGACCCCGCTGACCACGGCGTCGGCGACGAGCGATTGCTCCCGGCCTCCCTCGCCTCCCTCGCCTTCCTCGAGCCCGGGCCCGGAGAGCTGCAGGGTCCAGCGCATGGTCGACTCGTCGAGCTCGATCGCCGTGACCTCGGTGTCGAACCGGATCAGCGACCGGACGCCCGTGTCGTCGGCGACCTTGCGGAAGTACTCGAGCAGCACCGGCTGGGACGAGTAGTTCTCCGGCCAGTCGTGGCGCTGGGCGAACGAGTAGCTGTAGAAGTGGTTGTTCACATCGACCCGGCAGCCTGGGTAGCTGTTCTCCAGCCACGTGCCGCCGACGTCGGAGTTCTTCTCGAGCACCACCACGTCGACGCCGGCCTGCTGCAGGCGGTGAGCAGCGAGGATGCCGGACATGCCGGCGCCGATGACCGCCACCGTGAACGGCCGGTCGGGTGCGATCTCCTGCTTGTTCCAGGTGGGCGTGCGCAGGTCCTCGCCGAGCGCCAGCTCCTCACGCAGCAGGTCGAGGTAGCCGTCGACGTCGGCGCCGTCGGACACGAAGTCGAGCAGAGGCTTCAGCTCGTCGATCGGCAGCGCGGTCGGAGCGACCCCGGGGCCGCCCCGGCCCTCGTCGCGGATGCGGGCGAGGGCCCCGACCGCCAGCCGGTGGGCCTCGGCCAGCTGCTCGCCGACCAGGCCACCATTGGGGTCGAACGGGTTGGAGTAGTCGGGCCGCAGGCCGTCGGGCACCAGCGACGGGTCGTCGAGGGTCGCCGCCAGGGCCAGCAACAGCGGATGGATCACCGAGTGCGTCACCGCCTCGGCCAGCATCTCGTCGCTGGCCCCGGCGAGCCCGCTGTCGGAGGCGAAGGTGACGGTCATGTCACCGAGCCTGGTGGCCGGGCCGTGCGGTTTTCCAATCCCGTGGTCAGCCGTCGGACGGCCCGGCCGGGGCGTGTCCTAGGCGTTGGGCGCGAACAGCTCGACGCTGTTGCCGTCGGGGTCGTGGATGACGGCGTAGCGCTGGCCCCAGACGGCGTCCCACGGCGCCTTGTGGCCCTCGTAGCCCAGGTCGGTCAGGCGCCTGTAGTGGGCGTCGACGGCGTCGGGGCTGCCGCAGCGGAAGGCGAGGCCGATGCGGGCACCGCCGGTCGCCGGCGTCCAGGTCTCGTCGAAGGACCGGATGGTGTCGGCCGTGTCCCACGCCAGGTGCAGGCCGCCCGGCAGCGTCACCGCGACGTGGGGCTGGTCGTCGGACTCGGGGGGCAGGTCGAGCCCGAGCTCCCGGTAGAAGGCCAGTGACCGGCCCATGTCCTCCACGACGACACCCACCTGGTCGAGCTGTAGATCCATGACGCTCTCCTCGCTGTCGCTCAGTCGCTTCTCTCGGCCCCACCTTCCTGCCATCCCCGCACCCCGTATTGACCATTTCGGCCATCGGGTCCGACGGGCGGGCGGCTGCCGGACGACTCAGGCGTCGAGGACGTTCCAGTTGTCGATCACCCACCGCCACGAGCCGTCGGGACCTCGCCGGGCAACCTCGCTGGTCACCCCACCGTCGGCGAGGGCGGTCGAGCCCATCGCCAGGTCACCGACCCGCAACGACGGACGCTGCCGGCCCAGCGTGAGCTGCTCGCCCGACGCGACCAACCCCTCGAACACCCGCCGGATCGCCGCGCTGCCCGTCGCCACCTCTCCTGGCGCATGCACCATGACGGCATCGGGCTCGAACAGCGCCACCAGCCCCTCGATGTCCCCGGCGTTGACCCGCTCGATGAAGAGGCGCTCCAGCTCCTCGGGCTCGCTCGCCACCCGCTCGTCGTTCGGCATCGCCCACCCCTTCGGCTCCGAGTCAGCTGGGCGAGAGTAGCGAGGGGCCTCCACCGCGCGAGCCCGACCGACAGCCGCTCAGTGGTCGGCGGTGAGGACGAGATGTCCGTTGGGCGCGACCTTGTCACCCGACTTGTCACCCGACTCGTCACCCGAGTCGTCGCCGGGTGAGAGGCGGCGGCGTTCCCAGTCGAGGAGGGCGCCCGGGGGGAGGCCACCGAGACGGCGGGACTCGCGGGTGAGGTGGGCCTGATCGGCGTAGCCGGCGACCGTGGCGAGGCCGGCGAGGTCGCGGATCTCGGGCGGGGTGGAGCGCCAGAGGGCGAGGAACCGCTGGAATCGGAGGATGCGGGCCAGCGTGCGGGGCGGGTAGCCGACGGCCGACTCGACCCGGCGGCGGAGCTGGCGCTCGCTCAGGCCGGTGCGGTCCGCAAGCCAGGGGAGCGAGGCGCCCGGCTGCTCCTCCAGCAGCTTCACCACGCCCATGGCGGCGGGATCGATGGCGGCGGTCACTGCGCCCGCCCGCTCGGTCAACCCGTCGACCAGGGCTCGGACCCGGTCGTCAGCGGTCTGCGCCTCGCCCAGTCGCTCGGCGAGCGCGGCCCCGAGCTTGGCCCAGAGACCGTCGAGCGAGACGTCGAGGTTCCGCAGATCGGCGGCGGCCGTCCCGAGCAGTGGGGGAGCGGCGCCGGGACGGAAACGAGCGCCGACCGTCACCGATCCCGGCTCGATGTCGATGGTGGTCGGCCGGGTGCCCGGCCCCGCCACCAGCGCCCGGTCGTCGAAGGCCACCAGGTCGATCGCGCCGTCCGGCAGCACCGGCTGGCGGTAGACGCCGTCGCCGGGTCCGACCTCTTGCACCCAGATGCAGCTCACATAGGGCGCCAGCTGCGGCGGGGGCGGCAACTCCCGATAGGTGGAGGCCGGCGCCATCAGCATCTGGTCAGTATGCCCACCGAGCCGAACGGCCCATCCGCCTGGCCACATCCCCGATGTCGCACCCGGGCCACCTGGGTGTCCCTAGGAGAACGCTCGGGAGAGGGCGTGGATGAGGAGGCCGGCGAGGCCACCGACG
>WUUC01161482.1_pt1 | contig 10951 bp, 6 predicted proteins | sample 6278441 | NCBI WGS metagenome assembly WUUC01 (sample SAMN13675441, study PRJNA597444) | soil metagenome | isolation source: soil | place: USA: Washington | collected 2017-10 | reverse complement strand
GTAGACCTCCCTTACTGCAGCTGAACGAGGATCTTCTCCCTCCTCTATTTTACCTGCAGGAAGCCCCCACATGTTACCTTGTTGCTTGTCAGCATGCCTTTTCAAATAGAGAAGCTTATCATTCCATTCACAGAAACATCCTGCGACCCTAACGTCAGGTTTGAAATCTTTTGGCAACTCAAAATAAATTTTGTATTTCATTATATATATCCAATAAGCAAAAAAATATATGCGAATTTGATTTAAATATGTATATTTGAAAAATAATTATGAAAAACACTCTTATCTTTATCTCTTTTTTTAGCAATGTCACTTCTCGCTGATAAGGCGGAAGAGGTGTCTGTAGAGAAATTGAAAATCGATCCTTTAATAGAAATGAAAGAGCAATTCTCGAGAGCCCGTAAAAAAGGGTGGGATTTTTCAGCTGAAAAGAAAAAAGCTGAGTTGCAAAACAAGAGCGAGGGCCTGGGATTTGAATTTACTGCTGTCCCGCCTAATTACCTCCAATGCAAAAATCAGAAGAGATGATGAAGGTTTTCCGCAGCGATATTTCTGAAACTGAAAGAGCCAAAAGAATGAGCCGTCTCCATGAAATGGACCATATCTATAAAAGGAAGAACTCCCATTGATCACGGGAGTTGCTTTCAAAGCTTAAGTGTCATACTTCTGAGCAAGTTTGCCGAGGGTAAAAGCTGAAAGCATAAGACCGAGGTCCCGCAAAGCTATATCGTAGTAAAAGTCTCCTAACATCAAAAGATTCAGAACAATCACTAGAAGCCAAGCAGAAACGACATAGGCGAATATACGAGGCCTGAAGAGAACTCCCAAACCTGCAATAATCTCGATAACCCCTACAATTATAAAAAAAGCGTCTTTATGGCCATCGATCATTTTCCATGCCATAGGTGAAAGATAATCTGACCACTCGGTCAAATAGTAAAAGAACTTATCTAATCCTGCGATAATCGGCAGCAAAACAAAAACAACTTGTAAAATACGATATGCCAGATGAGCATAATCTCTTGAATGCTTAGCCATAGACCTCCTTCAGTCTCTTTAACCTCGATTAACAGATAGGATTAATTTTAATCTATAAACCATCTCATTTTGGACTTTTTTTGGAACTCTTTGACGAGAGCATACTCTTGGAACTTTTTCTCTAGGTCTTTAAATTCCCGATGATGAATCTGCCTTTTACGGAGCTTTTTAACAATCGGTGGAGCGACATGGTGGAGCATCTCATGATAGACTATGAAAGAGATATAATAGTTAGGGATGTCAGCCTGATCTAAGATACGGTTGATTTTCACGAGCTTTTTATCCCGATGATAGGACCCTAGAACGATACGTCTTTGATAGCGGCTTTTTTTGGGATTGAACCATGTGATATGGAGAGCAAGCTTGCCCTCAAAATACATCTGGTTTATTTGGTTATAAATCTCATCGAGATTGTAATGAGTCCCCTGTTTCCTCAAGATAATAGTGCGGGGCTTTCGAGCTTTCGGAGGTTTAAATAGCCGGAACCATTTTTTCAGCATCCCAGGAAGATAAAGCAAATAGATATTCTTGGGTAGACAGAGCTAATCGATAAAAAAATTGCATATATAATTGTTTTGAGATAATAAGCTGAGAATTAGCAGGAAAAGTTTTCAAGGGAAAAATCTAAATCATGTTAAGAAAGTCATCTCTATTTGCACTTGCATTTCTTTCTCTTTCGGCTTCTGAAATAGAAATAAGCAAGCCGCTACCTCCTCTTTCTTCTTTAGGTCACCACGGGATTATCACACTTCAGAATGTAAATTTAATAAAGCATGGAATATTACCTATCGATCAAGCGAACTATACCATCGGAGAGCCTTTCCATATCATGGGAGGTAGTGCGGCAACATCCCCTGCAAACGCGATCGATTTTTTGATCGGCAGAACTGGAATGACTGGCAGTACGCTGACTTTTGAAGCTAATTCTTATTTAGACGATATTTCCACGCCTACAAACAAAACGATCTTGCACATCAATCCGATCGATCCAGATTTGTTTAAAGCACCCATGGGAACATTGATTAATCACGCGATGGGCAGTAATGGAAATGGATCAGGGTTTGGGATTGGAACTCACATCTCCTGTGAAAGCGGCACTATTATTAATGAAGGGAAAGGAGTTGAATTTGGCTATGGTGGACAAATCGATATTATCGATGTTGAAACTCAATCTCAAGTGAAATTCATCAATCGAAATGACGCACATTTAGGAAATAACGCCAAAGCCATCTTAATAGACTGCTGGACCCTGCCCATGGATGATTACCATCTCATAAATATGGCCAATGGGCAGATAGGCTCTCCGATGACAATCTTCCTAGTCCAAGCAGGGAAAATTCATAACGATGGCCAAATTTTAGCTGCGGAAGTCAGCCTGCTGAAGGATTCAGTTGTCACTTTGGACAATAAGGGGTTGCTTGCGATTAATGGCGATTGGATATCAGAGGCCGGTACAGGAACAATTACCAATAATAATATAAAGAACATCACCGCCGAAATAGTGGGCGCTCATCTAATTGCACAAAAAGGTGAAATCCAAATCAACGGCCAAAATTTTGTCAATTTCAATGCAGGTAACATCTCGACAGCAAGCGGTGAAGGATCGGGTGCATTAATCCACGCCCACGACGTTCTTCATTTTCTTGACACTGGCACGATCATCAACCATAACACAGGAAGCATCTCCCAGCAGAATTATGGAGCTCTGATTGAGGCTAATACCAGCCTCAATGACATGAATACCTGTACCTTGGACATAGGAACAATGATGAACCTTAACGAAGGCATCATTGTAGCTGGAACCGGCGCTGCACTTTCTTTCCCTAAAACTCTGGTCCTTTCTGGAACGACATTTTCTAACATCAATAAATCAGCGGCAATCCATCAAGGGACAGGAGCTTTGCTTTTGGTAGGCCAAGACCTCAATTTATCGGAAAAGACTCTCTCCTTCTTGAATACAGCTGATGCAACATTTGATCCCATCACAGGCACCTCCATAGGAGCCAACTTTATCGTCGATGGGAATATGACGATCAGCAGCACAGGCGCCTTATCACTTAAAAACGATGCTGCTCTCCATAGCACGCATGAACAATTAGCAATTGGAACAGGCGGTACTATTTTAGGTAATTTAACAATGTCAGGAGGATCCTTGACATTACATAATACCCCTGCAACATTAGTGAACTCTGTCGGGGTCAAGCTCGATGTAACCGGCGCCCTTACGATGATTAATGCAACAGCGACAAATACAAATGCCGCGACAAGCGTCACAAGCAGCAATTCTAATTTCGGAAGCCAATTTTCATCCGCTAGCATGTCGCTTGCAAATTCAACCTTTACCAATACGAGTGCCCAGACAATAGCGACGACAGGCGCTATTATGCTCCATCAAGACAGCATTTTAACAAATCATAACACCCTCCCCTCTGTCAATGAGACCACAGTGTCGGAGAGTTTTGGAAGCCAATTACTTGTCGCTAATGGGATCATGATAGGAGCAAATGGCGTTTTGACCAATAGTAATACCGGCAATGTCGATGCCGCTATGGGCTCTTTCATTGGCAGTGATATTTTCGTGCAAAATAACGGTATTACTATGACCGGTGGCACAATCAATAGCACACACAATCAGGGAAATGCAGTGAGCGGATCTGCTCAGAATGCAGGCGCTGCAATTCGGACACTTGGAATAGGCGGGCTTATCTTTTCTGCCGGTACTATCACGATTGAAAATAAAGGCGATGTCAGCGAAGGGACAGGAAGCTTGTTCTCGCTAGCTGGCGCTTTAGCGCTAAGCAAACCGGGCATACCTACGCCCATCTTGAATATCAATAACACTGTGGAAGTAAAGTCCGGAGTTGGAGCTCAGCTCAAAGCTCAAACGGCAACAATTGCTGCTAGCGGCGGCACCCTGAATTTGTCCAATACTTCTTCGCTCTCTAATGCAACAGGTGCATCGGCCAACTTCTCCAATACAGGATCTAGTGCCTTTACAATGGCAGGCGGCAATGTCAATGTCATCAACACCGGCGATTTAAATCAAAGTACAGGAGTCTCATTAAAAATTGCAGGAACCCTAGCTATGACTGGCGGGACTTTAACAAATTCACATACAGGTACAAGCCAGGCAACTTCTGCAATACCAGCAGCTTTAGTCTCGGCTGAAACAATCACAATGGCCCATGCCACTTTAAATAACACCAATGCCCAACTTAAAGCCGCTACTAATTCCATCACGATTGGAGCAGGTGCTCTCCTGACAAATACCAACAATGCGATTGTCGATAGCACCCATGTCAGCGATGTTTATGGAAGCCAGGTCATAGCTGCAAACGGTCTCTTAATTAACAGCAAGGGGACTGTGAACAACATCCACACTGGAACAGTCACTGGAAGCTTCTTCGGCAGCGATATTTCTATCCTGAACGGCGGCATTATGATGACAGGAGGAAATCTCAGCAGCTTGAGCACAGGTACCGTAAGAAGCTCTTCAACAAATGCGGGCGCATCTATTCGTACATGGGGGACGGGCGGTTTTGCTTTATCTGGCGGCAGCGCTATAATCAAAAACGACGGCAGCGTCGAAGCAGGAATCGGAAGTTTGCTCTCTTTAGGCGGGCCGCTTGCAATCAGTGGAGAAAGCTCTTTAGTCTTGAGTAACACGTCCATTCCGACTGCGAATGGCATAGGAACCCTTTTGTCAGCATCGATGGTCACGCTGGCGAGCGGAACTTTGAATATGGTTAACACCGCCGAGCTAGCTCACGCCGGAACCTCAGGCACCCAAGGAAATATCGCCGGTAATTTTATCCTTATAGGAGGCGCTTTAAATCTTTCTAATACATCCGAAAAAGCGATAGGAACCCAGCTCAATATCAAGGGCGACCTCATCATGCAAGGTGGAACAATAAAAAATACCCATATTCCAGGTGGAGGTTCCGGTTCTGAACTCCTTGCAGCCAACATCACCATGAGTCAAAATGCCGTGTCGTTAGTCAACGCCGGCGGCCTTGTTAACTCCAGCAAAAATTTCACTCTCTCGACAGGGACTTATACGAATACTAATGACCAAACAGTCGCTGCCAACTGTGGATCAAAAACTGTTGTTGGAAATCTTTTGACCTTAAACGGGGGAATAATCAACAACATCAATAGCGGATCTGTCAACACTGCCGCAGGCGGAGCGTACGGCGCTCTTTTTACGATAAATGCACTGCAAGACACCCATTCTTTGAATATGAACACCGGGACCTTTAATATTAAGAACTCAGGAACTATTAACCAACGCAATGTTGGCAGCGCCATGATTGTACCTGAGAATGCAGGGCCGCTAGTTTTTGCCGGCGGTACTATCCATTGCATTAATGCCGGAGATATTATTGGTGGAACCGGAAGCCAGCTTGACTTAAGCAATAACGATATGACTGTAGCTGGCGCTCTTAATGTCGCTAACAGTTTTCCTCTAGCTCAGACAGGCATTGGCTCTCAATTGATCGCTCGCCACTTCACTCTCAATTCAGGGGGTTCCTTACTCATTCACAACGATCCGCTTCACATGAATTTGGCTACTGCAGGTGCACGTGCTGACATCGCAGGCGACTTCAATATGAATGGGGGAACTCTTTCGGTTGCCAACAGTGCAAACCTTAATCAAGCCATAGGATCTGCCCTCTATATTGCCGGAAACTTTACCCAGCACACAGGAACAGTAGAAAACATCAATGCAGGGGCTCTTCAAAATAGCGGCAGTGGAAGCATATTCTCTGCAGGAAGCATCAAAATGCTGCCAGGAACGATCTCGTTTACCAATAAGGGCGGTTTGGTTCAAACGGCAACCAAATTTTCTCTTGAAGATGGCACTTTCAGCAATATTAATGAACGCCCTATCGACCATACCCAAGTCAGCTTGATTTTTGGCAGCCAAGTCGAGATTGGAACAAGCGGAGCGCTCAGCGGCGGCCATTATATAAATCGCAACACTGCTGCAGTCTCCGATAGCAAAGGCGGCTTTTTTGGAGCTGTTACAAAAAGCGGCAGTGATATAACAATGACCAGCGGCAGCACCTTAAGCATTATCAATACTGGAAATGTCACTGCCCATAATACCGGAAGTGCTGTTATTTCAGCTGGCAACTTCAACATGACAACAGGCAATATTTTGAAAGTGGCTAATGAGGCTTCTGATATCAGCGGCACCGGCTCCCAATTAGTCGTAGAAAAAACTCTTCAAATGACAGGCGGCACTCTCACTAACCAAACCATTGACGAAAGATTCGAGACCAGCTTGATCCAAGCCGCAGAAATTTCGATTGCCGGCGGCGTATTCCTCAATAACGCCCATGTTAAAGCCGATCGAGTTGAAGTCTCCAAAGGAACTTTGACAGGATACGGCACTATTGATCCTTCTTCCAAGCCCTTGGTCGTTTCGAATACACATGGAATCGTTGAACCGGGCGATTCTACCCAAATCGTTTTAGAGGACAATACATCCTCCCACTCCAAAATAATGACCATTAACGGAACATATTTACAGGGATCTAATGGGACTCTCATGATCAACCTCTCTCCCGATGGAGTCTCTCAAATAGGGAGCTTGACTGTGACGCATGCCCAATTGGGCGGCCATTTAATTCTCAATCCCCTAAAGACCCTAGCTCCACACGGCGTCAAGCAAATTGAGATATTAACAATCACAGAACCCACCGGACTCATAGGAACTTTTTCCACTGTGACAATGGGCGACGTTCCTGCTTCTCTTTCTCCTATCATTGTGTACGGCAATGATATTGACCATGCTTTCGTCAAGCTCGTCTTTCAAGATCCTCTCCCTCCCCTTCCACCACCTCCGGTTCCACTCGTTATTACTTATTTAGGTGGAAAAACCTACCAGACAATGTTCATCTTGATCAATCGGAACAACTTCAGACTCGAGCGTGAAATGCAGAGACTGCGTCAGCGCTTTCCTGAGCGAGAGACTGCCAAAAAAACAACTTCTGCTCCAGAACAATCAAAAAAATCAGCCTATACTCCTTCTCTTGCTCGCAATTCGATTACTCCGATAGCCTCTTCTAATTTAATTGCTTCTTCTCAATCTATGCTTGCCTTCTTAAACTTCCAGCAGCAAAGAGAACAACAGCAGCTCCATGAAGAAATGTCCGTCAAAAAAGTCCCTGAGCGCCCTTGGAACTTTTTCTGCGGACCCACAGGTGGTACTGGAAAAGTCAATACCCAGGGCAAACAACTAGGCGCCCATTATTGGGATTTAGGAGCCTTGGCAGGATTTGACTATGCCTTTTCACAAGTCGGCATTGGTCTTTTAGTTGATTTTGATAGAACTCACGTCGATGTAGAGCAAAATTGGGGTCATTATCATTTCGAACATTTACATTCGAGCTTCTTTGCCACTTATGCCCCTCATATCCTTCCACAGCTGGCCTTTAATAGCGTCATTGGTGGAGCTTATGACTGGTATGACATCCACCGTAATACCAAAATCAACGGCATTGCTAAAGGCCATACTAGAGGATCAGAGCTCGATGCGCTCTTTGCAACAGAATATGTATTCAGCAGCGAGCAGTTCTCCGGCCTGCCCAAAAAACTCGAGCTGGTCCCAAGAGCTTTTCTCCAATATATTTACATCGATATCAATAAATTCACAGAACGCAGCGCCGGATTTGCCAATGTCCATTTACACAGCCAATTTGGAAAATCTTTACGTTCAGGCTTAGACCTCTGGGCCAAATACACCTGGGATTGGACGAATTTCTCACTTGCCTTCGAAGCCAACATCGGCTGGCAGCGGGAATATTTTGATCACGGCCAATCGATCCATTTCACTCCGATCAGTGTTAAAGGCCTAACAACTCCCATTGCTTCATATGGAGCTGGACGAGACACTTTAACGACTGGCCTTGATTGTTTTTTCCAATTTCTCAAGAAATATAGTTTAGAACTGTCGTATGACTTCCAATATAACCGTCTGTTCTATGATCACGCTTTCTACTTGGGCTGTGAAGTACGGTACTAGGACTCCATTTCTCAACATAGCCAAAATAACCTTAGCTAAAAGCTAGGGTTGTTTATTTTGAAATAGAAGCGGCTTGTACAAATACTTGGGGAACAACACTCATAGGAAACTGGGGATCTGCAGGAAAAACGACTAACTAGTTTGCAGCGACCTGCATTCCAAGCCTACCTGGGAGCGTAACTGATACGGCTAATTTTCCTTGGCACTCACCTGCAGGCGGTACAGGAGCTATTACACTAGCGAATTTAGCAGGCGCAGCAGATGTAAGCCCCTTGTTCAACACTCTTTTTTTCCGGGATCTAACAACCTTTTATACCATCCAGCAAAGAGGAGGAGACGCCGAGGTACTCCAAAACAAAAAAAATCAACGGGATAAAATATTCTTGGGAATGGACTAACTTCAAGTTGACTCTGGAATTTAATTTAGGCTGGCAACGAGAGTTCTTTGACAAAGATCATAAGGCTTACCCAAGCAAATTGGCTGTACCGACAGCCAGTGTGGAAGCTTTTGGAGCTGGTAAAGATATTTTTCTGACTAGAGTTAATCTATTCTTTGGGTTTTATAAGAAGTTTGTCTTAGAGGTGTCTTATGACTCTCAGTGGAATATCCGGGATCATGGATTCTATGGGGGATTTCATACTTGATTCTAATGGATTGGCATTTTTTTAACGAGTCGCTATATTTCCAGAAATATGGCTTCAAAAAAAACTCGCTGGCTTTATGCGTCTCTTATTATATTCAGTTTGACACAATGCACGCATTACTCTTCTCATGCTACTCAGGCCGCCTCTCAAAGCTTTCAACCTGCTCTGAACCCTGTCATCTATCGGACAGGCTATGTGCTAGCCTATGATGGAAAAACAAGAAATGCTAGCTGGGTGTATGAAGAGCTTACAGCGAGCAGCCTTGAAGGATCTGCCGATCGCACAGAATTTGACTTCATGGAAGATCCCCTCATTCCAGCGCCTCTCAGGGCTAACAAATCAGACTATGAGGGATCAGGGTTTGATCGAGGCCATTTAAGGCCCGCAAGAAATGCCCGCTCAAGTCCTGAAGCCATGAAAGATACCTTTTATTTCTCTAATATCAGCCCGCAACATCCCCAGCTCAATAGAAGATATTGGGTAAAGTTAGAAAGGCATATTCGAGAACTTACTAAAAGCTACTCAAAGGTCTATGTGATCACCGGTCCTCTTTTCATGCCAGAACTAGAAAAAGATAAAAAAAAATATGTTCGCTACCAAGTCATTGGTGAGAATAATGTCGCTGTCCCAACTCATTACTTTAAAGTCATTTATGGGAAAACAGATCGCATAGTAGTAACAGAGGCCTATATCATTCCTAATCGTCCTATAAAGAATGATGCGCCCTTACAAACATTTGCTGTAAGTCTTGAAAAAGTAGAAAAAACTGCGGGTATGATCTTTAAAAAACCAGAATCAGTTCATTGAAAGAAGGGAAATCCCTCCGAAAGGAGGGATTTCCTGGAAAAAACAATTAGAAATCCACTCGTGCGGATAGGACAAACCCTTGGGTTGTCAAGTCCTCATTATTAGCGATAAATGCCAATGTGGAAGTCGAGCCAGTGCCAAAATGCTCAAACTTATTTTGGCCAAAATAGGCGTTAAATTCCCACCCTGCTTGCAGGCGAAGCGCCGTGGAGCAATTAGCAAAGGTGTAATCCCATCGAAGACCTATAGCCATCTCGCCAATGCTAACAACCTGGTGGAAAGCATCTCTAATATTTTCGACGGGAGTAGGTCGAGCTGCCCCTTCAGTCTGTAAATTTTCATGTTGTTGCAATTTGAAATGTCCATAAATCAAAGAATAGGCAGCATTTCCATAAATGCTCAAGTTGTGGCAGAGATCCCATTCGGAATCTACGCCTGCACGCAAACCCACGCCTTTAAAGTCATTATCGATTTTTAAATGATCTTTTACGACGAGAGAGCTAGGAGGAATAACTCCGCCTTTTAATTTAGCTTCATAATCTTGATCAATCCAAACACCGCGAAGGCCAAAATGAGGTTTTAAAGCGAGTTTTCTTGTGACCATAAAGTACCGGCCGACTTCGCCATCCAGGATATTGAGGTCCATACTCCACTTGCCATTCATTTCTGTGACAAAGGCACCACCAGTTGCAGATGCGATAATACCGGGTGTCCATTCAGGGAAGATTAGGCCTGTTGTTGTGGATGCCTTTCCATTGGCGTCTGTTGAAAAGCCAGTCCAAGTAAGAGATAATTCCCACTTGTCGTGAGGCAGGCGATAACCAAGACCTACTCTAAATCCAGAATCCCATTCGAAATGGACATTCTCAACTTTTCCTTTTTTTGTAGTTGTAGCATCAACTTTAGTTGCGTAAGCAAGCCCGCATTCATTGGCATGCCAAAGCAGATACTCACCTGTGACAAAAAAATTGCTGTCTTTGTCGACGACAGGGCTGACCTTGCGTTTAGCAGCGAGTTCACTCTCTACTGCGCTCATACGCTCATCCAGTCCTTGCTGCTGACGAGCCATGCTAGCTTCCAGCTGACTTGCGCTTAAAAGCAGAGCGATCGCGATGGGGAAATGTTTTTTATATATACTCATATTTTTGTTCCTTGGTTGTTAACGCTAAAACTCTAAAAGTAAAATTTGCATTTGATAAAGTCAAGCAAAAGCTATTAAATCACAAGACGGTCAGCCATTTCAATACAGTAAAATAATTTCCTTTTTTTAAATTTTTTTTCATTTTAGCATCTATCTCGATTCAGGAGTTTGTATGGAAGAAACATCTCTTAATGTCCAAGCAGATTTGTTAGACAGCGATTATTTGGTAGTCCTAAACATGTGATGCTGGTAGCCGAAGATTATAGTCGCATATGAAGTACATGATCATC
>WUUC01079067.1_pt1 | contig 10952 bp, 11 predicted proteins | sample 6278441 | NCBI WGS metagenome assembly WUUC01 (sample SAMN13675441, study PRJNA597444) | soil metagenome | isolation source: soil | place: USA: Washington | collected 2017-10 | reverse complement strand
TGATCGGCGGCGACATCTTCCACGGCAAGATGGGGCTCGACCAATTGTTCAGCGCCCGGCCGATGATCGGTGCGGCCGACTACCGGATGCCGCTCAAGGGTCTGTATCTGTGCGGATCGGGTGCTCATCCAGGCGGCGGAGTCACGGGGGCACCGGGGCATAACGCGGCCCGCGCGGTGCTCGCCGACCGCAAGCCATGGAAGCGGCGGCATTGAACGCTCCGCTCGCCGGCCTTCGGGTGCTCGACCTTTCGCGCGTGCTCGCCGGACCTTGGTGCACGCAATTGCTCGGCGATCTCGGCGCGGACGTAATCAAGATCGAGCGGCCGGCGGTGGGCGATGATACGCGCCATTGGGGGCCGCCGTGGCACGGCGAGGGCGAGCGCCGGGTCGCCGCTTATTTCCTCAGCGCCAATCGCGGCAAGCGCTCGGCGGCGATCGACTTCGCGACCGAGGAAGGCGCTGAGCTGGTGCGGCGGCTGGCGGAAAATTGCGACGTGGTGGTCGAGAATTTCAAGGTCGGCGGCTTGGCCAGGTTCGGGCTCGACGCGGCCTCGCTGCGCGCCGGCAACCCGAAGCTGATCGTCGCCTCGATCACCGGCTTCGGCCAGGACGGGCCCTACGCGGAGCGCGCCGGCTACGACTTCATCATCCAAGGGATGGGCGGGATGATGAGCATCACCGGACATCCCGACGGCGAGCCGGGCGGCGGGCCGATGCGCGCGGGAGTCGCGATCGCCGATTTATTCACCGGGATGTATGCGTGCGTCGCGATCCTCGCTGCGCTGCACCGGCGCGAGAAGAGCGGCGAAGGCGCGCATATCGACATGGCGCTGTTCGACACGCAGCTGGCAATGCTCGCTAACCAGGCGGCCAACGCTTTGGTGTCGGGCGAGGAGCCGCCGCGGCAAGGCAACACCCACCCCAACATCGTGCCGTACCAGCCGTTCGAGGCGGCCGACCAGCCGATCATCGTCGCCATCGGCAACGACCGCCAGTTCGCCCGGCTGGCCGAGATGTGCGGGCATCCGGAGTGGGCCCAGGACAAGCGCTTCGCGACCAATGGCGCAAGGGTTGCCCACCGCGGCGAGATCGTCGGGTTGGTGGCCGAATGCATCGCCCGCAAGCCGGCGGCCGAATGGTTCGAGCAGCTCGACGCGGCGGGAATCCCGGCGGGGCCAATCAATCGCGTCAGCCAGGCGCTGGCCGACGTCCAGGCGCAGCACCGGGCGATGGTCCGGACGATCGGCGGTGTGCCGCTCGTCGGGTCGCCGGTGCGGATCGACGGCGCGCGCGCGGATTCGGAGCTGCCGCCGCCCGGGCTCGGCGAGCACACCGACGAAGTGTTGGGCGAATTGGGGCTTGGCGCGGACGAGACCGGCCGGCTGAGAAAGAGCGGCGTGGTCGGTTAGATCAGTCGGCCTTGTCGGCGGTCTCGACGAGCAGGTCGAGCTGGTTCTGGCAGCCCTTGTCGATCAGCAACTGCGCCGCGCCAACGAGGTCGGACGGTGGGGCGTTGACCCGCACGAAGCTCAGCTTGCTGCTGTCGCCACCGGTCAGTTCGAGCTGATATTCACCCCCGTTGGCGACCGGCAACTCGGCCGGCCAGGGCACCGTCGCGTGGCCCTTGGCGAATTCGATCGAGTGGGTGTTGGTGCCGCTGCGGATGCTCAGAGTAGCCAGCGTGTCGGCATTCGGCCGCCACAGCTTCAGTTTAGCCGGCTCGGCAACGCAAATCTTGCCGCTTTGAGTCACGTCCACATCCCACAGGCTGGGCGCGGACGTGATCTCCCCGCTGCGCATCGCTCCGAAGCGCGAACGGCGCCCGGCGGCCATCGCCAGCGAAGACCGGTCGACGGTGCTGGCGGTGAATGTCCCGGGACCGCGCAGCGTGCGTGACGCATTGGGTCCGAGCAGGGTCACCGCGTCGCCGTTGCCCAATTTGATGCTTGCGCTCTCGGGAAGCGCTTTTCCCGGCGGATAGGCTTTGGCCGACGGACCGACCGAACGCACCACGACGACCTTGGCGGTCGCCGTTGCCGGGATTGTCACGGCGAGAGCCAGGAGTGCGAACCTCAGGATCATCAGTGAATTCCCCCTGCCGCGGCCATCATTGCGCGTTGGCGACATTGTACTTCATCGTTTCGTCGCGCGTCAGGCAGCGGCGGGTCGACTTGTCGCCGTCGTCGGCGACGGCCTTCTGCCGGTACATGACGTCGGTCAGCAGCTTGCGCGACACGCCCATGCGGATCAGGAAATCGTTATCCTCGCTGGCAAGCAGCGCGGAATCCTGCTCGACGTCGCCGATCAGGCCGATCGCCTTATCCGCCCCTTGCGCGATTTCGGCGCGAATCGCCTCCTTGTCGCCCAGGTGCGTGAACATGTGGACGACGAACTGACCGCCCGAATCAACGAAGCGGATCGGTCCACCCATGAACATGAAATTGCAGGCCGAAAAGCATGCCCAGCCGGCCGGGATGCGGGTCGGGATGCTGGCCTTCCGAATGATCTTGCCAGCCTCGTTGCCGGCGCGCGCGTGACCGCCCGGGGAGCGGATCCAGATTTCGTCGATTTGCGGGTTCTCGGCGAGTGCCGCCTGAAGCCGCGCGGGCACGTCCTCGTCGAGCACGCCCTCGGCGCGCAGCACGCGCAGGCCGTTGGTTTCCTCGAAGGTGAAGCGCATCTGGCGGTAGGTCGACCAGTTCAAGGTCTCGGGGCAGGTCGGGTTGGCGGCGTCCGGCTGGGCAATCGCCATGCTGCCGAGCATGGCCGCGGCGCCGACCGCCAGCCTGAGGCTGCGCCAGCCCATATCAGGCGCGGGCGTAGCCGCTGGCGCCGGGGGCGCGGCACATCCGCTTGGGAACGGTCGTTTCCTCCCCGTCGACGATGACGATGTCGGTGACGGTCATGCACTGGCCGCCGTCGGCAAGCTGCTCGGAGGCTGTCACCTTGGATTTGCCCGACACATTGGGCCGGCTCTCGCTCTTCCACGCGACCTCGCTGCCGACGCCGCCGCGAAGCGCTTCATTCGTCGCTTTCGCGGCTTGCTGCTGTTCCTTGCAATCGAGCAGCTTCAGGATTGCATCGGACAGCAGGGACCCGACCGGCAGGTAGACCCCGACGACCGACGTCGGCACCCCGGATCGTCCAAGCACGTTGCCGGCAATGCTCCCGGCGATGCCGCCGAAGATCGAGCGCCGAGCTTTCTTCGCTGGGGTGTCAGTGCACTGGCTGGGTTCGGCGGCCGCGGCGGCCGAGATCGGTATGATCGACGTCGTAGGCGCCGTCACCAAGGCGGCAATGATCAATGCGCGTAACATGCCCGCGAGTCCCCTGTTTCCCGTGTACGCCGCAAATTATGCTTGTATTTGAATGCGGTCAATTAACCGAATTAATCCGCCGACCCGCTTTTGCCGAGTGCCGCCTCGAGCCGCGCGATCCGCTTGGCACTGGCTTCGATCAGCGTCGCGACCCGCTTCTCGCGCTTCTCGCGCTTGATGACGTTGCGGACCGCCCTTGCGACCGGTTCGGCGACGTCCACCAGCGCCTGCTGCTCGTCCTTGCTCAGGATCGAGCCGTCCGGCCTGGGGCCGACGAGAATGTAGCCGATGCGGCCCTCATCACCGTGGCGGGGGGTCAGCGGAACCCGGATCGGAAACACCCAGTCCGACGATTCGCAAATTCGTGTTTCGCATGAGGCTCCATCGCTGCTCGCCAGCCAGGCATTGACCTCGGCAAGCGAGATGCCGCGCGTCTTCATCGCCTGATTGCCGATGATCGCCGCGATACGGGTCGTCCGGACGCCCTTTTCAATCCGTTCCAGCACTTCATCGAGCAGTTCGGACAGCGAAGCGGTCTCGCGCATGTCGCGAACGCACTCGGGAAGATCGTCGCGCAGGATGACCAAATTGCGCTGAAACCGGCGCTCCGACCAGGCCGAGATGCGTTCCTGCGCGGGATTGACGAGCACGGTCGCGACAGCGGCGGCGAAGATGCCCGGCGTCGTGCCTGCGCTGGGGCCGTAGAAGCTTTGGACGAAGACTTTCACCGCCTCGTTGGTCGCCGCAAAAATGCCGCCGAGCGCGATGGTGATCAGCGCGAAATTGGCCGAACGGCTGATCACGACCTCGGCGTCGTAAAGGCGGAAGCGGAGCAGGGCGACGAGCAGGCCCATCTGCAGGCACAGGAAGGCGAGACCGAAGCTTAAACCGCCGAGCAATTCGACCAGGAGTTGGGTGCCGAAGGCGCCGACGCGGAGCTTGGCCATGTCGCTGGCCAGCGCGATGGTCAGGAACAGAGCGTAGCCGGAAAAGCCGAACAGCGCCCACTTGATCTGCTGGCGGGAATCGCCGGCCTCAGTCTGCCTCAGCCGCCAGACGAGGGTCATGACACAGGCCGCCATGAACAGCATGAAGGTCACGCGGTAGGTGTCGCCGCTCAGGAAGAACAGCAACGGCAGCAGGGCGATGAAGCCGAGCACCGTGCGAGGGCGCAAACGCCCGTATGGAAAGAGCAGGATCCCGGCGAGGAGGGTGATGTTCCCCAGGTCGTAGAGCCGCTGGTGGAACGCTCCGGGGACTTTCAGGACGAACTGGAGGAACGCGGCGGACGGCTGCTCGGCGGCAATGGTCAGCAGGATCGCCAGCGACAGGATCGAGCTGACCAGATCCTCGCGCTTGCGGCGGTGGAGGATCCAGGCGGCGAACAGCAGGAACGGGTAGGTGACGAGGTGGAGCAGGTCGACGACGCTGAGCATCGCCGGTGACAGGCCAAGACGGCGCGCATCCTGCTCGATGTGCTGCTCGCCGGTGGTGACCTGGTAACTGCGCAACCGGCCGTCCTTGGAGCGCAGGCGGATATCGAGCTCGACCGGCTCGGTGCCCTCGATGACCGGGGCGAAGAGCGCGTAGTCGGTGTCGGTCGCGTCGTTCGGCTGGGCGATGCCGCGCTCGGAAATCGGCACGACGCGAGCGACCGGGACGCCGTTGATCGCGACGATGTCGTCGCCGGGCCGGACGCCGGCCGAGCGAGCCGCCGCTCCGACCGGAAAGCGGACGCGGGTCAAATCGTCTTCGGACAGCACTAGCCCGGCGCGGCTGCCGAGCATCAGTGCGCTATTCTGGTCGGGCGAGTTGACGCGGTACCAGGTGCCGAACAGCGGCCCGGCGATGGCCAGCAGAAGCGCCGGGTACCAGAGCAATTCGAACAGGCTGAGCCATGGTCGCTTGAGGTCCGGGAGGCGCTCGGGCAGGCGCAACCGGGGCAGCAATGCGCTCGTGCCGGTGGCTGCTTCTGTTGCCATTTTCGTCCTGCCCCCGGCACTTCATATCCGCCGTGCCAGGCAGCGGCAATCGGCGCTAACCGTCGATGCGTTCCTCGCCGTAGCGGGACTGGATGAAGCGGCCCTGGGTCTCGAACGCCTTCATCTCGACGCGCGCGAGCTTTTCGGAAATTTCGCCGAGCGCGGCGCGGCCGGCGGCAAGGCCTTCGACCAGCCGCTCGTCGACGCTGATCCCTTCGCCGTCACGCTCGCCGCGGTAGCTGTCCGGGACCTGCCGGTAGCGGTCGATCAGGCCCGGCAGGTGAAGCGACATCAGCCGCCGCGCGTCCTGCGCATCGGGATTAAGCGCGTCGACCCGCTCGAGCGTCTGCCTGAGCGACGGCAGTGCGGCGCTGATCGCGTCCAGCTCGGATTGCGCCGGAGCCGGAAGCGCCGCGCGCGATCGGTAAATGTAGGAATCAAAGCGCTGCACCATCTCGCCGTTGGGAAGATCGGCGGGAGGCGCCTTCGCCCCTGATTCCTGGCTGGGCATGAAAGCGAGCAGCGCGGCGACTCCAATCGCCAGCCCGACCGCGGCGAGGAAGCCGAACATGCCGATCGGGGTGATCAGGCCGACGACGATGGTGGCGATCGAAATTGCGACGATCCACACCCCGACCCGGGCGACGCGGCGCTTGAGGCCGGAGTTGAGCCGCTGGCGCTCGCGGCGCGCGGCGTCGCGCGCGGGTCCATCGCGCAGGTCGAGCTGGCGCATGACCCGGTCGGCCCGCGACACCGAGCGATCGACCTGCGCCGCGCTGGCGATCGCCGAATCCATCCCTTCGCGGGCGCGCGCGACAATCTGATTGAGGGAATTGACGCTCATCGTGGCTCGATGCTCATTTGCTCTCGATCGGCGTGAACGGCGACGCCGGCCCGCCAAGCTTGCCCTGCGACACGCCTTCGGCCCGGGCGATATAGCCCTTCGATTTCTCGACCTCCGAGCCAAGCGTCTCGACCGTCTGCTTCATGTTGCCGAGCGCTTCCAGCTTGAAGCGGTCGATCTGGTCCATGGTCTCGTAGATGTTCTGGAACGCGCGCTGCAGCGTCTCCAGCGGAATCGTCGACGACGCCGCCTGCTCGTGGATGGCGCCGGTCTGGGTGCGGAGCAGCTCGCCGGTCGAATCGATCATACCGGCGGTGGTCGTGTTGAGCGCGCCGATCTGCTCGAGCACCAGGCGCTGGTTGGTCATCGCCTGGGCGACGGTGACGGCGGTGCGCAGCGCCGAAACGGTGGTGGTCGACGCCCTGTCGACCCCCTTGACCAGCTCGACATTGTTTTTCTTGACCAGGTCGAGCGCGAGATAGCCCTGGACCGTCACCGCCATCTGGGTGAGCAGGTCGGTCGTCCGCTGGCGGGTGTAGAAGAGCGCGCTTTCGCGAATCGCCTTGGCTTTCGCCGGCTCGGTGGCGTCGAGCTCGTTGGCCTTGTCCTCGAGCTTCTTGTCGAGGCTCTTGGAGATGTGGATCATCTGCTCGAGCTTGTGCATCGTCTTCCACAAGCCGGCGCGCTCGGTGTCGATCGCGGCATTATCCATCAACAGCTCGTCCTTGCCCGAACCGAGGCGGGCGAGGATCGCGGCGATGTGGGTTTGCGAGCTCTGGTACTGGCGGAAATAGCTTTTGATCCGCCCGCCGAACGGGATCAGCCCGAACAGCTTGCGGCCCGGGGTGAGCCGGCCGTTCTTGGCCGGATCGAGCGCTTCGACGGTCTTGCGAAGCTCGGTCAAATCGGCGCCGATGCCGGTGTCGGCGTCGATCGCCTTGACCGGCCGGTCGAGGAAGCGGTTGGACGCTCCGGCGGCCTCGGCGATCTCCTTGCGGCCCATCGCGGTCAGCTGGTCGACCTTCTTGCCGAAGTCCGGGCTGTTGCTGTCGAGCGCGGCCAGCTCCTCGACGAACCGCTCGACTTTCTTGTCGAGCTCGCTGACCTCGCCGGTCTTCAGCGGCACCAGGCCGGAGGCTTCCGCCGTCGTCATCGGCTGCAACGCTTCGGGCGGATCCAACTTGAGCTTGGTCGCCGTTGCGGTCTCGGTCACAGGTTCGGTTGCCATTGGCATTTCCTCTCACGCACCCCTTACGAGCATATTGGGACGAGGTGAACGGCTGTCCGACGCCACGCAAGGGGCTTTGACTGTATTATAGGTGCAATACACGCGATCGCAAGTGGTCCGCTAATGATCGTCGTAAACGCGACTTAACCATGTGCCTGAACCGTTCGCTCACCCTGTTGGCGCTAGATGCTGCTCCAGATGCGCACCGAATGCCTGAGGTTTGTCCGATGATCGCTTTCCTGAAAAGTCTGTGGAAAGACCGGCGCGGAAACGCGCTGGTGATCGCGGCCGCTTCGCTCCCGCTGGTCCTGGGATCGGCGGGATTGGCCAGCGACACCATCCAGTGGGCGCTGTGGAAGCGGCAGCTCCAGCGCGCCGCGGACTCGGCGGCGCTCGCCGGCGTCTATTCCATCGCCGCAAACGACGGCGCCAACACGGGTGTCGACGCGGCGGTGACCCGCGACCTGGCCGTCAATTCCCATGTCGGGATTACCACCACCAAGGACGTTGACAGTTCGCCGACCGTGGGCGCGTTTACCGCCGATCCCTTCGCGGTGCGGGTCGAGCTGTCGATCCAGAAGGAGCTGAGCTTCTCGTCCTTCTTCCTGAGCACCGCGCCGACGATCACCGCGGCCGCGACGGCGACCATCGTTCCGAGCGGCCAATATTGCGTCGTCAGCCTCGAGGACACGGCGGTTACCGGGATCAACGCGACCGGCAGCACCAACCTCAACCTGGGCTGCGGAATGATCACCAACTCGACGTCGTTGAGCGCCGCGGTGGCGACCGGCTCTTCGAACGTGGTTGCAAGCCCGATTGCCGCCGTGGGCGGGATCCCGGCCAGCAACAACTGGGGTGCCGGGACGACTTTGCAGCCGTTCACCGTCGCGCAGGACGACCCGTTCAACAACCCGGATCGGACCGTCAATCCGCCGTCCGGGCAAAGCTGCAACGGCAATACGAACGTCCCCAACAATTCGACGGCAACGTTCGGAACGGACGTCAACAGCATTACGTGCGTCGGAAGCCTGAATATCGCCGGCACCGCGACCCTGCGGGGTGTCATCTATGTCGATGGCGGGAGCGTGAGCATTGGCACCCAGGCCAACGTCACCTGCGATGAGTGCACGATCGTCCTGTCGAACCACGACAACTCGCCGACGGCGACGATCGGCAATTTCCGGGTCACCGGATCGCCCCAGATGCACTGGACCGCACCGAGGAGCGGCCCGTACGAGGGCATCCTCGTCTACCAGGACCGCCGAGCGATCGACGGCACCGGGCAGAATTACGACAATGTGATGACCGGCAGCAGCACATCCTATTTCGAAGGGGCGTTCTACTTTCCGAGGCAGGATCTCGAGTTCAGCGGCAACACCGGTATGGACACCAACTGCCTGCAACTGGTCGCACGCCGCGTGACGTTCACCGGCAATAGCGCGATCACCAACACGTGCCCGGGGAACTCGGGAGCGATGAGCTTCGCGGGCAAGCGCGTGAGGCTGGTCGAATGATGCGCCGGCTTTTCACCCTCGCTCGCGACGAGCGCGGCACGTCGCTGATCGAAATGGCGATGGTCGCGCCGGTGTTCGCCATGCTGCTGGTCGGCTTCGTCGACATCAGCCGCGCTTATTCGGCCCGGCTGCAGCTCGAGCAGGCGGCGCAGCGCTCGATCGAGAAGGTCCAGCAGTACCGAACCACGAGCAGCACCTTTTCGACCCTCCAGGCCGAGGCGATGGCGGCCGCCAATGTCGCGTCCAGCGCGGTGACGGTCGATCCCTGGCTGGAATGCAACGGCACCCGGCAGACGGATTACAACACCAGCTGTACCGCCGGGCAGGTCCAGGCGCGCTACATCACGGTCTCGATCGTCAAGCAGTTCACGCCGATGTTCGGAACGCGCTTCTTCCCGGGCGCCAACGCCGACGGCACCTATACCCTTGTCGGTGACGCGGGGATGCGCACCCAATGAGCAAGTTCATCCGCCTTCGACGCGACGAAGAGGGAGCGGCGGCGATCGAGTTCGCGATCGCGGTGCCGGTGCTCATCTTCCTGATCTACGGCATTTTCCGCATCGGGCTGTTGTTCGAGGCCAATGCCGGCATGCAGCACGCGTTGGGCGAAGGCGCGCGATTGGCGACGCTGTTCCCGACGCCGACCGACGCGCAGATCACGACCCGGATGAACAACCGCTTGTTCGGCAACGGCTACGGGAACTTCACGGTCGCTACGCCGGTGACCAGCGCTGCCGCCGACTACAAGACGTTGACGATCACCTACACGACCCCGATGGATTTCCTGTTGGTCCCGGGGCCGACGGTGACGCTGACCAGGAGCAAGGTCGTCTACCTCCCCGTCGCCAGCTGATCCGGCTCAGCCGGCGCGGGTGAAATCGGGTTTCCGCTTCTCGAAGAAAGCGGTGATCGCTTCCTTGACCTCGGCGGATGTCAATCGCTCCGCGAAATGGCTGTTCTCGAGCTCGAACCGGGCGAGGATCTCGTCGCTGGTCCCGTGGCGGAGCAGTCTTTGCGTAAGGCGGAGCGCCTCGGCCGGCTTGGCCAATAACAGTGCAACGGTTTCCTCCAGAGCGTCGTCCAGGGCGCCCTTGGGGACAACCTTGGTCACCAGCCCCCATTCCAGGGCCTCCTCGGGGCCGAAGGGTTCCCCGAGCAGTAGAAAGCGAGCGGCGCGGCGGCGGCCGGCGAGGCGGGGCAGGAGCAAAGTGCTCGCCGCTTCGGGGACCAGGCCAAGGTCGACGAACGGCATCGAGAAGCGGGTTTCCTCCTCGGCCAGCACGACATCGCAATGGAGCAGCAGGGTGGTGCCGATGCCGACCGCATTGCCGTGCACGGCGGCGACAATCGGCAGCTGGTTGGTGGCGAGTGCGCGGAGCAGGCGCCAGACCGGGATCTCTTCGCCGTCGCGCGGCATCGCCGCCATGAAATCGGCGAGGTCGTTGCCGGCGGTGAAATCCTCGCCTTCGCCGCGCAGCGTGATCAGCCGCAGCGACGGGTCATGCTGCGCTTGCTCCGCCGCATCGGCGAGGGCGGCATACATGGCGACGGTGATCGCGTTGCGCCGCTCGGGCCGGGCGAGGGTGATGGCGAGGACTCCGCCGCCGCTTTCGATCCGCACATGCTCGCTCATCAAATGGCCTCCCCCGAATCGGATGACGGATTGCCTGGCAGCGGCTATTGCCCGGCAACGCCACGCAGCCAAGGGCCATCGCATTCATGAAATTCTTCGCCGACACCGCCGAAATCGCCGAGATTCGGGACCTGATGGAGACCGGGCTGCTCGACGGTGTGACGACCAACCCGTCGCTGGTGCACAAATCGGGGCGCGATTTCATCGAAGTGCTGAAAGAGATCGCAGCGATCTGCCCGGGCCCGATTTCGGCCGAGGTCGTGGCGCTCGATTATGCGGCGATGATGAGCGAAGCCGAAGTGCTGCGGAAGGTCGCGAAGAACATCACGATCAAGGTGCCGCTGACGCCGGATGGCCTCAAGGCGTGCAAGGCGCTGACCGGCGACGGGACGATGGTCAACGTGACCTTGTGCTTTTCGGCCGCCCAGGCGC
>WUUC01101866.1_pt1 | contig 10953 bp, 8 predicted proteins | sample 6278441 | NCBI WGS metagenome assembly WUUC01 (sample SAMN13675441, study PRJNA597444) | soil metagenome | isolation source: soil | place: USA: Washington | collected 2017-10 | reverse complement strand
TCGCTTTTTCAGTATCGAAGTGACGCGCCGACAGTATCTGACGCCCCGCAACGAAGTTACCAACGGTCCAGAGCACCAGGAGAACCAAGTAACCAATGCTCCACCATCCATAAAAAACGAGGGAGGCCAGCAGCAGCCAGTAGCGAGCAGCGTGTGCGCCATAATGCTCGCGGATCAATCCGAAGCCGATCACCGTGATAGGTAGGAAGGCGAAAATAAAGAGTTGAGAATTGAAAAGCATCTACTGCGCCGTCTCAGCAAATCCTGCTGCGAAAACGTGCTTGGAGAAGTCACGATGGTGAGGTGCCAGGAGGTGCATGGGATCTGCAAATTGATCATCTGCAAATGTGAGAGCGCGACCATCGACGAAGGTTGCGCGATCTCCAATGGCGGCAATGATCTTTTTTGTCCAACGCTCGATGATTGCGCCGCTAGGATCGAGTTCGTTCGACCATGCTCCCATCACCGGAAGTGTTGCCACCACCAAGTGGATGTTTCGCGCTGCCATAGACTCTGCGTATGAATGAAAGGCGGAAAAGCAACGTTCGTCGAAGGAGAGAGGTGGCCGCAATGAGAGCGGCTTCAGAAGCGGGGTTGATCCGTATTCGTCAAATGCAAGCACGGTCCTGCGTTCGTCCGGCAGAGAGCGGACGTTTCGAGCAAAATAGGACGATTTCATATTTACCAGGTACGGCATCCAACTCGGGATACGGCCACTGAGGAAGGCCCGTCCAAGAGCAGGATCGAATATTTCTCGTTGCTCCGGCCCGCAGCTCTCAAAATCACGCGGCGCAACGATGGTGATGACGTTTCGCAGTTTTGGCATCATGTCAGCCAGCGTTTCCGCCAGAAAGGAGGTTTGATGGACGTATAGAAGGCAGGGTGCCGCGTTGATGGCCTCGCGTGGATCAAGTCCGGAAGAGGCCATATCCAGATTGCGCCACGTGACCGATGATCCGATCGCCATCGTTCGTATGCTGGCGAGATTGCGGGTGCGCAACAGAGTGAGTTTCTCGTCAATGCAGGTCGTGCCAACCAGCGGCGGTGCGACAAGGCGCCCAGCGGATTGGAGCGAGACCAATACGACGGCTCCCAGGAGCATCCACGCACAGACCACCAGAAAGAAGACGATGGTCCAGCTTGGTCGCTCGGCACCTTTCGACGACAGGTCAGCTACCGGCGATTTCATGAATGCTTCCGGGAGTCCGGCTTGGGCAGACGGGCCCTTTCGGCGAAACCGGGATTGATTAGGCGCTATCTGCCCAAGCCTAGATTAAACCAAGCCGATTAATTCAATTTAAATAAATTAAATATGGAGTTCAGTCAAGTTGTGGCGGCTTCAGTTGTGAATCGACGGGACTGGTCACACGCCGCATTTGAGGTACCTTGGACTGAACGCCGTGGCGGGTCCTGAAGCTGTCAGCCTGGCCGGTTTTTTTTTAACGGCGAGGGAGGCCCGGCTCGATCGTGTGGAAGCTGCCCTTCTTGCGACGAGATCTGCAATCTCCGAGGGTGCCGGAGGGAGTCCGCATCTATGCCGTCGGCGACGTGCACGGCCGCGCTGATCTTCTTGCATCGTTGCTTTCGCAGATCGAGGCGGATGCCGCGCACCGTCCGGCTTGCCGCGCCATCGCTGTTTTTCTCGGCGACTACATTGACCGCGGATCGGCTTCGAAGCAGGTCCTCGAGCTTCTGGTGACGTGGAGGGGTGTGGAGGAAATCGTGTTTCTTAAAGGGAACCACGAGGCTTACCTCCTCAGATTCTTGAGCGACGCCGCCGTCTTGGAGAATTGGCGGCATTGCGGGGGCCTCGAGACCCTCATTGCCTACGGCCTCAAGCCGCCGATCAATCCCACTCATTTTCAGCAGGCCCGACTTGCGTATGATCTTGCCGGCCTCTTGCCTGCGACCCACCGTGCATTTCTGCAACGGCTGAAGCTTTTCTTCGCCTGCGGAGATTTCTTCTTCGTCCATGCCGGCGTGCGGCCACTTGTCCCGATCCTGCAGCAAACCGAGGACGACCTGCTGTGGATTCGCGACGAGTTTCTGTCCTGGGAAAAGCCGTTCGAGAAAATCGTGGTGCACGGGCACACGCCGGTTCACGAGCCCGATATCAGGGCCAATCGCATCAATATCGACACTGGAGCATTTGCCACGGGCCGATTGACCTGCATGGTGTTCGAAGGGGCCGAAGTTGCGCAACTGAAGGACGTACGGCAAAGGCAATGGAAGTGACGCCGATGCGCCCCGCGGCGGCAGACGCTATGAAGCACTGGCGGTGATCGCGCAGCCCCACTCACGCTGGCGATGGGCATCAACGTGCCGAACCTTGGCGGGCACAAGCTGGGCTAGGCGCGAAGGCGCTTGTCGATCGCGTCGAGGAGCCCCTCGTACGCGCGAATAGCACGCCGGTTCTGCTCGATCTCTTCCTTCGTCAAATCCTTCCATTGCGGCTCATCCGCGGACAGCAAGCCGATCATCATCATCCCACTTTCGAGCGGCTCCAACTGATTCTTCAGCGTGGCAATGCTGGCTTCCACCTGTTTTCGGCACTTCTCAAGATCGGGTGACATTTGAACCACTCTGCTATGCTCGTGCAATGCACCGGTGCAAACGAGGAGTCGCGCCCGGAACGCTGCTCGTCAGATGGCAACTTCCAGGGCTCCGCGTCTTGCCCCCGGCCAATCCGCCGCGGCCGCGAGCGATCGCCGTTCCGTCCGGGAACGGCAATGCATGTCCCGCGCGCCACGAATGCGGGCTACCTGCGTAGCGCAAAAACGCGGTGGTTGCGGGGCGACAAAATGGCAACTCCCGCTCGACAACGCCCTAGTTTGGAGGAACATTATAGGCTTTGTGGTGCGCGCTGCGCAGCTTGTTGGGAGCGATAAAGATGAAAGTCGTCATTCTGGCAGGTGGCTTGGGGACGCGTCTCGCGGAGGAAACCAGCGTACGCCCCAAGCCGATGGTCGAGATCGGCGGTCGGCCGATCCTCTGGCACATCATGAAGACTTACCTGGCCTACGGCATCAGCGACGTGATCGTCTGCTGCGGGTATAAAGGCTATGTGATCAAGGAGTACTTCTCGAACTATTTCCTGCATACCTCGGATGTCACATTCGACCTGCAGGAAAATCAGGTGCGGATCCACCAACGGCGCGCCGAGCCCTGGCGGGTCACGCTGGTGGACACCGGTGAAGACACGCTCACCGGTGGCCGACTGAAGCGTGTTCGGGAGTACGTCGGCGACGAAACGTTCTGCTTTACGTACGGCGATGGGGTGGCGGACGTGAATATCACGGACCTGATCGCATTTCACAAACAGCAGGGCGCGCTGGTCACGCTCACTGCAACCACGCCGCCCGGCCGGTTCGGCGCACTGGTGCTGGACAAGGATCAGCACCGGATTGAGGCATTTCACGAGAAGGCCGATGGCAGCGGCGCCTGGATCAACGGCGGCTACTTCGTGGTCGAGCCGAAGGCGATCGATCTGATTGAGGGCGACCAGACCACGTGGGAACGTGAGCCGCTCCAGCAGCTGGCTGCCAGCGGCAAGCTTGCGGCATATCGCCATCGCGGTTTCTGGCAGCCAATGGATACACTGCGTGACAAGGCCTATCTCGAAGGCCTGTGGAGCGCAGGCAAGGCCCCTTGGAAAGTCTGGACCTGAGCGTTTCAGCGCCATGATGTCCATAACGGAGAAGAACGCTTGAAGCTATTCGTAGTCGGAAGCGGTGGCTATACCGGCATCATGTTTGTGGGGTATTTGGCTTAGCGCGGGTACGAAGTGATGGGTCGCGACACGGGCCTTCATCATGGAGGCGGGCTGTACAATGGAGCGGAGAGGTCGTGAAGTTCACCGAGACGACCCTCAAGGGCGCTTTCGTGGTGGAGATTGCCCCGATCGCGGACGATCGCGGCTTGTTCGCCCGAACCTACTGCGCGCGTGAATTCGAGCAATACGGGCTCAAGCCGTTTGTTGTTCAGGCCAATCTCGCCTTCAATCGCCGGAAAGGTACGCTGCGCGGCCTGCATTATCAGCTGCCGCCAGCGGCGGAGACGAAGCTGGTGCGCTGCACCGCCGGTGGGATCTACGATGTGGTCATCGATTTGCGCCCGGACTCTCCAAGCTACCTGAAGCACTTCGGCGTCGAGCTGACCGCTGAGAACCGCAAGGCACTCTATGTGCCGGAGCTGTTCGCTCATGGCTATCTCACGCTGACGGACGGCGCCGAGGTTGTTTATCAGATGGGCGAGTTCTACACGCCGGGCTGCGAGCGCGGGCTGCGCTACGACGATCCGCAGTTCGGCATCGAGTGGCCCGCCGCGATCGAGATCATCTCCGACAAGGATGCGAATTGGGCGCCATTCGGCGCCGGGAACCCGATATGATCATCGTGGATACGGCGCTCAAGAAGCGCGAGGCGGAAGGCCGTCCGATCCGCGTCGGATTGATTGGCGCGGGCTTCATGGGCCGGGGGATTGCGAACCAGATCATCAACTCCGTTCCCGGGATGAAGCTTGTCGCGATCAGCAATCGCTCAATCGGCACCGCCAAGCGCGCATACTCTGAGGCCGGTGCGGGCGAGCCCGCGGTCGTGACCACGCTCGATCGGCTCCAGGACGCGATCGCGAACGGCAAGCCGGTCGTGACGGAGAACGCTTATCTGCTCACGGATGCGGAAGGAATCGACGCGCTGGTCGAGGTCACCGGCGCGGTGCAGTTCGGCGCACGGATCGTGATGCGCGCTATGGGGCGCGGCAAGCACGTGGTGCTGATGAACGCCGAGCTCGACGGAACGATTGGCCCCATCCTGAAGACGTACGCGGACAAGCACGGCGTTATTCTGACTGCTTGCGACGGTGATCAGCCGGGTGTGCAGATGAACCTGTACCGATTCGTGAAAGGTCTGGGCGTGACTCCACTCGTCTGCGGCAACATCAAGGGCCTGCAGGACAGGTATCGGAATCCCACGACGCAAAAGGGCTTCGCCGAAAAGTGGGGCCAGAACGCGTACGTGGTCACGAGCTTCGCCGATGGCACCAAAATCTCGTTCGAGCAGGCGATCGTCGCGAACGCGACCGGCATGTGCGTGCAAAAGCGCGGCATGGTCGGCCGTGAGCACATGGGTCATGTCAACGAGTTAGCGAAGCTCTACGATGTCGATCAGCTGCGGCAGTGTGGCGGCGTGGTCGACTACGTGGTCAAGTCGCTGCCGAGTCCTGGAGTGTTCGTGCTGGGCATCCATGACGATCCCAAGCAGCGCCACTACCTGAACCTCTACAAACTGGGCGAGGGGCCGCTCTACTCGTTCTATACGCCTTATCACTTGTGCCACTTCGAAGTGCCGACCTCGGTTGCTCGCGCGGTGCTGTTTCAGGACGCCGTGATGGCGCCGCTGGCCGGTCCGAAGGTGGATGTGGTCACGGCCGCGAAGATCGACCTCTCGGTCGGCGACGAGATCGATGCGCTCGGTGGCTATAAGACCTACGGCGTTGCCGAAAACTACCCCGTCTCGCGTCGCGAGCGCTTGCTGCCGATCGGCTTGGCCGAGGGTTGCAAGCTCAAGCGTGCCGTGGCGAAGGACCAGGTCGTGACTCACGACGACGTCGAGATCCCGCCGGGCCGCTACGCGGACATACTGCGCGCCGAGCAAGACGCGCTCTTCCAAGCCTAAGCCGCCGGCCGAGTGACCTGCTTGGTACTTCAAGACACTGATATCATACGCGGCTGACCGCTGCGCGGCCGAGTCAAAGGAGGAGCGGTCGGTGAGTGACGCGCTAAGCGCCTGGCGGCGGCGGACGCTATTTTTCCTTGAATGCCCTGGATGCCTGATCACTCAGCGGCTTCATCAGATATGACAGCGCCGTGCGGCCGCCCATCTGAATGAATGCGTCGACCGGCATGCCGGGAACGAGCTTCACGTTGCCCAACCGCTTGACCTCATCGGCCTTCAAACCGATACGCGCGGTGTAGAAACTGTTGCCCGTGCGCTGGTCCTGGGTGAGATCGGCGGAAACGACGTTCACCTCGCCGGTGATTTCAGGCGTGGTGTGTTGATTGAACGCCGAGAACTTCAAGATCGCCGGTTGGCCGGGATGAACGTGATCAATCTCCTGCGGTGCGATCTTCACTTCAACAGTGAGCGCGTCGGCATCCGGCACGACCAGCATGATCTGCTCGCCAGGACCGATCACCCCGCCGACCGTATGCACGGCAAGCTGATGGATAACGCCGCTCTGCGGAGCGCGGATGTCGATGCGCTTCAACTGGTCCACGGCGGCGGTCTTGCGTTCAGCCAGTTCAGAAAGTTTCGAGCGCACCTCGACGAGGTCCTTGCCAACCTCGCTGCGAAGGTCCTGGTCGACCTGGATGATTTGAAGCTCGATCTCCGCGATCTTGCCTTTGGCCTGGGCAACCATGCCGGTGAGCTGACTGCGTTCACCCTCGATTCGGGCGGCGTCTCGCTCCAGCGCGGTCAGCCGGCTGATCGGGACGAGATTCTTCTCCCAAAGGGTCCTTACGCCGCCAAGCTCTTTCTGGATGAACTCGACCTCCCTCTTTTTGGCCTCGAGCTGTCCGGAATAGCCCTTGATTTCCTCCTGCAGCTGGGCGCTCCGCTCCTTCAGTTGAGATTTTTGCCCCTCGCGCGCCTGTCGACGGAGGTTGAAGAGACTGCGTTCGGAAGCAATGGCACGGGCGGCGTCGGAGTCCGGGTTGAGCAGGGCAGGGGGAAAGGCGATTTCGCGTGCATTGTCGCGCTCGGTTTCGAGACGGGCCTGGCGCGCCTCAAGCTCATCGACGTTCTTGACAATAATCGTCGCCGCGGCCCTCGATTGCGTTTCGTCGAGACGGAGCAGAATGTCACCGGCGCGCACGCGGTCGCCATTGCGCACCCGCAATTCGCTGACGACGCCACCGCTCGGATGCTGGACCTTCTTAAGGCTGGAGTCGACGACGAGCGATCCTTGCGCGATCACCGCGCTGGACAGCTCGGTGGTCGCGGTCCAGCCGCCGATCCCGAATGTCAGCAGCGCGGCGAGAATGGTTCCAAGCAGCAGGTAACGCTGGATGGAGTGCTGGGCCGGATCACTTTCGACGGTTGTGCTCATCACCGCCTCCCGCCACTGGCAGCCATCCGCAGCGGTGACGGCGGTTTGCTCAAGACCTTGCGCAGGACTTCCTCCTTTTCACCGAAGGCTTGAACGGTTCCGTGGCCTACGACGAGGACCTTGTCGACGGCATCGAGCGATTTCGGCCGGTGCGTAATGACGATGACAATCCCGCCCCGCTTGCGCACACTCATTATGGCTTTCGTCAGAGCCGCTTCGCCTTCGGCATCAAGGTTGGAGCTCGGTTCATCAAGCACGACCAGAAAGGGGTTGCCGTAGAACGCTCGCGCGAGCGCGATGCGCTGACGCTGCCCGGCCGAAAGCGCCGTTCCGCCTTCGCCGATCAGTGTGCCGTATCCTTGAGGGAAGGACAGAATCAGGTCATGGACGCCGGTCGCGTGCGTCGCCTCCAGCACGGTACTGGGCATTGCCTCCGGGTCGAAACGCGCAATGTTGATGGCCACGTTTCCGTCGAACAACTCGACGTCCTGCGGCAGATAGCCGATGTGCCGGCCAAGCGCTTCGGGCGACCACTGATCGAGGGATGCGTTGTCGATCCTGATCTTGCCGTGCATTTGCGGCCAGACACCGACGAGTGCACGTGCAAGCGAAGATTTGCCGGATCCGCTCGGACCGATAATTCCCAGTGCTTCACCACTAGAGAGCGAAAAGGAAACATCATGTAGCACTGGCCGCTCTGCGCCGGGCGGGACGACGTGGATCCGATCGACGCTGTAGGATCGCTCGGGCGCGGGGAGCGCCATCGGCGCCTCTTCCTTGGGCAGCAGCACCAGCAGCTGGCCCAGCCGCTGCGCTGCCTGACGCGCTGCGACAAAGCCTTTCCAGTTGGCAATCGCCGCTTCAACTGGTGCGAGCGCCCGCGCCGTCAGGATTGAAGCGGCAATGATGATACCGGCCGTCGCTTCCTGATGGATGACGAGATAGGCGCCAACCGCCAGCACGCCGGATTGCAGAAACATGCGGAACACTTTCGACATGCCGCCGAGGCCGCTGGCGATGTCGCTGGCAGCTTCATTCGCGGCAATGTAGTTACGGTTGGCAACGGACCAGCGTTCCGCCAGCCTCTGCCGCATTCCCATGGCCGTGAGCACTTCAGCGTTTCGCCGACCTTCCGCGGCAAGCGCATTTCGCTCGACAGCAAATCCGGCGGATGCGTTCGTAGCGCCGCGGGTGCGGATGTCCGTCAGCAGTGTGAAGCCGATGAGCACGCAGGCGCCGGCCAGTGCGACCATGCCGATCCAGAAATGAAAGTAAAAGCAGATGCCGAGATAGAGCGGAATCCACGGTAGGTCAAAAAGCGCTATTGGCCCGCCATGTGAGAGGAAGCTCCGCACCTGGTCGATGTCGCGAAGGGGCTGCAGCCCATCACCGTCGCCGCGGGTCTTCAGGGGGAGGCGGACCACAGCGTCATAAACCCTGAGACTCAGGGTCTCTTCCAGGAAGCGACCGATCCGGGTGCTGATACGGTTGCGAACGAGATCGAGCCCGCCTTGAAAGGTGAATAAAACCGCTGCCAGGATCAAGAGCCCGATCAGGGTTGGCACGCTCCGGCTGGGCAGCACGCGATCATAGACCTGCAGCATGAAAAAGGAGCCGGTCAGCATCAGGATGTTGCTCAGGCCGCTGAAGATCGCCAGCCCCCAGAAAGCCTGCCGGCAGGATGCGAGAAAATTGCCGATGTCCGATCGCTGCCCGCTGTACAACCCGAGCGTCCGCCGCGGCCGAGCCGAGAACACATGGTGTCGGATACGATCCATAGCGTTTCGCAAGCGCGCGCGTGGATCGTGCAAGCCGCGAATAGGACCCGCCGAACGGAAAAAGCCGCGCGCCTTGGCCCTAAAACCGGAAGCTTGCGAAGCACGCGAACTACCGGAGGAATTGCCGATCGGAACAGGTCGTATAGCGGTGATGGGCGAGGGTTTTGCCCCGCGTCGGAGAAAGTCTGTCATGATAGCCGCCCCGAATACTCATACATTTGCCTGCACTCAAGCCGGCTTTTGCCGTTGCTTGAGTGCAGTAGTTCATGCCTAGCGGTACTGAACCGGACTGAGCGTCACGTGAAGTGAAAGTCAGTCCTGTCCAGTGACGACAGTGCTGTGTTCTTCAACGTCAGCGCATTTCCCCCGCCGGCGTCGATGACGATATCTTGGCCGTGCTGGGTCGCATGGGCCAGAACATCCGCAAAATCGTCGAATGTGGTCCGGCTGAATTGCACGACATCATGGCCACGCCTGCCGGCCCCGAAATCGGTAATGACATCCCGGCCGAAGTTGGCAGCAAAGACGAAGGTGTCATGACCGCCATTGCCTCTCAACAGGTCTTCGCCTGACGTGCTCGTCAACCGGTCGTCGCGCGACGTTCCCAGCACGGCGCTCGAAGTGGTGTTTACCGCTGTCTCGCCGCTAGTGTTGCCACTGTAGGTCTGTGCAGCCTCTGCGGTGCCAGCGACCTCACCGAACACGTGTCCGGCGAAGACGTTGTTCGTGACGTCGGAGCCCGTCGTTTTGCCCTCGAAGTAGATATTATACGTCCCGCCGTGCAGTCGGTTGTTGGCGATGTCGATGTTGTCCGCATCCGCCATCGAGATCGATGCATTTACGGCGGGGCCCAGGTCGAAGTTGTTGTGCGTGATCTGGTTGTTGGATGCGCCGGGACCGCCCGGTATCGTCAGTCCATTGTTTCCAACATTGTGAATATAGTTGTCTGTGACTACAGAGCCGGACCCCTCCAACCAGATGCCATTATCGACACCGCTGATGTCGACACGCTGAACCGTGGCGTTGTCAGCCAGGAGATTGATGCCGCTCCCGCCCATGTTATGGCCGACCACGGTTGTGTCCTCGATCGTGGCGTTGTCGGCATTGACGTAGATATATTGAGCCTTGGAGTTGCGAATGATCACGCCCTCATGATCGACGATAATGGTGCCCTCGACGTCGTGCGCGTCAATGATCTGTCCGGCATAGCTCGAGTGGAAATTGCCATTGACGGACGTCAGCGCGGTGCCGTCGGGGACACCAGTTGTCGATGCGTCGGGAAAGCCGGAGCCGGACGAGGGATTGCCTGGCGTTGGATCCGGCTCCGTCGGTGGGGTCGGGGGCGGAGTCGGGCCCGGCGAGGCGCCGGTCTCGATCGAGGCCACCGCCGACGCCGAGCTGGTATTGCCGGCCGCATCGGTTGCCCGTGCGGTCAGGCTATGAGAGCCGGCCGCAAGCGTGTCGATGGCGTAGCTCCACGTACCGCTGCCGTTGGCAGTCGCGGTGCCGATCTGGGTCGTCCCGTCGTACACCTTCAGGACGCTGTTCGCTTCCGCGGTACCCGTCAAGTTCAGACCTCCGTTGGCATTGCTTGGCGGGGTTGCGATCGTCGGGGCGGTCGGTGCAACGGTGTCGACCGTGACGATGAGCGCCGGACTGGTGTCGGTCCTTGTGGCCGAATCCGTGCTGCCGCCGCCGGCTGTATCGCCGGAGATATTCCCGCTGTAGGCCTGTGATGAGTAAGATTCACCGGCGACCTCACCAAACTGGTATGCGGCGAAGACATTATTGGTGACGTCACAGCCCGTCGTGTTGCCTTCGAAATAGATATTGTACGTGCCGCCGTGCAGTCGGTTGTTGGTGATGTCGATGTTGGTTGAATCCGACATCGTGATCGATGCGTTTACGCCTGAGCCCAAATCGAAGTTGTTGTGCGTGACGCGATTGTTGGAGACGTCAGGACCGGCCGGTATCTGCAATCCATTGTTTCCCACACCATGAATGTAGTTGTCTGCGATTACACAACCACTCCCCTCCAGCCAGATGCCATTTTCGACGCCGCTGA
>WUUC01059274.1_pt1 | contig 10953 bp, 16 predicted proteins | sample 6278441 | NCBI WGS metagenome assembly WUUC01 (sample SAMN13675441, study PRJNA597444) | soil metagenome | isolation source: soil | place: USA: Washington | collected 2017-10 | reverse complement strand
ACGCGCCGATCTGCTGGGCCTCGGACGCGATCGCCTTCATGATCGCGCTCACGTCGATACCGTCGCCCGCAGCCATCAGGCACCGTCCAGGCGGCGTATCAGCTGTTCAACGTACGGTTGCACGACCGTCGGTACCTTGCGCTGCAACTCTTGCGTGGTCTCCCGTACCGACTTGTAGCCCTTGAACTTGGTCGTCCGATTCCGGCTGCCGGTGCCCTCCAGCCACGGCCCGTAGATGATGCCCCGATCGTGAGCCCACACGATCTCGGGTGTCTGCCGCTCGACCATCAGCTGCGTCTCGTAGAACGGCGTCGGGTCCTGCAACCGGGCATCCAACTTCTGGTGCCAGTCCGCCAGGCCCTGCGCGCCGACCACCCACGTCGCCTCGGTGACGAAATTGTCGATCGCGGGCAGCGGGTTCCCAGTCAAGAACGACCCGTGGATTTCGACCTCTGCGCCGATCACGACGCGGTCCCCACACGCAACCGGTAGTACGCCTTCTTGACGCGCTTCTCCAGCTCGACCAGCCGCCGCCCAGCCGCCTCACGCTCGTTGTCGCCGGCCCCGACCGTGCGCGCGTAGCCGCTGGCCTCATCCAGAAACCCGACCTCGGCATACGCGATGTTCAGCTGGTTGACCACCGACGGCGGCCGGTACACCAGCACACTGTCACCCTGGGTGTGGCTGGCCGCGGTGGTGCCGCACGCCGCGCGCTCCACCGTCAACTGCCGCGGCGCATAGACCGTAGCGCCGTTGTGCGCGGCCAGCGCGGTCCCATCCCACGACCGTTTGACGTGCAGCGTGTTGCCGGTGATCTCATCGACACGCATCTTCTCGCTGTCCAACATGATCACCTCATCCTCGGTGAACGCGCTGCCGGTCGTCACGGCGACCGCGGTGCTGGACTGCTGGTTGTCCATCGGAACAAGCAGGGTCTGGGCAGTGGTGAGCATCGACCGGTTCGTCACCCACATGCGCTCGGTGCCGCACAGCAGCAGCGACCCGACACCGATCTCCCAGCTAGCCGAGATCGTCACCGTCGTCACGCTGGAGTTGATGCCAACCGCCAGAGTTGCGGCCGCAACGTCCTCGACCGGGCAAGACGCGAACGTGCTCGCCGCAGAGATCGCGCGCTGACTGGTGGCCGCCGACGACCACGCCGCGCTGCTACCCCGGTTGATCTCCAAATGGTCGTATGGGGGACCGGTGTCCGGGCGGGCGAACACGTTCGCCAGGCTCAACGCCACACCACCGGCAGTGACCGCGGTCGGCGCGGTGGCCATTTCATCCTCGCCCAGCCACAACCGCCATGATGCGGGTGTGTCCAGCTCGGGTGGCCAGTCGAAGGTCCGCGTGGCCAGCTGGGGATAGAACTTCCGGCCGGTCAACTTCTCCACCGACTCGGCCCCGGACGCCATGTGACGGTCGATCCGCCGGTTGTTCCGGGCGGTTTCGACCGAATCGAGAGCCGTCTTGACCTGCTCCCGTGTGCAGTAAACAGGCCTCACCGGCTCCTTGCCTTTCTTTCTGGCCTAGGGCGCGTACACCCGGGGCAGTGTGGCCGATATGGAGTTGTGGGGTGGTGGCTGGCCGTCCCCCTTGAGAGGCCAGCCACCGGTATGCGTACCCAATCAGGCCGCGGTTGGCGGCCTGATCAGGAGGGTACGTCCTTCTTCGCTCGAGTACGGGCAGGCGCGCTACCAGCCGATTCGCCGGTCTCCTCGAGGACTTCAGTTCCGCTGCTGGTCACCGGGTCAGGATCGCTGCTGGCGTCAGCCGCACCCGGGTCACCAGGCACCAGCCCCAACCGCTCCGACACCTCACCTTCACCCGTGCTCGACAACAGCGCCGACACACCCTCGGTCTGCGACACAGTCTCACCGCCATCACGATGCAACTCGTGACGGGCAGTCGCGGTCACCGCGTTCACCGCATCCCACGCCGCACCCGGATCCTGAATCCCCGTCACAGCGACCGCGTCATACACGTTGATCGACTCGTCGCCGCCCTGCTCATAGGCATCCCGCGCCCGGCACGTCAGCTCCGGGCACCGCGGCAAACCCACCGGGAACACCACACCGTCCTGTCGACACACCCAGTTCGTCATCAGCAACTCCTCGACGGGCAAGCGTGCTCGGCCTCGACCCTGGCCAGCCGCGCGTTCAAGACGTCAGCCGCGACCGCGCGACCGACCGCGATCCATGTGATCTGCTGCTGCTCCGGCAGGTCGTCAAACGCGAATACCGAACCGACTCGGCCCTGTTCAGTCAACGCAGTCTGATGCGCCAGATACGCCACCATGCCCTGCTGGTAATAGTCCGGCGAACTCCGCACAGCTGTCACCTCTCGACCCCTCACCACGTCACCGGACCGTTGTCCCACACCCAGTCACCGGCCGGACACCGAAGCTTGCCCTCCAGGTCGGTCTTCAACGGCTCACCATCGTTCGGACACGCCAACGGCGGACCGGCCCGGTTGGCTGCCTGCTCCGCCCGGTCGGTCCGCACGATCGACAACAACTGATCCCACGACACAGGTCAGCCCTTGTTCTGTTGATCCTGGTCGTGGTCACGCAGCCGTGCCGCCAGCTCGGCTTTCGTGCCGCTGGTCGACAGCTTCCGCTTTGAGGCCTCGGACCGCAGAGCGTCGCCGGTCCAGGCGTCACCCTCGTACGTCTCCGAACCAGCCTCGGCCGGTTCGGAGACGCTCTCAGTGCGCTGCTCCGGCACCTCGTCGCCGTTGCGCTGGATGACATCCTGCGCCGGATTGTCCAGACTCCGGAACCGCTCACCCTCTTCACCAGGACGCGCATGCGGCAAACCGGCCGTCTCATCGTCCAGCGTGCCGTCCTCACGCGCCTGCTGCACCCGCGCCGACCGATCCCCGCCATCGCCCGGCTGCAACTTCGGCGTACCAGGCGGGTCCTCGGGGAACGACGCGCCTTGCTTCGTGATCTTCGGACTAGCCATGCTCCATCTCCCTCGGGTCAGGCCGCGGCGACCGCGGCACCGGTATCCAAAGGCACGTACCACAGATCCCACTTCACCGAACCTGTGTTCGTCGCCGCGCAGTCGAGCAGGATGCTGCCCGGCTTCAAGATCAGCGGCTGCGCCAGCGTCTTGTTCGGCGTCAGCAGATTCAGGCCGTCCTGCATCGCCGTCGCCGGCGTGCCCGTGATCGAGTACATCGTGCCCACCGCGTCCGCCGAGATGTCGAGCACCGCACACAGATCCTGTGTCGCGCCCGCGTCCGTCGGGTCGAACGTCAGTTTCGTGTTGTCGGCCTGCGTCTGGATCACCGTGGTGACCTCACCGTAGATCGCGGTCACCAGCACCTTGCCGCCCGTGATCGCGAAAATCGCGGCCGCTGTTGTCGCCGGTAGCGCAGCAGTCGCGCGGGACACCTTCGTTCCGCGCAAGTTCTTCGCCAGGGCGGTGCCTGGAATGCCTGCAGCCATATGTCAGCCCGCCCCTCAGACCAATGCCGCGAGGTTCGCGGGATCACGCATGACGTGCAGGTCATACTGGATCGCGGTGACCGTGCCCGTGCTCGTGCTGGCCAGCTTCACCTGCGAGTAGCCCGCCGACAGTTCGGTCGCGGAGACCTCGATCGCGACCACGTCCTGACTGGCTGTGGTGGTGACTGCGGACCCGGCGGCCTGCGTCGACTTCACCCACGCCGCGCCGGGTGTGGCCTGCGTGTAGAACCGGGTGATCGTGGCCAGCACCTGGTCACCAGAGCCGTCGGCTTTCTGCTCCGTCAGGGTCCACGTATCGCCCGCGGCAAGGAACCCGATGAACAACACGCCGCCGCAATTGTGCAGCGGCACATAAACATCGTCCGCGTTGGCCAGGACGTTGCAACCTCGGCCTAGGAATTCCATGTCGTACCTTCTCCTATCGGGGTGTTAATGCCGAACCGGACCTACCCGGGCCGGGGGTGTGAATGCCCGGCCTGGGGCGGTACGTCTAGACACGCGGCGGCCAGCACCACACGTTCTTCGTGCTGACGTCGTACTCGACCGGGAATTCGTCGACCAGCGTGAGCGACCGGCGGCACTCCGGCCCGTCGGACGCGTCGGCCAGCACCCGGACGTTGACGCTGGTGTCCGAGTTGACATGGGTGATGATCGCGGGCGCCACGTGCGCGCCGTTGTTGTGGACCGGATTGTCCGGCACCAGCACGATCCGGCCGAGGCTGGGCTTCTGGCCGCTCATGCGCGCGTCGCCAACTGCACGAACGGCGACAGCGTGGAGGAGTTGTTGTGCGGCGTGATCGCCGACTCCAACCACGGCCGACCATCGTTCCGCGCGATCAACCGGTACGTGGTCTTGTCGCTGGTGAACTTCACGTGCTCCGAGCTGGCCGCCGTCATCATCTGACGGTCACCGATCAGGTACATCCCGAAGTCCACGAACGACAGGTCACCGCGCGTGCCGAGCGCGGCCGGCGCACGCTCCGTCATGATCACCGGGCGGCCCAGCAGGGTCAGCACCGGCGTACCGTGCGCATCGGTCAACCACACCGCGCTGCCGCCCGTACCGACCTCGAGCGCCATCGTCGCCAGCTCAACAAACACATCCGGCGACGCCAACCACACCGCACTGCCGAGCGAGGACGGCAGCATCCGGGCGTACATCCGGATGATGTTGTGCCACAGCACCGTGGACGCGAGCTGCCCGGCTTCCTTAGCCACTTCGATGATCGCCGTGTTGTTGACGTGCAACGAACCCAGCGGCTCACCCGCGCCCGTGCCGAGCAGGAAGTCCAGGTCCTCGTAGTAGGACATGGCTTCCGGGAAGGTCTGTTCGATGAACCCGCCGAACGCCTGTGCGTCTTTCACCAGCTCGTTCGTGACGTGCGCCAGCGCGGTCTGCTTGGTCGCTTCGAGCTTGATCGACCCGAACGCGGCCTGCGACTCGACCAGTTCTTCGCCTTCTTCGGTGCGGTAGACGACGATGCCGCCGTACACCGAAGACACCCGGCTGGTTTCGTCGATCTTCGGGAACCGCAACGTCGCCGACGACATCGGGATCACCCGCGCCCGCGGCCGAACCACCGCCGAGCCAAGAGACGCGATCAGCAGTTCCGCCCGGAACTCCTCCGGCACCAGAAACCCGCCTTCCGACGGGATCTTCTCCGAGAAGTCGCGGACACGCTGCAGGTTGTCCAGCGCGTCGCCCTTGAGATTGGCTTTGTTCCAGATCGTCTGCAGGTAGGTGGCGACGTCCGGGAACATGCCGTCCAGCACCGCGCCAGCCGCGTTCGGGTTGGGCTGATGACGGCGTGCGGCACGGTTCTGCTGGACGGGTTCGGTCCAATTGAGATTGACCTTGGACTTTTTCGAGTCCATCCCGTTGGCTTCCATCATCTCGTGGAAGATCAACTGGGTCTGCTCGCGGATCTGCGCCGCGATCCCCGGGTCCTTCTCCTGAAGCGTCTTGGCGTACGCCTTGATCAGCCGCGCCAGGCCGCCCTCTTCGGCGTATGCCGCCTTCACCTTCGTGTCGTCGGCGAGGAAATCCTCGAGGTCCGCCGGGCTCTCCGGGATTGTGACAGTCATCAGATCCGTGCCTCCTTCAGTGCCCTACGGAATACGTCAGGGTCGAACGCGAGCGCCGGCCCCGGCTGCTGCACAGCGGCAACAACCGGGACCGGCTCAATGGATGGTGTTGGGGCTTGAGTGGCAGGTACTGCCGGTTTAGGGGCTTTGGCGTAGATCGACAGGTCCCACGCCGCGAACGCCATCTCTTCGGACTGGGCGGGCGCCACGGCGGGAGCAGCCTCGGTCACCGCGTCCGCCAACCCAGCCGCCACGATCTCGTCACCGCCGACGTACCAGGTCTCCGCCTTCATCCGCGCCCGCCACGCATCCGGCTCACCACCAGCCTTGACCGCATACATGTCAGCCATATTCTGGCTGGTGCGGTCGAGCAGGTCACCGTACTTGTGCACCTTTTCCTGGTTGCCGTCGACGTAACCCCACCCGTCGTGGATCATCACCTGGGCGTTCGGTGCGACCTCGACCCGGTTCCCGGCGGCCATCACCACGCTGGCAGCCGACGCGGCGATACCCTCGACCACCATCGTCACCAGACCCTTGTGCGCCCGGAAGTTGTTGTAGATCGCGATCGCCTCGAACACATCCCCCCCGGGACTGTTCACGTGCACCGTCACCGGGCCGTCACCCACCGCCTGCAGGGCCTGCACGATCTCCGCCGCACTGATCCCCCAGAATCCGCCGTACGGGTCGATCACGTCATACAGCCAGATCTCCCCGCCGCCATCCGCGGTGAGCTCGGAACGCAGCCGGGACGCGCGTGGCGCCATGCCCGCGGCCAGGGCCTGCATCCGTAGTTGCCGCCAGTGATGCGTCACCCGTCGTCCCCTTCCGTGTCCCAGATCGCTACGACCGTGCCCCGGCAGCGCTCCCCGCCAAGACAGTCTTTGTAGCCACCACGCGGGTAGTCCTCTTTAGACTCCGCGAGAGTGTCATACCGCTTGCCCTCGACCTTGCGGCACTTCGCGCAAGTGTTGGTGTCCAACACTTCCGACGCGAAATACGTTGCCGTTGGTGCAGCGTCCAAAGTGGCCAATCGTCCCGCGTTTTGTGCAGCCGTCACCGCCCCGCCCAACGCCTGCCGAGGCTGCGCATCCGTCAAGCTGTCCAGGTGCTCACGCACACCCGCCGACACCGCCGCCGCACCGAGCTCGCCACCGGCCAGCCGCAACGCCGCCGCACCCGCCGACACCGCCAACGTCTGCCGCATCAGCCCAGTCACGATCTTCGCCTGCGTCGCCAACTCGCCCTGATCCGGCACCACCCGAGCGACATCCACACCCTGCGCCTCAGCCTCACGCACCACCGCCGCCGCACCCGTCACAGCGACCGCCACCAGACCAGCGGTCAACACCGCCGCCGCACCAGCATCCGGCGTCACCAGCTGCAGCAACGCATCCAGATCATTCGTGCTGATCGCATCCCGCACCTGCGTCGCCAACGCGCTGTACTGGTCATCCAGAATCCCGGGCCACTTCGCCAGCAGCTTGTCCAACGCCGCCTGCCAGTCCTCGGACAGCTGGGTCAGATCCACATCGTCGGCCGGAGAAGCAGCGCGGACTGGCGGCAAGACGTCCTTGACCGCATCAGCGATTACGTCGTGATCCAGCGTGAGATCCACGATCAGGGGAGTGATTCGGCCGGCAGGCTGGGGGCCCTGTCCGGCCGAATCACCCTTGCCCCCACCGATAGGGGCTTCAACAGCCGGCGCCGGGTCCGCCTCTGATACCGGCGCCGTCTCGGGGGCAGCCGGGTCGGCCTCGGGGGGCAGGACCAGGCCCGGCTGCGGTTCGTCAGCCTCCCACGCATCCACATCGATGTCAGCCCCGGCATCGACCAGGATCTGCCTGCCCTCGATCGGTGTCAGCAGGCTGTTGCCTTTCACCGCGAGGTACAGCTTCTGCGCGGTGACAGCGACCGCGGCAGGGTCGCCCTTTTTCGTCTCATCCAGTTCGCCGCTCGCCGCGGTCTCCGACGTGGGCTTATCCGCCTCAGGTTCATCTTTTTCAACATCATCCGAGGGCGTCTCCGGTGGCTGCTCGATCACGATCCGGCGCGTCATCCTCGGCAAACCCACGAAGTCACACGCCTCATCCCAATCCACCCCCGCCTCAGTAAGCGCGGTCGCGTCCTCGATCTTCGCCTTACGCTCTGCCCGGTCATCCGCCTTGTCCGACGGCACCGGGTTCTCGTAACACAGGCGCACCGACGCGCCGGGCGGACCGAACAGATCCCGGTATTGGCCGTTCGCCAACTCCGACCACTCTTCGAGGTTCGGGACCTTCTCGTCTTTCGCGAACGTCGTATCCGCCGCATACGCATTCGCCAAATTGACGTTATCGCTGATCCCCATCTTGTGCTTATGAATACGGAAACCCTCAAGCACACTATCGCGCGTCAGATTCCGGATCTCAGCGAACTGCATATCCTTCATGTTGAACTGGCGTGGCTTGAACGTCCCGTACTCTAGAATGGCGATACGGTGTGCCTTATTCACGCCGCGATGCTGCTCATTCCAGCGTTTCCGTAGCCGGTTGTATTCCATCTCCGGCAAGCCCTCGGCGATTTCGATAATCCCACCAGGGGAAGCATCGTTATCGAAGAACCGCGCAATCCACTGCTCACTCGTCAGCGACACACCCAGCGTCGTGCCCAACGTCTGCACCACACCCAGCCCACGATGCGGATCCATCGGATGCGGAAACGTCATCCGCATCACCTCGTTAAGCTCGAGCGGGATCTTCGTCCCGTCCGGCGCCACATAGATGTACCCGACCAGGTAGTCATCCGGGTCCGGCACCGGCCACATCCGGTCCGGACGCACCGGCCACCACGCCCGCGGCGTCCCCACACCCGGCTTGCCGAGGAAGTCCATCACCGCCCACGCCTCGCCGACCGCCCGGTAGTGCCAGGTCATCATGGTCCGAACAAACTTGCCCGTCATGAACTTGTTCGGCTTCTGCCACAGCTTCACCGCCAGCGACTGCTCGGCGGTGACGCGCGGTGGTTCCTGGTCGGGGTTCGGGTTGGTCTGCTCGCGTTCGCCGTACCACTTGACCGCGGCGGTGTCGCCGGAGATCAGCTGCAGGACAGAGAACAGCGTGGACTCGCCGGTGGTGAGCTTGAGCTGGGATTCTTTCCCTGACGCGCCGAACAGCCGGTTACCGACCGAGTACTTTTCGGCTTCGTAGGTGTAGGGGACCGGGGGGCGAGAATCGCCGCCGCTTGTGGTAGCGGCGGCGTAGCAGTCGACCAGGTCACCCAGCAGCGTCATCAACCACCGGCTTGCGGGCGCATGGTGCCGTCACTGAAGGTCGGGAATGACCGGCGCAAGTCGACGGATGGTGTGATCACAGCGTCAGGATCCGGTACGCCGGTCGTGATCCGGTTCAGGACACGCGCAGCAGTTTCGTCACTGACACCTTCGGCGCGCATCGCGGCCACGAACTCGAGGGTCGCGGACTGCAGGGTGTCGAGCATCTGCTTGCGGATCCACGCGACGGTTTCGTGGGGCGCGGCACACGGGTCCGGGCCGGTCATGGCTGCAGTTCCTCGAACACGTGGAACACCACCGCGCCGCCCTGCACCTGACACGTACCGAGATGAACCAGCTCACTGTCAGCCTCGACCGGCTGCCCCGTGCCGAACACCCGGAACATCCGGGCCTCGGCCGCCGGTGGCCCGTCGTCGACCAGCACCCACATGTCGATGTCGTGGTCCGTACCCTGCCGATGAGCGACACTCAGCACCTTGCCGCCAACCGGGATGTCGACAACCTGCGTGTCGCAGATCTGCAGTGGGTAACGATGGATGGTGGTCACCGCGACATCACATCCTGCACGACCTCGACCAGCGCCAGCATCTCTGGCGGCAGATAGTACTCATTCTCAGGCCATCGGAAACACGATCCTGGCAGGCCACACGGGCTATCGATCGAGTGCATCCAGTCAGCGGACAGCTTCATCACCCAGAGGTGAGGTTCGCAGCACGCCATCATGCTGTCGATGTTGTCACCGGTGGTCTTGAATCCATGCCACACGGCAAGTGCCAGGCAGGCCGGGTCGGTCGCGTTGGTGTGGAATCCGCAGGACCAGTTGAACGCGGGGTCCATCTCGCCGTACGTGCGTCCGCCGGTCATCGCTCGGCCGCCCGGCGCTTCGCCGACCACGACACCTTGAACTCAACCACCGGCACCATCAACCCACCAACCACGAACCCCGCCCAGGTGACAAGCAGGAACGCGCCTGTCGTGATCGCGGCACACATCACCAGCGTGCCCATCACATCAGCCAGCACCAGGCCCAGACGGGCCAGCACGCCCGGTCCACTCGGGACCGGGCGGCCAGCGGACCGCGCCCGTTCGTCGTGTGCCCTGCGGCGCGTAGCGCGCCACCCAAAGACCGATTCAACAAAAGACTCCGGTTGTCGGGGAATCGCTACCACCGTCACCCCTCCAACCACAAGTCACGATCCCGGAAACGCACACCGAGATCACAGTGAGCTACAAGATACCTCACACAGTCCATACCATGGTTATCACGATCCACCGGCGATTCTTTCTCCGCCCTGCCCTCAGCGGGCGGCTCCCACACATAGCCACCGAATTCATCCACCGTAAACGTTGGCTTACCCGACTCCTTGAGCGACAAGTCCCGTTCCACCAACGAATCCGGCAGAAACACCAACCCCGGACGGCCATTCCCCGCCACCTTCAACCGAGCCTCAACTGCCTGAATCCCCTCGGTCTTCGCCTTCTTCGCCGCCGTCGTGCCCCGGTCGAGATGACGCGTGAGCGTCGCCCGGTCCTCCGCGTCGTGATCGCAGATGATCGCCCGCGGCTCCGGCTCAGTCCACACCAGCAAGTTCTGCTCGAGCGCGTCGGCCGGTTTCTCCTTGACCAGCGCCAACTGCTCCTTGGTCAGCCGGATGCGTGGCGCGATCCTCGTTACCTGCTTCAATATCAGGCGCGCATGATCCTCAACCAACCTGCCGGTGTGATAGATCTCCCGGTACATGACCAGCTGCCCGTCCGGCGACTCGGCCCACCACTGGCAGCAAAACGGGTTGCGATACCCAAAGTCGATCACCCAATATCGCGGCCACTCCGCCGGGACCTTGAACCGGCTCTGCGGCACGTGGACGGCGGGATCCCAGTTCTCGTACACCAACCCATCCGCCGCAGTCCACAACCCGTACCGCAGACGCTGCTTACGGACACCAGTGAGGTTGTCCAGCCGGCCGAGGTACGAGACACCAGCCTCGGTGATCCGGTAGAGCCGGCCTTCGTGCTCCTCAACCACACCCGCTGGTATGCCAGTTGGCATATTTCCCCGCGCCTCGACCGTCCAACGCCCCGGAGGAAATGCAATGAAGCTCTGGAATATTGCCGCTGC
>WUUC01190399.1_pt1 | contig 10956 bp, 8 predicted proteins | sample 6278441 | NCBI WGS metagenome assembly WUUC01 (sample SAMN13675441, study PRJNA597444) | soil metagenome | isolation source: soil | place: USA: Washington | collected 2017-10 | reverse complement strand
GCGCAGCCCGAGCCCGTGAGGCCGCGGCCCGCGCACACGACCAAGCCGAAGGCCGAGTCCCCGCGCCCCAAGGTCATGACCGAGCTCGACTACTAGCCGCTGTCTCGAGCGGCATCGGGCTCGTCGACGCCCGCACCGACGACGAATCGTGGCGCACCGAATGGAGCGGGTTGTCGACCAGTGTGTAGACCGCCAGCTCGTTGTCGCACTGCAGCTCGTCCAGGTCGGCGAGGCGAGTCAGCAGGTTCGCTTTGCAAGGGATGGACTGCTTGTCGAGCAGGGTGTCGATCAGCGCCACGCCGAGCGGCTCGAGGCTCCCTCGCAGCTCGAGCAGCTTTCGCCGGACGACATCGAGCAACACCGATTCATCCAAGAGGCCGTCGAGCGCGAAGCGGTTGATCACTGCGTAGAGCTGATTGAAAAATAGGTAATAGATGAAACCGTTGCGGACGACATCGTCGGGCTCGAAGACTTTGTGTTGCTGCGAAAGCTCGGGTACTCGAGCGACGAGCTGCGCCCGGAAGCACTCGGACAGCGCCAAGCCCTGAATATCTCGGTAATAGCAGCAGATGGGTGATCCGGCCGGCTCCAGCTCGAGCAACGAATTCTGCTGGTGGGCTTCGAGCGCGATGCCGTGTTGATCGTAGATGCGGATCGGCGCCTCGATAGCGCACTTCCAATAGGCATCGAACCAGCGATGGCCGGCCTGCGCCAGCTCCAGTCGTTGCGAGGCGGCAAGGCAGCGGACCTGCTCAGCGAGCAGCGAGCTACCGTTGGCGCTCAGGGGATCCTGAACCAATGCGGCGATCGAGTGCACGGTGCGTTGCGATTGCTCCGCGCCCCCGCGGTGAAACGGGTTGCTTCGGAAAATCACCTCGAAGCCCGTCTCCTCGCGATCGGGCAGAGCAAGTGTGATGTACGCGGGATCCTCGATCGCTTGCAGCTCTGGAAACTCCTCCGAGATGCCGGAAGCACGCAGCAGCTGACTGATCCAAACACTGTCGCCCAGCTCCGACTGCAAGTTGATGCGCAACGAGTTGGTGATCTTGACCGGGATCGAGAGCTTGATCATGAGGTCCAGCGCATCGCAGTACAGCGTTCGCACCGACGATGTGGGCGTGAACAGCGGCCCTATGCGCCCGAGATCGACGAGCCTCTTCTCGCCGATCAGCGCGAGCACGTAGTCTTGGTGCAAGAGCCACTGAGCCTGCAGCGGATGCAGCGGCACAAGGCAATACTCGTCGCCGAGCATGGCAGCGAGGCGTCGATCCTCGTCCGCGCTCGCCGCTGCGATCGCGATGCGGCGGCTGATCTCCTCGGCCGACGTGTCCAGGAGAGACTCTTGCCGCACGATCTCGCGCTGCGCGGCGAAGAAGTGCAGCTGGAAGCGCCCCGCGAGCTCCGGCGCGTAGTGCTCGTGTTGCCAACCGATCATGCCCTGACGCGATTTGGGCGTCGGGTGAAGCCAGTGTCCGAGCACCAAGGACTGCTCGGACTCGATGAAACCGCTGATGCGGCCGCTTCGCGCAGGCTCAAACCGCGCCGACTCTCTTAGCTGCCGCTGCACATACTCCGCCATCATCTGATGGCTCTCGACGACTCGGCCGATGAGCTCGAGACGCTGCTCGCTCTCGGGGCGCTGTGCGTAGAGCGCGTCGATCAGCAAGAGCTGCGTAGAAAGCGGGTCGATCCGTAGCCACTCCTTTTGGAACACCTTGCGCCGGTAGATGTCCGTCAACGTGTGGCGACCGACACGCGAGCGAAAGCGGACGCCGATCGCGAGGACCTGCTGCTGCGATTCCAGCTCGAGCTTAACGACGTGCGTCTCGCCGCCGCTCAGACGCACGCGCGACGAGGCTTGCCAGCTCGCCGCATTGTGCCAAGTCCCCGCATCGACCTCGCGCAAGTAGCAATTGGCAAACGCTTGCAATGACGCGTTGCCCGCGATCTCCCGCGCCGCGACGGACAGCGTGCTCATGGCGCTTGCAGCGCCAGTGCGTCTGCATCCGCTTGCGGGGCCGGCGCGAGCTCAAGGGCAGCAGGCCGATGCCGCCGACAGAGCCACAGACCCACGACGAACGTAAGCCACTCGGCAAGCGGCAGCGCCGCAAGAAACGCCCAGCTCGAGAGGTCTGACAGAAAGGGCGCGCGATCCTGGAGCGCGTCGAACGCGATCAGCAGACCGGCAGGCAGTAGGAGGCCTCGCAGGATCGCGATCGTCGCGGACGGCGCCGGTTGATGGATGGCCGTCAGGTAGCAGCTGAGAATCACGTTCGCTGTGTTCACCACGAAGAGCGGCCAGATCACGAGCACCAGCTGCGAAGCCTGCGCGGCGATCATCGCGTCGTCGGCCGTCAGGAACCAGCCCGTGAAGGAGTCGCGCCACACGAGGAGCACCAACGCTAGCGCGCTGCCAAGCACCAAAGAGCAGACGAAGGCCGTCGACGCGAACTGCCGGATGCGCTCCCGATTGCCAGCCCCGTAGTTCTGGCTGACCAGCAGATGAAGCGCGTCAGCGATCCCGTAGCTGAGCATCAAGCTCAGGAAGATGTAGTAGTTCACGACGCTGAACGCCGCGACGCCGTCCACGCCCAAGCGGGCCAGCAGCCGAACGTTCAGCAGCCACATGATGACGCCCACGGAGAGCTCGTTGATGAGCTCCGATACGCCGTTGTAGGCAGAGCGCGCGAGCTTCGACCAATCGGTCTGCCTAGCGACGAGCTGTAGCGAACGCGACTTGCTGAAGAAGTAGTAACAGAGCACGCCGCCTTGAATCAGCTGCGACAGCGCGGTGCCGTAGGCGGACCCAGCCAAGCCCATCTCGAGGTAGATGACGAAGAACGCGTCGAGCGCGATGTTACTGGCCGAGCCGATGACCAGGGCGGTCGTGGCGAGGACCGGATGCCCGTCAGCGCGCACGAAGTAGTAGAGCACCATCGTCGTCAGCTGAACGACCAGGACCCAGCGAATGACGTCGAAGTACTCGCGGACCAAGGGCTCGAGATTGTCGGGAACGCTCAGCAGCCGATACAAAGGTTGCTCAAAACCGTAGCTGGCCAGCGCAAACAGGCTCGAGAACGCGAGCGTCGCGAGCAGTGTCTGACTGAAGACTGCGGAAGCGCCGGCCTCGTCGCCTTCGCCGATATGCGTGCCCGCGCCGACCGAACCACCGATAGCGAGCATCAGCGCGATCGCGAAGAGCACCGTGAAGCACGGGACCAAGAGCGAGACGGCCGCTAGAGCATCTGCGCCGACGTAGTTGCCGACGAAGGCGCCGTCGACAAGGCTTGTCGTGGTAATCGCGATCAGCCCCAGCATGGAGGCAGTCGCGTAATAGAAGAACGTCGGTAGCACGGAGCCCGACAGCGCGCGGTTATCGGCTTCGTCGTTCGCCTCGATTGAATCGTTCATGACCATCAGGCGCAAAGCATGTCGTTCACCGCGCGTCCGCCGGACACCGGAGACCTGCGGATCGCCGTCACCAAGCCCATCTGGTTCAAAGCGCTCAAGAACGGCAGTGGATCCAGCTCTTCGACGTTCGCCATGGTCTTCACGTCCCACTCACCCCGCGCGACCAACATCGCGGCCGCGACTGGCGGCACCCCGGCGGTGAAGGCGATGGCCTGCGAGTCGACATCCGCATAGGCCTGAGTGTGGTCGCACAAGTTGTAGATGAAGACCTCTTTGTCTTTGTTCTCGTACTTGCCCTGGATGAGCGCGCCGATGCAGGTGCGGCCGGTGTACGTAGGCGCGAGGCTGGCAGGGTCCGGCAAGCAAGCCTTCAGGACGTGCAGCGGGACCACGCCTTGCCCGTCAGAGGTGGTGACCTGCTTGTGGTTCAGCAGGCCGACCTTTTCGAAGACGTTAAGGCAATTGAGGTAGTGGTCATCGAAGCCCATCCAGAAGCGCACCGACTTCACACCTCGGATGTTGAGCGACAGCGAATGAACCTCGTCGTGACCCATCAAGTAGAGCCGTTTCGCGCCGAGCTCGGGGAACTCGTATTCCTTCATGCGGGAGTGGCGCGGATACGTGCGCCACTCGCCATCCTCCAGGCAGCCCGCGTCTTCGATGACCTCGCGCAGGTTGATCTCGGGATCGAAGTTCGTGGAAAAGAAGCAACCGTGGCTGCCGTCGTTCACGTCCATGATGTCGATGCTCGAGATGCTGTCGAGCTCGTACCGCTGTGCGTAGGCACAGTAGGCATTGACGACGCCCGGATCGAAGCCCACGCCGAGGACCGCGGTGATGCCCTTCGCCGCGAACAGCTCGCGCTTCTTCCATTCAAAGTTCGCATACCAGGGGTACGGCGCGTTCATCACGTTGTAGTCCTCGTGAACCGCTGTATCGACGTAGGCAGCGCCCGTCGCGAGGCAGGCATCCATGACAGACATGTTCACGAACGCCGTGCAGACATTGATGACGATGTCCGTCTCGGTCTTTCGGATCAGTCGAATCAGCGCCTCGGTGTCGTAGGCGTTGACCTCCGCCGTCGACATCTTGAAGCCGTTCGCTTGTGAGTGCTTCTTGCTCTCGATCGACCGAAGCACGGCCTCACACTTGACAATGTTCTTCGAGCTCAGGCAGACCGAGGCGAATACGTGGCTGTTCTGCGCACACTTGTGAGCCACGACAGCGCCGACGGCGCCGGCTCCGATGATCAAAACGTTTTTCTTCATCTGATTGTTCCGAGGAAGGCTGTTTTCGATACCAACAGGTCGCCGCCCTACGACAAGGCGTCCCGAAAATCTTCGTAGCGAGGTCGATGGGCCAGCCGCACCTCGCCATTGATGCGCTTGTGGTAGATGGCGGGCATCTTGATGCCGTTGAAGAAGTTCTTCTTCACCATCGAATAGCCGCCCACGTCGGTGAAGCACAGCCGATCACCGATGCCTATGGCTCGGTCGAATGAATAGTTTCCGAAGTGGTCGCCCGCTAGGCACGTCCTGCCGCACACGCGGTAGACGTTGCCTGCTCGCTCGCCGAGCTGGTTCGAGTCCTTTTCGAGTGAGGTCGCGCCTTCGAGCTCGGGCGTAAAGTCGTAGGTCAATACGTCGAGCAGGTGCGTCTCGACCCCAGCATCCACGATGAGAGTGGGAACCTCGTTGTGCACGATGTCGAGCACCTGAACGACGAGCGATGTCGAGCGCGTCACCGCTGCTTCGCCCGGCTCGAGGTAGAGCTGCAATGAGTACTTGGATGAGAGCTGCGTGAGACGCTGACAGAAGGCGTCGAGCGGATAGCCCGGGTCCGTGAATGCGATTCCACCGCCCAAGCTGAGCCATTTCAGCTCAGGCAAGAGCGACGAGAACGTTGCTTCGATTTGAGCGAGTTGCTGGCAGAAGCTCGAGAAGTCATCGTTGTCGCAGTTGACGTGGAACATGGCGCCCTCGATGCGGCCCGCGATGTCGCGTGGCAGCTCCGTGGCCCTAACCCCAAGGCGTGAATAGCGAGCCACCGGATTGCTGAGCGCGTGCTCCGAGCGGCCGATCTCAGGGTTGAGGCGAAGGCCGACTGAAGCGCCTGCGGTGCAGTGACGAAAGCGCTCGAGCTGACTCAGCGAGTTGAAGATGATTTTTTCGGAATAGCCGACCACCTCTCGAACCTCGGCCTCGTCGTACGCGACGCTGTACGCGTGGTTCTCGCCGCCGAACTTCTCGTGCCCCAATCGCGCCTCATAGAGGCTGCTGCTGGTGGTCCCTGCGAGATAGTCCTTCATGAAGTCGAACGCGCACCATGCTGAGAAGCACTTGAGAGCGAGCACGGACTTGACCTTGGAGGATCGCTGGACGTGCCGAATCTTTTCCATCGCATCCAACATGCGACTCTCGTCGACCAGGTAGTAAGGGGTTTCCAGCAGCATGGCGTGGGCTCGAAAGCGCTCGATCAGGAGAACGACGCGGCGCGTCGCGCCGAGGAGCGGGCAGGGATGGAGAGCTCGGACTCGAGCTGCAGCAGTTGGTCTCGGTCGTGCGCGAGCGTCGAAAGAACGTCCGGGCCGAACCATTCGAGCGAGGCGTCGAGGCCTTCCCAGGCGAGCTGAGAGCCGGTCATCACGAGCCGCAAGAAGCGCCGGAAGTCGAACGCCCCCTCGAAGAGCTGCACCATGCCCGCGCGATTGCCTGCCGGCGCATAGACGTTGGCGGGCGCGAACACCTGCAGCAACTCGCGCGCCGCCACGTTCTTCAAGTGCATGTGCACGACGAACGGCTCGAGCTGGCGAAACACCGAGACCGGATCCGCTCCGGCTTCCCACACGTGAATGACGTCGAAGTTCAGTCGCAGCGCCGGATGATCGACCTCGGCCAAGAGTTGCAACGTCGACGTCGGTGTATCTGCCAGGGTGTTCGGGTGCGTCTCGACCACCAGGTAGATCCCGTGTGCATCGGCGACCTCGCAGAGCTGCCGCATTCGCGCGACCCACGCCCTGCGTTCGTCGCTCGAGACCTCGCGGCTCGCTCGGTCACCCGCAAAGGTGCGTAGCTTTTGAGCACCCCAGAGCTGGGTCAAACGGCACAGCTGCGTGGCTTTTGCGAGCGCGATCTCGAGGTCGCCCTGGACCGGCAGGTAATCGCTCACCATCGGTACGAAGAGGTCGTTCGACCGGAGCCAGTCGATGCCGTACTCAGGTCTCTCCGTGAGGTTCTTCGCGTGCACTCCCCAAAGCTCGATGCCCTGAAATCGATGGCGCGCTGCCCACTGCGCGATCTGATCAAGAGAGATCAACTGGTGTCGAAACGAGATGGTGCACAGAGACAGATTCACGATGCAGCTCCCGACACGAGCTCGCGGCTTCGGCTCGGCAGCGCCTCGTCGCACCACTGACGGCAGACCTCGTGCATGCGCTTCTTGATCTGCCGTTCGCGCTGATCTTGCTGATCTAGGATCGCGAAGATCTTGTCGGCGATCTGCCGGTCGCCGGTCGCCGACAGCTTCATCGCCTGGAACTGCACGAGCTTGTAGGCCTTGGCGAGCTCGTCGATCACTTCGCACCAATGGTCGAACTCCTGTTCGGCCAGCACGAGCTCACGCCAGAAAAACGCGAAGCCATGCTCGTAGGCATACTTGCGGATCGATAGGATCGGAATCTCGTCGAGAGCGCTGCCAATCTGCGAAAACGCAAGCGGCTCGCCGTTTCTGTCGCGCCCCTCGAGATGGGCGATCACGACCTGACGAATGGCCGCGGTCATCGGGTTTTCGTGCAGCAGCATGCACGCGTCGTAGTAGGCCTTGATCTGATGCGGGTGAGGCGCGTGCGCGGCCTTGTCGGAGAAGATGTAGCCGCCGCGGACCGCGGGATGCCGCATCGCGTGCAGGATGCGGTGCTTCTTCGTGACCCCTTCCCAGCGATAGTCCGGGTCATAGATCATCCACTCGTCGGGTGCCTGCGTCGGGCCCAGCATCAAGTAGTGAGGGAACGGATCTTTGTTGAATTCGTTGACGCGCTCCGGCAGGCGGAACATGTCCAGCATCACCATGATGTGCTGGTCGGGCGAGCGGTTCTCGACCAGCGACACAAGCCGCTCAGCGTTGTCGTCTTTGCCTAGGTTCGGTTCGTACCAAGCTTGCACCTCGATGCCGAACAGCCGCTCGTACCAATCGAGGAAGTGCCGATGGTCGATCGTGTCGCTGTGGTACGAGATCGTGCAGCGATCGGTGACCACGATCTCCGAATCCCATACGCCGAAGTAAAGGACACGGTGCTCCAACCCCTGGTGGCGCTTGATTACCTCGCTCAAGCAACTGACGAAGCAGTGCAGCTTGATGTCCTCTTCGTACTCGAGGATCTTGCTGGAGTGGGGTCGCGGCTGCGCGTCGTAGAGCACCTTGGCGACGCTGCGCACGGTGTCGAAGTCCTTGTTCATCAAGGCTTCCTCGGGAATGCTGAGGCCGAGCTCCAGCTCGAGGAACACGAGCAGCTGCAGTGTCGAGGACGAATCGATGGCCAAGTCCTCCCGCAGCCGAGCGTCGCTGTGAAACGCGCTCGAGCAGGGCTCTGCCATCTTGTGGATCAGCACCTGGTAGATGCTGTCCACGATCTGTTCCTTGGTCTTCATGACAGCAGCTCGCGGGCTGAGCTCGACGACGCCTGGCGTCGATCGGCGGCATCGGCCAACGCTTTGCGGCTGACCTTGCCGTTGGGCAGCCTGGGGATGGACTCCACCTGCGCGATGCTCATCGGCACCTGATGCGTCGCGAGCTTCTTCGCGCACCATTCGCGGATGCGAGAATGCGAGATCGGTTGCTTCGAGACGAACTGCAGGCACACCTGCTCGTTGCCGAAATCGTGGCTGCGCTTGAACGCGACGGCGTCGGTCACCTCTGACATTTCCAGGACGGCCTCTTCCACTTCGCTTGGATACACGTTGAAGCCGGCGACATTGATCATGTCGTCCAGGCGCGAGACGAAGTGCAGCTTGCCGCCGTCGAGGTATCCGAGGTCTCGCGTCGCTACGGTCTTGCCGCCGCGTAGCCTTGCGAGGATCTCTTGTGGGTCGGAGACGCTGCCGCTCGCGATCAACTCGACGTGGGGCAGTGGGTTGCCCAGCTCGCTCGCCGTGCCGATGTCCTGGCCGAGCGTCAGGCAACCTGCCTCGGAGCAGCCGTACTGCTGGTGCAGGTGGCGCACCTTCTTACGAACGCTCTCGAACCACTTCTTCTGAAGCAGCGTGCCCGACGTCATGACGGCGAAGAGGGGTTGGTCCTCTCTCGTCAGCAGGCTGATGGTCGTGATGAGTGTCGGTGAGCAATAGAGCAATGAGGCTGCGGTATCGGTGAGCTTGCGAAGGAGGTACTTGGGGTTGGGATTGGTGACCACGACGGGTTGCACGCCGCGCTTCAGCGCAACGAGCACACCGCTGATCAACCCGTACGAGTGGTTGACCGGGCACGCGATGATCGGGGTCAGCGCGCTCGAGTCGAAATGTTGGACGTAGCTCTCGATCTCCGTGTCGATGCTGGACCAGCTGCGCGCGATGTACTTGGGTTCTCCTGTGGTGCCGGAGCTCGTCTGAATCAGCGCAGGCTCGTGCACATCGAGGCCTTTGTTTGCAGTCAGCTCGATCGCTTCGATGCGCTCGAGAGCGGCCTCCGCGTCGGCGCCGTAGACGAGGTATTGGCTGCCGCTTCGCTCGGCGCGACGGCGAGCGGCGTCGATCGGCGTGTCGACGGGCAGTGGGTAAACACTGCCGCCTCGCGCCTTCACGTAGAGGCACAGCGCGAGACAAAACGCAGTGTCCGACGAGCAGACCGCGATGCGCGCGCTCTCACACCGGCGCAGGACGGAGTGCTGATCAAAGAGGCGATAGCAGCGGTCGAAATACTGCTGTCCGAAATACGTATCGTTGACACACATCATGGGATGACTAGCCGTGCAGTGGGTTGCAAGCGCGGTGCTCGAAGTAGTCGAGCACCCCGCCGTCTAGGAGCTTCTTCTTCAGCAACGACTCGACGATGACTTCGGGGCTGTCGCTGGCAATCCGGTCGATTCGCGATTTTTCGGTGATCTTCGACAGCTCGTAAGCCCGGAGGTGTTCGCGCACGACGCTCCAAAAGCGCCCCTCAGCGAAACCGCAGAAGCGCTCGAGCAGGAAGGAGAGATCAGCGAGGTTGTAGACGTAGACGGTGTCCATGAAGAGCTCGCGCAGCGCATCGGTGGATGCCATGCGATAGCCGTCGTCGTCGGGAATGCCCTCGAAGAACGGATCGATCAGCGCGAACGCTGGAGCCTTCTCGGGCGATCGAAGGTAGTCAGGGACGAACTCGGTGTCCTCGTGGAAGTCGCGCAGCACGATCTTCTCGGGCCAGCCGTCGCGGTGCACCAAGATGAGGTTCTGTGCGTGGGCTTCGAAGGCGACGCCGTGGTGCACCAACATGTGCCAGATGGGCAGGAGCGCGACTTCGACGAGTCGAGCGACCCAGCGGGCGATGCCGTGAGTGTTCAGCCAAGCCGCGATGAAAGGCCGACCGTCCGACTCGATCAGCGTGAGCGCGGTGAACGGCACCGCGGCTTCACCCGCTCCGAGCTTGCTGCAGACGCTCTCCCGATAGATCGCGCCGAGACGACCTTGGAGCGCCTCGGCGTCGGCTGCGTAGATGATGCCGGCGTACTCTCTCAGCAGTAGAAGGTGTTGGCTTGCTTGTAAGAAGGGGTCTTCTGAAACCAAGGAGACCAACCAGTCGGACAACGCCGGTGCGGTGCAGACGAAGTGCTCTTCGAGATTGCGGTGCGACGAGGTGCAGACGATGTCGAGCGGAAGCTTGACGTTTGCTTTCTCTGGATGAGATGCGTTGACGAGTGTGCGGATCGACTGCGTGGCGTGGTAGCGGTCGCCCGCGAGCCCCAGCGGTAAGATTCTTCTCGTCTCGATCGCGCTATCGATGCCTAGGCCACCAATGGCCTCGAGCTGCCATGGATGCACCGGCACGAGCGAGTAGTCGTCCCAGTCGCCAGCGCAGTGCGCGAGGCGTTCGGTCAGGACGGCGTATTCGCTTTCACCCAGCTCCCGCTTCCAAAAGGTCGCTTCGTCCTGCGGTAGAGCGATGCGCAGCGAGCGCTTCGCGACGGCCAACCAGTGCAGCTGGAACTCATTGCCCGCTTCAGGGCCGTACGCCTGGTGATCCTCGAGTGAGAAGCCGGTGCGTGTCTTGAAGCTCGGGTGGTACTGGTGGCCTTCGACAATCGCGGACTCGAGCGCTTGAAACCCAAGGTGTCGGCGGGGCTCGCGCTGGTGTGCCAGGTTCTCGCGGTTCCAACGGCAGAGCTCGACGGTCTGGGTCAGCTCGCCGAGCAGCCGCCGCTGGTTCTCGCGGTCGATCTCTAAAGACGCGACCAAGTCGACGAGACAGCAGCTTCGTGGTGCTCCTTCGACGACAGCTTCGACGGAGTGCGTATTCCGACGGACCCGATCGCTCAATCCGACGCGATCCGATCACCTGTTCCGGCGGACTCGATCG
>WUUC01090342.1_pt1 | contig 10956 bp, 11 predicted proteins | sample 6278441 | NCBI WGS metagenome assembly WUUC01 (sample SAMN13675441, study PRJNA597444) | soil metagenome | isolation source: soil | place: USA: Washington | collected 2017-10 | reverse complement strand
CCAGGCGTTTACGGGCCCTGGTGGCCGCGACGTAGAACAGCCGCCGTTCCTCGGCCATCATCTTCGCCGAGATCATCGCGCCGGAGTAGTCACCGTCGAGGTCACGGCTCTCGATCAGCTCCTCGATGCCCAGGAGCGAACCGCGCAGCCGCAGGTCGGGCCAGAGACCCTCCTGGACGCCCGCGACGATGACCACATCCCATTCGAGCCCCTTGGACCGGTGGGCTGTAAGGATCTTGACGGTCTCGCCGTCCGGGGACCGCTCCGCGAGGGTGTCCCCCGCGATCTCGTGCGAAGACAGGTCCTCGACGAACAGCACCGGGCCCGCTTTGGGGAGCCGGTCCACGAACCGCGCGGCGTGGTCGAACAGCGCCACGACCGCGTCGAGGTCCCGGTCGGCCGCCGCCCCGCGCTGCCCGCCCTTCATGCTGTCGGCCAGCCACTGCTCGGCGAGCCCGCTCTCCTGCCAGACCGCCCACAGCACCTCTTCGGCCGAGCCGGCCGTCTCCCTGGCCGTGCGCAGCAGGCTCGCGATCCGCTCGGCCGGGGCCCTGACCTTCTCGTGGACGAGGATGAGCTCGCGGGAGTCGTTGAGCGAGGCCACGAGCAGCTCGTTGAGCTGCCGGTCGCCGCGCGCCAGCTCTTCGAGGTCCCTGAGCGCGCGCTTGAGCCGCCGCATCCCGAGCGCGTCCGCGCCGCCCAGCGGCCCCGTCAGCAGCTCGTCTGCGACCACCTCATCGAGATAGCCCGGCTTGAGCGCGGCGAGGAGCAGCACGATGAACGGCCGTACGGCCGGTTCGGCGTACAGCGGCAGTTCGTCGCCCGCCACCGTGACCGGCACCCCGGCCTGGGCCAGCGCCCGCCGCAGCACCGGGACCTGCTGGACGCCCCGGATCAGCACCGCGCACCGCGACCACGGGATCCCGTCGAGCAGGTGCGCCCTGCGGAGCTCGTCGGCGATCAGCGCCGACTCCTGGGAGACGCTGTCGGCGACGACGACCCGTACGTCCGAGCCTTCCTCCTGTACGGGCACCAGCGCGCGATGCTCGACCCGTCCCGGCAGCCTGCGGGCGACCCGCCGGGACGCCTCAAGGATCTCCGGGCCCATCCGCCGGCAGTCCTGCAACGCCACGACCGGCGCGTCCTCGCCGTCCAGCCGGGGGAACCGGGACGGGAACTCCAGGATCCCGTGCACGTCCGCGCCCCGGAAGCCGTAGATCGCCTGGTCCGGGTCACCGACGACGATCAGGTCGCGCCCGCCGCCCGCCAGCCGCTGCAGCAGCTTCTCCTGGGCCGGGTCGGTGTCCTGGTACTCATCGACGAACACGACGTCATAGGCGTCGCGTTCGGCCCGTGCCGTCTCCTCGTCGTTCAGCAGGCCCGCGGCCGCGCGGATGATCTCGGCGTAGTCATAGGACGGAACCGGGTCGAGGTCGAAGCGCAGCGCGTAGCGGTGCATGAAGTGGGCGATCGCCGGCCAGTCGTCCCGCCCGTTGAGCCGCCCCAGGTCGTACAGCTGCTGCGGCCCGATCTCCCGTTCGGCGGCACGCAGGCAGAAGTCGCGCAGTTCCTCGGCGAACCCGCGCGTCGCCAGCGCCGGCCTGAGCCGATCGGGCCAGCCCTGCGCGCCGTCCTCGAGCTCGCCCGCGAGCAGCCGCCTGACCTCCAGCAGCTGTTCCGGCCCGGTCAGCAGGCGCGGGGCCTCCCCGCCCTCCTGTACGGCGTCGCGGCGCAGGAGCGCCCAGGCATAGGAGTGGAAGGTCAGCGCGAGGGGTGTCTTGGTCGTCCGCCCCAGCCTGCCGGTGATGCGATGCCTGAGCTCCTCGGCGGCCTTACGGCTGAACGTGAGGACCAGCACTCGCTCGGGGTCGACGCCCCGGTTCTCGATCCGGTCGACGACCGCCTCGACGATCGTGGTCGTCTTTCCGGTCCCCGGACCTGCCAGGACCAGCATCGGCCCGCCCGCGTGCTCCACCACCAGCTGTTGCTGAGCGTCGAGCACGGGCGGTTGAGCCTCGGCAGGGCTACCGCGACGAACGAGCCGATAGGGAGCGGAAGACACTCATGTGATTTGACCAGAAGATCTGCCGTGGTCTGACCACAACACTCCGGACGGACAGCATCGGAAAGTACTTGACGCTATGGAAAGTGAGGTGTACTTTCCATAGTAGAAAGTACTTAACGAAGGAGCGAACAATGAACCCCGCCGACGCCCTCGCCCAGATCGAGCAGACCCAGCAGAAGGCCTTCACCGAGCAGCGCCTGCCCGTGTGGTACTTCGGCGGCATCGCCGCCGTCGAGACCGCCTTCCAACTCGGCTTCGACCTCGACTCCAAAGTCCTCCAGGTGACCGTGTTCCTGCTCTCACTCCTCGCCCTCGGCGTACTGGTCGGGAGCTTGGCAGGCCGCAGCAAGATTCGCTGGTCGTGGAAGAGCTGGAGCCGCGGGGCGAGCGCCGTCTTCCTCGGCTGGCTCCTGGCGAACGTGGCCCTGGCCATCGGGGCCTACCACCTCTTCCAGAACCTCGACCTGACCCTGCCCAAGGCGCTTGCGGGCCTCGTGGCGATCGTTACGCTCACCGCGACCACCCGGCCGATGGAGAACCTGGTGCTGCGTCTGTCGAAAGGACGAGTCGTCCGATGAACCTTGATCCCGTCATCCATGCGCCGACCCGGTTGCAGATCATGTCCCTGCTGGCCGCTGCCACCGACGCGGAGTTCTCCTTTGTCCGGGACAGCCTTGAGATCAGCGACTCGGTGCTGTCCAAGCATGCGAGCGCCCTGGAGGCCGCCGGGTACGTCGAGATTCGCAAGGGACATGTGGGGAAACGGCCGCGGACGTGGCTGAAGCTGACCGGCCAGGGCCGTACCGCCTTCCAGGACTACGTCACGACGCTTCAGCAGATCGTCGGGCAGCCGATCGGATCAGACGATTTGCTGAAGCGGCAATAATATTTGTCAATTGCTGCTGATCGGGTGAGGGTGAAGCCATGAGCCGAACCAATCATGACCATGCAGGCTTCGACCCCGCGCTCGTCCTCGACGAGGGTTTCTGGGAGGAGCGCTACCTGACGAAGGATGCGCTGTGGAGCGGGCGCCCCAACCCGCAGCTGGTGGCGGAGACCGCCGGGCTGACGCCCGGCACCGCGCTCGACATCGGCTGCGGCGAGGGCGCGGACGCGATCTGGCTGGCCGACCAGGGCTGGCAGGTCACCGGCGTCGACATCTCAAAGATCGCCCTGGAGCGGGCTGCGGGCCATGCGGGCGCCCGGCAGATCACCTGGCTGCACGCGGATCTCACCGGCTGGGACTCCGGGGCCACCTATGACCTGGTGTCGGCTCACTTCATTCACGGGGACAAGGACGAGCGTGAGGCGTTCCAACGGAGGTTCGCGGCCTCGGTGGCGCCCGGCGGAACCCTGTTGATCGTCGGCCACCACCCGGCTGACCTGGAGACCCACATCGGCCGGCCGGATCTGCCCGGCTTCTTCTTCACCGCCGAGGAGGTCGCCGCCCTGCTCGACCCGGCTGCCTGGGAGATCGTGACCGCCGAAGCCCGGCCCCGATCCGCCACCGATCCCGACGCCGGGACCGTCACGATCCACGACGCGATCCTCAGGGCCAGACGCCGTCAGTTCTGAGGGTGGTAGCCGGTGGTCGCGTCGATGAGTTCGCGCACGATGTCCATGTGGCCCGCGTGCCGCGCGGTCTCCTCGATCATGTGGATGAGGACCCAGCGCATCGACACCGTCTCGCCGCCCCAGTCCGTGCCCAGGGCGTCGAGATCGAGTTCGTCGATCACCTTGTCAGCGGCCACCCGGGCCCTGCCGTAGAACTCCACGATGTCCGCGGTGCTCTCGTTCGGCTCCACCCGCAGGTCAGCCTCGGGGTCGTCGTCGTCGAACGGGAGCGGCTCGGTCTCGCGGCCGAAGGTCTCACAGAACCAGCCGTACTCGACGGCCGCCAGATGCTTCACCAGGCCCAGCAGATTGGTCCCTGATGGAGTCATCGGCCGCCGCAACTGTTCGTCGTCGAGACCCTCGAGCTTCCACAGCACCACTTCACGGTGCCGGTTGAGGCTCACATGCAGGCTTTCCTTCTCGCCACCGGTCGGCAGCACCCGATTTCCCATCAGTGGAAACTAACAGGGCATCCCCGACTGCCATCGCCTGATTTAGGCCTGGGCCGTGGTGGCTCTGAAGGCGTCGGCGACGATCTTGACCATGCGCTCCGCGGTGCCGATGCCGTATTCCATGGACGGGTTGTGGCTGGTCATGACGGCGATGAGAAGGTCGTGGCCGTGGCCTTCGATGCGGCCGATGCTGTTGACGGCCCAGCGGTCGCCGTCGCGCTCGTGGGTCATCCAGCCGTTCTTGTTGTAGGTCTTGTCGCCCTTGAGCATGCCGCCCGCAATGCCCCAGCGCTGGTCGGAGACGGTCTTGCTCATGAGGTCGAGCACGTAGTCGCGGTTCGCCTTGGTGAGCGGACCGGAGAAGAGGTGCTCCAGAAGTTCGACCTGGTCACGGGGCGTCGTGCGGGTGAGGCTCCAGCAGAGGAGGTCCTCGCACTTGGCGTCGATGGCCTCGGTGTCCTTCAGGCCGAAACTGCGGTTGGCACGGTTGACTCCCGAGGCCGAACCGGCCCGGACGAAATTGCGGTCGGTGGCGAAGTTGTCGCTCTCGCGGATCATGATTCCGGCGTCGTAGCGTTCGTTCGCGCTGAGCTTGCGGTGTTCCTTCTGATGCTGCAGCAGCATCGCCATGAGGATGTCGACCTTGACGGCGCTGGCGGTGACGTACTCGCCGCCGGCCCGGAACTCATACGACATGCCGGTCGTACGGTCGACGACCTTGATCCCGGCGCCGCTGACCCGGCCGTCCAGATAGTGGTCGAGGTCCTTGGACAGTTTTTTGCGGTCCAAGGCCTTGGGCGTCGGCGTCGGTGTTGGCGTCGGTGTTGGCGTCGGCGTGACGGTGAAGCTCGGGATCGTGGTCGCCGGCACGGTGGCGTTCGCGTGGAACTGCACGGGGCTGTCGTGCGCGCAGCCGCAGATCAACGCGGAAGTGAGAGCTGTGGCGAGCGCCAGTCGACCCAAGATCATGTTACGTCACTCACCTGGTGTGACTCAAGGGAGACCAGTCATCAGGTCACCCTCCCAGCGGGCCGCATGCATGTCCACTTTAGAGCCTCTGAGCGGCGTACCTTCCTTCGCGTACTGCGCGAAGGCCCGCTCCTCGAGCTCGGGTACGACCGTGCCGTCGGCGCGAAGCACCCGCCACCACGGCACGCCGCCGCCCTGGGTGGCCATGACCCGGCCCACCTGCCTGGGACCGCCCGCACCCAGAAACTCGGCCACATCCCCGTACGACATCACCTTGCCGGGCGGGATCCGCTCGACCACGTCGAGCACCCGTTCCGCGAAGTCCTCCATGGACGCCGATCCTGCCATGGAGGCTTCGACCGTCAGTCAGTCCAGTCCTCGGCCCGCCGCCGCAGCGCCAGCAGGGTGAACCCGACCAGACCGACCACGCCGAGCAGGCCCACGACCGCGCTGGTCACGATCAGGCGGGTGTCGTGATGGATCACGCGTATGGGACGGGCCTCGCTGAGCGCCCGGGACGGGTCGGCTCCGGCCCCGGTCATCCTGAATCCCGCCAGGCGGGCCGCCTCGTTGAGCGCCCCGGCGGCGTCGACCTCGCCGAACCCGAGGCCCAGGTCGTACCCGTTGCGGGGCTTGTGCCCGGCACCGCCGATGATCGCTTGGGTCACCAGGGCGGGCGCCAGTGTGGGGTATTTGGCGCGGACGAGGGCCGCGATGCCGGACACGAACGCGGTCGCGGGGCTGGTGCCGTCGCCCACCCAGTAGGTCGAGTCCGGACCGGCTCCGATGATCCTGACGCCGGGCGCGGACACGACCACGGCGGAGTTCCGGTTGGAGAATCCTGCGTGCCTGTGGTCGGAGTCGGCGGCCGCCACCGAGATGACGCCGGGGAAGGAGGCCGGGAAGGAGAACGGTGCGTGACCGTTCTTCCTGGCCTGCAGAGACGCGCCTTCGTTCCCGGCCGCCGCGACGACGACCACGCCCCGGGCGACGGCGTAGGCGATGGCCTGCCGTTCCTTGCGGGTCGGCTGCGGCTTGCCGAGCGACAGGTTGATCACCCGCGCGCCGTGGTCGACGGCGTAGCGGATGCCCTGGGAGATCACATCGTCGTAGCGGGCATCGGAATTGAAGAACCGGAAGCCGGGCTCCTCGTTCTCCAAGATGATCCGCAGCGAGAGGATCTTCGCCTCGGGAGCGACGCCCATCACACCGTCGCCGCCACCGGGGCCGTGTCCGTGACCGGCGATGATCGACGCCATGTTGGTGCCGTGCAGCCGTTTGGGGGCCACGCCCGGCGGGTTCGCACCCACGGTGAGGTCCGGGCCCTCTGTGACGGTGCCGGCCAGGTCCTGCTGGAACGGGTCGACACCCGAGTCCAGAACCGCGACGATCACGCCACCGCCCTTGGTGATGTTCCAGGCACGCTGCACGTTCAGGCTGGTCAGGACCGGCCACTGCCGGTCCCGGACGGCATCGGCGGCGGCCGGTGGGGCGGCGAGGAGCACCGCCGCCGCGGCGGCGACGACCCGGATCATCGGTAGTACGGCGCCGGGACCGCGAACGAGTTGAGCATCGCCTGGGCTTTGGCGGTCTGCGGATGGGCCGGCCCGAGGACCCGCATGCAGTCCTGGACCAGCGCGGAGGCGACCGCGTGCGCCTGCGGAAGCTGGCCCAGAGCGTGCTGGACCCGGCCGAGCAGCAGCCTGCTGTCGAGGGTGTCGTGATGGTCGTTGCCGAGGACCCGGCCCCGGGTCGTGGCCGTCTCGTACGCCACCGGCAGCGCCTCGGGGTTACGGCCGAGCGCGTTGAGGGCCCAGCCCTCGGTGTTGCGCGCCTCCAGGGTCTCGACGTTCTCCAGGCCCATCAGCCGCGCCCGGTCACGGGCGACACCCTGGGCGATCTGGAGAGCCTCAGGGGCCCGGCCGATCGTGTAGAGGATCTTGGCGAGCAGCAGCCAGCTCCGCAGGGTCTTGGGGTGCTCGGGGCCGTGCGCCCGGGACCTGGCCTGGGCGGTCATCCGGGCCACGGCTTCGGCCTCAAGACCCCTGCCCAGCATGTAGAGGGCGGAGGCGAGGATGTTCTGGCTGCTCAGGGTGGAAGGGTGCTCGGGGCCGAACAACCGCTGGCGGCCCTGGATGGCCTGGTTCGCAGCGGTCACGGCGTCGACGAACCGGCCCTCGTGGCAGTAGCGGGCCGCCCGGCGGCTGAGCTTCTCGAACTCTTCGTCCGGCGCGGCGTTCTGGTGTCCGGCGTGGGGATGCCCGGCATTGGGGTGTCCCGCCTGGAAAGGGACGACGCGGACGGCCTTGAGCCTCCGCGCGACCTCCTTGGCGTCGGCGGGTCGGTCGGCCGGGCTCTTGGCGAGCATGTCGAGCACAAGCCGCTGAATCTCGTCGGGCACCTGCCGGTTGCTCGCCTGGGGACCGCGCGGCTGGTGCTTGAGATGCCCCTGGACCAGCGCCTCGATCCCCTCGTCGATCGGGAACGGGGGCTGGCCTCCGAAGATCTCGTTGAAGACGCCGCCCAGCAGATAGAGGTCGGTCCTGGCCTCGATCTGATGGCCGAGGAACTGTTCGGGGGCCATGTACACCGGTGTCCCGAGTACACCGCTGCCGGTCAGGCCGGTCGCCGACGACATGTGCCTGGCGATGCCGAAGTCACAGATCTTGGCCCGGTTCCCCTCGACGACCATCACGTTGGCCGGCTTGAGGTCCCGGTGGATCACACCCTGGGCGTGCGCGGCGGCCAGCGCCTCGGCGATCTGGATCGCCAGGTCGATCGCGAGGTCCAGCGGCAGCAACCCCCGCTCGATGATCTTTCCGAGATCGTCGCCCGCGAGCAGCTCCATGACCAGGTAGAGCACCTTGTCGTTGGGGCGCGAGTCGTCCACGTCGATGTCGTGCACCACCGTGATGCCGGGGTGCTGGAGCGTCGCGGCCAGCCGGGCCTCGCGCATGAACCGCTTGACACCTTCGGGGTCGCTGTCGACCGACCTGGGCAGCACCTTGACGGCCACGCTACGGCCCAGCCGGGTGTCGACGCCCAGGTAGACCTGGCCCATCCCACCCTCGCCGATCTTGCGTTCCAGCCGGTAACGGCCGCCCAGCTCCACTGTGTCCGACACTCACGCCTCCCGACGCACGCGATTCAACATTTGTACTCCGGTACGCCGCACACCGCCTTCGAAGGCGCGTTCAGCCTGTCGAGCACCTGCTCGGCCAGCTGTGGCGCGATCACCGAGAGGTCGGCCTGCTTCTGGCCCTTGACCGGGCGGCCGTCGCTGTAGCCGGTCGAGGTGACCGTCAGATAGGGGCCCCGCTGGCCGAAGACCGTCGTCTGCAGCGCCTTGTCGGTGAATCGGGCGGCCACAGAACCAGGAAAGGTCACGGCCGTCAGCCGGCCCTTCCCGCTGGCCTTCAGCGCCCTGGCCGCCGTGTCGGGATCCGCGAACGCCAGCACGCCCACATCGATCATGAGTCCCTGAGTCTGGTCGAGATAGGCCGCCCGCAATGCGCCCCGGCAGCCGTACGGCCTCAGCAGGTTCCGCAGTTCAGTGTCGACCGCCGAGCCGCAGTCGGCGCCCGAGGCGATGCCCACCAGCTGCGCGTTCTCCTCGCCGCCCAGGTCAGGACTGTAGCCGAGCCGGTCCGGAAAGATCGCGCCGACGGGCATGGAGCGCCAGCGACCCGCCAGTTCGAGGGCCCTGGCCTTCGACCATTCGGCCGGGGTGGGGCTCCTGGTGAGCTCCGCGAAGATTTGTATGACGGCGAAACCGGCGATGCCGAGACAGACGAGCGCAGCGAGACCGGCGAACCATCGCTGACGGTCTTGATCGGCTTCGAGCATGATGGAAAGCAGGTTACGGGGGCCGAGCGGGATGCCGCATCCCCGATTACCGTCGGACCAGCAGGACAAGGCATCATTCCCAAGGCTAGTGATCTCGACGACGCGATCCTGCCCTGTGGACCTCGGACTTAGGAGCACGCCTCATGGCGGACACGTGCGTCGTCGCGCTCGACGTCGGCGGGACCCGGATGAAAGCCGGTCTTGTCGGTGACGACGCACAGGTGATCACGGTCCAGATTTACGAGACGGGCCGCGAAGAGGGGCCCGCCGCGGTCACCAACCGCCTCGTCGGGGTCGTTCGCGACCTCACTGACCAAGCCCGTGACCTTGGATTCAACCCCTCCGGTGCCGGTGTCGTCATCCCGGGCATCATCGAAGAGGGCAGCGGCATCGTCCGCGAGTCGGCCAACATCGGCTGGCGTGACTTTCCACTCCGCGCCCACCTGATCCAGCACACCGAGCTGCCCGTCGTGATCGGTCATGACGTACGCGCCGGCGGCCTCGCCGAATCCGTGCTCGGGGCAGGACAAGGCGAGCGCGACATGTTCTTCGTCGCCCTCGGCACCGGCATCGCCGGCGCAATGATCATGGATGGCAAACCGTTCAGCGGTGCCGGCTACGGCGGTGAGATCGGCCACATGCAGATCGAGCGGAACGGATACCCGTGCGGCTGCGGTTCGCTCGGCTGCCTCGAGACGATCGCCTCGGCCTCCGCAGTCAGCCGCCGCTACTCAGAACGCGTAGGCCGCCGGACATCCGCCGCCGAGGTCTCCCGCCTGGCCCAGACCGGCGACCCGGACGCCAAGGCGGTGTGGGCCGAAGCCGTGGACGCCCTCGCGACCGCCCTGGTGGCGTACATGAGCATCTGCGCACCCGCCCAGATCGTGATCGGCGGCGGGCTCGCCGAGAGCCGCGAGACCCTCCTGGCCCCGCTACGGGCCGAGGTCGCCGCCCGCGCCACCTTCCAGCGCCCCGTCCGGATCGTCCGCGCGGCCCTGGGCGACCGCGCTGGCCTGCTGGGCGCCGCACTTCTGGGCCGTACAGCCTGAGCCCCCTCCACCCAACGGGTGAAGAGGGCAAAGTCACTTACTGCTTGAACTTTCAGATCGTCCGCAGGCTTTGGGCGACCGCGCGGGCCCGCTGGGTACCGCGCTTCGGCCTTAACAGGCTGAGCCCCCTCCACCCAGTGGGTGAAGGGGGCGCAGATCACTTGTTGTGTTTGAACGTGCGGCGGACGTCCTTGGCGGCGTCCTTGGCGCGTTCTCCGACCTGCTTGGCGCCACCCTTGGCGCGATCCCCGCGGCCTTCAGCCTCAAGGTACGGATCGCCCGTCTCGCGGCCCGTGGACTCCTTGGCCCGGCCCTTCGCCTGCGTGGCCCTGTTCTTCAGCTTGTCGAGGAAACCCATGACGGCTCCTTCCGTTGATTACACACCTGCACTGCCCGCCATCTCCCGGTCTATGCATCTCACCTGGCGACATGGATTTCCGGGAATGTCTGGGGCCATGCGAAAGTTGTGCCTGGACAGACAGCGCGCCTTAATGCACCTGGAGTAGAACCGTGTCACTGCCACCGCTGGTTGAACCCGCGGCCGAGCTGACCCGTGATGAGGTCAACCGCTACTCGCGGCACCTGATCATCCCCGACGTCGGCATGACAGGCCAGAAGCGCCTCAAGAACGCACGCGTCCTGTGCGTCGGGGCCGGCGGCCTCGGCTCACCCGCGCTGATGTACCTGGCGGCGGCCGGTGTCGGCACCCTCGGCGTCATCGACTTCGACGTCGTCGACGAATCGAACCTGCAACGCCAGATCATCCACCGCCAGTCGACCCTGGGCCTGCCCAAGGCCGAGTCGGCCGCGCAGACCGTCCGTGAGATCAACCCACTGATCGACGTCCGGGTGCACAACGTCGCACTCGACCGCGACAACGTGATGGACATCTTCTCCGAGTACGACCTGATCGTCGACGGCACCGACAACTTCGCCACCCGCTACATGGTGAACGACGCCG
>WUUC01136011.1_pt1 | contig 10958 bp, 7 predicted proteins | sample 6278441 | NCBI WGS metagenome assembly WUUC01 (sample SAMN13675441, study PRJNA597444) | soil metagenome | isolation source: soil | place: USA: Washington | collected 2017-10 | reverse complement strand
GCGGCGGCCGCGCCGGAAGGCACCACACCGGCCGCGAGCCAACCGGCACCCAGCGCGGCGGACCCGCGCAGAAAACCTCGTCGGGACAGACCGTGGTCAGGCTGCGGGCGCACAAACTACTCCATATTGATCAGTACGGATATCAACGTCCCGCCCTTGCCCAGCCGCTGCCGCGTCCAAACGCACCGGGCGTATCGTGGCGCGGTGCTTGCGATTCAGATCCAACAGCCCGGCGGGCCGGACGCCCTAGTCGCGACCGAGCTCCCCGATCCCCGGCCGGAACCCGGCCAGGTCTGCGTCGAGTTGGCCGCCACCGGTGTCAACTTCGTCGAGATCTACCAGCGCGAGGGGCGCTATCCGCGTCCGCTGCCGTTCGTGCCCGGCGGCGAGGGCGCCGGCACGGTGACCTCGGTCGGTGCCGGGGTGACCGGCGTGCGGGTCGGCGACCGGGTGGTGTCCGTGGATCTCAACGGCTCCTACGCCACCCGGGCCACCGTCGGGGCCGACCGGGTCGTGCCGGTGCCCACCGGGGTCGACCTGCCGACCGCCGCGGCGGTGCTGCTACAGGGGCTGACCGCGCACTATCTGCTCTTCGACAGCTACCCGGTACGGTCGGGCGACACCGTCCTGGTGCACGCCGCGGCGGGCGGGATGGGGCTGCTGCTCACCCAGCTCGCCACCCAGCTCGGCGCGCACGTGATCGGCACCGTGTCCACCGCGGAGAAGGAGCGGCTGGCCCGCGAGGCGGGCGCTGCCGAGGTCATCCGGTACACGGAGGCCGATGTCGCGGCCGAGGTGCGCCGGATCACCGGCGGTGCCGGTGTCGCCGCCGTCTACGACGGGGTGGGGCGTGACACGTTCGACGCCAGCCTGGCGAGCCTGCGCCGACGCGGCACGCTGGTGCTCTACGGCGCGGCGAGCGGCCCGGTGCCGCCGTTCGACCCCCAGCGGCTGCTGCAGGCCGGCTCCGCGTTCCTGACCCGACCGACGCTCGGCGACCACGTCGTCGAGGCCACCGAGCTGCGGCGGCGCGCCGCCGACCTGTTCGGCCGGGTCTCCGACGGTAGCCTCGCGGTGCGCGTCCACGAGCGGTACCCGCTCGCCGAGGCCGCCCGCGCCCACATCGACCTGGCGTCACGCCGGACGACAGGCAAGCTGCTCCTGGTCCCCTGACGGGTTGTGCGACGGCCCAGCCGGATCAGCGGGCGGCCTGGTGCACGGCCCACAGGAGGGACGCGAAGGCGGCCACGCTGGTCGCGGCGCGTAGCACGTTCCACCGTACCCATGCGGTTTCGAACCGGGTACGCAGCGCGGCGAGATCGGCGACCAGGTCCGGGTCGCCGGCCGCCGCCAGCTCGTTGTTGAGCGGGATGTTGCGGGCGAACGTGATGACCAGGGTGATTCCGTACAGGACCAGGCCGGCCACGATCCACGGCAGGGCGGGTCGCTCGTCCGCGCCGAGGTGCAGCGCCGCCGCCAATGCGGTGAACACCGGCGCGCCGACGAAGGCGAGCGCGAACCAGCCGTTGAGCATCCGCACGTTGATCCGCTGTATGGCGGTCACGAGGGTCCGGTCGTCGGCGGCGGCGAGGCCCGGCATGACCGAGAAGAAGTACGTGTAGAACAGGCCGGCCGCGAGGCCCATGGTGAGCGTGGCGGCGAGCAGCGAGACGGTGCGCGCAATCCCCATACGCACAGTCAAGCGGTCGGCGGTCAAACGCACCATGCCCGTGCGGGCACCCTGAGTTCAGCGGAACGTTACGTCGATACCGGGCGGCGTACGCTTGATCGCAGTCCCCGCGGGCCAGGCTGCGACAGCGCCGACAAAGCCGGGAGGTCGGAGTGGAGCGCCGCACGATCCTGCGCGCATCGGTGGTCGGTGCCGGCGCCGCCGCCTTCTCCGGTGCGCTCTGGCACCGGGCTTTCGGTGCGGTGGCCCAGCCCGGCCCGTCGCCATACGGCGACCTGCTGCCCGCCGACGCCAACGGCATCCAGTTGCCGGCCGGCTTCACCGGTCGGGTCGTCGCCCGCTCGCGGCGGCGGGTGGCCGGCTACGTCTGGCACGACGCCCCCGACGGGGGTGCCTGCTTCGCCGACGGCACCGGCTGGATCTACGTGTCCAACTCGGAGATGCCACTGGTCGGAGGCGCCTCGGCGATGCGCTTCGGCGCCGACGGCACGATCCTGTCCGCGTACCGGATCCTGGCCGGCACCAACGTCAACTGCGCCGGCGGGGCGACCCCGTGGGGCACCTGGCTGTCGTGCGAGGAGGTGCCGCTCGGGCGGGTCTTCGAGACCTGGCCGGGGGGCGGGCGGGCGGGGGCGGAGCGCACCCGGATGGGCCGGTTCAAGCACGAGGCCGCCGCGTGCGATCCCGACCGGCGGGTGGTCTATCTGACCGAAGACGAGACCGACGGCTGTTTCTACCGGTTCGTCCCGGACACCTGGGGTGACCTGCGCACCGGCCAGCTACAGGTGCTCTGCGCCGACAACAACGTCACGTCCGGGCCGGTGACCTGGCGTAACATCCCCGACCGCGACGGTTTCCCGGTGTTCACCCGCTGGCAGGTGAGCGCGGCCAAGCACTTCAACGGCGGCGAGGGCTGCTGGTACGAGGCCGGGGTCTGCTACTTCACCACGAAGGGCGACAACCGGGTGTGGGCCCACGACGCGGTCAACCAGACCATCGACCTCGCCTACGACGACTCGCTGGTGCCAGCCGGCGCGGCCCCGCTGACCGGAGTGGACAACATCACCGGTGCGACCTCCGGCGACCTGTACGTGGCCGAGGACGGCGGCACCATGGAGATCAACATCATCACGCCCGGCGGCGTGGTGGCGCCCGTCCTGCGCATCCTCGGTCAAGACCTGTCGGAGATCACCGGACCGGCGTTCTCCCCCGACGGCCGCCGGCTGTACTTCTCGTCGCAGCGCGGCACCACCAACCAGGCCACCGGCGGCATCACCTACGAAGTCACCGGCCCGTTCCGGCGATGAGGACGGCATGACGCGACGGCGCGGGTTCTGGCCGATCGTCGCCACGCTCGCCTTCGGCCTGCTGGCGGCCGTCTCCGCGACCGCCAGCGTGCCCCGGGCGGAGGTGGCCACCGGGGGCGCGGTGCCGGCGCGGACCATCCGGGTCATGACGTGGAACGCCTGCGCGGGAAACAACACCGGTTGCCGGTTCTACGGCGATCCGACCGGTCCGGTGACGGCCGTGCGGCAGTACATGCGCGGCCACGGCGCACCGGCGGACGCGGCACTTATCCAGGAGTTCTGCGCGTCCTTCGCCGCGCCACTGGAACGGGAACTGGAGCGGCACTACGGCTACGGCTGGGACGTCCGGTTCGCCCCTATCAAGATCAAACAGCCCGGCGACCCGGCGGCCGCCCCCGCCGAACAGTGCGTCCGCGGGCGCGGCGCCTACGGCATCGCCCTCGCGGTGCCCGACGAGAACACCTGGTGGCAGACGCGGTACCTGCCGTCGGCGGAGGGGGCCGAGTGGCGGGTCGCACTGTGCGCGACGGTGGAGTCGTGGTGGGTCAAGCTGTGCAACGCGCACCTCAGCTACGGCGGTGACGACCCCACCGGGGCGTTCCGTGCCCAGCAGGTGCCGGCCTACCTGGGGTTCGTCGAGCCCACGCCGTTGCGGGTGGTCTTCGGCGGCGACCTGAACCTGCCGCCCCACTCCCCCCGCCTCGCCCCGGTCTACGACTCGTACGTCGAGTGCGCGCAGGCCGACCCGGCCGCGCCGCGCGCCGGCCCCGGCACGTCCTACACGTCGACGCCGCACGACAACGCGCACACCGTCAAAATCGACTATCTGTTCACCAATCCCGGGCTGGCGCACACCTGCGGCACCGTCGCCGAGGTGGTCGAGGTGTCCGACCACCGTCCACTGTGGATAACAATCAGCCTGCCCGCGACCATGCCGATCTGACGGTGTCGGCGGCGAGCGCGGCGCGGTCGCCGAGGAGGTCCGTCGCCTCGGCGGACGACAGGGCCGGCGACAGCAGCGTGCCCTGACCGAGCCGGCAGCCGAAACGCAGCAGGGCGGCGCACTGCGCGGCGGTCTCGACCCCCTCGGCGACCACGGCCAACCCGAGCGCGTCGGCGATGGCCAGGATCGCCCGCACGATGCCCGGATCGAGGTCGACGCCGGTCGGGCCGGCGATGAAGGACCGGTCGATCTTCAAGGTCTCGATCGGGAACCGGCGCAGGTAGCTGAGATTCGAGTACGCCGTACCGAAGTCGTCGAGGGCGAACCGCACGCCGGCGCCGTGCAACGCCGTGGCGTACTCGGTCACGTCGTCGCGGACATAGCTGTGTTCCGTGATCTCCAGGCAGACGTCGCACGGCCGGACGCCGGACTCCCGGATGACCGCGAGGGTCTCCGCGGCCAGGTCCGCCCATGCCGTGGTGGTCGCCCCGGCCGCCGGCCGCAACTGGGCGGCGGACAGGTTCACGCTCATCCGGATTCCGCCGCCGGTCGGCCGGACCCGCCATGCGGCCAGTTGCCGGCACGCCTGCTCCAGGACCCACCGGCCGATCGGCACGATGGCGCCGGTCTCCTCCGCCAGCGGGATGAAGATGTCCGGCGCGACGGCCCCGTGCCGCGGATGGGTCCAGCGCGCCAGCGCCTCGAAGGCGACGACCGCACCGCCGTCCAGCGCGAAGATCGGCTGGTAGGACACGGACATCTGGCCCCGCTCGATCGCGTGGGACAGTTCGGAGCGCAGCTCCAGCCGGTCCAGCGACCGGTTCGACGCGGCCTCGTCGAAGACCTCGACGAGGCCGGCACCCCGGTCCTTCGCCGCGTACATCGCCGCGTCCGCGTCGCGGAGCATCTCGCTCGCGGTGCTCCGCCCGCGCACCCCCAGCACTCCGCCGACGCTGACCGACACCCGGACCCGCTCGCCCCGCAGGACGAACGAGTGATCCAGGGCCGTCGTGATCCGCCCGGCCGCCGCCGCCACCTCCGGCAGTCCCCGCACGCCGTCGATCCCGACCACGAACTCGTCGCCGCCGAACCGGGCGAGCAGGTCGCGCGGTCCCACGCAGCGCCGCAACCGGTCGGCCACCTGCTGGAGGAGTTCGTCGCCCGCCTCGTGCCCGAGCCGGTCGTTGATCGCCTTGAACCGGTCGAGGTCGCAGAAGAGCAACCCGACATGGGACGGCTCGGCGCGGCACAGCGCCTCGTCGAGGAAGTCCCCGACGAGCACCCGGTTGGCGAGACCCGTGAGCGGGTCGTGGGTGGCCCGCAGCCGCAGCACGCGGTGCAGGTCGGCGTTGGCCATCGCGACCCCGACGTAGTTGGCGAGGATCGTGGCGGCCTCCAGCGCGTCGGCCGTGAACCGGCGGGGCGTCTCCCGCACCGCGACCAGCAGCGCGGTCGGCGCGCGGTCGCGCACCACGGGAACGCGCAGGACCGCGGCGGAGCCGCCGAAGACGTCGCCGTCGAGGGAGCTCACCGGCCGGGGCCAGCCCGCCCGCGCCGAGGCCGGCAGGCCGCGATGAGCCCGCAGGTAGCCCTGATGGCCGTGCAGCGCCACCACCGCCGTGCGATCCGCGCCCGTGACCTGGCGCAGCAGTTCGGCCGCCTCGTCGAGCAGCGGCTCCAACTCCAGGTGGCGGGCCAGCAGGTGCCCCGACTGGGCGAGGCGTTCGAGCACCGCGCCGCGTTCGCGCTCCTCGACGGCGAGCCGCAGCCGCGCCGCGACCGACCTGAGCACCTCCACATCGGTCTGGGTGAAGGGCCGGTCGGTGCAGCGGAACAGCAGCAGCAGGTCGCTCGCCTCGGCGCCCTGGGGCAACGGCACCCACACCACCGAGCGGACGTCCAGCGCGGCCACCGACCCCGGCAGGTCGTCGGGGCGCAGCGCGGCGTCACACACCACCACCTGGCCGGTACGCAGGGCCCGCGCCGCCGCCTCGCCGACCGGCCACCCGTCCCGGAACGCCGGATCGTCCTCGGGCAGGCCGCATGAGCCGGTCACCAGCAGCCGCGCGCCCCGCCGCCCCGCGAGGCAGGTGATGTCGGCGAAGAACACCTCGGACAGCACGGTCAGGGTCTGCTCGACCAACTCTTCGGGCGGGGCCGGGTGCCCGAGCACCATCAGCAGCCGGATCAGCCGGGTGGTCTCCCGGTAGGCGTTGCCCGCCGCCGCCTCGGCCAGCACGAGATCCTGGCGGAGCCGCTGCACCGGCTCGCGGTCGCCGCCGCCGGTCGTCCATTCCACCGCCGCCGTCACAGGGCGATCGCGGCGAGGGTCGCGTTGTGGTACCCAGCGACGCTGGACATGCGCGCGAACTCACCGTACGTAAAGAAGCCGAACGTGGGCACCGTGCCGGCGGCGGCCTGCAACCGCGCGCCCTCCTCGCCGACCCGGCCGCCCAGCACGTCCATCCGGGCGGCGCAACTGAACACCAGCAGCAGCCCCGCGTCGCGCCCCTGCAGCGCCCGCCCCACGATGTCGTCGGCGACGGCGAGCAGGTGGTCCGGCTGCGCCGACATGACCTGCACGGCCGAGTAGGTCGGCAGCGGGCAGAACGTGCGGAGCAGCCCCTCGTCGTCGACGTAGGCGCCGCGCACGAGCTGGCTTCCGTCGGGTTCGAGCAGCCCCAGCGCGTGGGCGGCGTGGAACCCCTGGCGGGGGCCGGCACCGGCACCGCCACAACACGGGCAGCGGCAGGTCGCCACGTCGATCGGTACCGGATGGTGGGCCTGCCGGCAGTCGCGGAAGATCTCCGCGGCCGGAAGTCCGTCGATCTCGTGGAGGACCTGGCCCTCGACGCGCGTCACCAGCCGGGGCAGGCCGACCGGTTGCCAGCCGTGGCGGGCGACCACCGTCAGCGGCCAGGGCGACCGGATCCAGACCGCGACGGCGGCGTCGGTGAGCACCCGGTCGTCGGCGAGGACGAAGGTGCGGTCCAGCCGCATGTCGTCGCCGGCCGCGCCGCCGACGACCGGCACGGCGGCGCCGGTCACCTTGTGGATGCCGTTGAGGAACTCCTGCTGGTGCCCGGCCAGGCCGTCGGCGAGCACGAGCAGCGCGGCGTGCGGTGACGGCTCGGCGCCGGCTGCGGCGCGGGCCTGACGGGCCATCACCCGCCCGACCTCGAACGCCTCATCCCGCAGGCCCGTTACCGCGGCCATGCCGAACCGGTACGGCCCCTGGGTGAGCGCCAGCACGGCGACGCCGCGCCCCGGCATCGTGAGCGCTCCGTTGTGGAACTGACCGCTCGTCGACGCGCCGATCAGCGGTGTCTTGCCGGTCACCACGCGCACACCGGCGAGCAGTGTCGCCAGGTCGTAGCGGACCGAGGCATATACCACGATGAGGTCGGGCACCTCGTCCGCGAGGGCCGCCACCGCGCGCGTCGCCGCGGTCTGGCCGGCTAAAGCGGCGTCGTCGGCCTCGCTGGTGCCGACCCCGGCCCGCACCCGGTCTTTGCGATCCGGGGCGACCGCAGCCTCGTCACCATCGGTGACAACCATCGGCGCCTAGTCCTCACCGGACTCGTGGCCCGCGACCTGCTCCAGAATGACGACCGGTATCTCCCGGTCGGTCCGCTTCTGGTAGTCGTCGTAGGCCGGCCAGATACCCGTCATCACGCGCCACAGCGCCGGCTTCTCCGCCTGGGTGGCGGTGCGCGCGCGGGCGTCGAAGCGGTCGCCCCGCACCTGCACCCGCACCCGCGGGTCGGCGCTGAGATTCTCATACCACGACGGGTGCCCGGGCTGGCCCCCGGCCGAGGCCACCACGAGATACCGCTCGCTGGCGCGGCCGAAGATCAACGCCGTGCGCCGGGCCTGCCCGGACCGCCGTCCCCGGGTGGTGAGCAGCAACGTCGGCACGCCGTTCCACAGGTAGCCGTCTTCGCCGTCGGTGGCGAGATAGCCGCGGATATGGTCGAGCTGCCAACCGGGTGGTGGATCGGTGGGATGGTCCAGATCGATCATTACAGCTCCCGCCGGAGGGGTACGGTCGCGGACTGCAACTTGCTACTTCTGTGCAACCTAGCCCACCGGGCCGCACCCGCAAACTCCCACGGGAGGGCCACAAATCCGGTGGGCCGGGGCGAAACCGGCCGGTACCGTCGAGGCATGAAGGTCACCGTGCGCTGTGATGTCGCGGCCGCGCGAGCTACCAGCTCGCCGGTTGCCACCGCCTGACCTCCCGCTTCATTCCCGTCGGCGACCGGAACACGGCCGGCCGACGCGCCATCCGTCCACGCCCCTGCCGCGCCAGCGGTTCGGGCTTCGGCCTGCCCAGCTTTCCTTTCCGGTCCGCCCAGCTTCCCGGGCCGGCCAGTCGTCCGGCTGCCGGCCCAGAAAGGGCACCGCTGTGCACTCCGAACAGTTCATCGACACGTTCATCGCGTACTTCCGGGAGCGCGGCCATCGCCGCCTCACCGGCCACTCACTGATCCCACCGCCGGGCGACCAGGTGCTGTTCACGACCTCCGGAATGCACCCCCTGACGCCCTACCTGGAGGGGCGGCCCCATCCGCTCGGCCGGCGGCTGACCGGCGTGCAGCGCTGCCTGCGCACCACGGACCTCGACGAGGTCGGCGACGACACCCACCTGACCGTCTTCGAGATGCTGGGCTCGTGGTCACTGGGTGACTACCCCGGCCCGCAGAGCCTGCGCTGGGGATACGAACTGCTGCGCGACGGCTTCGGCATCGAGCCGGGCCGGCTGCACGCCACCGTGTTCGGTGGCGACGAGCGGGTCGGCCCGGACACCGGGTCGCTGTCGACCTGGGAGCGCCTCGGCGTGCCGGTGGAGCTGACCCGCGACGAGCTGACCCGCAACGAGAACTGGTGGTCGAACGGGCCGACCGGGCCGTGCGGACCGGACTCCGAGATCTTCATCTGGACCGGCGACGGGCCACCGCGCGGCACGCCGGGCAGCGACGGACGCTGGGTCGAGGTGTGGAACCACGTGATGATGAGCTACCGGCGCCACCCCGACGGCCGGCTCGAACCGCTGCCACAGCCCAATGTGGACACCGGCATGGGCCTGGAGCGGATGCTGTGCGTTCTGCAGGGCAAGCGGACGGTGTACGAGTGCGACGTGTTCGAGCCGTGGCTGGTGCCGGTGCCGGATCTGTGGCCCGGCCTTGACGAACGGTCTGTGCGCGTCGTCTGCGACCACCTGCGCGCGAGCGTCGTCGTCGTGGGCGACGGCGTCCGGCCGTCGAACACCGGCCGCGGTTACGTGCTGCGGCGGCTGCTCCGCCGGGTCCTCACCACACTGTGGCGCACGGACACTTCCCGCACGCTGCTGGACCTTCCGGTCGGGGCGATCGGCCACACCCTGGACCGCTTCGGGCAGGACCCGCAGGTCGTCCTGGTCCGCGACGTGCTCGTGGCGGAGGAGCGGCGGTTCCAGGCGCTGGTCGAGCGCGGCCGCGGGGTGGTGTCGCGGCGGTTGTCGCGCGGCCCGCTCGGCGACGACGACTACCACTACCTGCACGACACCCACGGCCTGCCACGCGACCTCGTGGACGCGCTCCTCGCCTGTCGGGATACCTGAGGATGCGAGCGGCGGGTACCGTCAGCCTACGGTGAGCGTCCGGTAACGGTGCGGACTCACCCCACCGCCGGCCACCCGGGGAGGCTGCCGTGCCGCAACGGATCGTCGTTACCGATCCGAACTTCGGACCTCGCCTGAGGGCGCTGCGCGAGGAGCGTCGACTGTCGCTGCGCCGGCTAGGGCAGCAGATCCACTGCTCGCACGGCCACCTCTGGGATCTTGAGGCGGGTAAGAAGCGGCCTAGCGTGTCCGTGGCGGCTCTGCTCGATGCCGCACTCGACGCCAAGGGGCAACTGTCGGCCATGGTGTACGAGGTGTCAGCCAACAGCGGTGACGTGTCCGCGCAGACCAGGTCCGACGGCGACCCGCTGCCGGTCGGTCTGGAGTTCGCTCCGGACTGGCGACACGGTGTCGACATCGCGACTGAGCTGTGGCGGGCAGACACGCAACGGCGGCACGTGCTGCGGGGGATCGGATTCAATCCGGCCGCGTACCTGACACCGGCCGTGCGCTGGCTGACGTCGCCACTGGACGAACAGCCCTCTAGCAGCGGTGAGCATTCGGTGGGCCAACCGGAGGTGGATACAGTTCGACGGATCACCGCCGTCTACCGCACGCTGGACAACCAGTACGGCGGCGGGCATATCCGCGACAGCCTGGTGCGATTCCTTGACGCTGAAGTAGCGACCCTGATGCGCGGGCGCTATGACCAGCGAACCGGCGCGGCCCTGTTGTCAGCCGCTGCCGAGACGACGCAGTTGGCGGGCTGGGCGTCATACGACGTCGGGATGCACGGGTTGGCGCAGCGGTACATGGTCCAAGCGTTGAGGCTGGCCGCGGCGGCGGGCGACCGCGCCATGGGTGCGGAGATCCTGGCTGCGATGAGCCACCAAGCGGCGTACCTGCACGCCAACATGGAGGCTGTCGACCTGGCCCGCGCGGCCGGCCGGGCCGCCGCCGACGCTGGTGTGGCGGCTATCGGGGCTGAGGCGGCGGTGCTTGAGGCGCACGGCCACGCGGTCGGCGGGGATGAGGCGGCCTGCGCGTTGGCACTGGATCGGGCGGAACGTGCACTTGACCGGGCCGATCGGACCCGCGACCCGCAGTGGATTGGATACTTCGACGAGGCGTATCTGGCGGCGAAGTTTGGGCATTGCTTTGCCGCGCTTGGCCGAGGTGACCTCGCCCGCAGGTTCGCCATCCGCTCGCTGGAGATGGACGGGCGACACTATGCCCGTGGACGGCAGTTCAACCTGGCGTTGCTGGCAATGGCACATGCGCAATCAGGTGATCCGGAACAGGCCAGTGCTGTCGGCGTTCAGGCCGCCGAGGGAGCCGAAGGGCTGCGCTCGGCAAGGGCGCGGGGCTACCTGAGGAATCTCGCCGATCGATTGGCGCCACACGTTGGTTTGCCGG
>WUUC01084189.1_pt1 | contig 10958 bp, 9 predicted proteins | sample 6278441 | NCBI WGS metagenome assembly WUUC01 (sample SAMN13675441, study PRJNA597444) | soil metagenome | isolation source: soil | place: USA: Washington | collected 2017-10 | reverse complement strand
TGTACGACGACAACCTCAACATGATGAGCGAGCTGGGCGCTGCGTTCAGCGCGCCGTTCCTCATCGGCAGCGACGTCTACGTCGACGCGACCGAGCCCGCGTTCATGGAGATCGAGTGGAACGGCGAGCGCATGCGCGTGCCGAATCACCCTTCGGACAAGGGCCTCGTCAGCGTGATGCTGCGGTAGTGCTCTTGCGATCTACTTGCAGCGCGTCTTGAGCTCGCTCTCGTCCAAGAAGCGGATGAAGAGCTTCTGCCAGGTCGTCCACTTGTGCTCGCCCGGGCCGACGTAGACGCGCGGCTTGGGCAGCACCGCGGCCAGCAGCGCGTCGGCGCGCGCGAGGCGGTCATCGATGCCGTATGCGAGGTGCAAGAGCGGACCTTCTTCTTTGCCCTGCGAGACGGCCTGCACGTAGCGCCACAGCTCGCCTTGCCACGTGTCCTCGGTGAGCGGGTCGACGCGCGCCGGCGGCCGCCACGTTGCGAGGCCGCCTGCGGCGTAGATCGATTCGACCAGCTCGTCCTCACCCATGTAGGGCGCGATGGCGAGCGTGCCCGTCACTTCACCCGGCGGTCGCTCGCGCGCGTAGAGCATCGTGCCCATGCCGCCCATCGAGACGCCCGCCAGCCAGATCTCCGCGTAGGGCTTCGTCGCACGCGCCATGCGCGGGGCAACAACGTCATCGTGCAAGCGCTTGGGGAAGATGCCCTTGGCGTAGTAGCCGAAGGTGGCTTCTGCCGCGACGATGTCGATCGAGAGGTTGCGCTTGCGCACTTCGCTGACGAACGCGTGCTCCGTGAAGTCTTCGGCGGAGTCGCCCATGCCCGGCAAGAGCACGAGCAAGCAGCGCGCGGGCTCTTCACTTGTGCGCGGATGATCGATCGCCCGCATCGGGATCGGCGCGGGCGCGAGCGCCGCGCAGCTGGCGAGCACCAGTGAGCACAAGCCAAAGAGCAAGGCGCGCATCCCATAGACATATGGGCGCGCGCCGTTCTCTGGCAACGCCCTGTCAGTCGCAGGGCCAGTCGGCGCTGCCGGCAGTGAGCTCGGTGTAGATGCAGGTCGCGGTCGCGCACTTGCATCCGCTGCATGCTCGCTGCGTCCAGAAGAGCACTCCCTCGCTGCACGAGCGCATCTCGGTGACGTGACCGCCCGTGCCGTCACCCCAACCCCAGCCCGGCTGGTTCCGGTCGGCGTAGCTGAGGAACGCGATCGCTTCGGCGGGAGGTTCCGGCAGCTGATCGAGCGTCGTGGGACACGGAGCCGGCATGTCGGCGTTGACCTCGCAGCGGCTCTCGCACAGGAAGTCCTGCAAGTGCGGCGCGCCCGTCAGCTCGAGCTCGATCGGCGTATCGATCGGCGCGCTCGAGCCGCCACTGAGGCCGTAGCTCGTCAACGAATAGCCTGCCTCGGCCGACCATGTACCGTCGGTGTAAGGCTCGGTGAAGTACGTGACCTCATGGCCGAGCGGCTCGTCGCCGACGGCCGTGCGCCAAGGGTCCGGAAAGGACGTCGCCAACACGAGGTCCGGCGATTCTCCGCCGTACGGCTTCGAGTCGAGCTGGCCGTTGCCATTGCGGTCCGCGTACACGTAGATGGTTGCTTCGGCGCCGATCGGTTCGCCGCCTTCTTCGCGCAGCAGGATCGCCTCCATCGGCGGCGGCTGCGTAAGGTTCAGCGTGAACTGACTCGGGAACGTCGCGCTGAGCGCGATTTGCTGCGTCGCGTAGTCGAGGAACCGATCGCTCAGACCGCACTCGCCGTTGCTGTCCCACTCGGGGTCGTCGGAGACGTTCACGCTCTCTCTGGTGCGCCAGACGAGCGCCATCCGGATCTGCTCGTCGGGCACCTCGACGTCCTCGGCGAGCGAGAGCGTGCCCGTGATGGTGGCGAGCGCCGGCGGGCTGCTCTCTTCGTCGGCGAGGTTGCCGCAGCCGAGCAGCGCGACACCGGTGAAGCCTGCGATGAGCTTTCGTGAGAGAGACATGTTTCCTCCGTTTTCCTCACAGACGTTCGCGCCGCGAAAAATGGGAAATGCTTAGAACCTATAAGCGCCGATCAAGCGCAGCGCGCCGAGTGGCCGGGCGCGTAGCGCGCGATCGACGGCGCTGAGCGTGACGCCGCCTGCGCCCTCGAAGCGCAGCAGCACGCGGCTGAAGGGCAGCTCGAGGCCTGCCCCAACCAGGAGTTGACCTGCAGTGCCGGTGCGCGCCGGCAGCGCGTTCATCGCGAACACCTCTTGGATCATCTGCTCTTGATCGCGCGTCATGCTCTGCTGAATGACGCCGAACGCGCCGCGCGCGCTCAAGTAAGGCAGCGCCCAGGACAGCGGCATGCGCAAGCGCGACTCCACGAAGCCCCACAGCTCGCGCTGATCGATCGCGAAGCTCTGGCCGCGAAACTCTTCGAGGCCGAGCTCGAAACCAGCCGAGAGCGCCCAGGGCCCGAGCTCGCGGCCGACGCCGACGCCGATGCGGGGCGTCACGACGCCTCCCGCGAGCGCCGCGCTGCCGAGCGCGCTCGAGAGCTCGATCGACCACAGGTGCAAAGGCGCAGCGCCGCGCCGCGCGACCTCCGTATAAGGCACTTGCTCGAAGTCGCCTTCGTCGAGCTGCGCAATGCTGCTCGGCAAGACCGTCACCTCGCCGACGCGCACGAACGCGCCTTCGGGCTTCCTGATCAAGTAGCGGCCGGGATCGAGCGCCAGGCGCATCGCGCGCCCGTTGCGTTTGTCGAGCTCGGCGGTGAGGTCGCCCGACATCGCGTCGGTGATCACGTAGCGACCGCTGAGCGCCGCGCCGAGCACGAGGCCGCTGCTGCGGCCGCCGGGACGGGTGAGCACGAGATCGCCGGCGCCGCGCAGATCGATCTCGTGCGAAGGATGCTGGGCGCCTGCGTGCGCGCGCGTCGAGTCGGCGAGCGTGCGGTCGTAGCTGTATGCGTACGCCTCGAACAGGGTAACGCGGCCATCGCTGTCGAGATCCGCCGCGCCGCGCAGCGCCGACAAGAGGTGATGCGTGAACAGCGCGCCGCCGAGCGCCTCCCACTCCTGTGCCGGCTCGCTCGGGCCGGTCGAGGCGATCACGACTTGGCCTTCGATGGATTGAGAGCTCTCGAGATCGATCGCGAACGCCTTGACCACCTTGCCGCCCTTGCCGCGGATCAACGCGCCCGAGGTGCAGGCATCGACGATCAAGACGCGCAGCCGCGCCGGGATGCTCGCGAGCAGCGCGCGCAGCTCGGCGCGCGGCAAGTGCGAAGCGCCGAGGCGCAAGCCGTGCTCGTCGGCGTGGCCCGAGACGTAGGCGATGAGCACGACGTCCTGTAGCTCCATCGCTCGGCCGCGCACTTCCGTCAGCACCTGGCGCACGCGATCGGCCGAGGCGTCCGTCACCACGTAGCTGCGGCTCGGCGCGACATCGCCCAGGCGCGTGAGCAGCTGCGCCATGCGCTCGGCGTCGCGCTCGGCGTAGAGCAGGCGTTCGTCATCGGGCGCGCCGATGTCTTGGCCGATCGAAACCAGGATGCGCGTCGGCGCGGCTTGCGGCGCGGGAGCTTGTTGCGCGCGCAGCGCGGCCGGCCACGCGAGCGCCGCGAACACGCAGAACGCGGCCGCGCGCTTCATGGCTTTCGAAACCAAACGCTGGCCTCGTCGGCGCCGGCAAGCTCGAGCTTGGGCAGCGCGGCGAGGCCGAGCTTACGCGCGCGGATCTGCTCGAACGCCGCGCGCAGCGCGTCGCGCGCTTGCGCTTCGTCGAGCGGTGCATCGGCGAACAGCGCGATTAAGCGCTCCTCGCCGCGGTGCGCGTCGAGCTCGACGCCGATTGGCAGCTGCGCGCGCGCACCGGCCGAGAGCGGCGGCTCGGCGCCGGCACCATCGCTCACGGGGAAGTAGCGGCTGATCGCGCCGGTATCGTCGATGCTGAGCAAGAGCAGGTGGCGCGGCTTGGGCAGCGAGTACACGAAGCCGAGGTGATCGCCCGCGCCGAGCGCATCGCCGTCGCGCAAGGCCGCGCTGCGCGTGCCGCGCTTGACGTAGACCTCGATCGCAGGTGCGCCTTTGAAGCGGATCGAAGGGGGTGCTGGCCGCAAGACGAGCATCAGCAGCGCGGCGGCGGCGAAGAGCGATGCGCCGAGCGCGACGCGGCGCAGTGTGAGCATGCGCGGCCGGGTAGGGGGCGGAGTTGCTTCGGCTCGCGCACGCACTGCGCGCAGCAGCTCGAGCGCCGGGCGCTGCTCGAGAAAAGCGCCGCGCGCACTCTCGATCGCGGCCCTGCGCGCGGCGCAATGCTCGCAGCGCGCGAGGTGCTCGCTCGCGTCGTCCGGCCATGCGCTCGGGGCTTGCTCGAGCATGTGGCGTGGCAGGTGGGGCGCGCTCATGGCTTGCCCTCCGCTTCGAGCAGCTCGCGTGCGCGCGCGCGCAGCGCCTTGATGCGCTTACCCACCGTGCGGCGCGAGAGGCTCAGCTCCGCTGCGATCTCGTCTTGCGTCAGCTCGTCGATGAAGCACAGCACCGCGAGGCGCTGCGCGCTCGCGTCGAGCGAGCCCATCAGGCTTCGCACCGAGCGCAGCGCTTCGCCGTCGTCCGCGAGCAGCAGCTCTTCGAGGTTAATGCTCGCGCTGTCGAGCGAGGAGAACGGGCTGCGCCGGTCGTGGCGGAGCAAGTCGACGCACAGGTGATCGGCGATGCGGCACAGCCACGTACGCGGGGTCGCCTCGCCCCGAAACTGAGGCGCTGCACGCAGCGCGCGCACGAACACCTCTTGCAGCGCGTCCTGAGCGCGGGACGCGCTCCCCAAGTACGCCGTGCAGCGCCGGAACAAGCTGTACCCGTGCTCGACATAGAGGCGCGCTAGCTCGTCCTCCGTCATGGCGGTCCGTCATCATGCTCAGACGTCCGAGCGCGCGAAATTGGGAACCGAGAAAAATAAAAACCGCCGAGACGCCAAACTACGAGACCCAAAAAATCTCTGGGTAGTTTGGCGTCTCGGCGCCCTTTGGCGGTTCCAAAATCTCGGGCAGCTGGCTGAGCTCAGGCCTCTTTGTAAGGCATCTCGCCGAGGTAATCCCTCTTGCCGAGGTCGACGCCGTTGTGACGCAGGATCGAGTACGCGGTCGTCACGTGGAAGAAGAAGTTCGGCAGCATGTGGTGCAGCGCGAACTCGTGGCCGCTGAGCGACTTGCCCTGCCAGCGCGGCTGCGAGACGCGCCGGCTCGCCGCTGCCTCGAAGTCCTTCGCGCTCAGCGTCTGCAAGAACGCGATCGTCTTGTCGATGCGCGCCTTGAGCTCGGCGATCGTCTTTTCTTCGTCCTTGAACGCAGGCGCTTCTTTGCCCGTGAGGTAGGCCGCGCCGTTCTTGGCCGTGTCGCAGAAGATCTGGATCTGCCGCAGCAGCGCGAACTGATCGGGCGCAAGGCGCGCGGCGAGCAAGACCTCGCTCGGGAACTTCCGCGCGTCGGCGTGCGCCGCGGCCTTGTCCAAGCAGCGGCTGAAGTTCTGAAGCGTCTTGGTGAATTGCGTGATGTTCAGGTCGTAGAGCATGAGCAGCTCCTTATGTGGAAGGCCGCGAGGCGCGTGCCGGGCACGCATCAGGCGCCGCTTTTCGCGTCCTCGCAAGCGCTGCGTCGCTGTCGCGCACCTCGAGGAACACGCAGGCCGCGCCGCGCCGCATCCCTACCGCTCCTGCACGAACACGAAGGCACCCTTCTTGTTCGCGATCACGATGTCGGGGTGCTCGTCGCCGTTCACATCGCCGACCGCGATCTGCGTGCCGACGCCGGAGTCGTCGTCGATCAGCTGCGGCACGTAGCTCGCACTGCCGCTGCCGTTCGCGTCGCGCACAAGGCGTAACCAATAGAGGCGCGCGGGCGCAGCGAAGTCCGCCTCGCCTTCGGGCACGTGGCCCCAGTGCCGCTCGCCCAGGATCAAATCGCGCAAGCCATCGCCATCGAGGTCCGCCATCGCGAGCGCGTGCGGCTCGTGCGCGATCACCTCTGCGATCGAAGCGGGCGCGCTGCTCGGCACGATCGCGTGCTCGGTAAAGGCGCCATCCGGCTGCTGCTCGAACCAGGAGAGGCCGTAGCCGTGCGCCGAGTGCGTCGTGATCACATCCATGTCGCCGTCGCCTTCGACATCGTCGCCGAGCATCTGCGCGCCGCCCGCGCCGAACGCGTGCGCGTGATGCACCCAAACCGGATCCGCGGTGAGCACGCTCGGCTGTTGCCAAAAGCCCGTGGCCTCGAGCACGTCCTTGCGCCCATCGCCGTCGATGTCCGCGCTGCCGAGGCCATGCGTGAACGGAACGAAGCCGCGGTCATCGGAGATCGCGTGCAGCACCCACGGCTCGCTCGGCGCGCTGCTCGGCGTTGCGTACGTGAGCTTGCCGCCCGCAGCGAACAAGAGCTCTGGCGCGTCATCGCCGACGACGTCGAGCAGCTCGGGCGACTCGGTGTCGACCGCTTCCGCGATCGCGCTGCGCGCCCAGCTCGCGTCGGGCTGCCCGGGGTTCTTCAGCCAGCTGGCGTCCTGACCGGGAAAGCCGACCACGATCACGTCCAGCCAGCCATCGCCATCGACGTCGCGCGTCCATTGAAAGAAGCAGTTGGAGTAGTTGAGCACGTCGAAGGTCATGGCCGGCCACAGCGCGTGCGGCTCGGTAAAGTCGGGCCCTTCGTACCAAGTCGGGCCCGCGATCACGTCCGCATCGCCGTCGCGATCGAGATCCCCGATCGCCGCGCCCTCGCACACGAAGTCGCGGTGCAAGGTGATCTTGCGGAACGTCAGGCTCACGCCTTCATCGAGCGCGCCGTCCCCTGCCGCCGCGTCCGTGCCCGCGTGCGTGCTCGCGTGCGTGCTCGCGTCCGTGCTCGCGTGCGTGCTCGCGTCCGTGCTCGCGTCGTGCGCACGCGGCGCCGCCGACGTGCACGCGCCGAGCGCCACTGCGAGCGCCGCCCCTCGCCAGCCCCTCCATCGCCCCATACGCGCTCCTTAGCAGATGTCCCCGCCCGCACCGCGTGCGCGCTGCGAGCTACGCGCAATGAGCTTGGAGCTTTTCGCGGTTGCGCCGTAGAACGCGCACGATGATCTCGCGCCGCGCCCTCTCGATCGCTCTTTCGCTCTCGGCGCTCTTCGTCATCGCCTGCGAGCCGCCGCCCAAGCCACGCGTGAAGCCGAGCAAGCCTGCCGTCGCAGCACCGATCGTGAGAGCCGCCGATGGCCTCATCGAGGTCGACGGCCCGCAGCTGCTCACAGAGCTCCGCAAGCGCGAACACAAAGCGACGCTGCTCAACGTCTGGGCGAGCTGGTGCGGCTCCTGCAAACGCGAGCTGCCGATGTTGATCGGCCTACAGAGCGCGCTCGCCAGCGAGAACGTCGGCTTGATGCTGGTGACCGTCGACAAGCCCGAAGCGCGGCCCGCCGCGGTCGAGCTGCTCGAGAGCTTCACGCCACGGCCCAGCTCGTTCATCGTCCGCGGCTCGATCGGTGCGTTCAAGCGCGCGATCAACCCGGCGTGGAAGGGCGCGCTGCCTGCGACCGCGCTGTTCGATGCGCGCGGCCAGCTCGTCTATTTCTGGCCCGGGCCGATCGTCGAGCACGAGATCACGAACGTCGTGAGCGCGTTGCTCGCCGGCGAGTCACTCGAAGGCATCGGTCCCACGTTGGTGGAGCCGGACCCGCCCCCGCAATGAGCGCCTGCCGCTCGGCGTGTCGCGTCACGATCTTGCCCAAGTCCGTCCAACGCGCGAGCGCGGACGACGATGAAAAACTTGGCGTAGACCGTGCATTTCTCGATGTTCCGTTGCACGAAGCAACGGCTGCGTGACGTTTGCAAGGCAAGTCGCAAGCGCTCGCTCATGAAGAGGTCGATGTGATCGTGAAGAGCCAACCCGTTCGTTCGGCGCTGCTTGGCGCTGCGCTCATCAGCACGTTTTTCTGCGCAGTGGGCTGCGGCGACGACGACGCGTCGATCGACTCGGGCGCGCCGGACGAAGACAGCGGTCACGAAGAGACACCCCCGCTGCCTGAGGACAGCGGAACGCCTGACAGCGGTGGTCCCGATCCCCACGACGCAGGTCCCGACGCTAGCGAACCCATGCCAGACGGATCCGCTCCGGACGCCTCCGACCACGACAGTGGCACAGACAGTGGCACACCTGAGGAGGACGCCGCGGTGCCGCTCACGCTCGGTGGCCTCACCGTCTCGACCACCGCCGAGCAGCTCGACAGCACGTTCGATCTGTTCAGCTCACCCGGTCACCGCTTCTGGATCGAGGTCAATCCCCAGCAGCTGCAGCGCCTCAATAACGAAGGCTGCTGCGGCGGCGGTGGCGGCGAAGAGGGCGACATCTATCAGCCCGGCCAGGGCACGGGCTCGACCTCGGCCGCCACGTTCGCCGACCACGTGCTCGTGCAGCACGCCGAGAGCGAAGAAGTCGCCGACTACGGCAAGGTCGAGATCGACCTCGTCGGTCAGAGCACGCACCGCTATTGGACCGAGAACAGCATCCCGAACGTGCGCGTCGACGCCGACGAGTTCGTCCAGGGCAAGCGCATCGGCACCTTCGAGCACTTCCGGCTCAACAACTCGCTCGTCGGCACGATCATCCGCGAGCACGTCGTGCACGACGTCTACCGCGCGCTCGGCTACCCCGCGCTGCGTTCGACGTATGCGTTCCTCGGCAGCAACGTCTGGGGCGACGACACCTGGGTGCCGATGACGTTGATCGAGATGTACAAGCGCCGCTTCTGCAAGGACAACCAGGAGCTGCTCGGCGGCGACTGCGAGAACATGTGGGACTTCTACGGCGACATCGGCGACGGCTACTACGGCGGATACGAAGGCGGTCTCCGCCCGCTCGCCGGCAGCGACGGCGGCATCACCGACGTGGACACGAGCCTCGTGCCCGACGAGTGGTGTCAGGTTGCCGAGTGCGACAACACGCGCTTCGCCGAGCTGATCACGGTGCTCGCTGACACCCACTACGGCGCGGGCTTCAAGGCCGCGCTCGCCGACTACATCGACTGGGATCGCTTCCACCAGTTCCAGTGCTTGAGCTGGATCTTGGAGACGACGGACGATCCGATTCACGCGGCCAACAACAACATCATCATCGAGCGCGACGACGGCAAGTTCGTCTGGGCACCCTACTCGGTCGACATCAGCACGAGCGGTCCATGGGGCGGCGGCGGCGTCCCGCTCACGGGCAGCTACTCGATCGCGCGCGGCTGTCAGCTCGATCAAGATTGCTGGGCCGATATGATCGAAGTGTGCGAGGACGTGATCGCGCGCTTCGACGACCTCAACCCCGAGGAGATGGTCGACGAGGCCGTCACGCAGCTCACCGCGCACAACATGATGCGCTACAACGACGACCAACACGCTGAGACGATGCGTGCGTTCTTCGTGCAGCGCCAAGCTGTGCTCGCCGACCAGCTCGAGCAGTACCGCTACTTGCCCGATGAGAACGGCAACTGTGGCGAGGGGCTCGAGCGCTGCAACGACGGCGGCTGCGGCACGCCCGAAGCCTGCGAAGGGCGGATGTGCGAAGGCGGCGCGGTGTGGTGCGAATCGTTGCAGCGCTGCGTGTACTCGCTCGAGGAGGAGTGCCCGAGCTGCACCGAGACTTCGCCGTACTACTGCAACGACACGGAGTCATGCGTCGCGGACGAGCTCGTGTGCCAGGCCGCGTGCAACGACCGCATCGGCTTCCACTGGTGCGAGGCTTGGCAGGAGTGCGCGCCCATCGAGTACGAGTGCCCCGAGCTGCAAGACGGTGGCGCGGCCGGTGGCGGCGGCGGCGGTGCGGGTGGCATGGGCGGCATACCGATCCCGATCGATTGATGGATGGCGACGAAACCGATCTACGAAGGTGTCAACACGATGTTAGAGGCCAAACCTGGCTGTGCGGGTCTGTTGCGAGCGGTGCTCGTCTGCGCGTTCCTTTGCGGTATCGGCTGCGGTGACGACGACGCGTCGATCGATGCGGCGGGCCCGGACGAGGACAGCGGTCATGAAGAAGGGCCGCCCCGACCCGACGGCGGTCGCCCCGACGGGTCGGAGCCGGATCCAAAGGACGCCGGCCGCGACGCGACCGAGCCGATGCCCACGCCGGACGCTTCGGAGCCCGATCCCGACAGCGGCGAACCGGACGCCGGCGATCCCGACAGCGGCGCGCCGCTCGAGCTCGGCGGGCTCATGGTCTCGGAGACGGCCGAAGAGATGGAGGACGAGCTCGATCTCTTCGGTGCACCCGGTCACCGAATCTGGGTCGAGATCAGCGATGAGCAGGTCGAGGCGCTCAACGCCGAGCGCGAGCCAGGCGGCATTGGCTTCGGCGGCTTCGGCTTCGGCGGCTTTGGTTTCGGCGGCCCCGGCGGCGGCGGTCAATGTGGCGACATCTACTGCCCCGGTGACGTGGGCACGGGCTCCGACGAGGATGCGAAGTTCGCCGATCACGTGCTCGTCGAGAACGTCGAGACGCAAGAGGTCGCCGACTACGGCAAGGTCGAAGTCGACTTGGTCGGTCAGAGCACGGCCAAGTCGCTCACGGAGTCCACGATCCCGAACTTCCGCTTCGACGTGAACGAGCTCGACAAGGAAAAGCGCATCGGCACCTTCGAGCACTTCCGGCTCAACAACGGGATGCTCGGATCGATCTTCCGCGAGAACCTGGCGCACCGCATCTATCGCGCGCTCGGCTACCCGGCGTTGCGCTCGAGCTTCGCGCTCTTGGGCAACACCGTGTGGGGCGACAACGTGTGGACGCCGATGGTGCTGATGGAGATGTACAAGAAGCGCTTCTGCAACGACCACCAAGAGCTCGTGGGCGGCACGTGCGAGAACATGTGGGAGTTCAGCGGGGACATCGGCGAGGGCTACTACGGCGGCGACGGCGACAACCCCGGCCCGCGACCGATCCCCGATGGCCCGCAACCGCTGCCCGCAGGCGATGGTG
>WUUC01084078.1_pt1 | contig 10961 bp, 12 predicted proteins | sample 6278441 | NCBI WGS metagenome assembly WUUC01 (sample SAMN13675441, study PRJNA597444) | soil metagenome | isolation source: soil | place: USA: Washington | collected 2017-10 | reverse complement strand
ATGCGCTGCGCCGGCTTCCTGGCGTGCAGACGTGGGACTCCGTCGCGAACTTCCTGCTCCTTCGCGTCCCCGATGGCCCACAGGTCGTGGGCGCGCTGCGGGAGCGCGGCGTGGCCGTTCGCCGCTCCACGTTCCCGGGCCTCGACGAGAACCATCTGCGCATCACCGTGCGAGACGACGAGCGCAACCGGTTGCTCGTCGACGCACTGGGTGGCGCGCTCCAACCCCTGCGGGCTGTCCGGGCCGGGACGCTCGCGTGAGCCTCGAGGAGCGAGTCCGCCAGCTCGCCGCCGAGGTCTGTCCCGTGGATCCGGCGGCCGGGGAGGCCGCGCAGCGCCGCTCCGACCGACAGGTCAAGCCGCCGGGCAGCCTCGGCCAGCTGGAGGCCATCGCTGCCCGCCTCGCGGCGATTGCCGGCGCGTGCCCGTCACCGGTCCCGGCCGCTCCCGCGGTCGTCGTCGCGGCCGGTGACCACGGCGTGCACACTCGCGGCGTCACCCCCTGGCCGCAGGAGATCACCGCGCGCATGGTCGAGCAGTTCTGCACCGGCGGGGCCGCGGTGAACGCCATCGCTGACACGGTCGGGGCGCGGGTGGCGGTCCTCGATGTCGGCGTCGCCGGTGACGTCGCCGGGCATCCTCGCCTCCGCCGCGCCCGGGTGCGGGCCGGCACGGCCGACCTGACCGCCGGACCGGCCATGACCCGGGAGGAGGCCGCGCGGGCGCTGCTGGCGGGGGCGGGGCTGGCCGAGGAGCTGGTCGGCAGCGGGGTAGACCTGCTCGTCCCTGGGGACATGGGGATCGCGAACACGACGGCGTCCGCGTGTCTCATCGGGGTGTTGACCGACAGCCCCGCGGCCGCGGTGACCGGACGGGGGACCGGCATCGACGACGCCATGCTGGCGCGCAAGACCGACGTGGTCGCGGCCGCGCTCGCGCGGCACCGGATGATCACGGGGGTTGCCGGCGAGGGCCCGGGCGGCGCCACTGCGGGCGACTCGGGCGACGTCACGCGCGGTGATCCGGGCGACGACGCGCTCGGAACCCTCGCGGACGTCGGCGGTCTGGAGCACGCGGCGCTCGTCGGCGTGGTGTTGTCCGCCGCCGCGGATCGCGTGCCGGTGGTCCTCGACGGGCTCGCCAGCGTCGCGGCAGGCGTCGTAGCCATGGCCTTGTGCCCGCCGGTCCGCGGCTACCTCATCGCCGGGCACCGGTCACCGGAGCCAGGCGCGACCGTCGCCCTCGAGCACCTTGGCTTGGCCCCCCTGCTCGACCTGGGCCTGCGAGTGGGGGAGGGCACCGGCGGGCTGCTGGCCGTGCCGCTCGTCACCGCCGCCGCCCGCCTACTCGCCGAAATGGCCGCCCTCGACGACCTCGACGTGGCACGCCACTCGTCGGGCGACCCTCCGGCTCCTTCCGCGCGGGCGGACGTTTGCCGGTGATCGTCCAGGCGCGTGGCGCCAAGGCTGAGCGGAGGTGCCAGGAGGCGATGCGCATCGGATCGGTCATCCCCACACTCGCCGGCGGGTCATGGACATGATCGGTAGCTGCCGGGGGGTCTGGTGGACTGGGGCGTAGGATCCCCGCGGGGGTGATGGCAGATAGTGCTCGAGCAGGCGCGGCGCCGGTTCACCGTCGAGGAGTACGAGCGCATGGGTGCGGCCGGCATCCTCGGCGAGGATGACCGTGTCGAGCTGCTGGACGGTGAGATCATCGAGATGACGCCGATCGGGCCAGGGCACGCGGGCTGTGTGAACCGGCTGAACCGGCTGCTGGTTGGCAGCCTCGGGGGCCGGGCGGTCGTGGCGGTGCGGAACCCCGTGCGACTGACGTTGCGCTCCGAGCCGCAGCCCGACGTGGTGGTCGCCCGGCCGCGGAGGGACTTCTACCAGCTGGGGCACCCCACCCCGGATGACGTGCTCCTGCTCGTGGAGGTGGCCGAGACGTCCGCCGCCTTCGACCGGCGCGTGAAGACGCCGCTCTATGCGCGGGCGGAGATCTTTGAATTTTGGCTGGTCGACGTGCCGGCGAAGCAGGTCGTCGTTCACCGGCTGCCGACCGCGGGGCGCTACGCCGACGTCCATACGCTCAGCCCCGGCGACCATCTGGCGCCGCAGGCGTTCCCCGACGTCGAGTTGTCGGTCGCGGAGCTGCTCGGTGTGGCTTGATGCCGCTTGCCGGATCATCGCCCCGTGACCGCTGTCCTCGGGCCGGGTGAACCGCAAGCGCCGTAGCGCTGATCGGTCGGGGCCAGCGACTGGCTCGCACCGGCAGCATCTCAAGGACGCCGGGCGAACTGGCCACCGGAGGTTCTCGGCTCGCACATGCCTCGTCTCAGCGGGCCGATCGCCGGCCTTTCGCCGAGGTCGGTTCGGGATCGACGGGGTCCGCGGCAATGCCGCAGACCGACGCCTCCCCGCGCGTGGGCGTGCGCAGCTTCTCGAGGATGACGGTGAGCCGCTCGAGCTCGCTCTCTGACAGGTGCCGCAGGAAGTGCTCTTCGATGCCGCGGACGTGGACCACGGTTGCGGCTTCGAGCCTCGTCGCTCCCTCGTCGGTCAGGACCGCGAACGCGCCTCGCCGATCCGACGGACAGCGTTCCCGGCACACCAGCCCGGCCGCCTCCATCCGGTCCACGAGGCGGGTGAGCCCGCTGGCGCTCAAGGCCACGGACTCGGCCAACTCCGTCATCCGCAGGCGCCGCTGCGCTGCGTGGCCGAGGCGGAGCAGCACCTCGTACCAGGCCAGCGGCAGGCCACACTCGTCCTCCAGTTCCCTCCCGAGCACGCCGGTGAGGCCGGCGTGTGCCTCGATCAGCAGGCCGAAGGCGCGGAAACGTGGGTCGTCGATCGATCTCATGGTGTCAGGGGAATAAAGTTGCGAGTACAATAATTGATCATAGCATGTTTGTCACTACAACAGGGGCCGCCCCGACGGTCCCGCGTGAGGAGACCGCCATGACCGACCTCGCCACCGCCACCGCCGTCCTGCTGCCCGCCGGCACGTGGACCATCGACCCCTCCCACTCGAGCATCGAGTTCGTTGCCCGCCACCTCATGGTGACGAAGGTGCGGGGGCAGTTCCAGACCTTCCGGGGAACCATCACCGCCGGCGAGCAGCCTGAGCAGTCGTCGGTCGAGGTCGAGATCGAGGCCGCCAGCATCGACACCCGCGAGCCCCAGCGCGACCAGCACCTGCGCTCGCCGGACTTCCTGGACGCCGCGTCGTACCCGAACCTGACGTTCCGGAGCACCTCGGTGCGCCCCGGGAGGGACGACCACTGGATCGTCACCGGCGATCTCACCATCCGCGGCGTGACCCGAAGGGTCGAGCTTGACGTCGAGTTCGCCGGCGTGGTCGACGACCCGTGGGGCAACCAGCGCGCTGGGTTCTCGGCCGTCACCGAGATCGATCGGAACGAGTTCGGCGCCGCCTGGAATCAGGCGCTGGAGACCGGCGGCGTCGTGGTCGGCAAGAAGGTCCGCGTCGAGCTCGAGATCGAAGCGATCCGCGCCTGACGGGCGCCGCCCAGGCAACGCCTGTCGCCCCGCCCCATCATCCGAAGCCGAGGAGGCCGTCGAGGCGTCGGTAGCCGATGAGGCGACCGAGCGCCACGGCGGCCGTCTCGCGGAGCAGCCGGCGCAGGGAGGCGCGGCCGGTGATGCGGGTCGACGGCGTCGGCGAAACGCTGGCGTCGAGTCCAACCTCCTGGGCGATCGCGGCGCTGCGATGGGCGTGGAAGGGATCCGAGACCAGCACGACATCGCTGATCCCCCTCGCGGCGAGAAACCGAGCCGTGGCCGCCAGCGACTCATAGGTCGTCCGGCCGGTGTTCTCGCGAAGCTGGGCGGCGTCGGGGACGCCCCGAGGGTAGAGGTACTCGGCGGCCGCCCGCGCCTCCGTGAAGCGGTCGCCGGGACGGCTGCCGCCGGTGACGACGACGACGGGCGCCACCCCGTCGGCGTACAGCTTGGCGGCGTGGTCGAGCCGCGCCCGCAGGACGGGTGACGGCTCCCCGTCGTACTGGGCGGCACCCAGCACGACGATCGCCCCGGCGGGCCGAGGGTTGTCCTGTCGTGAGGCCCACCACACCTGCAGGAACGTCATTCCCACGTAGGCGAGCGCCAGTGTGAGCAGAATCCCGGCCACGCGCGGGCGTGCTCGCGATCGCGTGCGTTGCCCAGCTAGCTGGATGAAGCTCACGAATGGCACTCCTCCGTCTACCCCCCGCCGCCACCGTACCGCCTCGCCACATCCAGCTCGGTGCAGGGCGTCCCGACTCCTCGCCGGGCACAAAGAACGGCGTTTGCCAGGCCAAGCAAACTGGCGTCCGTTCCGCATCCATGGCGATCAGGCGGTCTGGCCCGAGCCTCTGCACGTGCTCCCCATTCGGAGCTAAACGACGAGCCGCTCTGACAACGCCGACACCACGCCCCACCTGCGCGTGGCCTCAGCCTCTCGAACGGTCGGGAAGCCGGCGAGACAACGCGGCTGGTCCGTCGTCATCAACAGCCACGGCGGTCGTATCCGTTAACTTCGAGGAGCTCTCCGAGGGCACCGTCTCCCGGTCGATGTCCGTCAGGGGAAGGCGCCGACGTTCGTGCCCGGTGGCAAGGGCCAAGCGGACCTCTACGTCCGGCTGAACAACTCGACTCGGCTGCTCAACACGGCCGATGCCCTGCAGTACGTACGTTCGACGTGGCAATAGGTATGGTCACGCCCGTTGACCGAGTCCGGACGACAGCCACCGCGGTTCCTCTACCGAACCGGTTCTCGAAGCCGGCGTGCCTTGACCCCACGCCAGCAGGACGTGGACGGCCTGTCCGCGTGGGAGAATCTGTAGGGGCTGCAAGGCGTGGGCAAGCGCATCCTCGTCATCGAAACCGCGAGGCTGAGCCATCTGGAGGCAGTCGCCAGCGGCGAGCCCGGCCACCACTCCATTCGCCCCGTCGACCAGCGCAAGATGCCGGAATGGATGGCGTCGCGCGAGGAGGAACCCGCGAGGCAGGCCGAGTGGCATGACCTTACCCTGGAGCTCCTGGAAGCGATCGTGACGACCGATCTCCAGGAGACGCGGTGAACTGAGCGACATACGAGGACCTTCGGCTCGCCCTACGGCCGCGCGTCGAGGCCTTCGGCAAAGAGCTGAGAGTTCGCTTCCCGCAGGCGAGAACGCTCATCGAGGATGCCTCGACCACCGAGTTCCCCATGTCCATCTTCCTCACGGTTCTTCTGCCGGATGCCGCGGAGGACGTCGTGTTCGAGGTTGTGGCGTATGCGGGCGAACACAGTGACCGGCTGACGGCCGAGGTGCTTCTTGAGGAGGGTCGCCTCCTCACCTCGCCATTGGTCCAGCGAGTGCCAGCTGAGCCGCACGAGGAGCGGGAACACGCCATCGCCCGATTCGTCTCGCTGCTGGATCCGTTTCTGCATGCGAGCCTGGACGCCGTTGCTCCTGCGTTGGTGGATCGTCCGGCACGGGCGGCATCTGGGAATCGAGCCTCCAAGGCCGCCGGGGTAGACCGCGATGGGCGGCCTCCCGTGACGGGCTGAGCCGGCTCCGAGAGGGGTAGGATCCATCGACGTGTCTGCCTTCCTGGATCCGGTCTCGCCCTGTTCCGTGCAACGCTTCCGTGTCTCCCTCAGTTCGCCCCAGGCGGTCGCGGAGGTCACCGCAGTGCTGTGGCGGCCGGAGCGCGATGCCGGTGGTCCAGTCGTCATCCTCGGGCACGGGGCGGGGGCGGACGTCACCTCGAGGGTGCTGTGCGCCGTCGGCCGCGGCCTCGCGGCGCGGGGCCACCCGGTGGCCGCATTCAACTTCCCGTACGCCGAGGCCGGGCGTCGCCGGCCAGATTCGCGGGCCCGTCTGGAGGCGGCCTTCCGCGACGTCGTGGCGGCGGTTCGTGAGTGGGTGGGCACGACGCGACCGCTGGTGTTGGGCGGGCGCTCGATGGGCGGTCGGATCGCGACCCTGCTTGCCGCCGGGGATGCCTGCGAGGGCGTCCATGGCCTCCTGCTGCTTGCCTACCCGCTGCATCCGGCCGGCCGACGCGAGCGGCTCAGGACCGAGCATTGGCCGGCGCTTCGGGTACCGCTCCTGTTCATCCAGGGCGACCGTGACGCCATGTGCGACCTCGCGCTCTTCGAGCGCGAGCGTCGGACCCGCCTGGGGCAGGTGGACACACGCGTCCACGTGCTCGCCGGCGTCGACCACGGGTATGGGGTCCGTAAGGGCGGCGGCAGGGACCGCGGCGCCGTGCTCGCGGAGGTGGTCGACACCGCGGGCAATTGGCTCGACGGTTTGGTCCCCGCTGCCGAACGGATCCGCGAACCGGCGGCCGCGCGGGTCCGTTCGTGAGCTAAGACAGTGTGCTGCGCCCTCGCGTCCTCGCCTGGATTCTCCTGCTCATAGCTCGAACTCGAGGGGCTCAGCCCGTTCCAGATCGTGCTCCGACGGCATGAGACCGGCGCCACCGTCCCGCTGGTGATCGTGGCCTCCACTCCTCACAACCCTGCGGGCCACCCTGCGGTCATGGGGCGAACATCGGGCAGGTCGTCCTGTTCGGCTCGGGAGCAACGCATCAGGTCCGGAGCTAGCCGGTGTGCTCCACGAACGACACCGCGGTTTCCGCGATCGGATTCGGGCTCGCGTCGCTGCGAGAGGAACGCTACCCGTTGGCGCGCCACTGGTCGGCTTCCTCGGCGTGCTCCTTGTCGACGGTTCGTCGCGAGTGAATCCGCTGACCAGTGTGGCGGACCCAGCTCACCTGCCCTATGCGGTCATCGACTGGATGGCGGAGTACCTGGCGCGGCTCGAGTCCTTGCCGGTGCAGGCGCAGGTCGCCCCGGAGGGGTGCGGGGGCAGATCTCATGGCCGCCCATGGCCAGGTTCGGATGACCGTTGACAGGGGGAAGCTGCCCGACCACGCGCCCGAGGAGCGTGAGCCTTTCGAAGACATCTTCCGGGACGTCGACGACGTCATCCCGCCGGGGGCACTGGCAGTCGCCGAGCTGGTTCGGCTCCTTCCCGGCAAAGAGCTCCGGCCCCTCGATCCTCGGCGAGCTGCTCTCCGCCGGGCTGGGGGTGCAGGGGATGCTGTGGTCGATCAGCCCCGCCTGCACGAGCTCGAGGCGGGCATGGGGCCCTGCGCCGTCGTCGCGACGGTCGGCACGACCTCGTCGCAGGCGGCGGATCCGGTCCGCGCGGTGGGGAAGCTGTGCCGCGACCACAGGATGTGGCTGCACGTCGGTGCCGCGATGAGCGGCACGGCGGCGGTCTGCCCGGAGTTCCGCTGGCTCCACGATGGGCTCGAGCTGGCGGACAGGTACTGCTTCAACCCCGGCACAAGCGGCTGTTCGTGAACTTTGCGCCTGTTGGTCGGCTCCACCGCCACCCGCCGCCACCACGTCCAACGCGCCTGGACCCTCATACAACAGACCGCCACCGCCCTCGGCCCTGACCAGTCGCCGGAATTCGGTACCTTCTGGCGGCTGGAGCGTCTGACGTCTGCGAGGAAGTAGCCGGTACTGGACGCGTGGCCATCCGCGCTGCTCAGGGCCGTGCACCGGCCGGCCGCCCAACTCGCGGCCGCCCGTTGGAAGCAGGCTCGGGCGGGGCGGGCCTTGCGGCGAGCGGTCGGAGAGGCGTGCGCCTCGGTTACCGCGGAAACGCGTCGGCCGTCGGCGCCTCCTGTCGGCGATCTAGCCGCTGAGCTGGCCTCGGCGATACTGGGCGGGGACACGGAACGTGCGTACCACGGTGGTCTTCACTCCGGTCGCCATCGATCACGGCTGCCGGACTTCGATGACGCCGCCGCGGACGCGGACGTCAAGGCGCGGCTGGGGGGTGGCGGCGGGACCCGCTACGACGGCGCCGTCCTCCAGGCGGAACACCGAGCCGTGCCGCGGGCACCGCACGCTGCCGTCCTGCAGCGTCCCCTCTGCCAGGGACCCGCCGGCGTGCGAGCAGCGGTTGGCGAGCGCCAGGATCCTCCCGCCCTGGCGGACCACCATCACGTCCCGCCCCCCGGCATGGACGCTGCGCGGCTGCCCCTCCTGGAACTCATGCTCGGGACCGACCGAGGTCCAGTCGTCGGGCCCCTCATCGAAGGCGGTGCGGGCGACGCCCACGCCTAGGACGAAGGAAAGGTGCCCCCCGAGGTAGCCGCCGGCGGACAGCACGGTCAGCCCGAGCAGGGAGAGCGTCTTGCCCAGCCCTCGATGTCCCTGCCGCCGAGCCCGGAGCGACGCGGCCTGGAGTCCCAGGGCGGTCACGTTGGCGGCGGCGTGGACGAGGCCGATGCGCCTCGCCTCCCCGCGGACGTCGACCCAGTCCGACCACCCCGCGAGGGCGGTCGGCAGCGTGGTCGCGACCCCCACGGCGACCAGCCGGTCGGCTGCCTGCTCGGCGCCGGCCCCGCCCACGGCGTCGAGAAGCCCGGCGCTGGCGAAGGCCCCAATCGGCACGTCGGTGAGCACCGGGTGGAGCCGGTGACCCAGCCACGCGCCACTGAGGGCCAAGCGCAGGGACCGGGGCGAGATCAGCGGGCGGAGCGCCGAGTCGACCACGGCGCCCGCCCCATCTAGTGTCTGCTGGCGGCCGATCCAGTCCACAAGCCCGTGGAGCACCCGCGCCTCCTTCCCCGGTCCCGCACGCAGAGCCCTTCCCCTGATCGGCTCCTCCTACGCTGCCGGCCGGCGCCTGTCTTGCGTTCGTCGAGCGATGGCCTGCAACCCTCGGTGGCATCAGCGACCGGCTCGGGTACAGTCCGCACATGCGCACGCGCGAGGACAATGGATGAAGGCGGGGAGCAACAAGGCGGTCATCGCCGCCCTGCTCGCGAACCTCGGCATCGCCGTGGCGAAGTTCGTCGGCTTCGCGGTCACGAGGGCGTCGTCGATGCTGGCCGAGGCGGTGCACTCGGTGGCCGACAGCGGCAACCAGGCGCTGCTCCTGTTCGGCGGCAAGCAGGCGCAGCGCCGTGCCACGCCGCAGCACCCCTTCGGCTACGGCCGTGAGCGCTTCTTCTGGGCTTTCGTGGTCGCCGTGGTGCTGTTCACGCTCGGTTCGCTGTTCTCGCTCTCCGAGGGGATCCAGAAGCTGCGGCACCCGCACGAGCCGCAGTTCCTGATCGTGGCCGTCGGGATCCTCTCCGCCGCCATCGTCATGGAGTCGTTGTCGTTCCGCACCGCCATCATCGAGTCAAACCACGTGCGCCGCGGCGACTCGTGGTGGTCCTTCATCCGCCACGCACGCGTGCCGGAGCTGCCGGTCGTCCTGCTCGAGGATCTCGGCGCGCTCGTCGGGATGCTCCTCGCGCTCGCGGGTGTGGGGCTGACGCGGCTGACCGGCAACGCCAACTGGGACGCGTACGCGACGATCGCCATCGGCGTCCTGCTCGGCGTCATAGCCATCGTCCTGTGCGTCGAGATGAAGAGCCTGCTCATCGGCGAGTCGGCGGTGGCGCGAGATGCCGAGGCGATTCGTACCGCACTCGAGGGATGCCCGGGTATCCACCGGTTCATCCATATGCGGACCCAGCACCTCGGCCCTGACGAGCTGCTGGTCGGCGCGAAGATCGAGTTTGAGCCGCAGCTCACCGCCGCCGAGGTGGCGCGGGCCATCGAGGATGCCGAGCATCGCGTTCGCCAGCGCGTGCCGTCCGCTCGGGTGATCTACCTCGAACCTGGCATCTTCAGGGCGTCGACGCCGGCGACGTAGCGAGTGCTCGCGGCCACGGCCGTCCGCATCGCCCCCGACGACCCGCTCTCGGGTCTCGAGGTGGGCGAGCGCCCGGAGCCCTCCGCGCCGGACGGCTGGGAGGTCGTCCGCGTCCGCGCGGCCGCGCTGAATCACCATGACCTGTGGAGCCTGCGCGGCGTCGGCCTCGATCCGGGCCGCTTGCCCATCGTGCTCGGCTGCGACGCCGCGGGCGTGACCGTCGATGGCCGCGAGGTCCTCATCCACGCCGTCGTCACCAGCGAGGTGGGGGCCGCCGATGAGACCATGGCGGCGGACTTCTCGATCCTGTCCGAGCGGTACGACGGCACGCATGCCGAGCGTGTCGCGGTGCCCCCGCGCAACCTCGTCCCGAAGCCGGCGGAGCTGTCGTTCGCCGAGGCCGCCTGCCTGCCCACCGCCTACCTCACCGCCTACCGGATGCTGTTCGTCCGCGGCGGCCTGCGTCCGGGCGACCGGGTGCTCGTGCAGGGCGCCGGTGGCGGGGTGGCAACCGCCGCGATCGTGCTCGCGCGCGCCGCGGGCCTGCGGATCTACGCCTGCAGCCGCGATGCCGGCAAGCGGGAGCGGGCGCTTGGGTTGGGGGCGCGGGCCGTCGTCGCGCCCGGGGAGCGCCTGCCAGAGCGTGTCGACGTGGTGCTCGAGACCGTCGGTCAGGCGACCTGGGCGCACTCCCTGCGCGCCCTCGAGCCCGGCGGCGCCGTCGTCGTGTCCGGCGCCACCAGCGGCGCCGACCCACCGGCGGAGCTGCGTCGGGTGTTCTACCGCCAGCTGCGGGTTGTCGGTTCCACCATGGGCACCCGGGCGGAGCTCGTCGCGCTGACCCGGATGCTCGTCGACAGCGGCGCGCGTCCCGTCATCGACAGCGTTCTGCCGCTGGCCGACGCGCGCGCGGCCTACGCCCGCCTGGAGCACGGCGACGTCTTCGGCAAGATCCTGCTGGACTGCGGGGAGTAGTTGCTCCGGCGTTCGAGCTCCGGCATGCCGCCGGATCCTCGCGGTAGCGTGCGCGGACCCTGGCCACCGGCAGTGGCCGGGGCTGAAGCCGGCCTCGAGACGGGAGAGCGGGATGCCCGACCGGACCTACAAGATCAGCGAGATCGTCGGCACGTCGTCGGAGAGCGTTGATCAGGCGATTCGCAACGGCATCGTCAAGGCCAGCCAGACGCTGCGAAACCTCGACTGGTTCGAGGTGGTCGAGATCCGCGGGCACATCCAGGACC
>WUUC01077288.1_pt1 | contig 10961 bp, 3 predicted proteins | sample 6278441 | NCBI WGS metagenome assembly WUUC01 (sample SAMN13675441, study PRJNA597444) | soil metagenome | isolation source: soil | place: USA: Washington | collected 2017-10 | reverse complement strand
CGCCGTCGGGATCTTTCACATGGTGCCGTGGCGCACGCGGCGGCTCTCAGGGGAGGTCCGACGGCTGACGCACCTGTCGGCGCCGTGGGCCGCTCGCCTGCACGTCGCCAGCCGGTTGACCCGCGATCGGAGGTGGTTCGCTCCCATCGAGCATCCAGTTCGGATCGGCGCGCCCCTCGACCAGGCAGCCTGTCGGGCCGCGTGGCACATCGGGACCGACGAGGTCCTCATCGCGTGCACTGGAGCGCTCGTGCGGCGGAAAGGGGTGCCCGCGGTCACGGCCGCCCTCGGCGAGGGCACGATCGGCCGGACGAAGCTGGTGCTCGCTGGTCGGCTCGAGCCGTCGGTCCGTGCGGCTCTACCGGCCGGAGCGGAGACCCATCCGGCCGTGACGATCGTCGACCGCCCGCTGGACGACGAGGAGCTCCGCACCCTGGCGGCCGCGTGCGACTGGTACCTGGCGCTCCAGGACGGGCACGACGCCATCTCGGCGACCGCGATCGAGGCCATGTGCGAGGGGGCGCCGATCCTCGTGTGGCCCTCCACGGTCATGTCTGACCACCTCGAGCACGAGGGGATGGGGCACGAGCTGCCGCGGGATCGTCGATCGCTGGTCGCCGCCCTCCTCGCGCTCGAACCGAACCGCCGGGAGACCGTACCGGCCTGGGCGCTCGCGGTCCGCCACGTCCATGACCCCGACCGCTTCATCGCGAAGGTCGCGGCCGCGCTCCGCATCCACCTGTCAGGGTGACGAGCTGCGCCCCGTACGATGCGGGGATGCTCGCCCCGATGGTCCGGCGCGCTCGGTCCCTGCTACCCGACGCGGTCGACCAGCGCGTCGCTCAGGAGGTCAGGGCCCGGCGCCTGCGCGAGGTCGACGCCGCCCTCATCGCAGCCGGGGTCCTCGACCGCCGCCGCCTCCGGACCTACACCGGAGAGGTGCGCCGATCGGGGCTGCTCTCCCATCTGCGCGACGCGGCCGCCGACTTCCGGCGCAGTGCGTCGGGCACGACCCGGGGTCAGCGCAACATCACCGGGGCCATCGCCCCGGGTGCGGGCGAGCGGATGTACGCCGTGCTGCGGGCGCACCGACCCGACGTCGTCGTGGAGACCGGGGTGTGCAACGGATTCTCGACCGCCTTCGTGCTTGCAGCGCTCGAGCGCAACGGTCACGGCCGGCTCCACTCGGTCGACCTGCCGGAGTACGCCAACGTCGACACCGAAGGCGTCTTCTGGGATGAGAAGGTCGGCGAGGTCGTGCCGGAGGGGCGCGAGCCGGGATGGGCGATCCCCCGGTCGCTTCGACACCGTTGGGAGCTGTCCCTCGGTCCGAGCCAGGAGCTTCTGCCTCAGGTGCTCGACCGTGCGGGAGCGCTCGATGTCTTCATCCATGACAGCGAGCACTCGTACGAGTGCATGACCTTCGAGATGCACGCGGCATGGCCACGGTTGCGTGAGGGCGGCCTGATGATCGTCGACGACTGGGTGATGAACGAGGCCACCCGCGACTTCGCGCGCGCTCATGGCGCGCCGCTCGTGCCGGTGGGGCCGCGCCAGGCGTTGATCAGGAAGGTGGGCGTCGACGGACGGCCACCTTCCTGACCGCCGTCAGTCGTTGTCGAGGATCGTTCCGACGCCGACCCCGTCGGCGATCGTGACGAACTGCACCACAGAGACGTTCGCGTTGAACGTCTCGTCTGGTTCGTCGACGTTGTCGCCCCGCACCTGCACCTTCACGTTGGCAGTCGTCGTCCCAGCTGGGAGTGTGATGATCTTGCCGATGAGCCCGTCGTAGTCCCCACCAGCCGTCGCCGTGACGTCGGCGGTGTTGATCGCGACCTTGATCTCGCGCTCCGATGCCGTGGACAGCGTCAGCGGGAGGAAGAGCGACGCCTTCGGTTGTCCGGCGTTCGGCTCGACGAGGTTGGCGTCGCCGATGCTGATCGTCGGTGCTGCGTCGTTGTCGGTGATCGTCGCCGTGGCGGTGTGCGTCCCGAGGCTCGCGTTGCTCGGCGTGAACAGGCGGACCTGGTACTGGTCGGCGCCTTCATCCACCGTGTCATCGATCACCGAGACCGTGAAGGGCAGGCTCACCTGACCTGGGGTGAACGTCATGAGCACGGCCTTGGTGGTGTAGTCCGCATCCGCGGTCGCGTTCACCGCCACGGTCGCGACCACCACGCTCACCGGCCGTCCCGAGGCGGCAGACAGGGACACGGTGGTGGTCTGGATGTTGCCACCGGTCCCCTCCGCTCGGTTGGTGGGGTTGGCCACGCTGACGGTCGGCGTTGCGTCGTTGTCCGTGATGGTCGCAGTCGCTGAGGCGGTTCCGAGGATCGCACGGCTCGGGCTCGACAGGGTGACGGAGAAGGTCTCGTCGTCCTCGTCCAGGATGTCGCTCGAGCCGATCACCGAGATCGGCTTGCTCGTCTCACCCGGGTTGAACGTCAGCACGGTCGGCGCGTGCCCGGTGTAGTCGGAGCCGGCCGTGGCCGTGCCGTCGTTGGTCTGGTACGTCACCGTCACCGGCGCGCCGTACGCGCCGGACAGCGTCGCCGTGAAGGACGCCGCCGAACCCTCGGTGACGGGGCTGTTGGTGGCCGCGATCGACACGGTCGGGTACACGTCGTCGTCGGTGATGCTGCCGGACCCCGTGCCATCGGAGACGGTTGCGTTCACAGCGCTCGAGAGCCTGACCTCGTAGCTCTCCGTCGGCTCGTCGTCGAAGTCGTCGAGCACGTTCACGTTGACGTTCTTCGACGTCTCACCTGGAAGGAAGGTGACGGTCTGGCTCTGCGCCTGGTAGTCGTTGCCTTCGCTGGCCGTCCCACCGGCCGTGGCGGCCGCGACCTGCACCGTCTGGCCCGAGGCAGCCGACAGCGTGACGGTGTAGCCCTGCACCACGCCCCCCGAGACCTCCGCGACATCGCTGGCGTCGCTGACCGACAGGGTGGGCGTGGCGTCGTCATCGGTGATGGTGACCGTCGTCGAGCCCGTGCCGATGTAGGACTCCGACGGAGAGGACAGCGATACGACGAACGTCTCGTTGGCTTCGTCCAGGGCGTCGTTGGTGATCGGCACCGAGATCGGCTTGGACGTCTCACCAGGGTTGAAGGTCAGCACCGTCGGCGATTGACCGGTGTAGTCGGCGCCGGTCGCCGTCCCGTGGCTGGTGGACCAGCTGACGGTGACGGTCTTGGCGGTCGCCTGGGACAGGGTCACGGTGAACGCGGCGGTCCCGGCGCCCTCGCCGACCGACGGATCCACCGGTGTGACGTCGATGGTCGGGTCGGTGTCGTCGTCGATGATCGTTCCGGTGCCGCTGGCTGTGCCGATCACGGCGTTCGTCGGCCCATGGACGTTCACCGTGTAGCTCTCGTTGGCCTCGTCGATGAGGTCGTCAAGGACGGTGACGTTCACCGTCTTCGAGGTCTGCCCTGGCAGAAACGTCAGCAGCTCACCGACGCCCGTGTAGTCCGCAGGTGTGGCAGCAGTGCCGTCGTCGGTCGCCGCGGTGACCGTGACCGTCTTCGACGACGGGTGGCTCAAGGTCACCGAGAACGTCTGTGTGTCGCCGCCGGTCTCCACCACGTCGAGGGAGTCCGCGACGTTGATCGTCGGCAGCGCATCGTCGTCGACGATCGTGACCGCGGAGGTCCCCGACCCGGAGGCCACCAGCGTGTTGTCGGGGTGGCTCAGCGACACGGAGAAGGTCTCGTCGTCCTCGTCGATCGTGTCGCCGGTGATGGCGACCGAGATCGGCTTCGACGTTTGGCCCGGTGTGAACGTGAGCGTGGTGGGTGCCTGGCCCGTGTAGTCCGTGGCGGCCACAGCGGTGCCGTCCGCGGTCTGCCAGTCGACGGTCACGGTCTCCGACGAAGGACCCGACAGTGCCACGGTGAAGCTGGCCGTGCCGACCGCCTCCGATGGCGTTGGGGCGAGCGGCGACAGGGACACGGTCGGCATGGCCGTGCGCGCTTCGCATTCGGAGAACTCAGAGGTGCGCCCGAACGGATCGGTCGCGGTGGCGGTCACCGATGATCCTGTAGCCGCAGAGACGGAGAGGGATGCGGTGAAGCTCACGGTGCCGGCGCCGTTCGTGACGACGGGTGTGGATCCGAGGTACGTGCGACCGCCACCGTTGCCGGAGGTGTCACACGTGGGTGAGCTGTAGAAGTCGATCGTGTACGCCGTGGACGGCTTCGAGCTCAGGCTGCCCTTCACCTGGGTCCCGGCGAGGTTGGCCCCGGCGCTGGTGAGGTCGGGGAAGTTCTGCAGTCGGTTGGCTCCGCCGTCCGAGTCGACCGGGTCGTTCGGCGTCACGCCGTAGCTCGGGTACAGGTCCAGCTCGACCCCGCCGTTGCTGTGGATCGAGTTGCCACGGATGGCGTTGCGATCGCCGGTCTCCACGGCGACGCCCTCGTCTTCGTTGTTGGCGATGACGTTTGCCTCGCCGGCCCCCACGCCCCCGATGATGTTGCGATCGCCGTCTTGGAGCCAGAACCCGGCGCACCCGCAGGTGGAGCCGTTGCCGAGTGCGGTGGTGCCGTCGGCTCCGACACCGATCAGGTTGCCCAGGAAGGTGTTGTCGTCGGAGTCTCCGTGAAGGTGCACACCCTGGCCATCGTTGTCGCTGATGATGTTGCCCGCACCCGGAGCTGCGCCACCGATGGTGTTGCCGTCGGACGCGTTCATCACCAAGCCGGTGCCGGCGTTCCCCATCCCCGCGGTCCCTGCCGCGTTGGTGCCGATGCGGTTGCCCGTGAGGGTGTTCCCGTCCGAGTTCGCCAGGGTCACAGCATCGCCACCGCCGCCGGCCGCGTTGTTGCTGATCACGTTGTCCGCGATCGTGGAGTCGTCGACGTCGTTGATGTGGACGCCGAAGGAGCCGTTCGGTGCCGCGGCACCGGAGACGTCCACGCCGACGCGGTTGGTCGAGAACGCGATGTTCTGCGACGTGGAGACCTGCACCGCGTAGAAGCAGCAGGCGGTCGACCCGTTGGCGAACGTGTTGCCGGTGATGGTGGAGTCGCTCAGGCCATTCACCTGGAGCCCCTCGCCGAAGTCACCGAGCGCGGTCATGCCGTCGCTCGCGAGGCCGGACGTGTTATCCGCGATCGAGATGTCGTTTCCGTAGGCGGGGACGCAAGTCCCGCATCCAGCGACGAAGATCGCCGTGTTGCCGCCGGCGCCGGTGTGGACGAGGAGGTTGTCCTCCACCAGAGCGCCGTTGGTCCCGCTGACGCTGATTCCGTTGGACGCGTTGCCGAGCTCGACGGTCCCAGTCGTGTCGGTGCCGACGTAGTTGCCCTGGATGCTGATGTCGCTCGAGTAGGTGGCATCGCCCCCGACGGTGATCCCCGTGGATGCGTTCCCCGACACGATGTTGCGGGCGGTAGCTGTGGTGCCGCCAACGATCACGTCGCTCGCGTAGGTACCGATGTGGATGCCGTCGCCGCCGTTCGCCACGATCCCGGTGCCGAAGACGTCCAGTCCGACCAGGTTGTTCTCCACCTGGCCGGTGCCCGCGTAGAAGGAGATGCCGGTGCCCCCGTTGCCGGATACGACGTTGCGGGCGCCAGCAGCGACGCCACCGATCGTCGTGTTCTGCGGCGGGTTGCTGAAGCCATCGATGTAGACACCGGACGAGCTGGAGCCGAGGCCCTCGGTGCCGGCCACGTTCGTGCCGAGGTAGTTGCCCGCGATCGTCGTGTCCTGTGGCGCGGCCGTGCTGCCGTCGACGTAGACGCCGTACGCGTTGTTCGAGATGATGTTCCGTTCGCCTGCCGTGGTCCCGCCCACCCGGTTCCCGGTGCCCGCGACGATGTGGACGCCGATGTTGGCGGAACATGACACCCCGCCGCAGGTGGCGGAGCTGGCGGCGGTGACGCCGATGTAGTTCCCGACGACCTGGTTGTTGCCAGAGGCGATCTGCACGCCGTAGCTGGCCATGCGCACGATCTCGAGGCCACGGATGATCGATCCGTCGCTACCAACGTCGAGGACGACGCCCGGGATGGAGCCCAGGGTGTTCGAGACCCCGTCGACGCGGGGCACGCCGCCGGCCTGGCTGCTGCCGTTGATCGTCAGCCGGTCGGTGATCGGCGGGAGGCCGCTGCCATCGAGCGTGATGGTGAACGGAGCGCTCGCGAGGGCGAAGTTGATCGTGTCGGGGCCAACGTTCGCGTTGGCCTCCGTGATCGCCGCTCGCAGCGAGCATTGGCTGCCCGCACTCCCGGAGGTATCGCAGACGCCGTCCGTCGCGAGATCCGCCGTGTTGGTCTTGATGTTGACCGAGAAGGTCAACGGCGCCGCGAGCGCGGTGTCGGCCAACGGGCCGACGGCGAGCCCCGCCGCGAACAGCGAAGCAGTGATGGCCGCGCGGGTCGCGCGGACGATCCGACGAGTGCACATGGCTAGCCCTTCCGCCGGCCGCCCCGCCGACATCGTTGGTGCCGCTCCCTCAGCAGCGACACAGAGATGCTCGGTGCTGTCCTAGCACTGGCCCGTTCGACTGGCAACGGCCGATTTCGGGCGTAACGCCCGTTCACCGCGCGCAGGTCAGGTCGTGGCGAGCTGGTGCACGAGGTGCGCTGGTGCGGTCAGCGGGATGTCTCCCTCTTGGCCGAACGTCGGGCTGCTGCCGTTGCGGATGAACCATCGCCCTGCCGACGGCCGGAACACCGCGATCTCGGTGTCGCCGTCCCCGTCGTAGTCACCCGGGACGGGGACATCACCCTCCTGCCCGAAGGCGGGGCTGGTGGCGCCACGCACGTACCAGCGGCCAGCCGAGGGGCGGAACACGGCGATGTCGGTGTCGCCGTCACCGTCGTAGTCAGCGGGGACGGGGACGTCGCCGTCCTGCCCGAAGGTGGGGCTGGCGCCTCCGCGGATGAACCACCGGTTGGCGCTCGGTCGGTACACGGCGATGTCGGTGTCGCCGTCACCGTCGTAGTCAGCGGGGACGGGGACGTCGCCGTCCTGCCCGAAGGACGGACTCGCGCCCCCACGGATGTACCAGCGGCCAGCGGATGGCCGGTAGACGGCGATGTCCGTCGTACCGTCGCCGTTGTAGTCGCCGGGGACGGGGATGTCTCCCTCTTGGCCGAACACGGGGCTGGCGCCTCCCCGGATGAACCAGCGCCCGGCGTAGGGCCGGAACACCGCGATGTCGACGTCGCCGTCGCCGTCGTAGTCGCCGGGGACGGGGACGTCGCCCTTCTCGCCGAAGGTCCGGCTCGCCGCGCCCCGGATCAGCCACATGCCAGCCTCGGGGCGGAACACGGCGATGTCCGAGTCCCCGTCGCCGTCGAAGTCAGCTTGCGGGGCGACCGGGTCGTCATCGCACGCATCCCCCGTGCCATCGCGGTCGAGGTCCCGCTGATCCTTGTTGTCGGTTCGAGGGCAGTTGTCCTCGAGGTCCTTGACCTCGTCGCCATCGTCGTCCTCGTCAGACGCGTCGGGTTCTCCATCGCCGTCGAGGTCGGGGAGCACCGTGATGGTCACCGTGGCCTGCGACTGCTCGGTGCCGTCCGACGCCGCGTACGTGAAGGTGTCCGTGCCGGTGAAGCCGGGATCTGGGGTGTACTGCACGGACCCGGTGGCGCCGAGCGTCAGCGCGCCGTCGTCCACGTCGTCCACCACGGCGGCGGTCAGGGTGTCGCCGTTCCCGTCCGTGTCGTTGGCCAGCACACCCGGAGCCGCCACCTGCAGCTCCCCGTCCTGCGTGGTCTCGTACTCGTCGTCATGGGCGACCGGGCTCGGATCGGGGAGCACGGGGATGCAGGTCGCGAGCTCGGAGGTGTTGCCGGTCGGGTCGAGGGCGGTTGCGGTGACGTACGCGACCGGCTCCGAGATCGGGACGCTCGCAGCGAGGGTCGCGTTGCCCGATCCGTCGGTGGTGACCGGTACCGACCCGAGGTAGCGCTCGGCACGGGTGTGGTCGTTGGCCGCGCATGACGCGTTCGCATAGAGGTCGACGGTGTAGTTCCGGTTGGGCTCAGACCCCAGGTTCACGGTCAGGTCGAGCGATGTGGCGCCGGCGGTGGCGTTGTCGAGGACTGGATAGTTCTGCAGGTTGTTCGGGCCGGTGTCGGCATCGCCAGCGTCGTTGGCGTTGGAGCCGTTCACACCCTGGGCGCCGTTGCCGTCCTCGAGGTCGATGCCGAACCAGTTCGAGTGGATTGTGTTCCCGCGGATCACGTTCCGCAGGTTGGGAGAGGGCGTGGGCGAGACGATGTACACACGGACGGCGTCGGCGACCGACCCGACGATCACGTTGCCCTGGCCGGCTCCTGTTCCGCCGATGAGGTTGTCGGTCGTTCGAAAGGCTTCGATCCCGTTCCCGTTGCCAAGGACGACGGCGCCCGTGACATCGGTGCCGATGTGGTTTCCGTGGATCGTGGTCCCAGAGGACTGCGACAGCAGGATGCCGTCCATCCCGTTGCCGGTGATGATGTTGCGATCGGACGGGTTGCTGCCACCGACGCGTGTGGAGGTGGCTCCGGTCGAGACATCGACGCCGACGAACTGATTCGGGATCGTGGCGGTGCCGGCGGCATTGAGGCCCACGATGTTGCCCGTGACCACCGTGCCAGCGGCGGGTCGCCACCCGCCGACGATCACCCCTCGGGTGTTGCCGGAGATGACGTTGCCCGGGCCGACCACGTGGTTCGAGCCGTTCAGCTCGATGCCGACCTGGTTGCCGGCGGGGTTGCCGGTCACCTCCGTCGCCGGTCCCCCCGTGGGGCTGGTGCCGACGAAGTTGCCGACGATGGCGTTGTTCTGCACGGGGATGGTCCCATCGACGTCGGTGGTGATGCTGATCCCGGTGTGCAGGCCCGTGACGACGTTGCCGGCCCCGATCGACGAGCCGCCGACCGTCAGGTCACTCACCCGGTTGAGCTCGATGCCGATCCCGCTCTTGCCGGTCTGGCTCTTGCCTTCCTTGTTGAACCCGACCCAGTTGCCCTGGATCACGGTGCCACTCGCGCCGTTGGGGATGCCGCCGCTCGCCTTCATGACGAGGATGTTCGTGAGGTTGGCGGCCACGATGTTGCGGGCACCGGGCGCGGTGCCACCGATGGTGTTGTTCAGTCCGTAGACGGCGATGCCGAAGCGGCTGTTGCTTTCGAAGCTCGTGCCGGTCTCGTCGAGCCCGACCCAGTTGCCCTCGACCACGTTGTTGGAGCCCTCGAGCTCGAGCCCGTCGAAGATGCCGCCCGAGATCACGTTGCGCGTGGTGTCGGTGCGGCCGCCGATCTGGTTCCCGTTCGAGCCGGCCGGCACCCAGATGCCGGTCCCGAGCCGGGCTCGGGTGCCGCTCGGGTCGATCGAGAACCAGCTGCCCTCCACGGTGTGTCCACCGGTGCCGCCGAGGGTCAGGCCGAACCCGCTGCCGTCGTTGCCGAAGGAGAGACCCCGGACCGTGCTGCCAGCGCCGTTGACCGTCAGCAGGTAGAGGGAGGGCGAGGTCGGTGAGAAGGAGGCGTTGAGGTAGACGACGGGCGAACCGACGTATCCCTCTTGGGTCGTTCCATCGATGACGACGGTGTCGTTGGCGACGAGCGCGCTGAACACCAGCAGCTGGTGCATCGGGGGACTTCCCACTGCCGGGAGGTCGAACCCGATCACGTCGGTGCCGGCGGCGGCGTCGGCCTCCGCCAGCGCGGCACGGAGGGTGCATCCCCCCGTGGCCACGGCGCAGGTGCCGTCGATCGCCGCATCAGGGTCGTCGACGTCGCCACGGTCGACCACGAAGTCGGGCTGCGGCCCGTCATCGTCGGCGACGCTGCCGCCGCCTCGACCATCGACGACTGGGACATCGCTGCTCGTGATGTCCAGGAAGAACCACTCGTTCGGCTCGACATCCGTGTCGCCGTTCACCGTCACCTCGACGGTCTTGCTCAGCTCGCCCGGTGCGAAGCTCACCGTCCCCGACTTCGCCACGTAGTCGGTGCCGGCGACCGCGCTCCCATCCGCAGTCGAGTAGCTCACCACCACCGTGCCGAACGCGGCCGATCCCAGTGTGATGTCGAACGAGAGGGTGGACGTGCCGGCGTCGCCCTCGGGGCCGCCCGCATCGCTCACGGATGCCTCCACGCCGGCGGCGGCCGCCGGCGGCGCAGCTGCGACGAACAGCCCGGAGGCGGCGGTGGCCACCGCCGCGAGGATCGCGACCGACCGACCGTGGTTGAGTGCCCGCATCGCTGTCTTCCACCTTCGTGTGTCGAGTTGTCGGTGGCCGCCCCGTTCGTGACTGTATGTCCAAGCGTGCCGCCGGGGCGAGGGGGGTAGCTGCCCTCAGGACGGGGGCCACCACCACCCCGCCGGGCAGACCGCTCGTCGTCAGGGTGTGACGGTGAGCTGGCCGAGGTTCGCAGGGTCGAAGGTGAGGCCGGGGGCGGACCCGGCGCCGTCCGTGTCGCAGTAGGTGGCCGTGGCACCGCCGTCGAGGCTGAAGCGGAAGGTGTAGTCGTAGCTCCCGGGCACCGTCGGCGCCGTGAAGGACCCGAGGTACTCGTCGTCGTTGTCCACGGACACGTACCCTGCGTTGTCGGCTGCCGGCAGCCACACCCAGCCGGAGCTCGTCCGAGGGTCGGTGCTGTCAGGTCCCCACCCGAGCTGCGCCGTCACCCCCGACGGTGCACCTGGCGGCTCGGTGACGCCCGCCTCGTAGAGGCGAGCGAAGACCTGTCCCGAGGTCGCGCCGGCGTTCAGCTCCATCTGCATCGGGAACTGCAGCCTGCAGGCGTCCGCTTCCGCGGCGGTGTCGGTCTCGTTGTTGGCGGCGAAGCCGAAGAACCGCTGGAGGATCGCCCCGGGCAGCGGCACGGGGATGTCGCCGTTCTCGCCGAACGTCGGGCTGACCCCCTGGCGCACGAACCAACGGCCGGTGGCGGGCCGGAACACGGCGATGTCGGTGTCGCCGTCGCCGTCGTAGTCACCGGGGACGGGGATGT
>WUUC01031726.1_pt1 | contig 10961 bp, 3 predicted proteins | sample 6278441 | NCBI WGS metagenome assembly WUUC01 (sample SAMN13675441, study PRJNA597444) | soil metagenome | isolation source: soil | place: USA: Washington | collected 2017-10 | reverse complement strand
TCCAACGGTGATCTTGAATATTTGGGCCGAACTGACGCGCAGGTAAAGATCCGAGGTTTTCGCATTGAACTAGGAGAGATCGAGTGTGTACTCGGTCAGCATCCTGCAGTGCGAGAGGCTGTAGTGCTAGCGCGAGAGGACAATCCGGATGGCACTTCGGCTTCTCTCATGGCAGGCAAGCGTCTCGTCGCCTACATTGTCTCGCCCAATCAGCAAGCTTGCACTACCAGCGAGCTTCGGAACTTTCTCAAACAGAAGCTCCCGGAGCACATGATTCCCTCGGCCTTCGTGCTGCTGGATGCTCTACCGCTTAGCCCTAACGGTAAGGTGGATCGCAAAGCGCTGCCGGCACCGGATCAAAATAGAGCTGGACCTGAAGAGAGTTACGTTGCCCCTGGTACTCCTGTAGAGGAGGTGCTGGCGGAGATCTGGGTCGAAGTGTTGAAGCTCGACAAGGTGGGGATCCATGACAACTTTTTTGAGTTGGGCGGGCACTCGCTTCTAGCCACGCAGGTGATGTCCCGGTTGCGGGAACTGTTTCAGGTTGAGCTGCCATTGCGCAGTCTGTTCGAGAGTCCCACCGTTGCCGGTTTGGCCGAGCGCATCGAACAAAGCCACCGCAAAGAACAGGGAGTGGAAAGCCTCCTCATGCTTCCGATCTCAAGGGAAAAAGATCTTCCCCTTTCTTTTGCCCAGGAGCGGCTTTGGTTTTTAGATCAGTTTGAACCGAACAGTTCGGTTTACAACATACCGAGTGCGTTGCGGCTCAGAGGATCTCTCAACATTGGAGCCTTGGAGCAGAGTCTAAACGAGATCATCGGAAGGCACGAGAGCCTTAGAACGACCTTTTCGACGATTGATGGAGAGGCGGTTCAGGTGATTGCGCCATCGGTAGAGTTCTCGTTGGCGGTTGTGGATCTTAGGCATCGTCCTGAGCGGGAAGAAGAAGCCCAGCGGCTTGTCCTTGAAGAAGCCCGGCTGCCATTTGATCTTGCCCAGGGTCCGCTGTTTCGCAGCAAGTTACTGCGGCTCGGTGAAGACGATCATGTGTTACTATTGACGGCGCATCATATTGTATCGGATGGCTGGTCGATGGGAGTGCTTCATCACGAGCTATCAGTTCTCTATGAGGCATTCTCTCGCTCTCAGCGCTTTCGGCTTCCAGAATTGCCCATACAGTATGCGGACTATGCGGTGTGGCAGCGAGAGTGGCTTCGGGGAGACGAATTAGACGGACAGCTCTCCTACTGGAAAAAACAGCTCAAGGGGATTCCTGGGGTGCTCAATCTACCGATGGATCGGCCGAGGTCAGCCGTGGCGAACCAACGGGGGGTGCGACATTACTTCGTGCTACCTAAGAAACTTAGCGAGGAGCTCAAAGCCTTGAGCCGCAAAGAAAGTGTCACGCTCTACATGACACTTTTGGCGGCAATTAAGGCAATGCTTTACCAGTATAGTGGTCAGAGTGATCTGGTTATCGGGAGTCCAATTGCCGGTCGCAACCGTCCCGAAATTGAAGCTTTGATCGGCTTTTTCGTCAATACATTGGTTCTGCGCACCGACCTTTCAGGCAACCCAACTTTTCGCGAAATATTGCGGCGAGTCCGCGACGTTTGTCTGGCGGCTTATGCTCACCAGGAATTGCCGTACCAAAAGTTGGTGGAAGCTTTACAGCCGAAGCGTGAGCGAAGTCGCGGATCTCTTGCTCAGGTTTTTTTCGCGTTTCAGAACGTCCCGCGTCAGCCACTTACAATTCCTGGTGTAACTGTCACCCCCGTCCGAACCAATCTGGTAGACGCGAAGGGAGCATTAACCGTTTTCATGTGGGAAGCGGAGGAATGTCTGGCAGGCTCGTTCAATTATGCTGCCGATCTCTTCAATGCTGCCACCATTAGCCGGATGAACGAGTATTTTCAGACGTTGTTGAATGGTGTTGTTGCCGATCCAGAACGACGGCTTTTTGACTTGCCTGCGTTACTTGACCAATCGCGTTCCGAATTGCTTGAGGCGGTTCAATGGGCCACTGAACAATCGTGGCATTTTGAAATCGACACAACCGCCGGCCGTGAGCAAGGAGAAATATAGCGTTCCCTACCTTTTGTTTTTTCTGCGGCGCAAAACGTCAAGCTCTGGCTAGAGCGCGAGAGGATCTCGTTCAGATCGTAATCGGAAGGGGTCTTTATAGCGAGGCGCACTGCGAAGGAAGTCTGGAACATATGCGTTCACTCGAGTTGAGGAACAAAATGGAACCGCACTTGCCGAAGAGTTACTCTACGTGCTCGCTTTTAGATGGCTACTAGAGCTTTGCCCTGTGATGATTCGGGCCGGATAAAATTCTGATGTGGATTCCATCGGTGACTCGAACTCCAATTTTGACAAAGCTCACCGTTGACGACGCATACGTAAACTACGTCGCGCTGTTCACTCACATACACGAGTTTAACGGAAACTATCCAGCGATCGTGCCAGCAAGCTGTGCTTGTTGCACGAGCATCTTACCTGACGATGTGAGAGAAGCATCACTGCGATTCGGATTGCAAATGGAAAAGTAGGACAACTATGAGAAACGCAGACACCAAAATACCTAGTATCAAGGTTCACTCGGTAGGGCGACAGAAGGGATTGGTCAACATGCGATGGCTGCAATCTCAGAAAACCCTCCCGTTGGTGATCGAGGCCGCCGTTATGGAGTTAGACCTCGTATCCTGGGCTGCGAAGAATCGAGAGTTTATCGAAAAACATTTATGGAAATGTGGAGGCATACTTTTCCGGGGCTTTGATGTGAGGTCGGTGGCAGAGTTCGAGCGGTTCATCACCACCATTTCGGGCGACTTGCTTGACTACTCCTATCGTTCGACACCGCGCACTCAGGTAAGCGGCAAGATCTATACCTCGACGGAATATCCCGCAGATCAATCAATACCGTTGCATAATGAGGCGTCATACTCGAACGAGTGGCCGATGAAGATCTGGTTTTACTGCGTTACTCCTTCCGCGCAAGGTGGAGAAACGCCGATTGCCGACAGCCGGGTAATCTTCGAACGTATCGAGCCAAAGATCAGGCAGCGATTCATAGAAAAGAACGTAATGTATACTCGGACCTATGGCACTGGTCTAGACCTTCCGTGGCGGAATGTCTTTGAGACCATGAGCAAAGTGGCGGTAGAGAATTACTGTCGGAGGGCAGGCATTGAGTTTGAGTGGCGGAATGGCGATGGTCTCAGAACCCGTGAAATCCGCCCGGCTGTCACCCGGCATCCAAGAACAGGGGAGAAGGTATGGTTCAATCAAGCTCATTTATTCCATGTATCAAATTTGAAACCGGAAATTCGCGAGTGCCTGCTCGCATTCCTTGGCGAAGAGAATCTCCCTCGCCATGCTTACTATGGCGACGGCACTCCCATCGATACCTCTGTTTTGGAGGAGATTCGGCAAATTTATAAGGACCAGACGGTCCTATTTCGCTGGCAAAAAGGGGACGTATTGATGCTGGATAATATTTTGGCTGCCCACGGGCGAACGCCATTCGCTGGCACCCGAAAGATCCTGGTTGGCATGGCTGAACCGTTTACCAATACGAACAGTTAGCTCGCGAAATCGACCTGCGCTAGCAGGATGAGACAACACTCTTGATGGAGTCAAGTATGGCTTATCCATCGAACCGGTACGTTCACAAACTCTTCGAAGAGCAATCGAAGCGCGTCCCAAACAACATCGCGCTGGTGTTCGAGGGGCAGCGTCTCACCTATGCCGAGCTTAACGCTCGCGCCAATCAACTAGCGCATTATCTGCGCGCCCTCCGTGTCGGACCGGAAACGATCGTGGGAATTTGTGTAGAGCGCTCTCTCGCCATGGTCATCGGCATCCTCGGAATTGTCAAGGCTGGGGGCGCTTGGCTGCCGTTGGATCCTGCTTACCCGAAAGAGCGCCAGTCGTTCATGCTAAAACATGCACGTGCGACCGTCCTACTGACACAAAAATATTTGGTGGCACAATTACCGGAAAATGAGGCTAGGATCGTTCTCCTCGATGCGGATTGGCCTTTAATAACCCGGCAAGGTAAGGCGAATCTAAAAAACAATATGGTCCCAACGAACCTGGCGTATCTCATCTACACCTCAGGTTCCACTGGCCAGCCCAAAGGGGTGATGATCGCGCATGCGAATTTGGTTGAATACGTACATGTCATTGCTGAGCCAATGGGGCTTACAGGAGATGATATTTATTTGCATACGGCAACGATCGGATTTTCTTCGTCTGTCCGCCAGCTCATGGTACCTCTGAGCCATGGCGCCAGAGTGGTGATCGCTGCTCCCGAAACGATTCAGGACCCAATCGCATTGTTTGAAATGATCAGGCGCGAAAAGGTGACTATCATTGATATTGTCCCTTCCTACCTGCGCAATTGCATTCATGCCCTGGCCACGCTGGAGGTTGGAGCAAAAAAATCTTTATTGGAGACCCATCTTCGCCTAGTCCTAACGGCGAGCGAACCTCTATTGTCCGACCTTCCTAGAAAGTGGATGTCCGAGTTAAAAAATTCCGATAGGCTGATCAATATGTTCGGTCAGACTGAGACTAGTGGGATCGTTACGACCTATCCGATCGCGTGCAGTGACGATGAGCATGAGACAATTGTCCCGATCGGTCAGCCTCTCACTAGTACGCAGGCTTACGTCTTGGACTCACAACAGCGTCCTGTTCCCCTCGGAGCAATCGGCGAAATATGCGTCAGTGGCGCTACCGTGGCACGCGGCTATCTCCACCAGCCCGAGCTAACAGCAGAGAAATTTGTCCCGAATCCTTTTAGCACGGAAACCGGTGGACGGCTTTACCGAACAGGCGATCTCGGTCGGTACATGACCGACGGTAATATCGCCTTCATTAGCCGCATGGATCAGCAGGTGAAGATTCGGGGTTTTCGGGTCGAGTTAAACGAGGTCGACTCCGTGTTGAACTCTCACACCGCAGTCCGGGAGGCATTAGTCATTGCCCGAGAAGATACACCTGGCGAGAAGCGACTCATCGCTTACGTCGTTCCCAGTCCGGGTGCGGCTCCGACGGCGAGCAATTTACAGGCATTTGTGTCGAAAAAATTGCCCAACTACATGGTACCCGCGAGTTTTGTTTTCCTGGACACCCTGCCGCGTACGCCTACAGGGAAGGTGAACCGCGCCGCGCTGCCGGCGCCTAGCCAAGATAGGCCAGAACTAGTGGAGAGCTTTGTGGCTCCCCGGACTCCCACCGAAGAGCTGCTCGTAGAGATCTGGGCTGAGCTTCTACACGTCGAGCAAGTGGGCATCCATGATAATTTCTTTCATTTGGGAGGACACTCTCTGCTAGCCATGCAGGTTATCTCCAAAGTATGCAAGACGCTTCAAGTGCAGCTGCCTGTGCGATCGTTTTTTGAAGTGGCTACGGTTGCCGAACTAGCGAAGCTTATTGACACAATGCGCTGGACGAGGCAAAGCCAACAGGTTCCTAGCGAAAATAACGATGAATACGAACAGGGAAGCATATAAGACTAGTTGACCTTCTTAAAACCATCCTTGCTCGCGACATAATTTTTTGGACTGCTGCAACCGTGACTGGAGCGGCGCTAAAACCGATATTCTCAGGCTCTCGGGACATTGTTGACGCAACGGAGTGCGACACTCAGGCCATTGGAGTGTACAGCGTCGCGCGCTGAACACCGGCCAACAGCAACTGACACACAGGAGGCACTATGGAGAGGAGCGACTTTTCTCGACAAGCAAACCTGCCGCCGGAACAAGAGGCAATCCGGGGGAAGTGTTTTCATCCAACTGGAACTTTCATTGAGTTTAAGAAGGAAGAGATCGAGCAATCGATCCCGGATCGTTTCGAGCAGATCGTCCGTCGATTTCCCAACCGGGTTGCCGTAAAAACACGGACCTCTACATGGACATACGATGATTTGAATCGGCCGGCGAATCGTATTGCGCACGCCATCCTGGCGCAACGTGGCGAGGGAGAGGAGCCGGTTGCGCTCTTGCTGGAGCACGACGCTGATGCAATCGCCGCGATCCTCGCGGTGTTGAAAAGCGGCAAAATCTACGTGCCGCTTGACCCATCGCATCTTCAGGCGAGGAGCAGCTATATTTTTGAGGATGCCCGGGCAAGTCTCATCGTAACCAATAATAAGAATTTCTCCGATGCCAGGGACCTAGCCCGCAATAGGTGCCAATTGCTTAATATTAACAAGATCGATTCCGATCTTTTGACGGAAAAAAACGTCGGCCGATCTCTGCCACCCGACACACTGGCCTATATCCTTTATACGTCGGGTTCTACAGGACGGCCAAAAGGGGTTGTCCAAAATCATCGTAACGTGCTTCACGCCATGATGAACTATATCAACGGCCTTCACATCTCGGTCGACGACCGGCTTACTCTTCTCCATTCCTGTAGTTTTAGCGGATCGGTCTATAATCTCTTTGGCGCGTTGCTAAATGGCGCCACGCTCCTTCCTTTCGATCTAAAGGGGGAAGGGGTAAATCAATTGGGCAACTGGCTCGCCCAGGAAGAAATTACTATCTGTCATACGGTACCAACCGCTTTTTGCCATGCTGTGCAAGCCTTTACGGGTGGAGAGCAATTTCCCACACTTCGCGTGATTCACTTGTCAGGCGCGCCTGTACCCAAAGCGGATGTGGAGCTTTACAAGAAGCACTTTGCTCAAGAGTGCATTCTCGTCCACAGGATGGGCATCACCGAGACCGCAACTATCCGCTCATATTTTATGGACAAGACAACCCCGATCGATGGAGCTAGGATGCCCATCGGTTATCCAGTGGATGACAAGGAAGTCCTCTTGCTCGACGAGGCCGGTGAAGACGCTGGGCTCAACTGCATCGGAGAAATAGCGGTCAAGAGTCGCTATCTTTCACTAGGCTACTGGCGCAGACCCGATCTTACACAGGCTAAATTCTTGCCGGATCCAAACGGCGGAGAAGAACGCACCTACCTCACTGGAGATCTGGGCCGGATGGCAGCGGATGGCTGTCTTTTTCATGTCGGGCGTGAAGACTTCCGAGTGAAAGTCCGAGGATACAGCGTTGAAGTCAGCGAGATCGAAATGGCGCTGATGGAGCATGCTGCTGTCAAGCAAGCGGCTGTGGTAGGTCGGGAAACTCAGTCTGACGATAGACAGCTCGTGGCTTATTTTGTTCCAAGTGATAAGCCAGCCGCCACGGTGACGGAGTTGCGAAATTTCTTGAAGGCACGGCTTCCCGATTACATGATCCCTTCGGCTTTCGTGTTGCTTCGCGCCCTGCCCCTCACACCTAACGGCAAGATCGATCGCCGAGCATTGCCTGACCCTGGCCATTCTAGACCGGAACTAGACACGTCCTATGTGGCTGGCAGAACTCCCTTCGAGGAACAGTTGGCGAACATCTGGGCAGAGGTTCTGTTTCTGAACCGAGTTGGCATCCATGATAATTTTTTTGATCTGGGAGGACACTCTCTTCTAGCCACACAGATTATTTCCAAAGTGCTCCAGACGCTACAGGTGGAGCTGCCTGTCCGATCCTTCTTTGAGGTGCCCACTGTTGCCGGGTTAGCCGAACTTATTGAGACAATCCGTTGGACCAGTCAAGGCCAAGAGGTTGCTATCGAAACCAAGGACGAACGCGAACAAGGAAACTTATGACGCTAGTTGAACTTCTATCAACCCTCCGGGCGCGCAACATAAATGTCTGGGCCGATGGCGAACGACTCAGTTATAGCGCTCCGTCCGGGGCTCTCACGCCAGAACTCCGTGAAGAGCTGGCGAGGCAAAAAGCCAACCTCCTGTCATTTCTGAACGAAACCGACCGCAAACGACGTGTGACTCGTACTCCCATTGCTCGGATATCGCGCGAATTAAAGCTCCTGCCCTCCATCAATCAGAGACGGTTGTGGTTTATCGACCAGCTACAGCCTAATACAGCGTTTAATTCCTATAGGGCCTTTCGGATCACGGGTTTTCTCAACATCCCGTCTCTGGAGCGGGGTCTGAATGAAATTGTGCGGCGACACGAAGCATTGCGAACCACATTTTCAGTCATAGACGGCGAACCGCTCCAGGTAATCAACGCGGACCTGAAGTCGAGACTCACACTCTTAGACCTTCGGGACATTGTTGACGCCACGGAGCGCGACACTGAGGCGGAGAGAATTATAACGCAAGAGGTTGCAAGGCCTTTCGATTTAGCCAAGGGTCCACTAATCCGCGCCCATTTGTTATGCCTCGGCACAGATGAACACCTGCTGCTGATCACCATACATCATATCGTGACGGACGGCTGGTCCATGGGAATCCTTCTTAAAGAGCTGACGGCTCTTTACGAAGTCTTCTGTAATGGGAATCCTTCACCACTTCCTGAACTCCCAATTCAATACGTCGACTTTGCACATTGGCAATCGCAGTGGCTGGAGGGTGAAGTTCTCGAACAGGAACTTTCGCATTGGAAAGAGCGGCTTAAGGGTGCGCCTGAAATGACAGAGCTTCTGACAGATTATCCGCGGCCAGCGGTGCAGAATTTTCAGGGTGCCAGCGAACCGGTGGTAATCTCAAAGACTCTGACTGGAGCCCTTAAGACCTTAAGCAAGAAGCAGGGTGTTACGCTTTTCATGACCATGTTGGCAGCGTTCAACACACTGCTGTACCGATATTCCGGCCAGGAGGAGTTGGTTCTCGGGTCGCCGATCGCGGGGCGCACACGGGGCGAAACTGAGAACCTGATTGGCCTATTTATCAACACTCTGGTACTCCGCACCAATCTATCCGGTAATCCCACTTTTCGAGAGCTTCTAAGACGGGTCCGCGAGGTAGCGCTAGACGCATACGCGCACCAGGATGTGCCGTTTGAAAAATTGATAGAATATCTACATTTGGAACGGAGTCTCAGCTTTAGTTCGGTTTTTCAAGTGATGTTTGTCCTGCAAAATACCCCAGCGTCTGAGTTGAAACTCCTGGGTTTGACAGTCAGCCCCGCAACGATCAAAAGAGAAACAGCGTTCTCTGATTTGTTTTTATCTCTGTCTGAGAGAGACGAAGGCTTACACGGCACGTTATCATTTAGAACCGATTTGTTTGATAGCGCCACTATCAGCAGTATGATCCGCCGATTTGAGGTACTGTTGCAGGGCATAGTTGCCGATCCAGACCGACCGATCTCAACGCTACCGTGCTTGATGGAAACGGAGAAACATCAACTTTTGGTGGAATGGAACGAGACGAACAAAGACTCTCCGAGAGACAAATGCCTCCAACAACTGTTTGAGGAACAAGTTGAGCGGACGCCGGAAGCGGTGGCCGTCATCTCGGGGGACCGACAGCTGACTTACCAGGAGCTTAATCGGCGGGCCAATCAGCTAGCTAATTATCTGAGAACGCGCGGCATAGGGCCGGAGATTCGGCTGGGACTCTACATGGAGCGCTCTGTGGAGATGCTCGTAGGCTTGTTGGGTGTTCTCAAATCCGGCGGCGCCTATGTGCCGTTGGACCCGAATTATCCCACGGAGCGGTTGGCGTTCATGCTGCAGGATACGCATGCGCCGATCGTATTGACCCAGCAGCGCTTAATCCGACCGGCGAGCGATAGCGATCCTAAAGTTTCGATCTTCGATTCTCAACTAAGAGTGATCTGCCTGGATTCCGAGTGGGCGATTATCGCCCGGGAGAACCAAGAAAATCCGCCGTGTAACCTGAGTCCGGATAACTTGGCGTACGTGATTTACACCTCCGGTTCCATGGGAAAGCCTAAGGGGGTGCAGATCACACATCGCGCTTTGGTTAATTTCGCTGCCGCTGCCTGCGCTTCGTTTGCACTTATGCCCGGTGACCGGGTCCTGCAGTTTGCATCGATCAGTTTCGATGCGGCAGCAGAAGAGATCTACCCAACTCTGCTTTCGGGCGCAGCTCTGGTGCTGCGCACGGATTCCATGCTGGAGTCCATTTCATCTTTCTTGCGCGCCTGTGTCGAGTGGGACGTTACGGTACTCGATCTTCCAACTGCGTACTGGCACGAGGTCGCGGAGAGAATGGTGACGGAGAGTTTAGCGCCGCCCGAGCGCCTGCGACTCGTGATCATCGGCGGAGAGAGAGCCGTTCCGGAGCGGCTGGCGCAATGGCGCAGGGCGACTGGCGATCGTGTGCGACTTCTGAATACGTATGGGCCGACGGAGACAACCGTAGCAGCTACTACATGGGAGCCGGACGGAACCGCCGCTAGTTATCACACAGCTCGACAGATCCCGATTGGCCGGCCGATTGCCAACACACAGACTTATATTCTCGATTCTCATCTTCAACCCGTGCCGGTCGGCGCGCCGGGTGAGCTGCACATTGGTGGGCTCGCATTGGCAAGAGGCTATCTCAACCAGCCTGAGCTCACCGCCGATAAGTTTATTCCGAACTCTTTCGGCAACAACCCGGGAGGGCGACTGTACAAAACCGGAGACCTGGCGCGCTATTTCCCAGATGGAAACATCGAATTCCTTGGCCGGCTCGATCACCAGGTAAAAATCCGTGGCTTCCGCATCGAGTTGGGTGAGATCGAGGCGGTGCTGCGTCAACATCCGAACGTGCAGCAAGCCATTGTCTTGGCGCAAGAGGACGTTGAGAATGATGAATGCGAATTGCGGGTCTCGGAGAATGGAGGCGAGAATCCAAAATCTAAAACCTGTACTGAGCCGGGTCGAAGTATCCAAAATCGGAAATCTGAAGACAAGCGTCTCATAGCCTATATCGTTCTACGCGATTCTATGCTCACGGCTCATGATGAGTTGCGCGACTTCTTAAGGCATAAATTGCCGCACTACATGGTACCCGCCGGTTTCATTTTCTTAGATGCTCTACCCTTAACGTCAAACGGGAAGATGGATCTCAAAGCTCTTCCGGCTCCCGACGGGATTCGCCCGAATTTAACCGAGAGCTTTGTCGCTCCGCGTACTCC
>WUUC01115959.1_pt1 | contig 10962 bp, 8 predicted proteins | sample 6278441 | NCBI WGS metagenome assembly WUUC01 (sample SAMN13675441, study PRJNA597444) | soil metagenome | isolation source: soil | place: USA: Washington | collected 2017-10 | reverse complement strand
GCCGGATGATCTGCCGGCACAGCTCCGAGCCGATCGAGCCGCCCGCGCCGGTGACCATCACGACCTTGCCATGGATGCAGGCATCCAACAGTTGCGCATTCGGCGGCACCGCGTCGCGGCCCAGCAGGTCGCCGGCATCCACGTCGCGCACGTCCTCGACCCTGGCATGGCCGGCGAGGATGTCGGCGTAGTCGGGCACTGTCTGCACCAGCAGGTTCAGCGGCTCGATCGCTTTCAGGATCTCCTGTCGCCGGCGCCGCGTCTGCGAAGGCAATGCAAGGAAGACCGCCGCGACACCCTCGTCGCGAACCAGCGTCTGCAGCTCGCGCGCCGGGAATACTTCGAGTCCGTTGATCGTGCTGCCGTGCAAGGACGTGTTGTCATCCACGAATGCGACCGGATGGTAGCGGCCGCTGCGTGCGAGGCCGGTCGCGAGCTGAACGCCTGCGCCCCCTGCGCCATAGATGACCACTCGCTGCGTGCCATTCATCCAGCGGAAGTTCAGCAGACCGCGCACCAGGAAGCGGCTGCCACCGACGAAGATTAGCGCGAACGCCCAGTAGATCGGGAATACCGAAACGGGAACTGCCCGATGCGGCCAAACCAGTAGGGTGGCCGACAGCAGCACCACGGAAACGGTGACGCCCGTCAGCACCGCAAAAATCGCCTTTGGGCCGAGAAAGCGAATCACGGCGCGGTACAGACCCAGTCTGACGAAGATCGGAATGCTGGTCGCCAACACGGCGATGTAGATCCATTCCGTGCCCGGCTCGTGGTGGTAAACGGTACCGAAGCGCAGCGTCAACGCTGACCAGAGCACCAGCGGAATACCCACGACATCTGCAACAAGCATGAGCAGTCGCTTCCGCGACCGCGGGAGATGAGAGAGCCGGTTGACAAACCGCTCAATCCATTTCGGCATGGATTCCGTCACGCGCGCCCCTTTATGCTATATCGAGGTGAAACTGCAGCAGGCCTTACTGCGTTCCAAGTCGAGGTTCCGTTATCTTCGCTGTTCGTTGACGGCCTGTTCTGGAAAAAGATTCGAACCCGCTGAACGGGCTGGAATTGTCCCAGAACCGTCAGGCAAATGCACTGACTCCAATCACAGACAGACTGCATGTGTTTAAACGCTGCTGGCGCGGCGGAATTCTGGGGCAGCAAGCGCAGGAAGTGAACGGCCTGTACATATTCGTAACAAACGCGGGACCGTCGCGGTCGTGATGATGCGGCCGCAGCGCTGCGCATCGCAGTGAGCGCTTCGGCGATGCTGCCGTCTCGGCTCGCAGCTGCCACCTGCTCTTGTTGTCATCGCCCGGCTGCGCTGGTCTTGCGCCGGCCGAGCACGTCGGATCGGTCTGAGCATCCGAGCGTCGGGTGGACCCAGCAGAGCCGTCACGAGCGGCCCCGCGTGCTCAGCCGGAGTCGCGTGACCGCTTGACCAGTCTTCGCAACGTGCGGGCGATGATACGCACGTCGCCTGCCACGGTATGGTGCCGAGCGTACTGTGCATAGTGCTGGAGCTTGCGCGGCAGGATGTCCTGCACGTAAGCGCGTTCGGGATCAGCGGCGCTCGCCAGCAAGGTGCTCTCGTCACTGAACTCGATCGCAGCCTCGTCGGTGATACCCGGCCGTACCGAGAGCACGATCTCGCGGATTTCCGCTGGGTACAAAGCGACATACTTCGGCACTTCAGGGCGCGGCCCGACCAGGCTCATGTCACCCTTCAGCACATTGATCAGCTGCGGCAGCTCATCGAGCTTGCTTCGCCGCAAGAAGGCACCAACTCGCGTAATGCGCTTATCGCCGGAAACGGTGATCAACGGACCGTTCGGTGTCGTGGCCGCGGTCATGGTGCGAAATTTCAGGATTTCGAACAAACGGCCGCCGCGGGCAACGCGCGTCTGGCGGAACAGCGATGGCCCTGCAGAGTCCAGCTTTACGGCAAGGGCGATGCCGACCATCAGCGGCAGGAGCAACACCAGACCGACCGCCGCGACCGTCAGGTCCAGAAGCCGTTTTGCCATCAGCGGGCGAACCGATGCGCGATCGAGCGCACCGCACCGATGACGCGATCGACATCGGCGTCCGTCATGCGCGTGTAGATCGGCAGGCTGACAGCGCGGCGGTACACGTCCGACGCCATGGGGAAACTGTCGGGCTGCAGGTCGTACCTGGCGCTCCAATACGGCTGCAAGTGCAGCGGGATGAAGTGCACGCTACAGCCGATCCCCTGCTCCGCCATCAACTCGATGAATCGGGCGCGATCGATCTGCAGCGACTCGAGCTCGAGCTGGAGAACATAAAGATGCCAGGAATGAACGTCGGCAGGCCGTGCGACGGCCGGGGTACGTAGCGGCAAACCCTGCAGCTCGCGGTTGTAGCGCTCGGCGATGGCCTGGCGTCGTTGGTGGAAGCGCCCAGCCTTCTTCAGCTGCTGGATGCCCAAGGCTGCAGCAATGTCCGGCATGTTGTACTTGAAGCCCGGCGCGACGACTTCGTAGAACCAGCTGGGAACTTTCGCGGTGTAACGGTCGAACACATCCCTGTTGATGCCGTGCAGCCGCATGGTGCGCATTCGCTGCAGCAGCCGCTCGTCGCGCGATACGACCATTCCGCCTTCGCCTGTCGTGATGGTCTTAGTGGCGTAGAAGCTGAACACCGTGACCTCTGAGAGCGTCCCGATCGCGCGCCCCTCGTACGTAGCAGGCAGAGTGTGCGCCGCGTCCTCTACGATAGTTAGCGCATGCTCCGCTGCCAGCGACTGCAGCGGGCCCATATCGCAGCTCTGGCCCGCGAAGTGCACGGGGATGAGTGCTTTGAGGTTCTGACAGTTTGTGGCAACGGCGCGCGCGGCGGTCGGGTCGAGGTTGAACGTCAGCGGGTCGATATCGGCGAACACTGGCTCTGCACCCAGATAGCGAACGACCTCCGCTGTCGCAGTGAAGGTGTAGGGCGTCGTCAGCACTTGATGCCCGGGTTCGACGCCGATCGCCTCGAGCGCGAGGTGCAGTCCCGCAGTGGCGGAATTGCAGCTGATCGCCTGTACGCCGCCGCCGATAAAAGCTGCGAACTGTTGCTCGAACAGCCGGGCCTTCGGGCCGGTCGTGATCCATCCGGAGCGCAGGGTGTCGATCACCTCCGCGATCTCCTCCTCGCCGATGTCGGGCAGCGCGAACGGCAGGAAGTTCTTGGGTTGCAAGTCGTTGCTCATCGATCGAAGCTCCGCACCAGCATCAACAGCTGTCGCCCGTCGCCGCGCCGCTGCGTGGCATGAATGATGAAATCGTGTTTCGCGTAGAAGCGCTGTACCGCTGCGTTGTCGTTCTTGTCGGTCAAGAGATAGACACCAGGCGCACCCTGGCTGCGCGCCGCATCGCAGAAGTCTCGCACGAGCGCGCTGCCGACGCCGCCGCCGGCATCCGCCTGCCGAACTCCCAAGCTGCTCAAGAGCCAGTACCCGGGCAGATCCATCGGACGATCGCCGCGGTAGCGGATTGCGCTCAACAGCCGCTCACCGACGCGCAGCGGGTGGCGCAGCAACGCCGGCACTGCGCAACACGCCATCACCAGACCGCGCCGGCGGCGCATTCTGCCAAAAAATTCCGCCGGCATGCGCGCGCCGGCCAGCAGACCGACGATCTCACGATCGGGCTGCTGCGCGACCAACAGGACACCGCTCGATTCGAAAATGAAGCCGCGGTAGAGCCGTTGCAGAAACCGTGGGCCGAGCAGCGTGAGCATGAAGCCAGGAAACGCACCCTGATGGACGCGGACAACGGCGGGCACGTCCGCCACAGTCGCGGGGCGCACTACGAGCGTCATGGCTTGGGCACCATGCGTGCGAACATCGCTTCGTAGCGGCCCATTGCAACGGTGCGCGACAGATGCGCCACGGCATAGCTACGCGCACGCTCGCCCAGGCGACGCACCTCGGCCGCATCCAGCGCCAGCGCCCTGATCGCATGGGCAAGAGCTTGCCTATCACCCGCAGGCACGACGACGCCCGCGTCCGCGCGGCGAATCAGTGCCGCGGTTTCGCTTTCTTCGGGCACGCAAGCGACGACCGGACGGCCGGCAGCGAGGTACGCGAGAACTTTGCTGGGCACCGAGACCGAAGCGAACGATGCGGCGAGCGTCACCAGCGAGACGTCCGCCGAGCTCTGCATCGCCGCCAGTTGCTCCTCGGGCTGGAAGTCGCGGAACGTCACGTTCGACAGCTGCGCGGCGTCGGCCCGCTGCCGCAACGAAGCTGCAAGTGGCCCTTCACCGACGACGAGAAAGCGCAGCCGCGGCACGTCGCGAAGGCAACTCGCTGCATCGACGACGATTTCGGCCGCCGACGCGTGGCCCAGGGTGCCGGCCCACAGCACGACGAAGTCGGCGGCATCGATGCCGTGCTCGCGGCGAAATGCCAGCCCGGCCTCGGGCCGCGGCGAGATCCGCTGCGTGTCGATCCAGTTTTCGATCACGTGAACGCTGGCCTCAGCGGCTCCGCGGGCCACGGCGTGGCGCCGGAAAGTCTCGCAGATCACGCTCAAGGCCGCGCAATTGCGATACGCATGAGTTTCGAGCGCACGCAAGGCGCGGATGAGCAGCGGATTGCGGATCAGGCCCATGCTGATCTGCGCGTCCGGATGCAGGTCCTGCACGTTGAAGACCAGCGCAGTGCGCTTCCAGCGTGCCAGCAGCGGCAAGGTGAACCCGACGCTCAGCGGCTGCAGTACCGCAAACAGGATGTCCGCGCGCGGCTCACGCAGCAGCCGCCACGACGCCGCCAGCGTAAAACTGACGAATGTGGCCAGTCGCGCGAGCAACGATCGGCGCGGAGATGTTGCGAGCCAGACGCGACACACGCGCACTCCGTTCACGCGTTCCTCGCTCAACCAGCGCTTGCTGTAGCCCGGATGGACCGTGCCGCTCGGATGATTCGGGAACCCGGTGATCACCGTGACCTGCCAGCCGTGCGCCGCCAGAAAGCTCGCCAGCTCTTCCATCATCTTGCCGAACGGTGCCTGCTCCGGCGGATACCACTGCGAAACTATGCTGATGCGGGCCATCGCTTCAGAGTGCAGCTTGCTGCTGCGACTCCGCCTGCATCATGTGCGCGACCACGTCTTTCATTCTGAACTGCGCACGCCAGCCGAGCTCGCGCGCGGCGCGCGCCGGGTTGCCCTGGCTCCAAGCGATGTCGGTCGGCCGGAACAATCCGGGATCGGAGTCCACGTGCTCACGCCAGTGCAGACCAACGCTCTCGAAAGCCAGCGCCACGAACTGCTCGAGCGGTTGCGCCTCGCCCGTCGCGATGACGTAGTCGCGCGGCTCGCGCGCCTGCAGCATCCGCCACATCGCCGTCACATACTCGGGCGCCCAGCCCCAGTCGCGCACGATATCGAGCCGGCCGAGCTGCAGGCGCTCGCCGGAGCCGCCCGCGATCCGGCTCGCGGCGGCCACGATCTTGCGCGTGACGAAGCGCAGCGGACGCAGCGGCGACTCGTGATTGAACAGCACCCCGTTGCAGGCGAACAATCCATAGGCCTCGCGATAGTTGCTGACGAGCCAGTGCGCCGAGGCTTTCGCGACTGCATAGGGACTGCGCGGCGCGAACGGTGTGTTCTCGTCAGCCGGCGTGCACCCGACGTCGCCAAAGCACTCGCTGGAGCTCGCGTGGTAGAAGCGTATCGACTTGTCGAGGAAACGGATTGCCTCCATAAGGTTCAAAGCACCTACGCAGATGCTCTCGAGCGTCTCGGCCGGCTGATCGAATGACAGCCCGACCGAGCTCTGGCTCGAAAGGAAGTACACCTCGTCCGGTTCGCAGTCGCGCAGAACCGACATGACGCTGCGGAAATCCTTGGGCGCCATCGAGCGCGTCGTGACGCGGCTGCGCACGCCGAGCCGCTCCAGGTTGGCGAACGAGGCCATCTGCGCGTCGCGCGAAGTGCCCCATACCTCGTAATCCCTTTCGAGCAGCAAGCGCGCCAGGTAAGAGCCATCCTGGCCGCCGACACCGCAAATCAAAGCCTTCATGCAGAAAGTATAGTGTCGTAGATCGCTACCGTCTCGCGCGCGCAACGGCGCCACGAGAAGATGTCCTTGCGCGCCTTGCCGCGCTCGACCAATTGCGCACGCAGCGACTGCGATTGCAACACGCTCTCGAGCGTCGCCCGCATCGCTTCTACGTCGGACGGATCGAACAGGGCTGCGGCATCGCCGACTACCTCTGGTATCGAGCTGGCATTGCTGCAGGCGACCGGGCAATCGAGCGACATGGCTTCGAGCGGTGGGATGCCGAAGCCCTCGTAGAGTGAGGGGTACACGAACAACGCTGCACTTCGGTAGCTGTCCGCCAGGACGGCGTCCGGCCCGCTCGCATGCCGCACGAGATGGTCGACCTTCAGCTGCGCGAACAGGGCGCGCTCGACCGCGGTGAACGCGCCGCCGCCGAAGCACAGCAGGCCGAACTGGCCGGTCAGCCACGCCGATGACGCGAATGCGTGCACCAGCGCAGGAAAGTTCTTGCACCCGGTGCGACTGCCCACGTACAGCAGGTACGGCCGGTCGGCCTCGAAAAGGCGCGTGCGAAAGGCGGCCGGGCGCTCGCGGCTCGGTATGCTCGTCAGCGCGTCATAGCCGAGGTACGTCACGGACACCCGCTGCGGCGGAACATTGCACATCTCCAGTAGGTCGCGGCGTGTGTGCTCGGAAATGCAGATCACGTGATCGGCGCGCGCCACGGCCTGCGCTTTCCAGCGCGGGATCGGATCGTTCGCCGGAAAGTACTGCGGGAAGCGCTCGTAATTCATGTCGTAGACCGAAACCACAGTGCGCGCGCGGCGCCATAGCCGCACCTGGGGATAGTAGTAGGTCTCGTGAACGACGTCGGGCTTCACGTACAGCTGCGTGAGACTACCAGCCGTCGCACTCGCCGCCCGCGCCAGCAATTTGCCAATCCACGAGGCACTGATCTTGCGGCCGTGAACCACGCCCCGCGGCAGGTGACCGAGATAATCGTTGATGTGCAGCGGCGCGACGATATGCGGCTGGACGCTCGTCATTTCCGTCATCTCACGCGCCACGGCGGCAAAGTAACGTGAGATGCCACCAAACTGCTGGGCGCAGAATATCTGCGAATCGAAAGCAACGCGCATCGTGGTGGTCATGGGGTGTCTGGCGTGCCTCGCGGCACGCGCGGCGTGATCAGGTACAGCACCGCGACCAGCGGGATGCCCGCAGCGAGCACGCCGAGTATGGTGGACGACACACCGCTCGCCAGCATGCTCATGCCGAGCTGCTGCAACACGATCACGTAGACGAGGATGAAGTTCAGGTTGTCCTTGTTGGCAACCAGCATGCAGTCGATCTTCCTGATCACCGCGCCGAGCACGAGCGCGCCGAGCACGATGCCGGCGTACCAGAAGTTGAGGTACATCTCCGCGAAGAATCCGGGCGGCACGCCTGCCGACCCGTAGACCTCGGCGCCGTAGATCTTCTCGCCGATGAAGGTGTCGAGATTCACCGGCTTGCCGGGCCACAGGCTGCGCGGCACGACGGACCAGACGAACTGCACGAGCGTCTGGCCGAACTGATAGTCCTGCGTCGCGTCCACGTAGTCCAGCACATGGCCGGTCTTGCTGGCATCGATGCCGCCGCTGTGGAGCACGATTGGCGCGATGACGGTTTCCGGCGTAATGCGCTCACTCAGGTCGACGCCGCTGCCGCCGCGCAGGCTCGACACGAAGACGAACAGCGCCAGCACGGCCGGCGCGGCCACGCTGAACGCGAGCCACGGGAAGCGCTGCCGATCGACGTAATACTTGATGAACAGAATGTTGAGGAACGTGAAGACCAGCGCCGCCCTGCTCTGCGTGTAGAAGGCCATCGCAGTTGCCACCAGCAGTGCCAGCGTGAACAGCACCCGATGCAACACACGCTTCCGCTTGCGCGTGCGCAGCCGCACGTAGGTGAGGTACATGACGATGCTGGCCAGCCCGACCAGCAGGCGCAGGTAGCCGTGAGCATTGTACTCGCTCAGATCCCCGGACACGCCGCGGTGCTTGGAGAGCATGGCAAGGGCCAGATCACCCATGCCCGAGAACGTAGATTGCACGAACGCGCCGAGCGCGACGATTGCGATCATCAGCATGACCGTCATCAGCCAGCCGAAACGTCGCGGATACCATTCATGCACGCGGAAGATCCGGTAGCGCAGCGGCAGCGGCGTACTCGGCGTCGCCAGGTAGCCGAACGTGAGGAACGCGAATCCCACGACCATGACCGCGGCCGGCGCGAGCAGGAACTCCTTGGGCTTGCCCAGCAGAAACACCTCGTCGATGCGCTCATGGCTGCCGGCGGGCTCGAGATCGATGAACGCGCACCGCACCAGCAGGTTGAGCACCAGCCAATAGAACATGTAGTTCCACGGCGCGAACAGGTCGAACTTGCGATCACTGACCAGGATCGGGGTCGCTGCGATCAGGCACGTCAGCAATGCCAGCGCCGTCAGCGGCAACTCGTTGCCTAGGTACAGCGTTGCGGCGATCGCCAGCCCTGCGCAGAGCACGAACGCGACGTAGACCTGCATCCGGCCTTGCGGCCCGAGCCGAAGTTCCGCCGGCGTGGATGCCCTGATGTGATCGAGCGTTGCCATCAGGGTGAGGTCTTCGGCCGCCGGCCGACCAGGAACTCAGCGGCCCGATGGCGATACAGCACCAGGTTGGCGCCGCCGAACACCACGCACGCTGCGACGGCGCCCACCGCGCCGAAAGCGAGGTGACTGGCGGCGCAAGCGATCGGAAAGCACAGCGCAGCGATGCGGTGCGTGAAGACGCCCTCGGTGAAGCCGAGGCGCCGGGCATAGAACGCAATCCAGAGCGACAGCACGAAATAGCCGGCAACGCCGAGTTGCAGCAGCTGCTCGAAGCTGATGTCCGTGAGCAGGCACATGCCGCCGAGAAACCCCAGCATCACGACGTACCCCAGCACGGCCGAGCGCAGCCGGCCATGAACGCTCATGAAGTTCGACTCGCTGAACAGCAGCAATCCGTGCGCCTGGAACAGGCAGAGATAGAACGTGTAGAGAGCGGAGCCCGCGTATTCAGTCATCCAGTGCGAGAACACCAGCTCGGTGCCGAGCGCCAGCAGCGCCGCGGCGGCAACTCCGAGCCGGAAGAACGTCTCGACCACTTCGGTCTGCCTGACGCCGGCAGCGCCAGCGCTGGGCGCATACAGGCGCCTCATCGTGCCGCTCGCCAGCCCCCACGAAACGGTGTTCAGCCCGAACAGAATCATGACGCTGAGATTGCTGGCGAAGACGACCAGACCGGTGCGTGCGCCCAGCCCCATCCAGTTGGCGGCGAGCACGTAGAACGTGTTGACGACGATGACCACGGCCGACAGCACCGCCGGCAGCACACCGAGGCCGATCAGCTTGCGCATCGTCTGCCACGACACCGCGCGCCAGTGCGTGGCGCGCATTGTGGTGAGGAATCCGCTTAGGCTCAACAGCAGGCCGAGCGCCTGGATCTGCAATGCCAGGTCGATCGTGAGCATCCGCGACAACACCAGGACCAGCAACAGCGCGGAGCCAAAGTAGAGAAACTCCGTGCGCGCCACCTTCAGCAGCCGCTTCTCGTTGCGACTGATGTTGATAAGGATCTCATTGATGATGCTGAGCAGACTGACGACGCCGACCCAGATGAAATGGTGCGAGAGCACGCCGGCGAGATGCAGCCCGCCGAGCGCCGCGAGCGACGCGAGCCCGACGCACAGGCCCCAGAACAGCGACGAGCTGTAAATGCGCCGGACTTCCTCGGCGGTGCCGCCGGACTGCGCCAGCTTGATGGCTACGCCTTCGCGCATGCCGAGCGCCAGATAGCTGAGGTACTGCTGAACGACGATCAGCGTGCCGAGCACGCCATAGCTGTGCGGCCCGAGGAGCAGCGCGAGCAGGATGCCGCGCGCCCCGTTGAGCGCCATGTTGAAGAACTTGATAGAGACGAAGGTCAGCACGCGCGGCTCATGAGGCTTGGTCGAGCTCGCCGTAGTAATCGTTCGGGCGGCGCAGAGTCACTCCCGTTCCGGAGAGTATCGAAGCGGCTTCCTCCGCCCGCCGCGCCCGCTGAAAGTAGCCTTTGTAGTCGACGCTGCGCTCGTTCATGTTCTCGATGTAGCGATCCAGGTGCGCGCCGGGGCGACCGAAGGCGCAGAATGACGAGATGCGCGGCAGCTGCTCGGGCCGCGCTAGCGCTTCCGGCAGCACGCGTTCCAGCCGCGGATGCAGACCGAGCCCGTGTAAGAGCCGCAGGCGCTTGTTGTTGCCGCTGTGGGTCAAGCGCATGTTCCAGACCACGAGATCGCCGTAGCTGGTGCGGATGTCGACGATCCGGCCGCGCGTGTGAATCGGAATGTCGTGCGATGCGAGACGAATCTTCAGTCCGCCCGAATAGCGGTCGTGATCCTGGCAATAGAAGCCGCAGCGCACGAGTCCGTAGGCGCTCTGCCAGTCGCTCTTAGTCCCGTCATAGCGATCGACGTTGTCCTTGTGGAAACCGCGCGCCGCTTCGCCGTACTGAACCGACGAGTCGCCGAAGTAGACCAGCTCGGGCGTTTCGAGCACGTGCTGCAGCACTTCGAGGAGTTCCCGCCGAAAGAATATGTACTGGTATCTGGCCAGGTCGCGGATCGAGAGGACGTCGCCGAGCAGAAAGTCTGCCTTGGGATAGGTCGGCATGCGCCGGACGGCGCCGCGCTCGCGTGCTCGCGCCAGCTCGCGCTCGAGTATCGAGCGCAGCTCGTCGCGGGTCTCGCGCCGGATGAACTCCTTCAGCACGAAGATGCCGTAGCGCGCGAACTGCTCGCGGGCCTGCGCGAGCGGATAGCCGTTGCCTTGCTTGTGGATTTCCAGAGCTTTCATGGACTCGACCTTTCTGCAGCCGTCGCTAATCGTGACTCGGCAGGTGC
>WUUC01153556.1_pt1 | contig 10964 bp, 8 predicted proteins | sample 6278441 | NCBI WGS metagenome assembly WUUC01 (sample SAMN13675441, study PRJNA597444) | soil metagenome | isolation source: soil | place: USA: Washington | collected 2017-10 | reverse complement strand
TGTCGGCGAGATCCTGAAGCAGGTGTACGAAAAGCAGCTCGATGGCGCGATCGCCACCCTCGCAGACGCGATCGCCGAAGCTCGCCAGATTCTGGGTCTTCCGCGCGCTGCGCCGCCGCGAACGGGCCAATCTCGAATCTAGATTCTGGACTCAAGAATGACCCCATGCATTCGTTCGACCTGATTCTCACACTCACCGGCGGTCTCGCCGCAGCGCTGGTCCTCGGTTACGCCACTCAAAGAGCGGGCCTGTCCCCGATCGTCGGATACCTCTTGGCCGGCGTGGCCGTCGGTCCACATACGCCAGGTTTCGTCGCCGACACTGCCTTGGCGGAACAGCTGGCGGAGGTTGGTGTCATCCTGCTGATGTTTGGCGTCGGCTTGCAGTTCCATGTCGAGGAACTGCTCGCCGTGCGCCGCGTCGCAATCCCGGGCGCGGTCGCCCAAAGCGCAGTGGCGACGATTCTCGGCGCAGTCCTGACGCAGGCCTTTGGGTGGACGTGGTCGAGCGGCATCGTCTTTGGCATCGCGCTCTCCGTCGCGAGCACGGTTGTCCTGATCCGCGTACTCGCCGACAACAACGACCTGCACACGCGCGCCGGTCACATTGCCGTGGGGTGGCTCGTTGTCGAAGATCTGTTCACGGTGATCGCGCTCGTGGTGCTGCCAATCCTCTTCGCCAATGAGAACGGTGACCAGGGGCTTGGGAGCGCTCTCCTGCTCACAGCCGTCAAGGTGGGCGCCCTCGTGGCGTTTACGGGCGTGGTGGGAACACGCGTGATCCCGCGGCTGCTGGATCACGTCGCCGGGACGCGTTCGCGCGAGCTGTTCACGCTCACGGTCCTCGTCATCGCGCTCGGCATCGCGGTGGGGTCCGCCGTGGTGTTCGAGGTTTCGATGGCGCTTGGCGCGTTCCTGGCCGGCCTCGTCGTCGGCCGCTCCGACTATGCGCTGCGCGCTGCATCGGAGGCGCTGCCGCTGCGCGATGCGTTTGCCGTCCTGTTTTTTGTCTCCGTCGGCATGCTGCTCGATCCTGCGGCGTTGCTGGACCATCCCGCGCTCGTTGCGGGGACGCTCGCGGTTGTCATGATCGGCAAGCCCATGGTCGCGTTCGTGATCACGTGGGTCATGGGATACCCGCTGGCCACCACGCTCAGCGTCGCGGTGGCGCTCGCACAAATCGGCGAGTTCTCCTTCATGTTGTCGCGCGTTGGCGGCGACCTTGGTCTCCTGACGGCGGAAGCCGGCAACGTCGTCGTGGCGGTCGCGATCGTCTCCATCGTGCTGAATCCGATTCTTTATCGCGCGATTCGTCCGATCGATCGCTGGACGCTTACCCGCCCCACCCTCCGGCGCCTCGTTGACCGATCGCGGCCGACTGACGCGGGGAACGCGCCGGCGCCGCAGGTTGACGCGGCCCATCGCGCAATCGTGGTTGGCTACGGTCCGAGTGGCCGGACCGTGACGCGGCTGCTTCGCGAAAACGGTATCGAACCTACGGTCGTGGACCTGAATGTGGATGCCGTGCGCGAGTTGCGCGAGCAAGGTGTGCACGCCGTGTACGGCGACGCGTCGCACCCGGACACGCTCGCACAGGCCGGTGCAGCGGACGCCGACAACCTGATCCTCACCGCCGCGGGCATGGCGGACAGCCGCGAGGCGATCCGCAACGCCAAGGCGCTCAACCCCGAGATCCGCGTCCTCGCGCGCACGCCCTACCTGCGCGATCTCGACGTCGTTCGGCAGGCTGGCGCCGAAACGGTGATTTCAGCTGAAGGCGAAGTGGGCCTTGCCCTGATGGAGGCGATCCTGCAGCGGCTCGGGGCCACGCCGGATCAGATCGATCACGAGCGCGAACGGGTGCGGACGGAGTTTGCGGATGGGGATAGGGCGTAGGGCGTAGCAGGGCGTCGGGCGGCTCACGCAATGTATTTGGCAAAATCCTGCGGGGCGACGTTTCCTCCACTCACAATCGCCACGGTGTCGTTCGCAACCTGGCCATGCGCCTGCACAGCGGCCGTTGTGGCGGCACCACTCGGCTCCGCGACAATCTTCGCCGTCGCATACAACCACTTCACTGCAGCGGCAATCTGCGCGTCGGTAACCGTGATCACTTCGTCCACGAACGACTTGACGTGCGCGAACGTGAGATCGCCGGGACGGAGCGTCAGCAAGCCGTCCGCGATGCTTGCCGTCTTGTCGAGCGTCACCGGTTCGCCGGCGGCAAGCGACGTGGACATCTTGGCCGCGCCCGCGGGTTCAACGCCAATGACGCGGACGTCGGGCCGCGAACGCTTGATCGCGGTGGCCACCCCGGAGATGAGCCCGCCGCCGCCGACCGGCACGAACACTGCCTTCACCTCCGGATGCTGCTCGAGAATCTCGAGACCCACCGTGCCTTGCCCGGCGATGATGGCCTCGTGATCGAACGGAGGCACGATGGTGAGGCCGCGCGACGCCGCGATCTCCTCCGCCCGGTGCTTTCGATCGAACGACGTCCGTCCTGCGAACACGACTTCCGCGCCGTAGCCGCGCGCGCCGTCCACCTTCACGCCGGGAGCGGTCTCGGGCATGACGATCACCGCCGGCGCGCCGAGGATCTGCGCCGCCAGCGCCACGGCCTGGCCGTGATTGCCCGATGAATACGTGATCACGCCGCGCGCACGCACGTCGGCGGCGAGCTGCGACACCATGTTGTAGGCGCCCCGCATCTTGAAGGCGCCCATCGGCTGCATGTTCTCGCACTTGAGGAACAGGCTGGGAAGCGCCGAGGGAATCACGGGCGTGCGTCGTGCGATCCCACGTACACGGGCGGCAGCCGCCGTGATGTCCTCGAGCGAAACGAGTGTCTCGAGCATCAACACCTACTTCTGGCGGACTCGGGCGAACTGGTCGCCCGGATTGTACGCGGGCATCTTCGGATCGTTCGCGATCCGCCACCCCAACTCGGTGAGAAGCTTCAGGTCCGCGACGCCGCCGGTGTAGTCCCAGGACGGTTTCACTTCGTCGCCGGGCTGATGGTAGTCGGTGTCGTTGAAGGCATCCCGACGTTTCTTGACCTCGGCCGCGTTCGGGCCCGTGAACTCCGCCGGCTCGCTGATCGACACGGCGGGGATTCCCATTTTCACGAGCGGGAAATGATCCGAGCGGAAGAAGTATCCGCGTCCGGGCTCACGATCACCGCCAATCGTCCGGGAACGGGACCGGGCCAAGCCCTCTGCCATCGGGCCGAGCGACGATCTGTCGGCGCCCAGCAGGACGACATCCTTCGACGGTCCGTAGACATTGATCACATCGATGTTGATGTTTGCCGCCCACTGATCCGCCGGCAGCGGCAGGTGCGCGGCGAAGTGCTCCGAACCAAGGAGCCCCGACTCCTCGGCAGTCGTGAACACGATGTAGATGGAACGTCCGGGTTTCGCGCCCGCGCGGGCAAACGCTTGCGCCACTTCGAGCACACCCGCCACACCCGACGCGTTATCAAGCGCGCCGTTGAAGATGCGATCCGCGTCCGGCTTGTCGTCGGGTCGCGGTTCGCGAATGCCAAAATGATCGTAATGCGACGTGTAGACGACGCCCTGCCGCGGATTGGTGCCGGGCAACACGCCGACCACGTTGGGCGACAGGCGCTTGGCCACTTTCTGCGCGATTGATCCCGATACCGACACGCCGAGCGGCACGGGCTTCGATCCGCGACGGCTCGCCGCCTTCCGCAGCGCGTCCAGGTCCTGTCCACCTTGTTTGGCCAGGGCGCGGGCCGCATCTTCAGTCATCCACGCTTTCAGCGCGAGGGCAGGCTCGCCCGCGGCCGCGGGCAACGAATATTGCGTCCCGCTCCACGACGACTGAACCACCTGCCACGGGTACGTGGCCGACTCCGTCGTGTGAATCAGGATCGCGCCCGCCGCTCCTTGCCGGGCGGCTTCCTCGTATTTGTACGTCCACCGGCCGTAATACGTGAGCGCCTCTCCACCAAACAACTGCGGCTCACTCGGTGGCGCGGGAGGGTCGTTGACCATGATGAGCGCGATCCGTCCCTTCATGTCGGCGCCGGCGTAATCATTCCACTTGAATTCGGGCGCGACGATGCCGTGTCCGACGAATACCACTTCGCCGCCGACCTTGACGCTCGGCTCCTGGACGCCGCTGAACGCAACCACGTCCGAGAGGTATTTGAAGGTGGGGCCGCCGTTCGACACGGCCAGCGAAAACGACGGGTCCACGACCGACTCGACGATCGCCACGTTCTGAAAATACGTACCCGAATCTCCGGCGGGGGCGAAACCAAGCAACGCGAGCTGCGTCCCAAGGTACTCCGCGGCGAGCTGGCCGCCCCGTGTGGAGGGCGCTCGTCCCTCGAGGAGATCGTGGGAAAGAAATTTCAGATGTGCGGCAATATCGGGTCCGCGAATCTCATCAAGAGCCGGGCCCGCTGTGCCACGACCTGCCGCCGCATGTTGAGGCGTTTCGCCCGCCGCTTGTGGACCGGCGGCGCCCGGAACGCCACTCCCGAGGCACGCCAGGAGCGCGAGACCCACCCAAACTGTACGCATGAAACCAGTATAGTTGCGCGGTATGGCTCGCTACACGTTGGTCTACGGCCTGCGGCTCGTGCCCGAGGGGACTCTCGAGCGATCCGACGACGTTCGTCTCCACCTCAAGGGCGGCGACAGCACTGGCTTGACGCTGCATACGATCGACGGCACCATTCCGCAATTGCGCCGTGCGCTCGATCGCAGCCTGGACGCGTTCTTCGATTTCCTTCCTGGCGCTACGGACGAGGACAAGCGCCAGTTCGAGGGTTAACTGAGTCGACCGTATGCGGGAACCCGGTTTGCAGAAATCGTCGAGCGTGCCCGACTCTGCCGACAACCCCAAGCGCGACGGTGAACGGGCGCAGTTTGCCCAGGCCGCACCGGCCCGCGAATTCAACGACCGACTGGTCCTCGACCTGATCGACGCGGTCAAGGGGATCCTGCGCAAGGAAACCTCCGATCGGCTGCGTGACGTCTACCTCATCGGCGACATCGAAAAGGACAACGCACGCGTGGTCATCGAACGGATTCGCGAAATGGCGAACGACAGCAACCGCCCGATCACGCTGTACATCAACAGCGCCGGCGGCAACGTCACCGATGGTCTCGCCATCCACGACTCCGTCCGCGCGCTGGTGCATCGCGGCGTCGAAGTGTCGATTGTCGTACAGGGTATGGCGTATTCGATGGGATCGGTCGTGCTGCAGGCGGCCAGCGAGGGACGACGGCTGGCGCAGCCGCACTCCTGGATCATGATCCACGAACCGGCCAAGTGGGCGGGCTGGCAATCGACATCCGCCGCCGCGCAGCATCTCGATCGCCTGAAACAGATGCAGGCGCAGATCTACCAAATCCTCGCCAACCGCTCCGGCCGTCCGCTGCGGCAGATCATCCGCGACACAAAGCGCACCGATTTTTATCTGGATGCGAAGAAGGCGCTCGAATACGGTCTCATCGACGCGATAGTCGAGGGATAAGCGGGACGAGTTTCACGGGGCCGCGATGACTGAAGTCATCGCTCGACCCGTCATCATCATCGCGTTAGGAGTCGGCGAGGATGACGTGGCGGGTCCACTCCGTTTGTAGAGCGACGACTTTAGTCGTCGCCGTCGTGTGTAGAGCGACGACTTCAGTCATCGCCGTCCATGTGTAGAGCGACGACTTCATCATCGCCGTCGATGTGTAGAGCGACGACTTTGGTCGTCGCCGTCCGTGTGTAGAGCGACGACTTCAGTCGTCGCAACTAAAATCTGGACTCCGAATCTGGATTGATTACGCCGCTTCCCGCGTGTTGCGGAACTCCTCGAGCAACCGCGCGACGTTGCCGGCGACGGACCGGAGCAGCGGATTCCACCCGAGTGCCCGCGCCCTCGGACTGCGCACCCGCTGATCGAGCGCCAGCGCGTCAGCGTATTCACCCATCTTGGCGCGCGCCTCCTCGAGCGGCACGTACCGGATGTCGGCTGGCGTCTTCGCGTTTTGCGCGAGCGCTTCAGCGATGTCGTTGACCCGTTCGTCGCCCTCGTCATTCGCGTGGAAGATGCCCGACGCGCTGGGATTGGTCGCCACCCGGAGGTACACGTCCGCCAGGTCGCGATCGTAGACGCAGGGCCAGTGGTTCTTGCCGGTCCCAATCACGCGGATCAACCCGTTCCCCGCGTCCTTCAACATGTCCCCAATGATGCCGCGGGATCCACCATAGACGATGCCGGGTCGGATGACGGCGGTGCGGACCGCGCCGTCCGCGCCGGCCTCGAGCACCAGTTTTTCGTGGAGCGGACGCCACGCCACGCTCGGCGCAGGGGCAACCGGCGCATCCTCGGCGGCTGGATTCGCCGTCTGGCCGAGAACCCACACACCGGACGTGTAGATGAAAAAGGGGCGCGCGGCGCCGGCCGGTTTGCGGCCTGTGATCGTAAGAAAATTCTCGATCGCCAGGCGGTCAACATCCGGACCGCGCTTCGATTGTTCGAACGCCGCGTGAATGACGCCGTCGCACGCTTCTGCAGCCGCGGCGTACGACTTCGGACTCGACAATTCGCCAACAACGCCCTTCACACCGCGCAACGCGGCGCGCTCCGCCTTTTCGCGGTCGCGGACAAGAGCGGTGACCTGGTGGCCGCCGCGCAGCAGGGCATCCATGACGGCTGAGCCGATGTAACCGGTTCCCCCGGTCAGGAAGATTCGCATGGTGGGTCGCTAATTCTACCTGATCAGATGTCCCAGACGCGCTGGCGGTCGAAGAACGTCATGACGCCGTCTTCGCTGACCTTCAGCACCGGTCCGAAGCGGCTGGCGGCGATGGCCGCGGTCGTGCGCGCACCTTCGACTATTTCTCGCTGGTCGGATTCCTCTAAGGGCGGATGCCGGAGAATGGCGCCCGCGGCGAGCAATCGACCGGTGCGATCGGTCAGGGTCGCCCCGTCGATGGAGGCCAGGGCAGCGAGGACGGTCGGGTCCAGGTCCGTGACGGACCGGCCCGCGAGGAGGTGCAGCAGCTCCCGACGCGAAGGAGCCGTGCCACTGCTTTCATGTCGTGGCACCGCGTGTGAGTCGAGCCGGTCGGCCGGCGCCACGAGATGCGCCACGGCAACCTCTGGCTCGCGCACCACCACGAATAGCGCACCCTCGCGCGCTTCGGCCAGGTCCAGTCCGGTCTGAAACAGGCGCAACGCGAGAGGTTGATTGCCGACCGCCTGTTCCCACAGCTGGTACTTCTCTTTCAGGTCGAGCAGATGCCACGAGGCCCCGCGGAACGTGAACACCTCCGCGCCCTCTGCGAAGATCTTGATCTCGCGCGACGGGCTCAACACCGCGCACACGTGCCCGAGCCGTTCCGTCGCCCGCGCATGCGCCTGGAACGCCTTTGCACACGGTGTGTCGATACGGGCGTCACGCGCGACCTCGCTGCTCCACCGCTCGATATCGATGATGTCGAGCAACCGTCCCTCGGCATTGGCCAGAAAGACCGTGCGAACACCGTCCGCGAGCCGATAGAAGCTCTTCGTCGCCGTGAGAAGCTCGGTGTAGAACGGCGCCGTGTCGTGCGGCATCTTCGTGAGGCGGCACGGATCGTCTTCGGTGCCAAGCAGCAGCACCCCGGTTGAAATCGCGCCATTCTCGTAGCTCGAAAGCGCGGCCACGCGCAGCAACTCGATCACAGACGCGACCCGGTCCGCTCGCGACTCGCGCGAATCGATCACGTATGGCTGCTCATCGAAGAATGCGCCGATGTAGCGGTCTTCGATCGCCCCGCGGAACAGGTCCCCGCGCTCGGCCATGACGCGCGGGTTCAGGATGGCGCGGTACCGCGCCGACAGGACGGTTCCGATCGCACGCGCCAGCCGCACTTCGTGGGTCGTGAACGGCCACTGCCCCGGCACGCGAAGCTGGTAGCGCGTGCCGAACCACCGGATCGTCAACTCGCGCGGGTCGGACGAGGGCTCGATGGCCAGCCGCCCGTCCGACGACGCCGATGGCGTCGGCACGGCGTCGAGCACCGCACGCTCGAGGAACTGGCGCAGCGCCGACTGCAGCAGGCTGTCGTAAAGCGCGCCAACGGCAAGCGCAGGAGGTAACGACATGGATTTCGGATGGCCGACTACAATCATAGTTCACGCATGCAACGCGATACGCTCCTGGATTTCTTCCGCGATCTCGTCACGATTCGCGGCGAATTCCTCGTGTTCGACGACGGCTATCGGCGGCGAAGCCACACCTACGAAGAGGTCGGCCGCGCCGCTCGTGGATTTGCCGGGCGCCTGTCGGCCGCGGGCCTTCGACACGGGGACAAGGTTGTGTTCTGGGGTGAGAACCGTCCCGAATGGATCGCGTGCTACTGGGGCTGTCTGCTCCTCGGCGTGATCGTCGTGCCCATCGATTACCGCTCGACGCCGGAATTTCTCGCGCGCGTCAGGCGACTCGTCGATTCCCGCATCCTCCTGGTCGGCGATGACGTCGCGCCGATCCCTCCGGACCTCGACCTCGGTGGCGTTGAGCGCTGGCTGTTCGCAGAGCTCGACTGGCGCGCCGACCGTCCGATGCCCCAGGTTGCCGTCACTCGCGACGATATTACGCAGATCATCTTCACGTCGGGCGCGACGGCCGAGCCGAAGGGCGTTGTCATCCGACACCGCAACGTGCTCGCGAACATCGTCCCGGTTGAACGGGAGGTGCTGAAGTATCGCCATTATGCGCGCCCGTTCTTGCCAATCAGGTTCCTGAACCTGCTGCCGCTCAGCCACATGTTCGGGCAATCCATGGCGACGAGTATTCCTCCGATGGTGCGCGGCACGGTGATCTTCACGCGCAGCTTCAACCCGCACGACATCGTGCACCTGATCAAACGCCGCCGCATTTCGGTACTCGTGTGCGTGCCGAAGATTCTCGACGTGTTGCGGGAGCACGCGGACAAAGGGAATCGGAACTCATTTTCACCGGCTGCGGCGGGTGAAACCGAGTCCCGACCGCCCGATCGCAGCCGGCTTGTGGGCATCGCAAGGCGCTGGTGGCAGTACCGCCGCCTGCACTCGGCGTTCGGCATGAAGTTCTGGGCGTTCGTCGTCGGCGCGGCGCCGCTTCCGCCGGACCTCGAAGAATTCTGGCGCAGCCGCGGCTTCGCCGTGATCCAGGGCTACGGCCTGACGGAAACCGCGCCCATCGTGACGCTGAATCATCCGTTCAGGACGAGCAAGGGGTCGGTCGGCACGGCCATCGGTGGTGTGGAGATCGAGATTGCGGCCGATGGCGAGATCCTCGTGCGCGGCGAGAACGTGACGTCGGGGTACTGGGGCCAGAGCGAGCCGATCTACGACCGGGATGGATGGTTGCACACCGGCGACATCGGCGAGCGCGATGCCGAAGGCCGCATCTTCATCAAGGGCCGCAAGAAGGAGATGATCGTCACGCCGGAAGGGCTGAACGTGTTTCCCGAAGACGTGGAACGGGTGCTGAACGAGGTCCCCGGGGTCGGCGACTCGGCGGTCGTCGGCGTCGCGCACGGCACGGAAGAGCGCGTTCACGCGGTGCTGCTGCTGGACAATCCGACCGATCCTGACTCGATCGTCCGCCAGGCCAACAGCCGGCTCCAGGACCACCAGCGCATCCGAGGCGCGTCGGTCTGGCCCGGACCCGAACTCCCGCGCACCGAAGGTACGCGCAAGTTGAAACGCGCGCAGATTCGCGAGTGGGTTCGCTCCGGGGCGACAGCCATTGCGCCGCCACAGAGCGACACGGTTGAAGCGCTGCTCGCCCGCTTCGCGCACGGACGCGATATCTCCGGCGTCACCACACTCGAGGAACTGGGCTTGAGCTCGCTCGAACGCGTCGAGTTGATGGTTGTTCTCGAAGATCGGTTTCAGACGCGCATCGACGAAGGACGGTTCGCCGACGCGTGCAGTGTCGGGGACCTGAAGAAACTACTCGAGCAGCCTGCACCTATCGCGGACGACGCTGACGAACCAGTGGACTTCCCCACGTGGAACCGCACCGCGGCGGTGCGGCTGGTGCGACGGCTGTCGCTCGCGACATGGATCCTGCCGCTGGCGCGCGTCTTCGCGCACCTGCGAGTCGATGGCCTCGACCACCTGACGCACATCGGCGCTCCGGTGATCTTCGCGGCCAACCACCAGAGCCACCTCGACGTGCCCGTCATTTTTGCCGCCCTTCCGGGCCGCTGGCGCGCGACCGTCGCCCCGGCGATGCTGAAGGAGTTCTTCAAGGCGCACTTCTATCCGGCCGAGCACACGTGGCGCCAGTGGTTCACCAACAGCCTTAATTACTACCTCGCCACGTTCTTTTTCAACGCGTTCCCGATCCCGCAACGCGAAGCCGGCGCTCGTCACACGTTGCGCTACATGGGCGAATTGACCGGCGGCGGATGGTCGATTCTGATCTTCCCCGAAGGCGTCCGGGTGGAGACCGATGAGATCAAGCCGTTCCGCGGCGGCATCGGCATGATCGCGTCGCGTCTGGACGTACCCGTCGTACCCGTCCGGCTTCGTGGCGTCAATGAAGTGCTCCACACCAAGTGGAAGTTCCCGCGCCCCGGTCGTGTGCGCGTGGCCTTCGGTGCGCCGTTACGCCTGCGCGGCGACGATTACGCGGCGCTTGCGCAGCAAGTGGAAGATGCCGTCAAAGCGTTGTGAGCTAAAGGGAAAGCCGTTTCCTTTACGCAATCTCCGTACTCACCGACAAATGATTAGCAACCAAACACTTGCGCCGAGTGCACGAGTGTGGCACACTCATTGCTAGCCCAAGCCGAAAGGACGAGCTTTTTGAGCAAAGACGATTTAATAGATATGCAAGGCACGGTTGTCGCGGTGCACTCTGGCGGGCTTTACCGGGTGCAATGCGACGCAGGACATGAAGTCCTCGCACAGTTGAGCGGCCGCATGCGCCGCTTCCGAATCAAGGTGGTTCCCGGAGATC
>WUUC01071461.1_pt1 | contig 10964 bp, 9 predicted proteins | sample 6278441 | NCBI WGS metagenome assembly WUUC01 (sample SAMN13675441, study PRJNA597444) | soil metagenome | isolation source: soil | place: USA: Washington | collected 2017-10 | reverse complement strand
TCTGGAACGTCAAGCGCATACGCCCCGACGCGCTCGGCCCCTTCGACTACACGCGCGAGAACTACACGCGGCTGCTGTGGGTTGCCGAAGGCGTCACGAGCTACTACGAAAACCTCCTCGCGCGCCGCGCCGGGCTGATGACCGACAGGCAATACTTGGACGCCGCCGCGCGCTCGTTTCAAGACTTGCAGAACACGCCGGGCCGACTTGAGATGAGCGTCGAGGAGGCCAGCTTCGACGCTTGGATAAAGTATTACCGCTCCGACGAGAACACCATCAACTCTTCAATCTCTTACTACGATAAGGGCGCGATTATCGCGCTCCTCCTCGACCTCGAAATACGCAAGCGCTCGAAGGGCGCGCGCACGCTCGACGACGTGATGCGCTACCTCTACGACGACTTCTACAAGAAGAACCGCAACTTCACGCCGGAGGATTTCCAGCGCACGGCTGAGCGCGCGGCGGGCTCCGCGCTCGACGATTTCTTCCGCCGCTACGTGCGCGGGCGCGACGAGCTGGACTACGACGCGGCGCTCGAAGTGGTGGGCCTGCGCCTCGACACGGCGGGCCCGGCTGACACGTCCGGGGCTGGCCGCGTCAACAGCGCTCTCACGTCCCTCGGCGCGACGCTCGCGCAGGACGGCGACCGCCTCGTCGTGCGCAACGTCCCTGCGGGCAGCCCCGCCTACGAACAGGGCCTCAACGCCAACGACCAAATCGTCGCCATAGACGGCTACCGCGCCACGCGCGACTTCCTCGGGAACCGTCTTCAGGAGAAGCGCCCCGGCGAAACCGTCACGCTCACCGTCTTCCGCCTCGACGAGCTGCGCACCTTCCAGCTCAAGCTCGGCCCGCCCCGCGAAGGCGCTTTCCGCATCGTCCTCGTCCGCCAGCCCACGCCCGAACAGCTCAAGAACTACCAAGCGTGGCTGGGCGCTCCCTTCCCCAAAGCGAGCTGATTTGACGCGCGTCTTGTCTAACCGCCGGGCATCGCTTATAAGTTCCTCCGAAAGGAATTTATAAGCGATGCCTAAGCAACCTCTCGCAGAGGTATTCGGGTTCCCGATTGACAACCAGTCGCCGGAAGCCACCCGTTACAGAGAGAAGCGCCTCTGCCCTTTCAACAATAAAGTTCCAAACTGCACGAAAGATAAAGCTAACGACCCGCTCGGCGTCTGTAGCGTGAGGGACGGCGAAACCGCCGCCATCACCTGCCCCATACGGTTTCGTGAGGAATGGCTCATCGCAGAGGATGCAGCAGCCTTCTTTTTCCCCGCGGAAGCGAAGTGGACTTCACTCGTCGAGATGCGTTTAAAAGATAAGCACGGACAGTCCGCAGGCAACGTCGATGTCGTACTTGTCTCTTACGACGAAAGGGGAAGGGTTACCGACTTCGGCTCCTGCGAAGTTCAGGCGGTCTACATTTCAGGCAATGTGAGAGCGCCCTTCGAGCACTTCATGCAAGACCAAGCAGGGCGCTCTCAAATGGATTGGTCGAGGCAAATGCACTACCCGCGCCCCGACTATCTTTCATCTTCGAGAAAGAGGCTCGCGCCGCAACTTCTGTTCAAGGGCGGGATTTTTCACGCATGGGGAAAGAAGCAGGCGGTCGTCATCCATCGAGGTTTCTTCGACAGTCTCCCTCAACTAAATGAAGTTGACCCGGCAGACGCTGACCTCGCTTGGCTAATTTATGACCTGACCCTCGACGCTGCGCGGAACGTTTACAGGCTGAAGAGGGGGCAAATCGTCTATACCAAATTCGAGCCCGCCATGCTGAAGCTGACCACGTCCGAGGCCGGGCCAGTTGAGGTGTTCGTCGAGAAATTGCAGACAAAGCTGGACGAGAAGCTCGACAATAACCCGCCGGAAGCGCCCACGATGGTGGACGTTACGTTGACATAAATCCATGTCGAAATCCCCACAGCAGCAGAATCTTATTCAAGGCGCAGCGGCTCACACCATCGTCAACGTCGCGTCCGTGCCGCAGCGCAGTCCCTTTCGTTACCCCGGCGGAAAGACTTGGCTTATACCGCGCATCAGACTCTGGCTGAGGACGCCGCCCGCCGAGTTGATAGAGCCGTTCGCCGGTGGAGGCATCGTGAGCCTGACCGCCTCCGCCGAGCGACTGGCCGGGCACGTTACGATGGTGGAATTGGACGAGCAGATTGCGGCGGTATGGCACACGATTATTAATGACGGGGGTGGCCCGTGGCTGGCGGAAAGGATTGTCGGATTCAACCTGACAGACGAAACCCTCAGAAGCACGCTCGAAAAAAAACCGCGCTCCGTTCGCGAAAAGGCTTTTCAAACGATTCTCAAGAACCGGACTTTTCACGGGGGCATTCTCGCGCCGGGCTCCGCGCCGCTGAAGTACGGCGAGAACGGTAAAGGGATTAAGTCGAGATGGTATGCGGACACGCTCAGCAAACGAATCCTCGAAATCCACGCCGTCAAGGAACGCGCCACTTTTATCGAAGGCGACGGCGTTGAGGTCATAAGGCAACACGCCCAACGCACCGATGCGGTCTTTTTTATTGACCCTCCTTACACCGTCGGCGGAAAGCGAGCCGGGAGAAGGTTATATACACATTCCGAGCTTGATCATGAAGCTTTGTTCAAACTCGCAGCCAGCATCAAAGGCGACTTCCTGATGACATACGATGATGCCGAGGGTGTCCGCGAGCTTGCGCGGAAGCACGGGTTCGACACGGAGCTTGTCGCCATGAAAAACACGCACCACGCAAGAATGACGGAGCTTTTGATTGGTATTAACTTGGACTGGCTTAGGTCTGACAGGACTCAGAGGTAGTAGATTGATAGTTTCTAAGAACGGGCTCTTTCTGCTTCCGAGGTAAAACAGATTGCGGGCTGAGGATGGCATGAGCGGCTTTGAAGTCGTGGGGCGGCGCTCGCGGTTGCTGCGGGTGTTGGGGGTGGTGTTCGGGCTGGCGGTGACTATCGGCATCACCATCGGCATGGGCATCCTGCGCACGCCGGGCGATGTCGCGGCGCGTTTGCCTGATGCGCGGCTGTTCCTCGGCGTGTGGGTGCTCGGGGGGCTCTACGCGCTGCTCGGCGCGGTGTCGGTGGCGGAGCTGGGGACGATGATTCCGCGCTCGGGCGGGTTCTACGTCTTCGCGCGGCGGGCGCTGGGCGAGTATCCGGGCTTCGTCGTCGGTTGGAGCGATTGGCTCTCGACGTGCGGGACGATTGCCGCCGTCTCGCTCGTCATCGGCGAGTACTCGGGCGCGCTCGTCCCGGCGTTCGAGGGGCGAGCCGCACGGGTGGCGCTGGCCGTCGCCCTCGCCCTCGCCGCGCTGCAATGGGCGGGCGTGCGCTGGGGCAGCCGCGCGCAGACGCTGACCAGTCTTATTAAGACGCTGGCCTTCTTCGCGCTCATCACGGCCTTCCTCGTCTTCGGCGGGCAGGGTTCGGGGATGCAAGCGTCGGCGCTCGAAGTGCCGGAGGGGCTCGCGTTCTGGGCGGCGCTGGTGCTCGCGTTGCAGGGGGTCATCTACACGTACGACGGCTGGTACAGCACGGTCTACTTCGGCGAGGAGGTGCGCGACCCCGGGCGGAGCGTGCCGCGCGCGATGATTTGGAGCGTGCTGCTCGTCGCGGCGATTTATCTGCTGCTCAACGCGGCGCTGCTCTACGTCCTGCCGCTCTCGAAGCTGGCCGGGGACAAGCTCGCCATCGGGGGGGCGGCTGAAGAGATTTTCGGCGCGCGCGGCAAGCTCATCATCAGCGCGCTCGCCACCGTCTCGATGATAGCCGCCGTCAACGGCAGCACTCTGGCGGCCCCGCGCGTGCTCTACGCGATGAGCCGCGACAGACTGTTCTGGCGGCGCGCGTCCGATGTCAACGGCGGCGGCACTCCGACCGTCGCGCTCGCGTTGAGCACCGCGATGGCCGCCTCGATGATTGTCTTCAGCGGAACCTTCGAGAAGCTGTTGGCGGCGCTCGCCTTCTTCTTCGTCGTCAACTACGCCGTCACCTTCCTCTCCGTCTTCGTGCTGCGGCGGCGCGCTCCCGACGAGCCGCGCCCTTACCGCGCGTGGGGCTACCCTTGGACGACGGGGCTGGCGCTCGCGGGCTCAATCGCCTTCCTCTTCGGCGCGGTCGCGGGCGACACCGCCAACAGCCTCTTCGCCCTCGGACTGTTGGCCGCAAGCTACCCGGCCTTCATCCTGCTCAAGCGAGGGATGAAGGAAGGGCGTGAATCGTGAAGAGACAAAAGCCTTGAATCGTGAATCGTAAATCGTGATAAGAGGAGGGCAGGGTCTTTCTATTCACGATTGACGATTGACGATTCAAGGCTTCTGTCTTCATCCGGTGAGGGCGTCGGTCTGGGCCATTCTTTGTTGGAGCGCGCCGCGCATTTGTTCATCGAGTCCGGCGTGTTGTCGTACGAGTTTGTTGAGCTGTTCGCGGCTGAGGGTGATGAAGATGCTCGGGACGAGCGTCAAGACGGAGGCGGTCGTGGGGATGCCTGCGAGGAGGGCTATCTCGCCGAAATAGTCGCCGTCGTCGAGGGTCGCGACGTGGTGCGTGTTGCCTTCTTCGTCGGTGGTGGTGACGGCCACCTTGCCGCGTATGATGATGAAGAAGCGGCTGCCTTCGTCGCCCTTTTCGATGACCGTGCGGCCCTCTGGGAAGCGCTCGGTGACGAACATGTCGGAGATTTCCCGCAGGTAGGTTTCGTCCAGCCCGCTGAAGAGCGGCACGTCGCGGAGGATGCCGACATCCTTGACGCGCAGATTACCCTCCGGCGTCTCGGAAGTGCCGTTCTGCCGCCGCCACATGCCCGCGTAAATACCGCCGAGGCGCAGGAGCGCTTCATGCGAGCCTTGCTCCGCGACCGCGCCTTCCTTGAAGACGTAGATGTGCTCGTAATTGACCACGGACTTGAGCCTGTGCGTGACCGAAATCACGGTGCACCCTTCGGACACGCGTTCGAGCGTCTCGTTTATGGCGGCCTCGGTCGCCGGGTCGAGGGCGGAGGTCGCCTCGTCGAGAATGATGAGCGAAGGGTCGCGGATGAGAGCGCGCGCGATGGCGATGCGCTGGCGCTGGCCGCCGGAGAGACGCGCGCCGCGCTCGCCGACTCGTGTGTCGTAGCCTTCGGGCATGCGCGTGATGATGTCGTGGAGTTCCGCCGCCTTCGCGGCCTCTAAGACTTCGGCGTCGGTCGCCCCGAGCTTGCCCAGTCGTATGTTTTCGCGGACGCTCGTGTCGAATAGCAGGCTCTCCTGAAAGACGATGCCTATCTGTCTGTGGAGAGAATCCAGACTGGCCTCTCGAAGGTCTACGCCGTCGAAGAGGATGCGCCCCTCTCGCGGGTCGTAGAAGCGCATGATGAGGTTGAGGTTGGTGCTCTTGCCGCACCCGCTGTGCCCTACGAAGGCGATGCGCGACCCGGCGGGGAGGCTCATGCTGACGCCGCTCAGGTTGACCTGTTCGGGAGTGTAGCCGAAGGTCACGTCCTCGAAGCGAATGCCGTTGGAGAGGGGCGCGAGCGTCTTCGCCCCGCTCGGCTCGACGACCGACGGCTGCTCTTCGAGGAGTTCCTGCACGCGCTGCATCCCGCCCGTGGCTTGGAGGAGCGTCGGCGTCACCGCCGTCAGCCCCATGACCGAAGTGCTCACGGTGAAGAAGAGCGCGTTGAAGGAGACGAGCGACCCGATTGAAAGCATCCCCTCGAAGGCCATGTAAGAGCCGCCGCCGATGAGCAGCACGTTGAAGAGCAGCATCCCTATGTTGGGGCTGCGCTCGGTGACGTAGCTGAGGAAGTTGAAATGCGTGGCGAGGCCCGCCAGCCGCTCGGCCCTTTCCTCGAAGCTCTTGAGCGCCGAACCCTTCAGGCTGAAAGCCTTGACTATCTGCTGCGCGCCGAGGTTCTCCTGAATGACGTTCGCCATCTCCGCCTGCTTGCCGCGCAGCCTGTATCCGACGGCGAGGGCGCGCGGCCCGAGGATTCTCGGCCCGGCCACGCACAGGGGGAGTCCCGCCATCGCCACTAGCGCGAGCCTCCAATCGAGGACGAAGAGGACTGAGGTGCTGAAGATGATGTTGATGACGCAGAGCAGCGCGCCGGGGATGCCGAGCACAATCGCGTTCTCGACCGCCGCGAGGTCGGAAGAGAAGCGCGACGTGAGGTCGCCCATCTGCGCGCGCGCGTAGAAGCCGGGCGACAGGCGTTGAAGGTGGCCGAACATCTCTGTGCGCAGGTCGAAGAGGATGCGCGCGCCCATCCAAGCGTACAGGTAGTCGCGCAACACCTGCGAAGCGGCGGTGAGCAGAAATCCGAACGCGAGTCCGCACAGGATGAACGTCAGGACTCGCGCGTCTCGCGGGGCGACGGCCAAGTCGATGATGAACTTGAGGCTGAGCGCGATGAGGATGGTGAAAGCCCCTTCGAGCACGAGCGTCAGGACAAGCACGAAGGCGCGCGAGGCGTAAGGCCGTACGTAGGACGATAAAATTTTCAGGAGCCTGACGGGGCCAAGCGCCCCGGCGGGGCCGCCCCGTTTTCCCGTAGTCTCTTTTGACATGACCCTTCAGCGCCCCTGCCGGTAAAAGCCCCGGAGCCGGTCTTATATACAGACAGTTTCGCCGTTTGCCAAGCTCGCCTTGCGCACGCGCGCCGTGTTGCCGTTTAATCTTCAACACGATGAGCGACCAATACAGAAGCATTGAGTTCAGAGTCGAAGACCGCGTCGGGCGCGTGACGTTCGCGCGCCCGCCCTTGAACATTTTCGACATCTCGATGATGCGCGAGATAGACCGCGCTCTGACGGGCTGCATGGAGCGGCACGAGATGGTGGCCGTCGTCTTCGACGCCGCGCCGGGAACGCGCGCCTTCAGCGCGGGCGTCTCCATCGAAGAGCACCAGCCCGAGACCATCTACCAGATGCTCGAATCCTTCCACGCAATCTTTCGCACGATGGAGCTTCTGGCGAAGCCGACGCTGGCCGTGGTGGACGGCGCGGCGCTCGGCGGCGGGTGCGAGCTGGTCGCGGGCTGCGACATCGTGATTTCGAGCCCGAAGGCAAAGTTCGGGCAGCCCGAGATTAAGCTCGGAGTGTTTCCGCCCGTCGCGGCGGTGCTTTTGCCGCGCGTCATCGGCGAGCGCCGCGCACGCGAGCTGCTGCTGACAGGCGAGCTGTTCGACGCGCAGGAGGCTCTGCGCATGGGGCTCGTCAGTCACGTCGTCGAAAGCGAGCAGCTCGAAGCGAAGACGCAGGAGATTCTGGGCCGCCTGCGAGAGCTTTCGGCCCCCGCCCTCGAAGCCTCGCGCCGCGCTCTGGACGCAGCCCGTGGCCGACCATTCCTCGAAGCCCTCGAACGGGTCGAAGACCTCTACTTGAACGAGCTGATGAAGACCGAGGACGCGCAAGAAGGCGTCCGCGCCTTCATGGAGAAGCGCAAGCCCGAGTGGCGCAACCGATGACGCCGCATAATGCAGCCAGCGCCCGTCAAATCGTTGACACCGGGCCGTAGCGGACTTACTCTTCGCTTCAGTCGCCCTCAGACCCTCACAAGCATTGACGAGACATCCGCCGCCCCCGTCAATCTCACCGCCTTAACTCACGGGAGGGAACGATGAACACTTGGAAATCAAGCCAGTTGGTTCGACCCCGCAGCCTCACCACCTTAATTATCGTGCTCTTAGCCATAGTCGTCGTTGGCTTCGGCCTGTCGTCCGGTACGGCTCAGACGGGGCAGGACGCGGCGGCTGAGACGGGGTCGGACGAGAGGAAGTTTATCAACACCGTGCCCGCGCACGTGCCAATCAAGGTGAAGCTCAAGAACGAGCAGAGTTTCAAAAAGAAGGAGAACAAGAACTGGGCGCGGGAGTTGGAGATTGAAGTCAAGAACACAGGCTCGAAGCCCATCTACTATATTTATGTGATAATCGAGTTGCCGGACGTTGTATTCGGGGACGGTATCCCATTAGGCTTCCGAGTGAAATACGGGAGGCCAGAGTTGGCTTTCTTGGAGACGCCGCTTGAGCCCGCCGACGTGCCCATCTTGCCGGGCGAAAGCGTCACACTGAAGCTTCACAAGGGACAGGTGCAAGGGTACGAGGAACGGAGGGATAAGGATAAGCGAGAGGACGCTAAGAAAGTGGAGTTCCACATGCAGATTATCAACTTCGGAGACGGGACGGGTTTTAGGTCAACGCAAGGTAATCCCGACAAGGCCGTCAAGAAGTCCTCTGCCACGCCGCGCCAAAAGGCGAAGCCCGGCGGCTGTCCACCCGCCGCTTCGGCACGGTCGGCGGACTCCTCCGGCCTCCTCCTCAAAGCACTCTACTCACTGACACCCGCGACCTTCTCGCGGGTTAACTTTTCTCTGCCGGAGGCGGGAACGGCGACGGCGTGATAGACCGTAGGGACTCCGTCTATGCGCGTTTGCGACTGTGGATAGACGAGAACCACGACGGGGTGTCCGGCGCGAATGAGCTGCACGGCTTGGCGTCGCGGGACGTGTCGAGCATCGAGTTGAGTTACAAAGAGTCGAAGCGGGTGGACGCGCAGGGCAACCGCTTTCGATACCGCGCCAAAGTTGACGATGCGAAGGGGGCGAAGGCGGGCCGTTGGGCTTGGGACGTGTTTCTCGTCTCCGCGCCTTCGGGCCGCTGAAGAGAGCTTCAAGGTTGCGGGAACCGCCCTGCGTGGTCGAAGACCGCCGGGCGGTTTTCTTTTCACCTCGTTGACACCGCGACGTGCGAGTTCCTATCATCGCCTTTTGGATTCGGTCTCAATTTCAAACAAGGGGGCAGTCCGCCGTGCTTCGTGTCATGCGTCGAGGCGGCGGGCGCTGAAAAGAGTTCGGATGCGTAAGGGTCTGCGAAACTTTCTGAATCGAAGGCGCGCTCCGTGGGCGTTGCACGCGCTCGCCCTTGCGTGCCTCCTCTGCGCGGGTTGCCGTGCCGCCGAGGACGCTCTGAGCGTGCGGCCACGCACGCTGCGCGACGTGCCAGCCGCGCGGCTCGCCTTCCGCTTCGAGCCGGACTTGAAGGAAGAGAGCCTCCCTGAACTTCTCAAGAAGGACGAGGCGGAAGAGCCCCTGCCGGGAGTGAAGGCCGACTTCGAGGGGCGGCGCGGCAACACCGAAGCGCTTTTGCGAACGGTGCTTTCGCCCAACGGCCAGCGCGCGGTGGCGCTCTACGGCACGAGCGAGACGGACACGGACTTTCGCATCGACCTCTATGGCGTCGGAGGCAACTTCGTGCGCAACGTGCTGCCCCGCGACCTGACGGGCGTTTTCCCCTCGGAGGTCGAATGGTCGCCCGACGGCGAGCGCATCGCCTTCAGTGGTATCCGAAGTCCCTCGGCGCAGGCATCGCCGACCCCGCCCGAAGCACCGCCGCTCGAAGGGCCGCCCGCCGGTGACCCGTCCGTCGTGCTCACGCCGACGCCCGTCGCACCGCTCATTGCGCCAGTCCAGACTTTCAAGACCGAGCAGATTTACGTCGGCAACAGCGACGGCTTCGACCTCCGCCCCGTCACCACGCGCGAAGGGCTCATCTACTTCAAGCTCGCTTGGTCGCCCGACGGGCAGACAATCGCCGCGCTCGCCTGCCGCGAGGACGAGTGGGAGGCGCGCAAGCGGGAGGGCAGGGCTCCTGCGGGCCGACCGCGCTTAGTCACGCTCGACGGGCAGGAGCGCCTGCTCGACGACCGGCTGACGGACGTGGCCCCCGTCTGGTCGCCCGACGGCTCGAAGGTGGCGACGGCCTTCGACTTCGACGTTACCGTCTACGACGCGGCGGGCAGCGCGCCGACGGGCGCGGGGCTCCCGCTCTCTGAAGCGCTGCGCGCGGCCTCGAAGGAGTACGACGCGCAGGTCTTAAAGGCTAATAAGGACGCGGGCGGCGCAAACAAGGCGGGCGGCGATGCGAACAACGGAAACGCGGGCGCGGCTGCCCCGGCGCAGGCGACGAGCGATGAGGTCATCTCTTACAGTCCCTTCGTCCGCCTCGAATGGCTCGAACCCGAGACGCTGTTCGCGCAGACGGCCTACGTACGCTTCTTCGAGAACGTGCCCGTCCCCGTCATCAGCTACAAACGCTGGCACGTCCTGCGGCTCTACCCGCAGGCGGCGCTGCTCGAATGACCGTGCGCTCTCCGTGCGCTCTCAAAAGAGCGCGCAGAAACCTCTTGCGACGCCGGAGCCGCGAAACGAAATTTTTATCAGAACGAATAAGGAGTCTATCCCCCAATGATTTACAACAGCATCGCGGAAATCTACGAAGCGAACGACCGCGCACGGACGCGCCTGTTCGAGAGCGTCGAGAGCCTCCCCGAAGAGCATGCGGCCTTTCGTCCCGCGCCCGACCTCTGGTCAATCTCGGACATCATCGAACACCTCTCGCTCGTTGACGCGCAGCTCTTGCGCCTCTTTCAGGTGCTCTTGCACAAGGCCGAAGCCTCCGGCGGCCCCCTTCGAGGGGACGCGAACCTCGCCCCCATCTCGATTAAAGAGTTCGTCGAACAGGCCGCGACGGAAAAATACAGAGCGCCCGAGAGCGCCGTGCCGACGGGCGCTGTCCCCCTCGCCGCCTCGCTCGAACGGCTCAATCAATCGAGCGCCGCGCTCCGCGAACTCGGCCCCCGTCTCGAACAGTTCGACTGCACTCAAATGAGCTACCCGCACCCCGCCTTCGGCCCCATGAACCTTTACCAGTGGCTAGCCTTCATGGGCGTCCACCACTCGCGCCACCGCCGCCAGATTGAAGCGCTCAAAGAAAAGATGAACACGGAGCGCGGAACGACAAGCTGAATGAACAGCGCGTCCGCGACTGCGCTTCAAGGTGCAATTAATGTCGGCTTGCGGCTGTTTCCGCGGGACTCTATAATCTCTCTCGCACTTCTCAAATTTTATGCCCTGGTAGCTCAATTGGTTAGAGCAGCGGACTCATAATCCGTTGGTTCGGGGTTCAAGTCCCTGCC
>WUUC01070934.1_pt1 | contig 10964 bp, 8 predicted proteins | sample 6278441 | NCBI WGS metagenome assembly WUUC01 (sample SAMN13675441, study PRJNA597444) | soil metagenome | isolation source: soil | place: USA: Washington | collected 2017-10 | reverse complement strand
ATGCCTCGTTCTCCATACGCAGTCGCAAAGCTGGCTGCCGAGGGGTACACGCGGGTGTTCGCTTCGCTTTACGGCATGCGCACTGTGAGCCTGCGTTACTTCAACGTCTTCGGCCCACGCCAAGATCCAAACTCCGCCTATGCAGCGGCCATTCCGCGATTCATCAGCGCCTACCTCCAGCGCACGCGACCGACCGTTTACGACGATGGCAAACAATCACGTGACTTCACGTTTGTAGATAACGTCGTTGAGGCTAATGTTCTGGCCGCGAAGGCCAATACGCTGCATGGCGAGTCCATAAACGTCGCGGCGGGCGAGCCGCGGACAGTACTTGCTCTGCTGCGCGAGATCGCGACGGTGTTCGGATACTCGCTGGACCCTGAGTTCGTGCCGGCGCGCCCAGGGGACATCCGCGATTCGCATGCGGACATCACCCGTGCTCGTGAACTGCTTGGCTACGCGCCGGTGGCCTCCTTTGCGTACGGCCTTAGCGAGACTATCGAGTGGGCGCGTGAACGCGCAGCCATGCCGCCCGGTCTTCGATGATTCACGCGTTCACCGTCGATGTGGAGGACTGGTCCCACGGCATTCCGATCTCGGACGCAATGAAGACTTCTCTGCCTTCGCGGCTGGATCTAGGTCTGGGCAAGCTGCTTGAGCTGATGGGTGAACGCGGAGTACGTGGAACATTCTTCCTTCTAGGACCGGTCGCCCTCGCTCAACCTGGTCTCGTCCGGCGGATAGTGGACATGGGGCACGAGATCGGTTGCCACGGCTGGTCCCACGATCTGCTCTACGAGATGGCACCGGAGCGGTTTCGGTCCGAAACGCAACGCGCGCTCGAGGCCATCCGCCAGATCACCGGCCGGGACGTACGCGCATACCGGGCCGCGTACTTCTCGATCACTCAGCGTTCCCTTTGGGCCCTAGAGATACTTGCGGAACTCGGCTTCCGCTATGACTCGAGTGTCATACCCGTGCGGAACTGGCGATACGGCATCCCCGGCTTCAACCCTCTTCCGCACCTTGTCGAAACGTCAGCGGGCCCCATCTACGAGTTCCCGATCTCGATAAGACGTCTCTTTGGGCAGATGCTCCCCATCGCAGGGGGAGCGTACTTCCGGATTTACCCGTACGCGCTCACGCGGGCGAATTTCCGCTGGGCGGAGCGACAGGGCACGCCGGCGGTGTTCTATCTGCATCCTTGGGAGCTCGACCCCGAGCACCCTCGTGTCGCGTTCGACTGGCGCGCGCGCGCTACGCACTACGTGAACCTCCGACGTACCGCTCCTCGACTGCGTAGCCTTCTCAGCGAATTCCAATTTGCGCCGCTAGGGGAGGTGCTTGAGAGTGCGGTCGCTTGATCGCGTGCGTAGGCATTTCGAACGCGACGCGCGGCGCTTCGACGCCATCTACGACGATCGCAAACCTCTACTGCACAGGCTCGTGGACAGCCAGCGCAAAGTTGTTGTGGAGCGGTTCAATCTCATCCAGAACTTGGCGCCGCTGAACGGACGTTGGACGGCCTTGGACGTCGGTTGCGGATCGGGACGCTATGCGATAGCTCTGGCTGAGAACGGTGCAGCACGCGTCCTCGGGGTCGATGTCGCGTCGGCAATGATCGATCTCGCGCGGCGGGAGACGATGACCGCTGGCAAGTCGGACGTGTGCGAATTTGTGGTCTCTTCCTTCGCCGACTTCAAGGTCGAAGAGCGCTTTGACGTCGTCGTCGCTACCGGTTACTTCGACTACTTGGAGTCTCCGGCGAGCGACGTTCAGAAGATGGTGCAGGTATGCCGAGGTCGCATCTTCGCCTCATTCCCTAAACGCCTAGATTGGCGTGTGCCTCTGCGCAAAGCGCGGTTCGCTCTCGTCGGGGGCTACGTTCGCTTTTACGGCGAGTCGGAGGTGCGGGGCCTCTTCGCTTCCGCAAGCTTGCCTCCTACTCGGCTATCGCTGATCGACCTGGGGCGAGATTGGATCGCCGTAGCTCGAACCGCATGACCCGCCGCATTCGGGTGCTTCACGTGATCACGCGACTCATCGTGGGCGGTGCGCAGGAGAACACCTTGTACACCGCGATCGGACAGCACCGCGACCCACGGTACGAGGTGACACTGCTGGCAGGCGTTGACGACGGCCGCGAGGGCGACCTGCACGATACGGCGCGGGACGCCGGCGTCCGTCTCGTGCTTCTACCGAGTCTCCTGCGGCCCATCCGTCCCGTGACAGATCTTCGAGCGCTCGTCTGGATGATCGCGTTCATGCGCCACGGGCGATTCGACATCGTTCACACGCACTCGTCGAAGGCCGGCATCCTCGGGCGGATCGCTGCACGCATCGCCGGAGTACCGATAGTCGTGCACACGCTGCACTCTCTCGTCTTTCACGAGTACGAAAAGCCGTGGAAGAACCATTTGTACATCGTCCTAAAGCGTCTGGTCGCGCCGATCACCGACGCGTTGATCAGCGTGAACGAGACGACCGCACGGGGAGCTCGCCATGCGGGTATTGGTCGCAGTGACCAGCATGTGACCATCTACAGCGGCATGGAGATCGGTCCTTTTGCCGAGGTCGGCCATACGCTCAGCGTGGAAGAGGCGAAGATACGGGCTGGCCTCGATCCCACAGCCCCGGTCGTCGGCAAGATCGCGCGTCTTGTCCCACTGAAGGGTCATCACGAGTTTTTGGCTGCGGCGAGGCGCATTGCTGCTCGCGAACCTCGTACGCAATTTCTTCTTGTCGGGGACGGCGCCCTTCGCCCTGAGCTTGAGAAAGAGGTTCGCGAGGCAGGCCTCCAAGCGCAGACACGTTTCGCGGGACTTGTGTCCAGCGGAGAGGTGCCAGCTTTGATCCAAGCGATGGACGTTGTGGTGCACACGTCTCTTCGTGAAGGTCTTGCTCGAGTACTTCCGCAGGCCGGTGCGGTCGGCAAGCCCGTCGTCACCTTCGCGCTCGATGGCGCGCCCGAGGTGGTCCGTGACGCGGTGTCGGGCTACCTCATAGCGCCGCTGGACACGGATGAGCTCGCCGACCGCGTAGTTGAGCTGGTCCACGATCCTGATAGGCGTCGTGCTTTCGGCGCGGCAGGCCGCGCCTTCGCCGTCGAGAACTTCGGGGTTGAGCGAATGGTCTCGCGGATCGACGCTCTTTATGGCCGACTCCTGGAGGCGAAGGGTCTTGGGCAAGTGGGAAGGTAGCAAACAGCCAGAAGCCGGCGGTGTTGCCCTTACGATGTGTTGCAGCGCGTGTGGTAGATGCGCCCGTAGGTGCGCGCGTGTGACGGAGGTCGCCAGGGGAGGGATGGTCTTGTTGCTCGCGTGACAGCTCACTTGGCCGCTATCGCGGCGGGATTCCTATTTGCCCTGTGCTCCGTTCTGCTCCTCACGCCAGCGATGTCCCGCCTAGCAAGGCATCTTGGAATGGTGGCTCCGCCACGTCCCGACCGATGGGGTTCCCGGCCGACACCATTGCTAGGCGGCGTTGCCATCGTGCTCGCGGTGGTTCTCTGCTCGGCCGCGCTCGTGACGACTTGGTGGCCGTTCCTGGCCATCGCGACGGCGACATTGGCCGCGTTTGCGCTCGGCCTCATCGATGACGTTCGTGGGCTTCGGCCAACGTCGAAGCTTGTCGGCCAGATAGTTATTGGAAGCGGACTGGCCCTCGCTGGCGTCCGGGTCGAAATTATCCCGCTCACGCCGCTGTCGCTCGTGGCGACCCTCGTATGGGTCGTCCTCATCATGAACGCGATCAACTTGATGGACAACATGGACGGTCTCGCCGCCGGCGTGGTCGCGATCGCGGCGGGTGTTCTCGTCCTAATGGCTGGCCCCGCGGACCCGTGGATCGCAGTGGTGTCAGCGGCGACAGCGGGCGCTTGCATCGGTTTCCTTGTCTACAACTTTGCGCCCGCGCGCATCTACATGGGCGATGCCGGAAGCATGGCACTCGGAGTCCTGCTGGCATCGTTGACCCTGCTCCTTACGAATCAGGCGGCATCGAGTGTCGGCTTGACCGTGCTCGCGCCGTTGGTTGCGCTTGGTTTGCCTATATTCGACACGGTTCTGGTCACAGTCATCCGGCGCCTGGAGGGTCGTCCCGTGAGTCAGGGCGGGCGCGACCACACGTCGCACCGGCTCGCCGCGCTCGGATTATCTGAACGTGTGACGGTCCTCATCCTCTATGCCGTCGCGGCCGGGATATCCGCACTGGGCCTACTCGCAAGCGCGTCCGGCCTCGTCTTTCTACCTATAGCTGCTCTGGCGGTGATCGCACTGGTTCTCTTCGCGAGCTTCCTGATCGAGAATCCTGTCGCAGTCGCGTTGGAAGGCGCCGCCCCCGGGCGGGCCTCGATGATCGGCGGCGGCCGCGCCTTCCTTCGCTACGGAGGAGAGATCGCACTTGACGTAACCCTCGCCGCGACTGCCTTGCTCAGCGCATACCTCATTCGTTTTGAGTCATTTGGATCAACGGTCGCGCTGCCACTCTTCTTTGCGGCCCTACCGATCGTGCTGCCGCTGCAGCTCGCCGCCTTCGTACTCCTCGGTCTGTACCGGATTCTCTGGCGGTATTTCACAGTCGTCGACATGTTCACGATCATGCGCTCGACGTTCGTCGGAACGCTCGTCGCGGCGGTAGTCGTCCTCAGCCTTCAGGCTGACCTCGGCCAATCGCGCGCGGTTTTCCTCATCGACTTTGTCCTGTTGTCGCTGTTGCTCGCCGGCTCACGCATGTTCCTCGTGTCGTTGCGTCATTGGTTCGGGATGCAGGGTAGGGAAAAAGGTCGGCGCGTACTCATCGTGGGCGCGAACGAGACCGGCGCGATGGCACTTCGCCTTTTGCTTCGCTCCGCAGATCCGAAGTACCGCCCAGCAGGTTTCCTCGACGACGACCCCGGCAAGCTGCGTCGGCGGATCGGAGGCATCCCGGTCGTTGGGCGTGTTCGCGATCTGCCCGCGGTGGTGCTCCGAGAAGGTGCTGAGGTCGTCGTGCTCGCGCTCGAGGACGGCCTCGAACGGGAGGTGGTCGTGAGGCTGCAGTGCGAGGAGCTTGGGCTGGAGTTGCGCCAGCTCGTCTCGAACTTATGACTGACCCGGTCCTAGTGACCGGCGGTGCTGGGTTTATCGGCTCGCACCTAGTCGACCGGCTCAGTGCGGACGGCCGAAGTGTCATGATTCTTGATGACTTCAGCACGGGTCGGCGCGATAACCTTCGTGATGCGGAACGCTCCGGCGTAAACATCGTGGAAGGATCCGTTCTGGACCCAGAACTCATCGACCAGCTCATTGCAGATCATCCGTTGGTCTTTCACTTGGCCGCCGCCGTGGGCGTGCGTTACATCATCGACGACCCGTTAGGCTCATTACTCACCAACGTTCGTGGTACCGAGCATGTCCTCAGCTCGGCTGAGCGCCATGGAGCGCGCGTAGTTATCGCCTCGACGTCTGAGGTATACGGGCGGAATGCGCATGTGCCTTTCCGGGAAGAGGACGATCGCGTGTTGGGCCCGACATGGATGCATCGGTGGTCGTATTCGACGGCGAAGGCCCTCGATGAACACATGGCGTTCGCCTATGCCGAGCGCGGTCTTCGTGTATCAATCGTGCGGTACTTCAACTCCTACGGGCCGCGCATCGACGAGCGCGGCTACGGAAGCGTCGTAGCGCGCTTCATATCGCAGGCGCTAAGCGGCCAACCAATTACCGTTCATGGCGATGGTGAGCAGACGCGCTGCTTTACCTACGTCTCGGATACGGTCGAGGGCACGATCCGCTGTGCGACGCAGGACGCCGCGGTCGGGAAAGTCTTCAACATCGGGACAACGCACGAGGTCAGCATCCGGGCATTGGCCGAGAGCATTCGGACAATCACCCGGTCTGTGTCGCCGATCGAGTTGACCCCGTACGAGATGAGCTACCCGCGTGGCTTCGAGGACACCCGTCGGCGCGTCCCTGACATATCGCGCGCGCGGGACATCCTCGGTTTCCAGGCCCAGGTGCCTCTTGACGAGGGTATGGAACGCACTATCGCCTGGTGCCGCGAACACTATCGAGTCACGGAGGGAAGGCTGTGAACGCCGACATCCTGCGCAACGCGATCCGCGACCGGACCGCCCGTATCGGCGTGGTCGGCTGTGGCTACGTCGGACTGCCGCTAGCGCAGGCTTACGCACATGCGGGCTTCGGCGTCACAGGGATCGACAATGATGTGAAGCGTGTGGCGACGATGAACGAAGGTCAAAGCCACATCTTGGACGTACCGACTGAGCACCTCCGCGAGAGCGTCGCATCAGGTCGTTTTCGAGCCACCACTGACTACTCGTGTGTCCGCGAGCTCGATGTAGTTTTCATCTCCGTCCCCACGCCGTTCGATCGTGCGAAACAACCCGACCTGAGCTTCATTCGGGCCGCGGCGGATGGCATCGCGCCATACCTGCGCATTGGGCAGTTGATTGTTCTGGAGAGCACCACATTTCCGGGCACTACCGATGAAGTCCTCCGCCCGATCCTCGAGGCGAGTGGCTTGCGGGCCGGGCAAGATTTCTTCCTCGCCTTCTCGCCCGAACGCATAGATCCGGGCAACAAGCGTTATCGGATTACCAACACGCCAAAGGTCGTCGGCGGCGTCGACCGACTGAGCACCACGCTCGCAGTGTTCGCGCTCGAACAAATCGTGACGGAGGGAAGTGTTCACGCAGTTTCAACGGCCCGGGCAGCGGAGCTGACTAAGCTCCTGGAGAACACATTCCGTGCCGTAAACATCGCACTCGTAAACGAACTCGCTATGTTGTGCGACCGAATGGGCATCGACTTGTGGGAGGTAATTGACGCCGCCGCAACAAAGCCCTACGGCTTCATGCCTTTCTATCCTGGTCCCGGCGTCGGTGGCCATTGCATTCCCGTTGACCCGTACTACCTTGCTTGGAAAGCGCGAGAATTCGACTTTCATACCAAGTTCATCGAATTGGCGGCCGAAACCAACTTAGAGATGCCGTTCTTTGCAGCTGCACGCATCCGCCGGATGTTGTCGAAGCATGCGGTGACTGATAAAGCCGCGACCATCCTCGTGTTGGGTGTGACCTTTAAGCCGGACATCGATGACACGCGGAATTCTGCAGCCCTACGCGTAATCGAAATACTGCGCAGCGAGGGCGCATGCGTCGAGTACCACGATCCCTTTGCAAGCAGTGTGTCTGTCGCGGCGGACCTATTTGCGGGTCAGGATCGTGTCAGGCTCGAGTCCGTACCCTTCACCCCGGAGCGCTTGGCTTCGGCGAATTGTGTTGCGATTTTGGTAGGACATTCTGCTGTCCGCTATGACTTGGTATTGGAGCACGCGCGCGTCATCTTCGATGCTGTAGGTGCGACACGCGGTCGCCGCGGGACGGGCGTGGTCGAGCGGCTGTAGGTCCGTCGCGGCAAGCGATCCCGCTGATGCGAATCACCTGGACGAGCGTCGCGACTGCTGAACTACGACCGCGATCGCGTAGTGCCTCCCGCGCTACAGCCGTGACGACGCGGCCGTCACGTGGTCGGCCACCGTTGCCGGGAAAGCCGGGTGCTAACTCGTGCGCTCTGCGCTGCTCGGAAAGTTCCCAAGCCGTCGAACAACTTCACGAGTACAGGGGAGGCGAGTATGACTACGAACGGCACGACCATCCCGCGATGCCGAAACAATGTGCCTGTGTTGCCCTCTGCCAAGGCAAGGACGAGAGTGAGCCCGCCGGCCATGAGTATCGGCGGCGCCACGGTCCTCCACTTGCGTCGCTGTTGCCAGATAGTCAAAAGTGCTGCGGTGAGCAGTACGTACCAGAAAAGCATTTCAGGGGCGGTCACGAGTTCCTGAGCTCGAAGGCTGAGGAACGGCACGGGGGCAAACAACGCATACGCAAGTCCCAATGGCAGATGCGACAGAGTGCTCCGTACTGCCAAGGAAGAGTCCTCTCGGCCTGAAGTGCCCACATTTGACGTCGGTTCTGCCGGAGCTGGCGAGAATGGCACTGCGATGGGTGTCGCGGTTGGAACGAAAGCGGTGCGCGCGCCGACTGCCATCGCAGACCGCGTGCGTTCAAAGGTAGCCAAAAGCTGTGTCACATCCACCGCCAACCTGTTGGACGATTGCGCCAGTGTCGTGAGGGCAACAAGGACTGTCAGCGTCGCCACAGCTACGCGTCGTCGGGTCCATGCAGTTAACGTGGCCACGGTAATCAAGGCGGCAATTGCCACAACAGCCGCCACATATGCACGAAGACCAACCAGAAGCTCCGCTGCGACGAACAGAATCAGGACCGTGCTGATCCGGGGTGTGACGCTAAGTCTCATGAGTTGCCAGATAGCTAGGATCGCAAGTGCGTTCGTAAGCGCATCCTTCAGGTTCAACGATGACCAAAGAAATAGAGACGGGTAGAAAGCGATGATGGTTGCAGTGGCGAACGCCGCGCCGCGGCCGAACAAGCTCGTTGCGATCGAATAGGCGAAGATGGCTCCAAGAACCGCGAGGCTTGCATTCAAAACAAGCGCGATTCGCACGTCTGGGCCAAAAACCACGAATAGCGCTGTCTCCAGAAATACGTAGGTGCCGAAGAGATACGCGTCTCCGCCCCACAGTGGCGGCGAATAGTCGGGATTCATTGGAGCACCCAGTACGTATCTGGCCGCCTCGGAAGACACACGGAAGTACGCAGCGTCATCGCCTGTGATAAATCCCGAACCGACGTTTCCGGCGATCGCATGCAGAACTAAAGCACCGAGCATGTGCGTTGCGAGCGCAAACCCTGCAAGTAGAAGAAGCCTCGCCTGGTCGCCGGGCTTGGCGAGGCGAATTGTCGTGAATGCGAGCAGGCCCGACAGAGCCGTAACCCAGAGTAGCAAGTACCAACCGCCCGTCCCTAGAGCCACCCCGGCCAGGATGCCGAACAGGATGGCCGAGGCGATCAGGGTGGCCCGCTCAAGTGGCCTCATCGTGCGAATCGCATCGGGAACGAACGCCATATCAATCATTCGAAGCCAACAAAAAGGGAACTTCCTTGCGAGCGATCAAGCAGCGGGTATCGGCCACGGCCGTCCGATATCGCTCATATTCCAACTCGTCGTAGTGCCGTCGGTACAGGAGGTAATCAGTAATGCGCAGCGTCCGTCCACCTTCTTCGCGAACGCAGGCCTCCACGGCATCCCACTCGACGTGATCGTCAGGCCAAACGTGGATGTCTCCTTCGAGGCTCGCGCGTGGGTTCCGGATTCTTCGAAGTCGATACATCACCCAAGATGGACTTGCTGCGACTGCAAGTCGGTCTCTGAGCGAGGCAAGCCGATCTCTTCCGTTCCTGTGCCACGCATCTCGCTCGGCGCTCGGCTCCCATGCAGAGGGGCTTGACTCATGATCGATGAACAAGACGCCGCCTGGTCGAAGAGCGCGCATCATCAGTCTGACGGTGGCGACGTAGTCCGGAACATGGTGGAGGACTGAGTAAGCCCCGGCGAAATCGAACGAAGCCGTCGGAACATCGGAGCCATCGCCTTTGAGAAGCAACACTTCGCAACGCCCAGACGCTCCGAAGCGTCGCTGAACGATCTCCAGTAACTTGACCGAAACGTCCGCAGACGTGACGCGACAATTCAGACGAATGAGATGACTCGTTAGGTTGCCAGCACCGCAACCGAAGTCGAGGGCGTGCGGTTCCGCACTGCCTGATCTGATTTCAGCGAGCGCCGCTTCGAGTTGCCCGCTGAGGCGACTCTGCTCGATAGGGTTGTAGATCTCTCCGTGCTGTTGTTCATAGAGCGCTGCGCGTTCGTCGTGGGCTCGGACATTCCGAGCGAACACGTCGTCGGCCCGCCCCGTCCCCGTACTCACCCCCAAATGCTCTCACCTAGTCCCGGTTATAGACATTCACTGCATTCCAGGAGTGCAGTTGCCCGATCTGGGAGAGCGCTAAGCCGCCCTAGCCGGCACTGCCCTCGATGGCCTGCCTCATCACTTTCTGCCCGACCGCGTGCCAGTAAGGAGGACTGTTGGAGACCGTGATATTCACGAGGCCTGCCGCGTGCATCAACTCAGTTACCTGCCGGCGTGTAAAGCGTTTTTCAAGCGCGGTGCCGAATCTATCTAGGCTGTCATTGCGCATCACTCGAAACGACCGCTCCGCGTAATAGTTGAGCGGCATTGCATCTGCCGCGCGCACCCATCCGATCCTCCGCAGAAACAAACTCGTTCGCGCTAGCGGCAGATAGCATGCGAGTGCGACAAACTCGCTAAATGCAGACAACAATGGCGTTGGCAGGCGTGCAGTCCGCCGTCGCACGTGATCGACCGCCCTAAACATTCTCCGATGCAGGACGCTGCGGTTTTCTAAAGCGTGGTAGAGATACACGAGGCAGTACCCACCTGGATCGACGGCAGATACGAGCCGCTCAAGTGCATCAACCGTCCGATCGATGTGATGAAGAACTCCGAGAGAGTAGGCCAAATGCACGGATCCTCTTCGAATCGGCAGCTGTACGACGTCGGCCTGAACACACACTACATTGCCGAGGTTGGCCGTGTTGCGATGTGCTACCTCAACGCTGAGACCGAGATCGATTGCAATCACTGTCACCCCGCGTGCGGCGAGCTCATACGCCCATCGGCCCGCACCACAGCCAGCGTCAACTGCGATCTGTCCGGGCGTGAGCGCTTCTCGCGGCACGACATCAAAGTATTGGTGGAAGATTTCTGAAAGCTCAGGAGTGCCGACCTCATCGAAGTCACGCCACTCGGTATCAAAGCGGTCAACGAGCCGATCGGCGGGATCGACCGCCGTGAGATTCGTCGTTGTCCAACTCTTAAACAGATTCGTTTGCCACTGACCGAACCAAGAAGCGTGATGCTGCAAGAGACTGTTGCGGGACGTTCCCAAGAGTAACCGCGGAATCGCGTTGATCACCGGGAAGTGCTCGCCGCAGTTTTGATTTTGGTGACCGAGAATG
>WUUC01070800.1_pt1 | contig 10964 bp, 10 predicted proteins | sample 6278441 | NCBI WGS metagenome assembly WUUC01 (sample SAMN13675441, study PRJNA597444) | soil metagenome | isolation source: soil | place: USA: Washington | collected 2017-10 | reverse complement strand
CGCTAGACTCGAGCCGGCTTTGGCAGTCGCGTTGGCCAACTTGCACTCGAAGCCGGAGACGGGGACCGGTTTGTTGATGGTGCCGAGGCCTGGAACCGAGCGACCGGGCTGAATCGCGAAGCCGCCGCCCGCGCGATTGCCTTTGGTGTCGGACTTGTCGGGCTTCGTGCCTTTGTCGTCGGGCTCATCGGTCGATTCGCTGGTCGGCTTCGAGCCGTCGTCGGGCCCGCGCGACCCATGCGGCGCTTCCTTGTCGGGCTTGATGCGGATCGTATTGCCGCCCACGTTGATGATGCCAGTGCCGGGATTCACGCCGCTCCCGCCGCCTTCATTGCCGCCACCGGTCGAGCCCGCTCCAGCCCCCGTGCCAGCCGTATTTCCGCCGCCGCCGGGGTCGATCGTGCCACCGCCGACGTTGATTACGCCCTGGCCCGCGTTCGGCTTCGAAGACCCTGTACCCGTGTGTGATCCGGGCTTGATGGGACCACCCGCCCCAGCGATACCGTCCTTGATGTCGATCACAGGCTTGGACGGCGTCGGCTTCTTGCCGTCGTCATCGTCTTTCTTGTCGTCATCGTCGGCGACCTTGTCGTCGTCTTTCTTGTCGTCCTTCTTGTCGTCTTTCTTATCGTCGTCTTTCTTGTCATCTTTGTCCGCGACTTTGTCGTCGTCCTTGTCGTCGCGGTCGTTCTTCTTGTCTTTTTTGGGCTTCTTCGGCTTGTCGTTCTTGGCCGTTTCATCGCCAGACGTCTCCGAAGATTTCGAGCCGCTGCCCGCCTCGCCGTGAAAATGCACCGAGCACCCGCTCAAAACGAGTACGAACACGGCAGCCAAACGCCCTAGACATTTCTTCATTGCGAGAACCCTCTCGTATCCAGCTGACGACGCGACCAGGGGACGCTAGCGCAGGCCATGCCACCCGACCACGTTTCGCTCCGTGGGGCTCCGACGCGGCGGCGCAGGCAGTGATTCACGACGCCCAACCCCTAGGACTTGACATGCCTTTTTGCCCTGGCAGCTTGTGGCCGGAGGTGGGTTCATGGCAGGCGTTTTGGGGCTCGCAACCGGTTCTGGAGAGAATGCAGCAGCATCGTTGCGACGCGCTTGGGAGCTTCTGCAACATGTGCCCTTCGGCAAGCAGATCTTCAGCAAGGCGATCGGCCGCGCCGCTCCCTACACGGGTTCGATCGACGCTACGGTGCTCGAACTCGGCACCGGCAGGGCCGTGGTAGCGCTCGAAGATCGGCGCAGTGTCCGCAATCACCTCAAGTGCATTCACGCGATCGCGCTCGCAAACTTGGCTGAGTTCGCCGGCAACTCCGCACTCGCTTTCAGCATGCCAAGCAATGCGCGCTTCATCGTGGCCGGGATGTCCATCGATTACCGCAAAAAGGCCCGTGGCCGCATCCTGGCAGAGGCGACTTGTCCGACGATCACCAACAACGAGCGGGCAGAGTACGAAGTGAGCATCGTCATGCGGGACGCCGCCGCAGACGTGGTTGCCGAAAGTAAGCTCAAGACTCTCGTCGGGCCGCAGCGCGGCTAGCAAGCTCGCCCCGCTTCACTCTTTTCTGCTCAGGGCTGTCAGATCGAGCGCGCGCGACCGGCCCAATAAGGATCGCGAAGCTTTCGTTTGTAGAGCTTGCCGTTTTCTTCTCTCGGCAACGCGTCGACGTAGTCGATCGTCTTCGGCCACTTGTATTTGGCAAGGCGCTCACTGCAGTACTCGAGGATGTCACGCGTCAGCTCGGCACTGACGCTCACGCCTTTCTCGAGCTCGACCACCGCTTTCACTTCTTCGCCCCAATCATCGTGCGGGATTCCGAACACCGCCACGTCTTTGACCTTGGGGTGGGTAACGATCACGCCTTCGATCTCGGCGGGATAGATGTTGACGCCGCCCGAGATAATCATGTCGGACTTGCGATCGCACAAAAACAGAAATCCTTCGGCATCCAAGTAACCGGCGTCGCCCACGGTGAAGAACGTGTCCTTGTAGGCCTGCTCGGTCTTCTCGCCATCTTTGAAATACTCGAAGGCGCGCCCATCACCCATCTTCATGTACACGGTGCCGATTTGATCGGCGCCCAGGATTTCGCCCTGCTCGCCGCGGATTTGGATCTCGCTGAACGGCCAGCGTTTGCCGACCGTGCCGGGCTTACGCTTCCAATCTTGTGGGGTCGCTAGCGTGCCGCCGCCTTCCGAGGCTGCGTAGTACTCGTAGATCACATCTCCCCACCAGGCGAGCATGTCCCATTTGATCGGCACCGGGCATGGCGCAGCGCTATGCACCATGAAGCGTAGCGAACTCAAGTCGTACTTACGTTTGATGCCCTCGGGCAATGCCAACAAGCGGCTGAACTGGGTGGGCACCATATGGCTGCAAGTAACGCGATACTTCTCGATCTTCGCCAGCATCGCTTCCGCATCCCAGCGCTTCATCAGCACGACGGTGTGGCCGAGGTGCAAATGATTGCTCGCGAAGCTGAGTACCGCCGTGTGGTACAGCGGTGAGCCCACGATGTGCACGTTCTGGTCGCGCGCTCGAAAGCCGAACAGCTGCAACATTCCCGTGTACTTCGTGCCCATCTCCTCGGGCGTGTCTTGGGGCAACGGACGGCGTACACCTTTGGGTCGGCCTGTCGTGCCCGATGTGTAGGTCATCATCGTGCCCGACGCGCGATCGTTGGGGATGTCTGCAGACTGACGATCGCGAAACTGCGCATAGTTCTGAAAACCCGCGACGGCTTTCGCGCCGGTGACGAAACGCGCGACACTCGAGATCTTACTGTCTGCGAGTGCGCGCGTTGCGACATCGCTCGCTGCGGGCGCCACGAACACCGCCTTGGCCTCGCAGTTCTCGACGATGTACGCGATTTCGGGCGGCGCCAGCTTGGGATTGATCGGCGTGACGTACATGCCTGCTTGCGTCGCCGCCAAGAACGTCTCGAATACGGCCGCCTCGTTCTCGAGCACGGTCGCGATGCCATCGCCGCACCTCAAGCCGAGCGAGCGCAGACCATGCACTAGCTGTCGGGCGCGGCGCGCAAGCTCGGCAAACGTGAGCTCGCTGCCGTCATCTTCGACGAGCGCGATCTCGGCAGGATGGTTTTCGGCGATTGCCCAAAATGAAAGCTGCTCCACGCCCTTCCCTTTCAGCGCGCGACGGCTCACCCGTTCAACGTGCGACGGCTCCCCCGTCTTCAACGTGCGACGGCTCCCCCGTCTTCAACGTGCGACGGCTCCCCCGTCTTCAACGTGCGACGGCTCCCCCGTCGACCGACAAACATGCGCCATTCACGAACGATGCGTGCTCCGAGCACAGCCAAACCACCGCGTCGGCGACCTCTTCTGGTGTGCCGATGCGCCCGCTTGGATTGCCCTCTTTCACGCGCGCTTCGGCTGCGGCATCGCCCGCCATGAAGCCCTCGAGCATCGCCGTCCGTGTCACGCCCGGGCACACGGCGTTGATGCGCAAGCCTTTGCGTACGTACTCGAGCGCCGCGCTCTTCGTAAGACCGATTACGCCATGCTTGCTGGCAGCATAAGCGGACAACCCAGGCGTCCCAACCAAACCCGAGCCGCTCGAGGTGTTGACGATCGCGCCACCGCCGCTCGCAAGGAGCGCGGGGATCTCGTGCTTCATGCTCAAAAAGACCGCTCGGAGGTTGAGGGCGAGCACGCGCTCGAAGTTGTCCTCGCTACATTCCGCGAGCGGTCCGATGTCCCCCAGCATGCCCGCGTTGTTGTGGGCGAGCTGCAGGCCACCGTACTGGCTCAACGCACTCGCCACGAGCCGCTCGATATCCAAGGAGGAGGTTACGTCGGCAGCGACGAAGTGCGCTGTGGCACCCTGCTGGTGGATGGATCGCACTGTGGCGAGACCACGCGCTTCGTCGATATCGCTGACCACGACACGCGCTCCAGCACGCGCAAAGGCCTGCGCGGACGCACGCCCGATGCCCGAGCCCGCTCCTGTCACCAACGCGACCTTGCCTTCGATGCCCTTCATCTCTCCTCTGCAGCGAAATGCAGGCACGTTCTCAAAAGCAGCTCAAACTAGAACACGTTTCACTCTACTCAGCGCGCTGCTTTCATGCAAGACCTGCGAGTCGACATCTTCGATTCGCGGCCACTCGACCTGGTCGCGACGGGCAGGCAGGACGCAGGCATGGGCACCATCTTCGATCCGGACGAGCTGCATCAGATCGCGAAGCAGAGCCTCAGCAAACCGAACAAGACCGAGATGTTCGAGTTCATCGGTGATGAGCTCAAGCGCCGTTACCCGACGCACATCACACTCGACAATCCTTGGATCTTCAACAACGCCGGCGGTGCAATGGGCCAGCTGAAGCTGCTGCATTGTTCCATCAGCGAATACATCCTGCTGTTCGGTTCGCCGATCGGCACGGAAGGTCATTCCGGCCGCTACACGACCGAGGTCTACGACTTCATGCTGGACGGCGAGATGTGGTGCTACCACGCCGGCGATTTCGAGCGCGTCGTCTATCGACCCGGTGACGCCGCATACCTCGGTGCGGATCGCGCCAAGGGCTACGCCCTGCCTAGCGGCGGTTTCATGCTCGAATACTCGCGCGGCCCGATTCCGACGATGTTGCCGTTTGGTCTGGCAGACACCTGCTTCAGCACGCTCGATCGCCACACGATCGGGCGCACGCTTTGGCAGTACGGCAAGCTGGTCGTCAAAGAGCTGGCTCAGGGCAAGGTCTGACGCTTTCGGTGCAGTGGTTTTCTGCACGTCTTGCTCGCGCGGACCCGCGCGCTTCGACCGCATCATCATGGTAGAAAGACCGCATGCCAAAAAGCTCGACCACCGTGGAGTCCTTCGTATCGCCGGATGAGTTTCGGGCGATCATTCTGGACGTTGAGAAGTACCCGCAGTTTCTGCCCGAGGTGAAGCGCGTCGTCGTCCATGAGCGCGATGCAGGCTCGATCCTGGCTTCGTTCTTCGTGGAAGTAAACGTAGGCGGAATGGAGATCAAGACCGAGTACACGTGCCGCTACACGATCGGCCAAGACGAGATTCGCTGGACGCTCGACAAGTCTCCCGACCTCACCAAGAACGAGGGCCGCTGGAAACTGGAAGAGACGGACGACGGCGAGACGCGGGCCACCTACGAGAACGAGTTGGTGACGTCGCTGCCCATCCCCGAGCCGATGCAGAAGCTGTTCGCGGATCAAGAAATGCCGCGCATGATGCAGCGCTTTCGCGACCGCGCGGAAGCGTAAGGTGCAGCGACGACCGCCAGGAGCCAAGGCATGTTGAATGTATCTGCATCGATCGATCTGACCGCGCCCGTAGAGCGCGTCTGGGCGCACGTGTCGCGCTTCGACGACGCGAGTTGGGTGAAAGGGACGAAGCACTGCTCTGTCGAGGGCACTGGCGTGGGTACGATCCGGACGATCACGACCGCCGATGGCGCGCGGATTCGCGAAAAGTTGTTGAGTCACGATGAGGCGCAGCATCGCTTCAGCTACGCGATCGTCGAAGCGCCGATGCCGATTCAGAACTACGTGAGTCTCGTCGAAGTGCACGCAGACGGGGCAGGCTCACGGATCACGTGGAGCTGCACGTTCGAGGCCCCTGAGGGCATGGCCGAGGCGATCCGGACAGGGCTGGATGGCCTGTTTCGGGCGACGTTGGCGGAGCTCGCGTCGTCGCTCGGCTGATTTCCGCTGTCGGTTTCGAGACTGCCCGCTCACTCCTGCCCGCGCGCGGTTTTCAGGCAGTTACGAGGCCTTGCGGGTGCAGATCCTCCGTATGGCGCTTCGTTGAACGAGCAAGCGGCGCGACAGGACGGTGGACGCCGTTGTCCGCTGCTCGCTTTCCGCTAAAAAGCGCGCATGCGCATCGAGAATCTCAAGGGTCACAAGGTTGGTATCTGCGTCTCGGGCGGTCTCGATAGTAAGACCGTAGCGACGCGTCTCAAAAAGGCGGGCGTGGACGTGCTCTGCTTCACGGCAGACCTCGCGCAACCGGATGAGAAGGACATCAACGATATCAAGACCAAGATGGCGCCCACCGGCGCGGAGACGGTGATCGTCGATCTGCGTAGGCAGATGGCAGACGCGGCGTTCATGGCGATCAAGGCGCAGGCCACGTACGACGGCGGCTATTGGAATACGACCGGGCTCGGGCGGGCCGTCACCGTGCGCGGCCTACTCGTTGCGATGCGGGAACGTGGTTGCACGGTGCTCGCTCACGGCGCGACCGGACGCGGCAATGATCAGCTGCGTTTCGAGCGCTACACCAACGTGCTCGCACCGGACATGAAGGTGTATGCACCGTGGCGCGATCCGGGCTTACTCGAGGAGTTCCCGGGTCGGCGCGAGATGGCCGCCTACCTGACTGCGCAAGGTATCGAAGCTGCGGTTGGGCCAAAGAAGCGTTATTCGACCGACGCCAATCTCGCGGGCTTGTCGCACGAAGCAGAGGACCTCGAGTCGCTCGAGACGCCGTGTACGATCGTCGATCCCATCATGGGCGTGTGGCCGGAGAAGGCGCCTGAGCAGGTCGAGAGCGTGCAGCTGCGCTTCGAAAAGGGCATTTGCGTCGCGCTCAACGGCAAAAAACTCGAGCCGGTCACGCTGATGCTCGAAGCCAATCGGATCGGCGGCGCGAGCGGCTTGTGGATGCGCAACGCGCTCGAAAATCGCGTCATCGGCACGAAGAGTCGCGGCGTATACGAAGCGCCCGGCATGGAGCTCATCGGGGCTGGCTTGCGCTCGGTTTACCAGGCCACGCTCGATCGTCGCGCGACCCGCTTGCTCTCGGACCTGTCGCGCATCGTGGCCGATCACATTTACGACGGCCGGCTTTTCGACCCGACTCCGCGCGCAGCGTTGGCCGCGATCGACCTGCTCGCCGAGACGGCGACTGCGACCGTGGAGCTCGGACTCTATAAGGGCAACGTCTACTTCAAAGCGCTGCGCGACTGCCCCGGTTCGCTTTACAACCAGGAAGACGCGTCGATGGAAAAGAGCGAAGGGCTGAACCCGACGAGCTCGCAAGGTTACGTGGAGATCCAAGCAGTCGAAGCGAAAGCCTTGGCGCGCGCCGGACAGATCAAAGCGTAAAGTCGCTTGGTTGCGCTTGCGCTGCCGCCCAAGACATCACGCGCTTAATTTTCAGCTAAAACGCTGCGCCGCTCGGCCCACCGCCGTGCACGCTCAGCTTCTCGGCAGTGAGATAGGAGGCGCGCGCCGACACCAAGAAGCGCACGGCGTTGGCGATGTCGCTCGGCTGACAAACGCGCCCGAACGGCATGCGTTCATCGAGCTGGCGCAGATCCGTGACGCCCGTGATCGCCTTGACCAAACGCTGGCCCATGTCGGTCTCGACCAGCCCAGGCGCGACGATGTTCACATGCACACCGTGCTTGCGCTCTTCCTTGGCGAGCGTCATGGCGAGTGCCTCGAGCGCGGCTTTGGCCATGTTGTAAGGCGCTCCGTTGGCATGCAGTAAGGTGGTCGCAATCGAGGAGATCATGATGATGTCGCCACGCGGACGCTTGCGCATGGAGGGCAAGCAAAGCTTAGCGAGGTAGTGACCTGCGACCGCATGTGTATTGATCACACGCGTGACTTCGTCTGGTTCGGTGTCGACCACGCTTCGACCGCGGCTGGCGATGCCGGCGTTGTGCACGAGAATGTCGATCGAACCGAGTTGTTCGAGCGCGGCGTGTACCATCGCGACGTCTTCATCCCAATTCTCGACCGCGGCGCGAATCTTCTGTGCGCGGCGCCCCAGGCCGCGAATCGCGGCAACCGTGTCATCGGCGGCGCTTTCGTCGCGGTGGTAGTTCACGACGATGTCAGCGCCATCCTGCGCTAGGCCAAGCGCGATGGCGCGTCCGATGCCGCGACTCGCTCCCGTCACCAATGCAACGCGCCCTTGCAGCGTCGCTTCGTTTTCTTCACTCACCTTGGCCTCCACTTTCGAGCAAGGGTAGCGATCCAGCACAGCGAAGGCGAACCGCCGCAAAGCGACCGGCCTACAGGAACACGTATGGAGATCTGACTGTCTCGCGACCTAAGGCGTCGACTCTTACGGTGCGAGAGCCGGCGACGCTCCTGGAGCAGACGTGCGCGCGCGGCTCTTCGTGAACCAATGACGTAAGACTTCACGCGCAGGCTTGCCGGCGAGCGTGGGAGACTGATCGAGCGGCCCATCCAATGCGAAACTTTGCGGCACGAATACGCCCTCGAGCCGAGCGTCCGCTTGGAAGCTTTCGAAGAAAGCGCGTTGCTGAATCAGCATGCGCAAATTCGCACCGGCATCCAGCGTGGTGCTTTCGTGGTTGCGTTTCGTTTCGTTGTGTCTGCCTTCCTCGCAGAACACTCCGGCCAACAGGTAGCGCTTGTTGTTTGCCATCGCCCACGTGCGCAGCCGATTGATCAATGCCTGGCAGGTTCGCGGCAAGCTCGCGTCTTTGCTCGAAGCTCCTAGCGATCCGCCAAGCGAAACCACATCGAGCGCGTCCCAGAAAGTGATGGCGTCGAATCTCTCCACATGGGCTGTGTAAGTGAGCTTGCCGCTGTAGACCTTACGCACGTCGCCGATCAGGGCGCGCCAGTGCGCTTCGTCTGATTCGGTGCTGAGCAGCTGATTTCCCACGGAAAAAAGCGCCGCTTTGTTGGCCGCTGCGATGCGAGCGTAGTGCATGATGAAGCGCCGATAGCTCCACCACCAGTGCTCCCAGTCCGCGGACTTGAGCGCGGCGCGAGTTACGCCTTCATGCTTGTTTTCAAGATCGATTACCGGCATCAGCGACACGCGCAAATTGCGTGACGCGGCTTCATCCATCACCCAACCGAGAAGATCGTCGTCAACGCCCTCACTCGGATGCGGCGTCACCTCGATGGCTCCGAGATCCGCCTGCGACCAAGCGACGATGAGCTCGAGATCCGTGGCTCCGAGCGCGCGTACTTCGTCGAGAAAGTGTTCATATTTGGGGCGCCGTTCGGCGTCTTCTTGCGCCGCTCCAAACATCTCGAGTGAGACACCACGCCGAAAGCCTTCGTCGCGTGTCTTGGGCTCGACCAGGCCACCCGTGGGGCGCTGCGCATCGAAGATGGATGGCGGCGCTTCCAGTTTTTTGGGAGGTGGTGGAGTCTCGGTGGAACAACCCGATAATGCCGCGCACAATGCGTAAGCTGCGGCGTGGGTGGACAGTCTTACCACGGGCGAGGTCGTAGCACGCAACGCTCGGGAGCTGACCAGAAAATCTGTTGTTTCCGAGCCCAATTTGGGCCGGTTTTGCGGACCGCGTATGACGCGTTGCAGCAGGCACGCGCTTTTTGTAAGTGCAGCGCGCGAGGAAGACATGCGCATAGAAGCGTTCACACCCCAAGGATCATGGAAGAAAGCGCAGGCTGCTGCATTGCAGGCAGAGCTCGCCGGCTTCGACAGTTTTGCGTCGCCAGAGATCGCGCACGATCCGTTCATGCCATTGGCCGCAGCTGCACTCAGCACGGAACGCATCGGGCTGCGCACCGCGATCGCCGTCGCCTTTCCACGCAGCCCGATGGTCGTCGCCAACACGTGCTGGGATCTGCAGCGCGAGTCACAGGGGCGTTTCGCGCTCGGCCTCGGCACCCAAGTCAAACCTCACAACGAGCGGCGCTTCAGCGTCAAGTGGCAGAGCCCGCGTGAGCGCTTGCGCGAGTATGTCCTATCGCTACGCGCCATCTGGCGGGCCTGGGAAAAGCGCGAAAAGCTCAAGTTCGAGGGAGAGCACTATCAGTTCACACTGATGACGCCAGAGTTTTCACCCGAGCCCACAGGTCTTGCTCCCGTTCCCGTCTACACAGCCGCCGTGGGCCCACGGATGCTCAAGCTGGCTGGCGAAATCTGTGATGGAGTGCGCCTGCACGGCTTTGCGACGCGCAAGTATGTCGAGCAGGTAGCACTACCGGCGATCGCAGAAGGCTTGGCCATTTCTGGAAGGGCGCGTGCAAACTTCGAAATCTGTGGCGGCGGTTTCATCTGCACGGGCCCAGACGACGCAGCAGTTCGGCAGGCTTTCGAAACGATTCGCTACCGTGTGGCGTTCTACGGATCGACGCCCTCTTACCAACCCGTGTTCGCGGTTCACGGCCTCGACGATCTCGGCACGGCCCTCAATTTGCAGTCCCGCAAAGGTGCATGGGACAAAATGGCAGGGCTCGTTTCAGACGAAGTCGTGCATCTGTTCACGGCTGTCGCGCGCTACGACGGGCTCAAGCGCGCGGTCGAGGCGCGCTTCGGCGGCATCTCAGATTGCATCGAACTCGGCTTCAGCGACACAGCGGAGTCAGGCTTGATGCGCGAACTGCTCACCGACTTGAAGTCGATCGAGGCAGTGTGCAAAGGCGTGAAGACATCGTGGCAGTGATCACGCAGCAGCTTGCTGCTCCAGGAACGATCGAGCGCTGGGCACACGACTATGTGTCGAGCTCCGATCTGACTTTCAAACTACAGCCGCCGGTCTTACCAAGTGCGCATGCGAGCGACCTTACTGCGCTGCGCTTGGATCGTCCCGGGCGACCAGCCGAGCTGCGGGTCACGTGGGAGAAGTACAAAGCGCCCAAGACTGCCCACGCGCTGCACTCACCACTCAAGCGCGCGCAACTACTGCACACCTTCTTTCATCATGAACTGCAAGCAGCAGAGCTGATGTGCTGGGCGGTGCTTGCGTTTCCAAACACACCTCCCGCGTTCAAGCGCGGCTTACTGGCGATTTGTCACGACGAAATTCGGCACATGCGCCACTACCGCGCTCACATCGAAGCACTCGGCTTCACGATCGGCAGTTTTGACGTGCGCGATTGGTTCTGGGAACGTGCCCCCAAGGCGGCAACAGCGGTCGAGTTCGTGGCGCTGATGGGCCTAGGCTTTGAAGCAGGCAACCTGGATCACACGGCTCGCTACGTCAGCATGTTTCGAGAAGCGGGCGACGAGG
>WUUC01014755.1_pt1 | contig 10964 bp, 8 predicted proteins | sample 6278441 | NCBI WGS metagenome assembly WUUC01 (sample SAMN13675441, study PRJNA597444) | soil metagenome | isolation source: soil | place: USA: Washington | collected 2017-10 | reverse complement strand
TCCATGGCCCCGTGGGTCCGCCGCCGGATGTTACACTCCGCGCCCATGCCCATCGACGCGTTGAGACAACCGGCCGCGGGAGATCCTACGAGCCTCTACCGCTATCGGGACGGACTGTACGCCGCGGATCTCATGACGGCTGCCATCGTCCATCTGGACTTCTTCACGTGGCTCGCGGAACACCCGTCGGACATCGACGCGATCTGCAGCGGACTCGATCTCGCACCACGTCCCGCTGACGTCCTGCTGACGCTGTGCGCGGCCAACGGACTCGTCGCGTCCACGAACGGGGTCTACGCCGTGACGCCGCTGGCGCGCGAGCACCTGGTGGCGGGGTCGCCGTTCTACCTGGCGCCCTACTACGCGTCGCTCAAGGATCGCCCGGTCGTGACCGACTTCCTGCGGGTACTGCGTTCAGGGAAACCCGCTCATTGGGGCGCGGTTGCCGATGGCCAGGACTGGCACGCGGCAATGGAGGACGACACGTTCGCACGGAGTTTCACGGCCGCGATGGATTGCCGCGGCCTGTTCCTGGCGCAGGCGCTGTCGTCGCAACTCGACTTGTCGGGCCGCCGGAAGCTGCTCGACATCGGCGGAGGCTCGGGAATCTATGCCTGTGTGCTGGCGGCGCACCATCCAGGGCTGCAGGCAGTGGTCTTCGATCAGGCGCCCGTCGATCGCATTGCCGCGCGCCTCATTGCAGAGCGTGAATGCGAGAAACAGGTGCACGTGCTGGCCGGCAGCTTCTTCAACGACCCCTGGCCGGACGATTGCGACGTGCACCTGTTCTCGAACGTACTTCACGACTGGGGGTTTGCCGAGGTCCGGCAACTGCTCGCCGCGTCCTACGCGGCGTTGCCGGCAGGCGGTCTGGTCGTCATCCACGAATCGTTCATCAACGCGGACAAGACCGGACCGCTGCCTGTCGCGGAATACTCGACCATCCTCATGCACTCGACGCGCGGCAAGTGCTACGCGACGTCCGAGTACGAACCGATCCTCCTCGAGGCAGGCTTCGCCGACGTGGCGTACGCCGACACCGTGGCAGATCGCGGGTTCATGACGGCGCGCAAGCCCTGAGGGCGGCCGATCAGTTTCCCTGGCTCGACGGCGGCACCATCTTGTTCATCCGCATGTAGGTGACGATGTTGCCGTAGTGCTCCATGTCGTGGGCCGTGTTGAACGACAGCGTGCCGAACCGCGTGGTCTTCATGTTGTTGATCGGCACGATCGTCACTTCCTGCGCGCCGGTGGTGTCGTTGATGGCAGCAAAGGCGCGGTCGCAGTATGCGAACGACTCGCCGAGCGCCTTCTGCAGTTCCGCCTTGGTCTTCACCGTCTGCTCCACCGAGGCCGACGGGGTCTTCTCGCCGCTCGACGCGCTGCAGAACAGATAGTTCGCATCCGCAATATGACCGAACAACTGGCCGAGCGTGCGCACATCGGCGGTCGGCTGATACGCGTACAGGTTTTCGGGCACCTGCTCGGCGGCCCGGGTGATGTTCGTTTTCACGATGGTGTAGACCGCTTTCAGCGAATCGGTGACGGGCGCCGACTGCGCGGATGCGGGAACGGATTGAACGAGCGCGGCGGTCACGGCCAGGGTACAGAACAAGCGAGTTTTCATCGAATCCTCCAACGGGCGAAAATCCGATTATAAGTGGTCAACGCCAGCCGAGCTGGATCACCTCGAAATCACCGGCCGTCAGCGATCGGAAGGCGGGGTTGAGGTCGTCGTTGTTCCAGCGCGCGTCCATTGTCCCGGTCACGAACATGTCACTGCCGTTGTCGGCAACGATCAGGCCATGCGTCTGCATCGCGCGGAAGATGCGTTGCAGCGCGGGCGCGAACCGCGACAGGTCCACCGCAGGCTTGAGGCGCAGGCGCGCACCAAGCGGAAGGGCCCCGGCAGAACTGCCCGCCGCGTGCGACGCCGGCCAGACGTAACCATTGGTGCGGCGTACCGTCACCCGGAACGCGTGGCCGATGTCGCGCCCGCTCAGGGCTTCGTCGTAGCGCACGAGACCGGGAAGGATTGCCAGCCCGGCGGCATCCGCCGAGGTCCACCCGTCGGGCCGGCGATCGCTGCGCGCCAGGTCGAAGATGGCGCCGGAACCGGCTTCCCAGCGATTCGACCCCGGCGCCCATCGCGTCGCGTACAGCTCGAACAGGACGAACCGGTCGCGATCGACGATCAGCAGATGCCGGTCGCCCGCACTGCCGCCACCGGCGATGCCGCCTTCGATGACGTCGGAACGCGTTCGTGCCTCGTCCGGAATCGGATACCCCGGCACACCGTCGTGCCCGTTATCACTTTCGCTCCCGTACTCGACGAACGCGACGGGCACGCGCGGCTGCTCGCGCCCGACGCTGATGTAGGGAATGCCGTAGGGATGCGGGCCGAAATCGGGGTGCATCCCCCGCGATCGACCGATGTAGTCGATGAAGGCGTCCGAGCCCGCATCCACGGGCGCGTGGCTGATGTCCTGATTCCACCAATGCGTGTCGGGGAACAGCCGCCGGGCCGAGAGGTCGTCGTTCAGGATGACCGCCGTCCCCGACGACGGCGGAGCGGGCAGGCCCGGGCCGCCGGGATTGTCCGGACCCGTAGGACCGGCAGGGTTCGGTGTCGATTTTTCCGACGAACAGGCGGCCGCTGCGACGACCAACAGCAGCGCCGGCAGGAACCACACGCGCGCCCTCCCCCGGCGGCCGAACTGACAGTCCTGGTACACGTCGGCGACGTGACGCAAGACAGCCGCCACCGGAGGTCCTGCATTGCTGTTGGCGCCATCTCCCAGGAACGGCGGGCACTATGCCAGAATGGAGGGTTCCCGGGTCAGAAATGACCGCGGTAAGGCGAGCGCCGGCGAGGCGCGACGCGGCGAACGACCATGACACAGGCACTCGGACTCGATTTCGGCACGACCAACAGCGCCGTCTCCATCCTCGATCGCGACGGCACGGCACGACTTGCACGTTTTGCCAGGGGCCAGGACTGGTTCGCGACGTCTCCGTCGGTCCTCTATTTCGATCCCCCGCCGCGGCACACACCGGGCAGCGGGAGAGTGCGCGCCGGACACCATGCCGTCACGGGATACATCGAGGCGGACACCAAGGGCCGGTTCATCCAGTCGCTGAAGAGTTACCTGGCCGACCCGCAGTTCGACGGCACCAGCGTGGGACGCCGCAAACACACGCTCGAAGAACTCATTTCGATGATCGTCCGGCCCCTTCGCGAGGAGGCCGCCACATCGCTCGGGCCGCTGCCGGGGCGGGTCGTCGCCGGGCGGCCCGTCATGTTCTCGCAGGCAGGCCGGGAGGCCGACAACGAGTTTGCGCTCACGCGTCTCCGCCAGGCGCTCTCCGCGGCCGGCTTCGACGACGTGACGTTCGAATACGAACCGGTGGCGGCCGCGCACGCCTACGAACAGCGGCTGACCTCGGACGAAATCGTGCTCGTCGCCGACTTCGGCGGGGGCACCAGCGACTTCACGCTGATCGAGGTGGGACCGGGGCCCCGCGGGCGCGCGTCCCGCGAGGTGATCGGCACGGCCGGCGTCGCGATTGCCGGCGACTTCTTCGATCGCCAGATCGTGCGGCACGCTGTCGCGCCGCACCTCGGCGCCGGCACGCATTACATCTCTTCGCTGCAGAAAACCTTGCCGGTTCCGACGTGGCCGTACGCTCACCTCGAGCGCTGGCATCACCTGTCGTTCCTGCGCACGGCCGACACGCTCGAAAAACTCGAGCGCATTGCGTCGAGCGCGGTTCCCCGTGGCCGCATCGAAGGGTTGATCGAATTGATCGAAGAGGATCTCGCCTTCGAGCTCCACCGCGCCGTTCAACGCGCCAAGATCGAGCTGTCGTCACACGAATCCACGACGTTTGCCTTCTCCGTGGGGGCGGTCGACATCCGCCGCGTCGTGACGCGCGCGGAGTTCAACGGGTGGATTGCCGACGACCTCTCCGCCATTGCGGCCTGTGTGGACGCACTGCTCGGAGACTCGACGCTGGCCGCCTCGCGTGTGGACCGCGTCTTCCTCACGGGAGGATCGTCGTTCGTGCCGGCCGTGCGCCAGATTTTTGTCGAACGTTTCGGCGCCAACCGCGTGACCGGCGGCGACGAAATGACGTCGGTGGCGCTCGGACTCGCGCTCAGCGCCGCCCGGCGCTGAACTGAAGCCGTTCTGGGCGGGCCTCTCCCCCACAGGAAAGGCTCCTCCGCTACTGCTTCACCAGCTGGCCGCGAGCCATTCCGCCCGGGTTCAACACACTGTGCACGTTGAAGTAGAAGCCGGCAGGATTGTTGATGATGTCCTGCGCCTCGGCCACTGTCAGTCCGTTCGTCCCGCTGTTGCCAATGCCGTTCTTGGTGAAGTTCCCGGCCCCTGTCGTCAGCGTGACTTCATTGGGGACCAGCCCGGTGTCCACCAGAATGCCGCCGTTCACGCCCGCCGCGCCGGTGTGAATGTGCGCCATCGTCAAAGGCGTGCCCGCGGGGAAACCCGTGAGGTTCACCTGGAAGTTGGCGGTCGCTGCAGTGATGGTCCCGGCAGAGTCGCGGTCGACATCGAAGACGATCGTGGCCGTCCCGCTGCCGGTGCTTTCGGCGTTGGTCACCGCGGGCACTTCATTCGCAGGCGAGAGTTGCGCCGTGAAGGTGATCGTTTCATCCGTGGGGTCCGTCGGGCCGTCGTCATCACACGCTGCCGCGAAGCCGAACGTCGATGCAAGCAAGACCGCTCCAAGTACTCGATTCACTCGATTCACTCGATTCATCCTGTGCCTCCAAGAAAATTGCAGGGGTCGATTCCTGAACTGCAAGAGACGGACCGGACGTGCAAAAAAGTCGCGTGGCAGCGGGCTACCCGGAAGGTGTGTGGAGTGAGGCGGATTGGGCACGCTGCGCGCGTGAATCGGTAGCCGCCAGGAACGGGGCCGCGCACGTGCAATATCTGCCATGTAAATCGGTCACGGGGCCCGCGTAGAAGGTACCCGGCGGTGCGATATCCTGCCTCTTGAGCCCGCCTTGCCGGTATCGCCTGTTCCTGCTCAACCTGCCTGGTGGCAATGGCCGACGATCCTTTCGCTGGATGCGCCGGCCATCACCCTGCTGTGGCAGGTGCTCATCGCGGACGCCACGGGTGCCGCACTCGGATGGCCGCATCTCTTCGTGCTGGCCGCGTCGGTCTGGCTTGCCTACGCCGGCGACCGGTGGATCGAAGGCTGGCGGCTGAATCAGGCCTCGATCCGGACTCCGCGGCACAGGTTCTACCAGCGCCGGCGATGGTCGGTGGCTGCGCTGTGCGCGCTGGTTCTGGCAGCGGACATCGCCGTGGCCGGCTCGACGCTGTCGCAGCGCGAGCTCATCCGCGGTCTGCTGCTGGCATGCGCGGTCCTCGCCTACCTGCTGTCACATCAATGGCTTCATCGCCATTCGCGGTGGCGCGTTCCCAAGGAAATCGTGATCGCCAGCCTGCTCGGTGCCGGCGTGGCACTCTTCCTCGTCGAAACCCCGCGGGTAGCCCTGCTGTGGTGGACCGTGCCGTTGTTCACGTGGCTCTGCTTCACGAACTGCGCGCTCATTTCCCTGTGGGAACGCACGGTGGACCTGTCGCACGGCCAGACATCGCTGGCCCTCGGCTCCGGCAACATGCCTGCCACCATCGCGTGGCTGCCTTGGATCGCTGTGGGTCTTTCGGCCGCCGTGGTCTTCATCGCCCCCGCGGCGGTGCGTGATGTCGCCATCTGCGCCTTGGTCAGCGGAGGGATCCTCGCGGGTGTCGCCAGGGTGGCGCCGCACATCGGATGGCCCCGCGCCCGCGTGCTCTCCGACCTGGCCCTGATGACACCGGCCGCCTGGCTGGTGTTCCGGTGACGCTGGGGCGGAGCGTCCTGTTCAGGTCGGGCACATGAATGACCGCGGGCAGAATACGCACACCGGGTCAATCATGTAGACTGAAACGGTCAGTCCAGAACTGAGCCTGCCAGCGTTCGAGTAGCACCTACCTCGGGAAAACAGCCGGGTGCGCGCGACCGGCCCGCTTTGGCCGAAACTGCGCACGTCGACGCCGCTATCGACATTTTCCAAGAGGTCCGAATGGTCAACCGTCCCAGCGGCGTCAACTCGTTCGAATTCGTCATCCTGTCGGCGCTTCGTGCGGCGCAACTGATGAAGGGCTCAGTCCCCCGCGTCACCGCAGCCCCGAAAGCGGTCATCACCGCCCAGCGTGAGGTGGCCGAAGGCAAGGTCACGCGCACGCCGGGCGAAGCCTGAGCCGCGTCAGTCAGCGGCTTCGATCTGCCGCACGTACGCCAGCCCTGCAGGGATGTTCACTTCCGGCGTCGAGGATTCCTCCTCGATGATGTGATATTCGACCGACGTCCCCCGCGCCGCTTCCAGCGCCCCCTTCACGTCCACGATCCCGGTGCCGAGGGCGACGCTCGAGTCGTCCGGCGCCCCGCCCGTGTTGTTGCGCTCGGTCCCTGGTCTCATGTCCTTCAGGTGCGTCGAGACGAATCGCGTCGGATACTGCTTCAACAGCGCCGCCGGGTCCGCGCCACCGTGATACGCCCAGAAAATGTCGAGCTGGAACTTGACGTTGTCCGGATCGGTGCGCGCGGCAATGGAATCGAACAGGGTGCCGCCTGATGGCGCCGGCGCGAACTCGTAGCCGTGCGCGTGATAGAAGAACTGCAGCCCCGCGTCCTTCAGCGCCTGGCCCGCGGTATTGAACGCCTCGACGGCCAGGTCGGCGTCGGCCGCATCGAACCCGTTTTCGTGCGGGAACCACGCGCTTCCCAGGTACCGCACGTTGAAAAACTTCGCGTCGTCGATGAACGGCTTCGGGTCCTTGACGAGCGCGGTGATGTCGACGTGCATCGAGACAGGCGTCAGGCCCGCTTTGTCGAGTTCGGCCTTGAACGCCTCGCGCGTCAGGCCCGACGTTCCGGCCAGCTCCACCAATGTGATCCCCATGCCTTTTACCTTGGCGAGGGTTGCGGGTACACCTTCCTTCTCGAAGCTTCCGCGCAAGCTGTAGAGCTGCAACCCCACCGGATGCTTCAGCAGCGGTTCCCTGATTTCCACGACCTCGGCCGGAACTGTGTCGGCAGGTGACGAGCATGCGCTCAACGTAACGGCAAGAGCCGCAAGGGACGACAGCACGACACCACGGCTCAACGATATAACAGGCAACCGCATGGACATTCCTCCGGACAGACTGGAATCAGTGAAGGCCAGAGTATACCGCCGCCGGCACGGTCAATACCTGTCGCGGCCGCGTGGTACGCAGAGGGATGGTGTGCGGCGACGTGGTGGAGTCAGCGGTCCTGAAGCGCGCGCTCGGTCAGGGTCAGCAGCGTCTCGATCGAATGGGGTTTGGGCAGGAAATACTTCACGCCAGCCGCATCCGCCGCCGGCTGCCGCGCAGAGGTGTCCAGCCCGCTCGAGGCGATGATCCGGACGTCCGGGTTCAGGGCCTGGAGCGCCTGGATCGCCGAGTGCCCGTCCATGTTCGGCATCATCATGTCGGTCAGCACGAGCGCAATCTCCTGCCCACGCTCGCGGTACGTGGCCACCGCCTCGCTCCCGTCGTGCGCGACGATGACCCGATAGCCAAAGGCTTCGAGCGCGCGCGTAATGATCCGTCGTACCCCTTCATCATCGTCGACCACCATGATCAGTTCGCCATGGCCGCGCGGCAGCTTCGAGGGAGCCGCCCGATCGGGCACGATGGTGGATGCGGTCAGCGCGGGCAGCACAGGCAGCAGGACCCTGAATCGCGTACCCACCCCTGGTTTGCTCGAAACCCGGATCGTGCCGCCGTGGCTCTGCACGATGGCCAGGGTTGTCGGAAGGCCAAGCCCCGTGCCCTTGCCAGGCTCCTTGGTGGTGAAGAACGGGTCGAAGATCGACTCGACGATTTCCGGCGGAATGCCCGTGCCCGTGTCCTCGACGGTGATGGCCACGTAGCGACCGGGCTGGAGCCCCTGTTCTGCGGCCTGCCGGGCAGTGAGGGTCGTGATCTCGGCCGATAGCGTCAGGGCCCCGCCGTCCGGCATCGCATCGCGGGCATTGACCGCGAGATTCAGGAAGACCTGGTGAAGCTGCGTCGGATCGCCGAGGACGACGGCCGCGTTCGAGATGACGTTCGCGCGCACGCGCACGTTGCGCGGGAACGTCTCGGTGGCGAGCTTCTCGATGTCCTTCAGCGTCGGCCCCATCTGCACCGCCACGCGCTGACCGTCGACCCCGCGCGCAAACGTCAGCACCTGGCGAACCATGTCGGCACCCCTCCCGGCGCTGGCGGCAATCGTGTCGAGGATGTTCCCCCGCGCAGCGGCATCGGGTTCGTTTCGCAGCAGGTCGATGGAGAGCAGGATCGGCGCGAGCACGTTGTTCAGGTCGTGGGCGATGCCGCCGGCCAGGCGCCCGATGCCTTCCATGCGCTGCGCGCGCAGCACCTGGGCCTCGAGTCGCTTGCGGGCCGTAATGTCCGTCATCCCGCCGATCATCCGCACGGCGTGGCCGTCGGCGGCCCGGATGACGTAGCCGCGGTCGAGGACGTTGGCGTACGAACCATCCTTTCGGCGAAAGCGGTATTCACTCGACCAGCTGGATTTTGCGCCGTTGATGACCTCGTGGATGCTCGCGAGAACGCCCTCGCTGTCTTCCGGATGAAGCCGCCCATACCAGCATTCGACCGTCGGCTCGACCTCTTCGCGCGAATAGCCGAAGAGCGTCACGAACCCCTCGTTCCACGTCAACGAATTGGTGGCGAAGTTCCAGTCCCAGATCGCGTCGTTCGTCGCTTTCGAAAGCAGCTGGAAGCGTTCTTCGCTTTCGAGCAGCGTCTGGCGTGCCAGGTGCTGTTCGGTCACGTCGCGCAGGTAGATCGTGAGACCGTCGGCCGACGGGAACGCACGCACGTCGAACCATCGGCCGGAGGGCACGTACTCCTCCTCGAACGCCACCGTGACGTTGTCCTCGACGGCCCGCCTGTAGTGCTGTTCGAACGACGTTCCGACGACGTCCGGGAAACAGTCCCAGATGACGCGGCCCAAGAGTTCGTCGGCCGGGACGTCCACCATCTTTTCCGCCTCCGTGTTGAGCAATGTGAACCGCCACTGGCGATCCAGCACGATCACGGCGTCGGTGATGCTTTCGAGGGTGTTGCTGAGGTGGGAGGCCAGCCGGGTCAGGTCCTCCTCGCGCCGCTTGGCCTCCGTGACGTCCTGCAGCGCTCCCTGCACACGCACGACCTGGCCGCCGTCGCCCCGCACGGCCTCGCCAATCAGCCGGATGGTGCGCCGGTGGCCGCGCGCGGTCATGAGCGGCAGTTCCTCGTCGAACGAGACCCCGTGCGTTACGCTGTCCTCGAACATGCGGCTCAGGCGCCGCTGGGAGTCCGGGGGGAAGAAGCTGAGCACATAGTCGGCAGTGAGCGGTGTGGAATCGTCCTCGGCCTCGTGGATGGCGCGGGTTTCCTCGGACCAGGTCATCGCCATGCTGGGCACCGCGACCGACCAGGCGCCCATGCGGCCCATTCGCCGCGCCACGCGATGGAGCGCCTGGCTGTCCTGCAACTCGCCCTGCACGCGCTTCTGCTCGGTGATGTCCTCCGTGACGGCAATCATCCCGGTGATCCGGCCCGCGAGATCCCGCTGCAACGACGCGCTGATCCGGCTCCAGACCGTCGTGCCGTTCCCCGGCCTGAATCGCCGTTCGGTGACCACGCTCTCGAGCCGCCCGTCGAGCAGCTGCGCGAACTGCTCCGACAGTCCGGCGCGATCGTCCTGGTGGACCAGCGCAATGACCATGAGCCGGTGCAACTGCGCCTCGGTGAATCCGACCATGCGGCAGAACGAATCGTTCGCCTCGAGAATGCGGCCATCGGCGCTGGTGACGACGATGCCGGTGGCCGCGTCGCGGAAGGTGCGCCGCAGCCGCGCTTCACTGGCACGCAGCGCGTCGGTGGCGGCCATGCGCTCGATTTCGTTCGAGGCGCGCGCCGCGACGATGCGCAGCGCCGACATGACCAGTTCCGGGTTGTCGATCGGACGCTGTGAGAAGGCGGCCACCAGCCCAATGACCGTGCCGTCCTCGGCGCGAAGCGGGGCGCCGGCGTACGCCTCGAGCTGGAACTCGTGCAGCATCGTGTCGCCGGGAAACAGCTCCCGGACGCCGGCAGTGATGACGCGCGCTTTTCCCTCGATGACGGATTCGCACGGCGTGCCTGTCAGCTCGTAGCTGACGTTGTCGATTGAAATGCCCTTCCAGTTGAACGTCTGGCTGCGGGCGTGCCGCGGGTTCTCGCGGACGCTGGCGATCATGCCGCCTTCGACACCGAGCGCATCGACCATTTCACCGGTCAGCCGCACGAAGAACTGGTCGCCGATGGGAATGGATACCGACTGCGCCACGCGCAGGAGGACGTCCTCGGCGTGCCGCCGCTGCGGACTGTCCGTCGGGGGCGGGTCGGCCTGGGCTACGGGGTCCTGGGGGGTTCCGGTCATCGGACAATCGCCATCCGCCGCATCGCGCGACTTCCACATTCTGCCCCCAATGCGGGCGCCGGCGCACGGTTTTCGCGGCGGGGGCTTGCCGTGTCTCGTATAGTACGGTCATGTTCCAGTCCATTACCCGGGCCGCGGCAGTGCCGCGGACGCCCCTATGCGCGTAAAGCAGGGCACCGTGTTGGTCGTCGACGACCTGGCGGCGAACGTGAAGCTGCTCGAGCGGCTGCTCACGTTCGAGGGGTATGGCGTCCTGATTGCCGGCGACGGTCAGGAGGCCGTCGACGCGGTGCACCGCGAGGATCCGGACCTCGTGATCATGGACGTGCGCATGCCCAGGCTCGACGGATTCGCGGCCTGCCGCGTGCTGAAGGCCGACCCACGATCGCGGTTGACTCCCGTCGTCCTCATGACGGGCGCGGCCGAGCGCGAGGACCGCGTCC
>WUUC01239886.1_pt1 | contig 10966 bp, 7 predicted proteins | sample 6278441 | NCBI WGS metagenome assembly WUUC01 (sample SAMN13675441, study PRJNA597444) | soil metagenome | isolation source: soil | place: USA: Washington | collected 2017-10 | reverse complement strand
GCCTCGATGGGACGGGCCCCGTCCCTACGGTCCCCACGCACGGCGACTACCAGCCGAAGAACATCTACGTAGCCGGCGACCGGGTCACCATCATCGACTGGGATCGGGTCGCACTCGCCCATCCGGGGCGGGATCTCGGCCATTTCCTCGCCCAATCGATGACGATGTCGTTCTCCCGGACGGGGTCCTTCGAGGCCATTGCCGGCTGGAACGAGGCGTTCCTCGACGGATACCGCCGGCACTGCACCGTCGATGTCGAGGACGTGCTCCCGGCGTATATCGCCCGCACCTTCCTCGAGATCCTGTACTACAAGCTCGTGGTCAAGCCGGTGCGGGACCCGGCGTTCGTCCCCCTCTGGCTCGACGAGTGTGAACGCTGGATCGATGCGGAGCCGAGCTGCGGAGTGGCCCCGGCCCTCCTTCCCGACCTGGACGTCGGCGCCGCCTGAACCCTTGACGGGAGCGGGCGCCGGGGTCTATTGACGGCGCAGTATGCGCGTCCTGATCGTCGAAGACGAGGTCCGCCTGGCCAACACGGTGCGTCGGGGTCTCGAGGGAGCAGGGTTCTCCGTCGAGGTCGCCCACGACGGAGCCGACGGCTTCCGTCTGGCGCGCCAGGGGAGCTACGACGCCATCGTGCTCGACATCATGCTGCCCGGCATGAACGGGTACAGCATCTGCGCCGGCCTCCGCCAGGAAGGGGACTGGACGCCGATCCTGATGCTTACCGCCAAGGACGCCGAGTTCGACGAGGTCCACGCCCTCGACAGCGGCGCCGACGACTTCCTCTCCAAGCCGTTCTCCTTCGCCGTTCTCACCGCCCGCCTCCGGGCCCTGCTGCGGCGTGGAGCCCCCGCGCGTCCGGCGGTGTTGGGGTCCGGGGATCTCCGGCTCGACCCGGCTTCCCACCGCTGCTGGCGGGCCGATACCGAGGTGCCGCTCACTCCCAAGGAATTCGCGATCCTCGAGTACATGCTCCGCCGGGCGGGGCAGGTGCTTTCCCGGGGTGAGATCCTGCAGCACGCCTGGGATCCCGACTACGACGGTGAATCCAACGTCGTCGACGTCTACATGGGGTATCTGCGCCGGAAGATCGACGTGCCCTTCGGTTGCCAGACGATTGAGACGGTGCGGGGGCTCGGGTACCGGCTCAGCGAATGATGTCGTCGCTGCGGGCCCGGGTCACGCTGACCGCGCTCGTCGTGCTGGCGGCGGCCATCGCCGCCTGCGGGTTCAGCCTCACGACCCTCGTCCATCGCTCGCTGGTCAGCAACATCGACGAGGCCGCCGAGGTGCTGGCCAACGATGTGGAGGCGCGCCTCGCGGCCGGTTCGCTCCCGCCGGTGATGCCCGTCCAGGGGGGCCGGGACGACGACGATCTGGTCATCCAGGTGGTCGACGGGGAGGGGGTGGTGTTGGCCGCCACGGAGAATGCTCCCGGCCTCCCGCCGATCGCGGTGCTGCGACGAACGCGGCACCGTTCGCGTACGACGATCCGGGGGCTGGCCGTTGATCCCGAGGAAACGTTCCGGATCCTCTCCCAACGGGCCGCCAAGCCGTCCGGGGAACGGGTGACCGTCTACGTCGCCACGGAGCTGGAGCCGGTCCGCAAGACGGTGGCCGACGTACGGCGGGCGGTGATCGTCGGCGCGCCGTCCCTCCTGGTGTTGACGGGGCTGCTGGTCTGGTATCTGGTGGGACGGGTAATCCGACCGGTGGAGTCGATCCGCCGGCAGGTGGCGTCGATATCCCGTTCCGACCTCGACCGGCGGGTTCCCGAGCCGGCAGCCGACGATGAGATCGCCCGCCTGGCCCGCACGATGAACGCCATGCTGGCTCGTCTGCAGGGGTCGGCCGAGCGGCAGCACCGCTTCGTCTCCGACGCCTCCCATGAACTTCGCAGCCCGCTGACGTCCACGCGCAGCGCGGTCGAGGTGGCGCTGGCCGATCCCCGGCCGGCGACCCTGCTGGCTGCCGTCACGGACGTCCTGGCCGAGACGGAACGGATGGAGCGGCTCGTCGACGACCTCCTGTTCCTCGCCCGGGACGACGAGCGGGGCGTGACGGCCGATTCCGGGCTGGTCGATCTCGACGATGTTGTCCGTTCCGAAGCCACCCGGGTCCGCAACCGCCACCGGGTGGCGGTGGACACGTCCGACGTCAGGCCGGGCCGGGTGTGGGGCGTGCGAGCCTCTCTGGAGCGGGCGGTCCGCAACCTGCTCGAGAACGCCGAGCGTCACGCCCGCACCGGCGTGGCGCTGTCGCTGGCGGGTAACGGAAAAGAGGTGGTCCTTCGCGTCAGCGACGACGGCGCCGGGGTGCCCCAGGCGGACCGGGAACGCATCTTCGATCGCTTCACCCGGCTCGACGACGACCGTTCCCGCCTCGGCGGGGGGAGCGGGCTGGGCCTGGCCATCGTCCGGGAAATCGTCGTCGCCCACGGCGGTGATATCTCGGTGGAGGACGCCCCGGCCGGCGGCGCCCGGTTCGTGATGGTCCTCCCGGAAGCAGACTCCGAGCCGGTGGGGGGGCCGGTCTAGAGCGTGCGGCGCCGGTGTGCCCGAATTGTGGCGCCCAGGCCGGCGGCGACGGCGGCGAGGAGGACCAGCCCGGTCAGCGCCGCGGTGCCCATCGGGCCGTCGACCTCGTCCGGCAGGAGGACGACGCCGTCCTGGCCGTGCGGGGCGGCGGAGCGGGCCTCTCCTGTGCCGCCGGCCGTCAACGGTTCCCCGGAGTCGGCGCTGGTCCGGATCGCACCGCCGGGGCCGACCCCGGATCCTCCGGGCCCCGCCTCGGCGGCGGCCGGCCCGGAGGGGGCGTCGGATCCTGCGGCTGCCGGTGCGCCCCCCTTCGGGTCGGAAGTCGTCGGGCCAGGGGTCGCGGCCGGGGTGTCGCCGGTCTCCGGAGGCTCCTCGCCGTTCTCGATGGCCTCCCGGGGATCCGGGCCCGATTGCGGCAGGTAGGTGCGGCGGGTGCAGTTGTAGACGAAGCCGTTGGCCCGGGCCAGAGTGTCGAGCCTCTGGATCGTGGTGGCGGTTTCGAAGGCGCCCCGGGCCTCCTGCTCGTCGGCGATCCGCCAGGCGTCGTGCTCGACGGGCGCACCGTCGTCGGCCACGTCGAGCAACTCCTCGAAGGCCCGCTCGGCGGACGGGGGCCGGCACTCCGCGGCAGATGCGGAACCGGCGGGGAGTACGGCCGCCGCGGCGATCAGCACCGCGGCGGCCAGGATCCGGGTCGGAAAGGTCATCAGAGTGGGAACTGGACCTCGACGCTGGTGATGTCACCGTTGAGGCCGTTCACCCTTCCGACGAAGGTGGTCCTGAAGGGCGAGCCCGCTCCCCCGCAGTCGGCGATGTCGCCGTCGAACGTCCCCGGGATCACCACGTCGTCATCGTCGGTCTGCTCCTCGGGGAAGCGGCAGGAGAACAGGTCGCCGTCCTTGCCCCGGGCCGTCGCCGTCTTGAAGTCGCCGGTGGTGGAGAAGAACGCCCGGCTGCCCGGGTCGTTTCCGTCCTTGGGGTCGAAGGCGAAGGCGTCGATGTCCTCGCTGCTGGCCGTGAGTTGCCGGGCGGAGCCGTCGAAGACGATCTCGGCGCCGCCGGCACACGAGGTGGCCGTGGCGGCCCGGCAGGCGAACACGTCCTCGTTCTTGCCCGCCAGCCCGTCGAGGTCCTCGTTCAGCATGAAGTCGCCGTAGGTGGAGAAGTAGAGGTCCTCACCGAGAACCTCGATGGCGTCGATGTCCTCGCCCGAGCGGGTGAGGCCGATCGCACTGCCGTCGAAGGCCAGCTCGAAGGTGCCGGCGGTGTTGTTTCCGAGCGACGTCGGCGTGAACAGCACGACGTCGGAGTCATCGACCTGCCCGTCGATTCCCGGAACCCGGCCGGCCTCGGTGAAGGACAGCAGGAAGCGCTCGGGTTCGCCGTCTTCGGCCGGCTCGATGGCCGCCATGGCGTCGAGGCGGAAGTTGCGGAGCCCGACGTCCGAACCGTCGATCACCATCTCGTAGGTGGCTCCGTGCTGGCGGACGACGTCCTCGTTGGCGAAGAAGCGGTCGTCGCCGTCGGCCTCGGGCAGATCGGCGCCGTACTTCACGCTGAAGAGCATGTCGCTCACGTCCTGCCAGACGAGATGGACGTCGTCCTCGTCTTCGGTGTCGACGGCGATCGACGGGAACTCGCCCGCGCCGTGGTTCGCCGTCAGGTTGCGGGCGTCGCTCCAGTCTTCGCCGCCGTCGTTGCTGTGGAGGGAGAAGACATCCGACTCGCCCGCCACCTCTTCGAGGAAGGCGACGTGCAGGTCGTCGCCGTTGCCGTCGATGGCCGGCTTGGAGCAGCGCTCGGCGCCGGCGTGGATGACCTCGGGGCCGTCGAAGGTCTCGCCGGCGTCGTCGGAGTGCCAGTACAGCAGCCGGTTGGTGACGTCACAGGCGAGAACGTGGGCTTCGTTGCCGTCCATGGTGAGGGCGGGCAGATCGGCGACGTCGACATCGGCCGGGAGCAACTGGACCGGACCGGGGGTCTGGCCGCCGTCGGTGAGTCGCACGTAGCCGATCCGGGCCGGGGTGTCGTTCTCCGATCGCACCCGGAACACGACCAGCGCCACGTCGTCCTCGCCGTCGCCGCTCAGGCCCACCTTCGGCTGGTCCTGGCCCTGCGTGCTCGTGTCGTCGGCGTCGAACGGGCCATCCGTCGTGCCGTCGAAGGTGAGGTTGACCGCATCGGCGAAGCTCTCGCCCCCGTCGTCACTGACCCGGATGACGATGTCGCGTGCTGTCGTCTCCTGCTCGGCGGGGATGGCCGGCGGGACCTGGAAATCGTCGGGGTTGATCTGGTTGCTCTCGTAGACGACCGCCACCCGGCTACCCACGGCCGCGGTGTCGTTGTCGGTCTCCTGGGCAAACTCCGTCTCGCTCAGGTTGACGGGGGCTTCGAAGTTCTCGCCCTGGTCGGCGCTGCGGGTGTAATAGACCTCTTCGGGGACCTCGACGCCGTCAAAGCCGTCGTTGTCGCCACCATTGTCGGTGTCGTCGTCGGCAACGTCGTCGGCCTCGTCGGGATCCCGGTCGATGCCGAACTCTTGGCGGTTCTCCTCGAAGGCGACGTGGACGGCGTCGCCACTCGTGGCCAGGCTCGGTTCGCCCGAGACGCCCTCGTCGTCGTCGAGGCGGCGCCCGTCATCGAAGTTGCGGCCACCGTCGGTGCTGCGCCGGTGGTAGAGCTCGAAGGGGAACTCGAAGTCCTCGTTGCCGTTCTCCGTGCCGAAGAGGGCATGGACGACGCCGTCCTGCGACGCGACCTGGGTCACCTGAGCGACGCCCTGGCCGACGTTGTCGAGGCTCTGCGGAGAGAAGCTGTCCCCACCGTTTCCGCTGCGCAGGTAGTTGGCGGACTGCGACCGGTCGATCTCGGCTCCGGGGGCCGAGATGGCCCCGGTGGCAGTGGTCAGCGGTATTCCGAGGGCCAGCAGCGAGGCGACGAGCCACGTGCGCGCCCTTCGCGTCTCAACGATTCGCACGAGTTCCTCCAACTCCGTAGGGCACCAGCTCGCGGGGGCCCGAGCGATCCGAATGGTTCTGCTCGTTCAAGGGGATTCGGCCGGCTCACCGCGAGGAACATTTCTGTTCAGGGCGACTATTCGCTGACAGATCGGCACAGACCTGTCACCCGGGCCATTTATGCATTTCGGCCGATTGGCGACGCGTTGCACCGGCTGTCGCATTTGCGACTTTGCCTACGAAGCGGGGCGCCGCCTCCGGCCGGTGCGGGCGAAGGCGACGCCCCCGGCGGCCACCGTGAACAGCGTGGAGATGACCCCGAGACGGTCCCAGGCGTCTCCCCGGTAGTCGAGGCGCAGGTCGCTCCGTCCCGCGGGGACCGCCACGCGGATCAGCCCGTCGCCGGTCGGACGGAGGCGGACCGGCGCGGCATCGAGGCGTGCGTGCCACTTCGGCGACCAGGCGATGGCCAGCGTGGCATTGACGGGAGCGGGGGCATCGAGGTCGAAGGTGAGATGCTCGGCGTCGGCTCCGGTCAGCCGGGCGGACATGGGCCCCTCGGCGGTGACGAGGCTGGCCGGTGGCGGCTGGTCCGGCGCCGGCTGCAGCGCCAGGATCGTGAGGGGCGGTGAGGCCCACACAGCCACGAAACGGTGAGAGCGGGTGAGCCGCCGGGCGAACTCGTCGGAGGTTGCCACCACATGGGTCACGCCGAGGGGGCTGAGCCGAAGGGCGATGCGGGCCGCCGACACGCCTTCGAGCCGGTTCATGAGCAGTCCCGCCCGCGGCGTGCTCGACGACTCGACGTTGAAGCCATTGAGAGAATTGCGGCCCGACGCCTGGGCCAACCAGGTCTCGGGATGGATGACGCCGGTCCTGTTCACCTCGGCGGGGAAGTCCCGCTCCGTGGCGAAGCGGGCCCCGGCCGGCACGACCCGGGCCAGCTCCCGGGCGGCGGCCCGCAGCGCCGGCGCCGGCGTCGGGAACTGCCCGGCGCTGTCACGCCCGGGGGCGGCGGCGACCACCGCCACCGCCAGCGCCGCCAGGAAACCCGCCCGGCCCCGGCGCCCCAGTCGCCGCCCTCCCTCGGCCAGCAACGCCGCCACCGGAAGGATCAACAGCAGGCCGACGTAGCCCAGTCCCCGGTTCGCCAGCTGCAGCGTGGCTCCGTTGGTCCCGACGAGGTGGGGCAGAGCGTGGGCGACCAGCAGGTACAGCACCGGCGGCGCCGCCCAGACGAGGACGGCCCGATCGCGGCCGGGGCGAACGACCTGATAGGCCCAGCCGACGACGACGGCGATCGCCACTCCGGCCGGCAGGAGGATGTCGCCGGACGCGATGGCCCCGAGGCGGCGCAGGAGCGGCGGGGGCCCCCAGGTCGTGACGACGCCCTGGAGACTCCGGTGGGCCAGGAACGGCAGCAACCAGAAGCTGCACAGCCCGGCGCCGGCGACGCAGCCCGCCGCCAGGCGGACAAGGCCGGAGCGGGGGAGTCGGCGCAGCCCGGCCTGGACTCCGAGTGTCAGTCCCAGTATCACCGCCAGGATCAGCAGGGAGATCACGTGGGTGACGGCGAGAGCGGCCAGCGCCGCGGCCAGCAGGACGATCCACCGCCGCCGGTTGTCACCGGTGGTGCGGACGGCGGCCCCCAGGGCCAGGCAGAAGAAGACCGCCCCGACCTGGTGGGGTACCAGGCCGGTCTCGAACAGGCCCCGGAGCCCGACCCCGTAGGGACTGGATACCAGCACCGACAAGACGGCGGCCAGACCGGCCGCCGATCGACCGAGCCCGAGGGACCGGGCCAGGAACCCGACCGCCGCCGGCAAGGCCACGAACGCCGCCCCCCCGACGATCTTGAGGGCGCCGGCGTTGGAGAGGGCCCCGTAGGTGACGGCCCGCACGAGGGCCATGAGCCACGTCAGGCCGGGACCGTTGAAGAGGAACTCCTGGTGGCCGAGGACGAAGCGGGGAAACCACCCGTCGAGCCGGCCCTGCGCCACCAGATGGGCGATCCCGAAATCGGCCCGCACCAGGTGGGCCATGACGTCCTCGCCGGCCGGTGGCCGGGACCCGACCACCGGCTCGACGAGCCAGACCGCGCCCGCCGTCCCGACCAGGACGCTGGGGAGCCCTTCCCGCCACCCCCGCCGCAGAATGTTTCTCAGCTCACGGTGAAGGGAGTGTGCATGCCTTCCTTCAGGTGACTTTCCTTCTCGCCGTTGGGCTCGGTCTCGGTGATGTTGCACAGGAGGACGTACTTGCCCGCCGCGAGTTTGAAGGCGCCCTTGCACAGCTGGCCTCCGGGGAAGGGCTCGATCTCACCGATGAGGCCGCCGTCGGGCAGCTTGTCCTCCTCGAGGCCGCCGTCGGCGTCCTTCGGGAGCTTGTCGGCGCTCTCGCCCTTGACGATGACGAGTTCGTGGGGCTCCTTGCCCTTGTTCTCGGCGACGAAGGTCACCACGCCGGCCTTGGGTTCGATCGACGGCTTGATGGTGAACTCGTTGAGGTCCAGGACCACCTGCTGGGTCGCGGCCTCGGTCGTGGCGCCCTCGAGCTTGCACTCCCCGGGGGCCCCCGCGACGGTCGTGCCGGTCGCGGCGCTGCTTGTCGTCACCGAATCCTTGCTCAGGTTCTCCGCCGAGCCGCCCCCGTCGTCGTCACCACAGCCGGCGACGAGCAACACCATCGCCAGGACCCCTGTGCTCAAGCTCCGTGCCAACCGTGCCATTCGATTCTCCTCCCCTTGTTGGATCAGATTGCGTGCGATCGCTCTCCCTGACGATCGGCCAGATGCGTCGCCCTTCGTGGAACAGGACCGGCGGGTACCCCGCGAGCAGGCCGACGCGCACCCGGGCTCCCGGCTCGAAGCGGGGCGATGCCGCCCGGCGACAGAACAGTCGCGGCCCGGAGTCCACCGTGAGCTCGTACAGGACCGTGGCGCCCTGGTACTCGCGGCTGGTGACGGTCGCCGGCCCGGAGGCGTCGGCCTCGAACGTGACCTCGTGGGGCCGGACCATGACCGAGAGCTCGCCGTCGGCGGGCACGTCGAGGGGCCCGATGGAACCGACGTCGGACAGGACCATGCCCCCGCCGGCCCGCCGGGCGGGCAGGAAGTCGGCCGAGCCCAGGAACGTCGCGACGAACTCGTCCTCGGGGAAGTCGAACAGGTCCTCGGGGGACCCGATCTGGAGGACCTGGCCCGATCGCATGACGGCCACCCGGTCGCCGAACCCCAGCGCCTCGGAATGGTCGTGGGTCACGAGGACGGCGGTGGCTCCGGCCCGGCGCAGCACCGCCTTCGTCTCGACCCGCAGCGACTCCCGCAGGGTCCGGTCGAGGTTGGAGAACGGCTCGTCGAGCAGCACCACGGCCGGATCGGGGGCCAGCGACCGGGCCAGCGCGACGCGCTGCTGCTGGCCGCTCGACAGCTCGTGGGGGTAGCGCCCGGCCAGCGCCTCCAACCCGACGAGACCCAGCACCTCGTCGACCCGATTCCTGCGGAACTCCTTGGGATGACGGTCGAGACCGAAGGCGATGTTGGCGCTGACGTTCAGATGGGGGAACAGGGCGTAATCCTGAAAGACCATTCCGACCCGACGGCGGTCGGGCTCGACCCAGGCGCCGCTCCCGGCGCAGACCCGGTCACCGATCTTGATCTCACCGCCGTCGGGGGCCAGGAGCCCGGCGACCATCAGGAGGATGGTCGACTTGCCGCAGCCGCTGGGGCCGATCAGGGCGAGGTGCTCACCCGTGACGAGGTCGAGGGAGACCCGGTCAACCGCCGTGACGTCGGAGAACCGTTTCGAGAGCTGGTCGATCTGCAGCGCGCCGCTCATCCGACCCCCGCCGGGGTCGGCGTCGGCGCCGGGGTGGCCGACGGTTCGGCCAGGGCCCGCTCCCACCTCGACGGCCCATCCTTGACGTCACCGGCCCGCAACATGAGGATGACGGGCACCAGGGCCACGGCCACGATCGTCAGCGCCGGCAGCCCGGTCTGTTCCCAGGCCGAGTTCGACGACAGGTCGTAGACCCACACGGCCAGCGTGTCGAAGTTGAACGGTCGGAGCAGCAGGACGATCGACAGTTCCTGGAGCGTATGGACGAAGACGAGCAGCAGGGCGGCGGCGGCGCCTGAGCGCAGCATCGGGAGGTGGATGCGGCGCAGGATCCGCCCCGGCCGGGCTCCGAGCGTGCGGGCGGCCATCACCACCGACGGCGTGATCTTGTCGAGGCTGGCGTCCACGGTCACCGTGGTGAGCGGCACGAACCGGACCACGTACGCGTACACGACGCCCAGCACGGTGGTGGAGACGAGCACCACCCGTCCGGCGGCGCTGAACACCGACAGCACGCCGAGGGCGATGACCGTGCCGGGCAGGGTGTAGCCGACCAGGATGCTCTTGCCCGCCCAGCGGGTCGCCCGGCTCCGGCTCATCCGGCCGGCGGCAGTGACCAAGCCTCCGACCACCAGACATGAGCCGGCGGCCAACGCCGCCAGCGTCAGGCTGCGGCCCATGTGCTCGGCGTAGCGCGTGACGGTCACCTGTCCGCCGAGCTCCGTCCACGTGATCAGGCGGTAGACCGGCAGCAGGAAGGCGGCCGAAAGCACGGTCAGGCAGGCGCCGCTGGCCAGCCAGCGCTTGGCGCCGGACAGGACCACCGGTTCGAGGACGCCCTTGGCGCCCGCCTGGTAGAAGCGGGCCCGGCCCCGCAGCGCCCGCTCGAGCAGGATTACCGCCAGAGCGAAGACGAGGACCAGGACGGCCAACTGCGTGGCTGTCCCCCGGTCGCCCTGCCCCTTCCAGACCTTGAAGATCCCGACCGGAACAGTGTTGACGTTGAAGTACTGCACGGTGGCGAAGTCGGTGAGGACCTCCATCATCACCAGCGCGACCCCGGCGGCCAGCGTGGGCCGCGTCGTAGGCAGCACGGCCCGCCATGCGCCACGGAGGCGTCCCTGGCCGAGCGTGCGGGAGACCTGCCACGTCCTCAGGCCCGTCTCCCGCAAGGCGGTCAGCATCAGGACGTAGACGTAGGGATAGAGGACGAGCGTGAGGACCACAGCCGCCCCGGGGATCGAGCGGACGTTGGGGAACCACACGTCGTCGCCGAACCAGTTCCTCATACGGGTCTGGACCGGACCGGCGAAGGAGAACGTCGTCATGAAGATGTAGCCGAGGATGTAGCCCGGCATGGCCAGCGGCAGCACCAGCGCCACCCGGAACACCGACCGGCCCGGGAACCGGTAGGCGCTCACCAGCCAGGCCAATGTCACGCCGAGGAACATCGTGCCGAGGGTCACCAGTACGAGCAGCGCCACCGTGGAGCGGAACATCTCGGGAAGCTCGGTGTCCCACAGGTGGCGCCATACGGCGGTGTCAGGGGTGAGCGCCTCGGAGACCATCATGGCCACCGGCAGGAGCACCACCGCGGCGAGGCCCAGAACCAGGACCGGCCAGGGATTGAGGC
>WUUC01148077.1_pt1 | contig 10966 bp, 7 predicted proteins | sample 6278441 | NCBI WGS metagenome assembly WUUC01 (sample SAMN13675441, study PRJNA597444) | soil metagenome | isolation source: soil | place: USA: Washington | collected 2017-10 | reverse complement strand
GTCGGCTGACGAAGTGGAGCAGCTCCAGCGACGCGGTGTCTGCCCACTGGAGGTTCTCGAGCACGAGCAGGAGCGGCTGCTTCGCGGCGAGCCGCCCCAGGAACTGGGTGAAGGTCCAGAAGAGGCGCGCTTTCGCATCGGCGCCGCCGTCCTCATCGGCCGAGGCGCCCGGAGTGCCCTGCGCGAACGCCGGGGAGATCGAGCCCAGCCAGGCACCGGTACCGCGGGTCAGCACGGATAACGCGCCGGGATCGAGCTTTCTCAGTAACGGTTGCAGCGCGTCGGAGAAGACGGCATAGGGAATCCCCGTCTCGACGACATAGACGCGTCCGCAGCTCACTGTCCAGCCGAGCCGCTCGGCGCGATCGGCGATTGCCATGGCGAGGCGTGTCTTCCCGACGCCGCCGGTACCGGCGACGATGAGCGTGCCACCGCTTCGTGCGGCTATGCTGTCGAGCCATGCGCCGAGGGCGCTCAGCTCGGCTGATCGGCCGACGAGTGGGAGGGGCGGAAGCGACGCTCTGCGTTGGGGCATTTGTTTGCCTGTCCGCGACGCCCCAATCTCGGACTGCCCATATACGACTCGCAAGGCGGATTCCGAGCCCGAAGTACGTAATCGTCAACGCCCAAATACGTAGGTACGCGTATTAGGCGCGCTGCCCGACCGACCCATCTTCGCCCCTCATCGCTGCTTGGCATTGACGTCCCACCCCAAGACCACGAGGAGGCACCATGAAGAACGTTGGCATCCTGGCGACCACGCTAGGCCTGATCGCCCTGACGGGCGCATGCTCGGACTCCCGCCTCCCGACCGAGGTCCCTTCCGGCCCGGATCTGACCACCTCGTCCTCCCGGTCAGGTGGGGCGCGCCTCTTCCATCGGTATGTCGCCATCGGCACGAGCGTTAGCATGGGCGTCCAGTCGGACGGGGTCTTCGAGGGCACGCAGACGCAATCCTGGGTTGCGCAGCTGGCGCAGCTCGCTGGCGAGCAGATTTCACTCCCATTGATCGACTTCCCCGGATGTGGATCACCGCTTCGTGCCCCAATCGCCTCGGGCGTTCGGCTGAGCGGTGAGCCGGCGGCGATCGGTGACACCAGATTCTGCGCGCCGCTCAAGGAAGGCATCACGCTGCCTACGGCCAACGTCGCCGTGGACGGGGCGCGAACCGACGACGCGCTCTTCAGCAGAGTCGGTACGTACTCTGGATATCGCGGCGGCCAGTACGCGCGCGTGTTGCCGCCCGGTATGTCGCAAGTCGACGCGATGCTCGCGCAGAACCCCAAGTTCGTGTCCGTGGAGCTCGGCGCGAACGACATCATGGGGGCGCGCATCGGGATCTATGCCCCGGCGTTCCCGAATGGCAGCGTCGTGCCGCTCGACCTTTGGAAGGCGAACTACGTCAAGGTGCTCGACGCCGTGCAATCGACCGCGAAGCGTGCAATCCTCGTCGGCCTGATCGACGACGCGCTTTCGTTCGCTGGCTTTCGGACTGGACACGAGATGTGGCTGGCGCGCGAATCGTTCCTGACGAACTTCTACGTCGCGGTGCACGGGAATTGTGAGAACAGCCAGAACGTGCTGTTCGTGCCGGTCCGGGTCCCGACCGTCGTCGCCGAAGGGGCGAAGAACTTCAGGGACAAGACGTCGCCGGCCGTGCTCAGCTGCGCGAACTTCGCCTCGAGCACCGGCATCCGGGACTTCGTGCTCGCGCCGGAAGAGATAGCGGCGCTCAACGCGCATCTGGCGCAGATGAATGCCTTCATTCGTGAGCAGGCCGCGGCTCGCGGTTGGGCCTACACGGAGCTGGAGGTCATCTACGGGCGGCCAGACGCAAAGCCGGGGTTCGATCCCGTCCAGCTGATGATGGGCCCCCAGCCATACGGGAAGTACGTCAGCCTCGACGGAATCCACCCCAGCGCAGCAGGGGCGGCGCTGCTCGCGGAAGCCGCTGCCGAAGCACTCAACGAGCGCTATCACCTCCGCATCGGTCGGCCCCGGCACCATTTGGTCGCGGGTGCGGTGGAGTGAGGCCGGCGAGGTTCCAGGTTCGAGGCAACGGCACACCCTCGAACCTCGAACCTGCGTCCGTCCTGCTCTCGCCGTCAGTCGATCAGATGCCAGCTCGCATACACGAAGAGGAAGGCAGCGAGCACGAAGTGGAAGACGATCGGGATCACGACGCCGCGGCGCTCTACCGGTTGCAGGCCACGGCGTATGGCGCGCCAAACCATCCCGCCAGCGTAGAGGTAGCTGGCCCATGCGACCGCTACGCCGCCCTCCGGCCGTCTTGACCCGAACGTTCCCGACCCGGCCGATACGCCGGCGATCATCGCGATCATGAGCGCGATGATGAGGACCTGCGACGGCAGTAGGTAGCGGTATGGCATGACCCCCGAGTACCAGCGCGGCATCGGCGGCAACCAGCGCGGGCGAAGCGTCGCGGCGAGCAGCTGTCCAACCACTCGACCGACGAACAAGCCGAACAGCACCCACAACAGAACGACGTACGGCGCTGGGTCGGCGCCGAGGTCGAGGTGCGGCGTCATCTCGTCGCGAGAATGCCGGCGATGATCCGCGCAGTGGCCGTCGCGTCGCGCGAAATGTTGTACAAACCGCCGGCCGCGTCGTACGTGTGACCGACGAAGAAGAGATCCGGCTGGTCGGCACTGACGACGCGATCCCGTCGTCTCGCGAACCCGCGATCGTCGCGCTGTACCAACTGCCCCAGCGGACCGAGCGTTGCGCTGAAGCCAGTCGCGAGGATCACCGCGTCGAACGGCTCGACACGGCCGTCGTCGAACCGCACGCCGTCCGCGGTGAACGCGCCGACGCCGCCGCGCACTGCGACGAGGCCCTCGCGGATTGCGTCCACGAGATGAAAGCCGATGAGCGGGATCGAGTCGAGCGGGCCATGCGCCGGCCGAGGGAGAACGGGCGGACCGCGCCGCATCTCGTTGAGCTTCCCGAACGCCCGGGCGACCCGGTCTCGGGCGCGGCGTGGCAGGGCGCGAAGCAGCAGCGAGACATATTGAATCGGCACGCCGAGCACGTCGCGCGGCATGACGTGGGCGCCGCTTCGCACGGCGACGGTAACGTGTGCACCGGCCCGTGCCAGCTCGGCACCAATCTCGCCGCCTGAATTGCCGATGCCGACAACGAGGACGCGCTTACCGACGAGATCGGCCGGCCGGCGGTACTCGACGCTGTGCAGGACGCGACCGCGAAAGCTCTCCTGGCTGGGGAACGTGGGGACGCGGGGACTGGAGATGATCCCCGTCGCAACGACCACCAACTGCGCCGCCAGCCTCCCCGACGGTGTCTCGACCGCCCAGCGATCCTCCTCACGCGCCAGTCGGTTCACCGGTCGATCTGTCTGGACTGGAAGCGCGAAGGTCCGCGCGTATCGGTCCAGGTAGTCGATGAAATCGTCACGCGGCGGGAAGAGGGGCACGCCGCGACCGAACCGCAGTCTCGGAAGCGCCGACATATGCTTGCCCGTGTGGAGCGTCAGACTGTCGTATAGCCCGCGCCACGTGTGTCCGACGCGCTGGCCGCGCTCGAGAACCCGATGGTCGACGCCGCGCCGCGCGAGCTCGGCAGACGTTGCCAGTCCGGCCGGACCGGCGCCAACGATCACGACCGGTACCCGCTCAGTGATCGACAAGCAGTAGTCCGCCGCGGTAAAACAGGTACAACGCGACGATCTGGATGACGTGGTACAGATCGTTGTGGTTGAAGCGCGGGTGTGGCGCGATCTTCGTCAGCTGAACGGCCGCGGCCACCGCGGATACGGCGACGCCACTGATCAACCAGGGCGCCGCCGGTGCGCCGTGCGCGAACCACCCGTAGCTCGCCAGAGTCAGGGCGCCGATCATCGAGAGGGCGTAGTCCGTGACGACGACGCCATAATCGTCGCGCCGCGGCAGGACGGTCAGATATCGCACGAACTTCGCCAGACCGAGAGCCAACACTACGAGCTGGAGCGTGCCCTCCAGAAACGCCAGGACGGCACCGGCGAGAATCGCAAGCGCGGCCAGCCCCATCACGTACTGCGTCGCCTTCCACAATCGTTGCTTCGTCGCCGGCCGGAGATGCAGCACGAAGCCGTGCACGACACCGCCGATCGTCGCCGCGACCGCCGCGAACGCAAAGCTCAATGCCCAGACACCGCGCGCGGTGGCAACGCCGTGAGTCGTTCGTGCGACCCCGAGCGCGAAGACGACAGAGATTGCCGCGATGGCAAAGTCGGTTGCCATCGTCGCGACTTCCGTGATTCGCAGACGACCGACCACGACAGGATGGGATCCTGAGAGCGAATTCACGCTAGCCTCAGATGCCAAACATTGCTGCATACCATCGATACCAGTCACTCTGGAATCGCCGCTCCGGATCATGCTCGTCCTTGTGACGGAGGAAGTCCGGGAACTGGGGGTAGCAGGCGAGCACCTGTTCAGGGGTGGCGTACTTGTGATAGGTGAGGAAGTAGCTCCCACCGCGCGCCACCGCCATGTCGATCAGTCGGCGAAAGGCATCAGCCGCTTCCGCGAGTGGCTTCGCTGCATGCTCGACGTGCAGGTTGAAGATCGTGCACGCCCAGCGTTCACGCGCCCACGCGAGGTAGCTCTGCGTGTCGCGCTCGATGAGACGGATCGTTCCGTAGATGCAATCCACTCCGTGCCGCCGGAAATCCTCCGCCGCCTCGGCCAGGAAGTCGCCGAGCCGAGCGCGCGGGACATAGATCTCTGTGATCATCTCGGAGCAACGGTTCGACGCACCGCTCTCGCTATCGAGCTCCTCGTGATAGCCATCGATGTAGGTGCTCATCTGGTGCGTGTCGGACCAGTAGACCTGACCGGTCGTCTTCAGGTAGTGGCCGGAATAACCATCCCAGGCACCGGCTTTGTTGGCGTGGGCGAGCCGCAGCAGCTGCCGCCAGTCGCCCTCCGACAACGCCCGCTGTGCTTGCGGAATCGGCGTATCGGCGTCGACCGGCTCGTAGCAGGAGAAGATCCCGCGATGGAGGAAGTCGGGCGACGCCGGGTCGAGGGCGAACTGGAAGTCGCCATACTCGAACCCGGCCGCGATCCGCTCGTCGAACGCTTCGATGAGACGATCGGCAGTGATCACTTCGACCACACGCCGCACCTTGTGGCGTCTCACGAGCCGCAGCGTCACGTCCGTCACGACGCCAAAGAGCCCGTAGCCGCCGATGACGAGCCGAAAGAGCTCACTGTTTTCGGCGCGGCTGCACCGGCGAAACTCGCCATTCGCGTCGACGAGCGTGAACGCCTCGACGTCGGCGATGAATGGAGCCCGCGTCAGACCGCGACCGTGCACATTGGCGGCGAGGGCCCCACCGATGCTGAGGCGGTCTGCTCCCGTCTGCTTCTGCGCGATCCCCCACTGGCGGGCCCGGCCGGCTTGTGACTCCACCAGGTGCGACACGAGCTGAGGCCACTGCACTCCGGCCTCGACGACGATCTGTCCCGACTCGGCGTCGAGTGGGCCAATGCTGTTCAGCCGGCGTGTGTCGAGCGCGATGGCGTCCGTCGCGAACTGCTGCCCACCCATGGCATGCCGTCCGCCAAAGATCGAGACTGCCTTGCCTCGTTGCGTTGCATCGTAAACGGCTGCCTGCACGTCAACGACGCTCGTCACCGAGACGACGCTGTCGACGCGCGTCGGGTTGAGCTGCGAGTGGAGGTCGTTCAGCAGCACCCCGCGCCCACTCCCAACGTACGTCCCAATTGGGTGCGGCGCATGCGGTGATCGGCTGGCTGACATGTGAGAGTCCGAGTGAAGGATGCTTCAGGGTACGTGATGCGGCGTATTGCCTCTATTCGGTCGTCTACGTAGTCAGCCTGGAGCGATGACGTAGGCGTAGGTGGGAAGCGTGGCCGAGTATGCCCACATATACAGAGCGGCCCGTGACCGATTCGGTCACGGGCCGCCCTGCCTTCCCGCCCCCCGTTCTTAAGCGTCTCTATCGATGCACGACTGGTTCTTCGGGAACTCGGGGTTGTTCTCCTCGGCCTGCGGGATCGGGAAGTTCACGTCCGAGCCGAACGTGCCCCCCTTGAACCAGGTACCCGTTCCGAACACGTCGTCCGGCTGGCGATCGTACTGCCGGATCAGGCGACGCATGTCACCGAGCCGGTAACCGCGTCCGAAGAGCCAGAACGCCTTCTCGCGGAAGTGCAGGTCCTGGCGAGCGGCCTGCGATCCCGGATCGGTGAGCGGCGCGAGGCCAGTGACCGTCGCGCGGAGCGCGTTGTGAATCGCGAGGAAGTTCACGACATCGCTCGCGCGGAGCGCCGCCTCGGCCTCGATCAGTCGCGCCTCGATGCCAGAGATGATCGCCACCGGCGTGCTGACGGCCGGGAAACGAAGCTGGACGAAGAGCGGGATGGTCCGCGCCTGGACGTCGAAAGCGCGCCCGGCGGTGCCGGCGGGGCAGACCGGCAGCCCGCCTGCCCCCGTCGTCGTCGAGTTAGCGCCTCGGCAGATTGGCAGCCGAGGGTCGCCGGCGAGTGCGTAGTTGATCGTATTGCCACCCTCGCCGTTGCTGACGATCCAGCGCGCGACCGAGTTGTTGAAGGTCCAGATCGCGTTGACGTTGCTCGTCAACGAGTGCTCCATCGTGTACTCGTAGGCGGTGGCGACGGTGCTGACCGCCGTCGCTGCCTCCGCGTGTCGATCGAGATTGGCCAGAATGCGCCCCTTCAGTGCGCTCGCCGCGTTGCGAACGCGGATGTCGTCGGCGGTGGTGCCGGTGGCCAGTGACAGCGCGTCGTTCGCTGCGGCGAGCGCGGACTCGTAGACGGCCTCGCCCTCCATCGGCGGTCCGTACACGACCTCCGTACCTGATACGCCGCTCAGCGGAAGGCCATTGCATGCATTCTCGGCCAGCTGGTTTTCGATGTACGCGACGATCAGATGCATCTCTGCGACCTGCCAGCCCGGAGCGTTGAAGCGTTCCAACGCTTCGATCGCCTGGAGCGCCGAGAGCCTGGCGCGATAGCTGAACCGGAAGGCGACGCGGACGTTCGTGTTGTTCGGCAGCGAGTTACGCCGGTCGGCCTCGTTCCGCTCGGTAAACGTGTCGCCCGACCGGTATTCGTCGGCGAGCATCCCGCCGAGCAGCAGGAAGCTTTCGTTGCCGCTCGTCGCATTGTTGAACCGTGCGATGGCCCCGACGCGCATGGCCTCGGCCCCGCTGGCGCTGTTGATGTCGTCCGGATTGATGACGTCCGGGTCGGTGACCTCGAGGATCTCGTCGGCAACGGAGCACCCACCGAGCGTGAATGCCGCGCCAGCGATAGCCAGAATTCGTGTAAGTCTCATGATCTCTCTGATAGCTGATGACTGATAGCTGATGACTGATGGCTGATGCCGGCGCTAGAAGCCCAAGTTCATGCGGAACGTGATGTACGTCGGCGGCGCGACGCCGAGGAAGTCGGTCGGGACGTCGGTCTGTCCGTAGTTCGCTTCCGGATCGAGACCCTTGTACTTCGACCAGACGGCGAGGTTGCGGGCGGCGATCGTCGCGCTCAGCCGACGCGCACGGAGATAGCCCGCGAAGCGATCGGGCGGCGTGATCGTCAGCGAGACCTCGCGCAGGCGGACGAAGTCGGCTTCCTCGAGGAACCCGTCGAACGTCGGTGTCGTGAGACCGGCTGCCGCGACCGCAGCCGCCTGATCCTCGAGCGATGCGTTCGGGTCGTTGAGACCAATGCAGTTCCCGAAGCTCTGGCAGCGAATGCGCTCGGTGTTGTTGTAGAGCTTATGCCCGCCCTTGTAGTCGACGAGCGCGCGGACGCGCAGCCGGCGATTCAGGAAGTCGACGCCGTTCGTGACCGAGATCTCCGTCTGCGGGATCGAGTAGCCGCGGAAGACCGGATCAGTCCCGATCTGCACTTCGCTCGTCGACAGGATCCCGTTGTTGTCCGCGTCGTTCCAGCCGAGGATTGGACGCGCCCAGTAGCCGTTCATCGGGTAGCCGTTGACCTGACGGACTGTCGTGCCGATGATCGGTGGCACGTCGCCGAGGTCGACGAGCTTGTTCTCGTTGTGCGCGGCGCTGATGGAAAGGTCCCAGGCGAACGACTGACGTTCGAGCACCTGCGCACTCACCATCGCCTCGGCCCCCGCGTTACGGACCTTGCCGAGGTTCTCGAAGCGCACCGAGTTGAGATCGGTCGTGCCGGCGCCGCTCGACGGCGGCAGGACGCGCGAGACGAGCGCGTCACGCGACACCTTGTCGTAGTAGGTGAACTGGAAGTTGACGCGGTTGTTGAGCGCCGCGATGTCGAAGCCGGTCTCGAGCTCGGCCGAACGCTCCGGCTTTAGCTCGTCGTTGCCCAGCGCGCGAAAGACGACGCCGGGGAATTCGGCGCTGCCGAGGCGGACCGCCGCGACGTCGAAGTACTGGAGGGCGTCAGTCGGGTTGGGCTGACGGCCGCTTGCGCCGTACGCCGCGCGCAGGCGGAGCTGGTTGAGCCAACCCATCTGCGGGAAGAACCCCTCGTCCGACGCGACCCACGACGCACTCACCTTCGGGTAGTACGCCGTCCGGAAGTCCTGCCCGAATGCCGAGTTCTGGTCGGCGCGGAGCGCGCCGGTGAGGAAGAGCCGGTCGCGCCACGCCAGCGACTGTTCAACAAAGGCGCCGAGTGTGCGGCTATCGTCCGTCACCTCGCCGAACGTCGTCGTCGGCGCACCGTTGGGGACGGAGCCCGCGGTCGCAGACGTCGCGCCAGGCGGCAGCTTGGCCGAGTTGGTGCCGTTGCGGTCGAAGAGGTTGCGGAAGAACTGGACACCCAAGGTGGACTTGGACGCCAGCGTCGGCATGATCTGGAAATTGGCCGTGCTGCTGACGTCGGCCGTCCACTGATGGAACTGCGACCGGTTGTCGATCTTGAACCCTTCGCGGTAGGTCGAGAAATCGGCGCAGGTGTCGAAGCGGCAGAGGTCCGTCTCGACGCGGCTGGTGTAGTCGACGCCGAAGTTGCCGCGCACAGCGAGCCACGTCAGTGGGCGCCAGTTGGTGTTCGCCGACCCGATGAAGCGATCGATCGACTGCGACCACTCATCCTGGAACTGATCGCCAGGTCGGAAGGCGTAGAAGCCATACAGTGTGTCCGGCGAGTTCGTGACCGCGGGATACTTGCGTCCCTGACCGCCAAGCACGCCGGCGGTCCATCCCGTGATGTTGTTGTCCATCTGCGGGAGGTTGAGGCGGCTGTTCGTGTAGCCCGCGCTCAGCGACGCGTCAATCTTCTGGCTCAGCGTGAGTTCGACGTTCGTGCGCGCGCTCCCACGCCAGTAATCGTTCGGGCGCTTCCACCGGTCGAGGACCGGGACGCCACGGGCGTTGAACCAGCGGCGATCGACCTCCGGCATCTTGGCGATGCCCAGCTCGTCCTCCCACTCACCCGACGCGAAGTACCGGACGCGCTCGGAGCCGCCTTGCACCTGAAGACCATATTGCTGCCGATGGCCGAGGCCAAACGGCCGCGTCTCCGGATCCTTTGCCGGCGTATACGTCAGCGTGCTGTCGCGCGTGCAGGCGCCCGCCGCGACGAAGTGGTTGAAGCAGTTGACGACGTCGGAGCCATCCGGGAGCGAGCCATAACTCGTCCAGTTCAGCGGCCACGGATTGCGATCCGCGATCGTTCCCTGCTCGACGTATGCCGACCACTGCGGCGGGCCGGCGATACCGCGCTTGGTGCGAATGACAATGACGCCGTTCGCGGCGTCCGTGCCATAGAGCGTCGCAGCCGAGGGCCCCTTCACGATCTCGATTGCCTCGATCTCGTCCGGGTTGAGATCGCCCGTCCGCGCGGGGATCGTCCCGCCGGTTGCGCGACTCGCCGAGTTGACGCTGCTCTCCATCCGGATGCCGTCGATGATGTAGATCGGCTCATTGGAGAGGGAGAGGGAGCTCGTGCCACGGATGCGAACACGTGCGCCGGCGCCCGTCGTCGCGCCCGGAAGGACCTGGACACCCGGTGCCTTGGCGACGAGGAGGTCGCCGACATTGGTGACTGGCGTCTGCTCGACGATCTCGCGTGCCTTGAGCTCGACGATGTCATTGCCAACCTCGACGCGGCGCTCCTGCCCGGTCGCGGTCGTGACGACAGGCGCGAGCTGGACCGACACCGCGCGCATGGTGAAGTCGGCAGTTGCTGCACCGCCCATCTCGACCGTGACCGCGCGCTTCTGCTCCGCATACCCAACGCGGAGCGCGCGCAGCTCGTGCGTCCCCGCGGGAACGCCTCGAATCGTATAGCGCCCGTCGGCATCGGCGACCGCGCCAAGCGTGGTGCCAAGCACACGAATTTGAGCCGCCTCGACCGGCGCGCTGGACACAGCGTCGGTCACACGACCGCTGATCGTCCCTTGCCGACTCGCTTGCGCGGCGAGCGGCTGTGCGCCGAATGCCGCGAGGTGAACCACCGCCGCGACGGCCGCACAGGCGAACCGCCAGCGAGTAGCTATCACCGTTTCCTTCATACATTTCCCCCGAGGAACTTGGTTGACGGGATTCTCCGCGTTCAACCAACCTGTTCTGAGCGCGCGAGGGTCACGCGTGTCGTCGAGGCGTGATTGCGGTGTGCAGCGCATGACCGCTGGTGCGAGTCGGCGTTCTCTGCGCACGACCGTGTCGTCACGACGAGGCCGGTCGAGCACTGCGACACTGCGTGTTCGCGACAGCGGAAGGCCGCTTCGTCACAGACGCGGCGGCGCGTGACGATGTGACGAAGCGGTTTGCCTGTGTGACAAGACGCAGACCGTGACGACGGTGTGCAGGGACAGCGCTGAGAAAACCTGACAGAATCCGTACAGGCGTCGGGCGAGTGAAGTCGGGCTTCGAGCGGAAGGCCAAAACCCGATGCCGCTCTGACGAACCAACGCTTGCTACCTGGCCCGAACCAACCTCCCTCGTCCCCTATCCCACCTC
>WUUC01114646.1_pt1 | contig 10966 bp, 10 predicted proteins | sample 6278441 | NCBI WGS metagenome assembly WUUC01 (sample SAMN13675441, study PRJNA597444) | soil metagenome | isolation source: soil | place: USA: Washington | collected 2017-10 | reverse complement strand
TCATCGACGGCTTCATGGCGCAGACCGGCTGCCCGCACGGCACCGGAACCGGCGGCTCCGGCAAGAAGCTGAAGGCCGAATTCAACCGCGAGCCGCACCGCCGCGGCACGGTTTCGATGGCGCGCGCGCAGAGTCCGGACTCCGGGGACAGCCAGTTCTTCATCTGCTTTGCAGACGCGGCGTTCCTCAACGGCCAGTACACGGTCTGGGGCCAGGTCACGGAAGGCATGGAGAACGTGGACAAGATCAAGCGCGGCGAGCCCGTGCAGAATCCCGACAAGATCGTCTCGGCCAGAATGGCCGACCAATAGGGCCCCGGCTGACGCCGGCGCGGCTAGTGTCCTGCTTCCGACGTTTCGTATCCCTTTGCTGCAGGCTCTCATACGAACGCCGGAAGCAAAAGGACACTAGCAACTTTATGAATCTAGTGTGGTTTTGGATTTGATTTATGAATCTAGTGTGGTTTTGGATTTGACGCTCCGACGCTGAGATTGCCGCAATGCTGATCGGAGGCGTCAAATCCACCACTAGGATAGCCTGCGCGGTTCTTGCGGTTCGGGGTCGCACACCCACGCTTCGCGTGCGAACCACTCATGTTCGGTCTGGCACAGCGGACAGAACACCCGTGCAAAGAACACCGGCGTCGCACTGAAGCTCCTGCGATCCGCAACCATGCCGGTGGCAATGTCACGCCCGGTGTCAGGACATTTGATCATCACCGTGCCCATGGGAACTCTCCCGATTCGCGCTTTGCGTGTCGGAGGATGCCGGTGGTCTGCGACGAGGGTTTGACGCCAACGCGGCGATACGGCGACATAAGCCGCAATTATTGCACCTCGTTTTATGATGATTTTACCTGGCAAATTAATTCGCCGGTGGCCGGAACCGGTTCAGATGATGCGCGTTGCCGCGAACGAGCATCAAGCAGTTTCGGGGAGCACTCATGCCACGACCTCAGGTCCAGACTCCGACGACAGTGCGTCCTGTCATTGTTGATCGGCCTCGCAAGCAATACCTGCTCACACGCCGGGAAGATGTCTGGTTCATCAGTTTCGAAGGCGTCGACTACGGCCCCTACAAGAGCGAGCGCGAAGCCATGCTGTTCGCGGTCGATGCTGCGAACAAACTCGGCGAGCAGGGCGAAGAAACCCAGGTGCTCGTGCTGGACGAGAATGGCGACGCCGAGCCCGCCTGGACGTTTGGCCACGATCACTTTCCGCCGCGCGTCTGAAAGTTCCTCGGTTTTTAGCAGTTCGCTCCTTCGCCATTCCGGAAGCCGCGAACAGGCTGTCCGGAATTCATAACCCCGGTCGCCAATATACAGAAATACAGGGGTTATGGATTCCGGGTTCCGGCCCTTTGACCGGCCCCGGAATGACCCGATTCAGTTTTCCGCAGACTGCTGGGGTAGCCTGAACATTGGCTTGTCATCGCCGTGGGTTGTGGGCGATGACACGGTCGATGCGCACGGACCTGTTTGATTTCGACCTGCCCGCCGACCGGATCGCGCTGCGTCCGATCGCCCCTCGTGACGCCGCGCGGCTCATGGTCGTTCGCCCGGGCGCGATGCCGGATATCGAGGATCGCACTGTTGCCGATCTGCCCGGTCTGTTGCGGCCTGGGGATGCGCTGGTCGTCAACGACACCAGGGTGATACCGGCACGATTGACGGGACGCCGGATCGGCCGCGGCGCCGCAGAGCCTGCCATCGAGGCGACGCTGCACCGACGCCTCGACGGTGCCCGCTGGAAGGCCTTCGTGCGCCCGGCCAAGCGGCTGGCGGCCGGCGACATCGTGCGCTTCGGCGAGGAGGGCAGGGTCTGTTTCCTCGGCCAGCTCGACGCGACGGTCGAGGACAAGGGGGAGGGCGGCGAGGTGACGCTCGCCTTCGCCTTTCACGGCCCGGTCCTCGACGAGGCCATCGCGGAACGCGGAGATATGCCGCTGCCGCCCTATATCGCAGCGCGGCGCGCGCCCGACGATCGGGATCACACCGACTATCAGACCATGTTTGCGCATGACGACGGTTCGGTGGCCGCGCCAACCGCCGGGCTTCACTTCACCCCCGCCCTGATCGATCGGCTGACGGAGCGGGGGATCGGCATTCACAAGGTAACCCTTCATGTGGGCGCCGGCACGTTCCTGCCGGTCAAGGCGGACGATACGGCCGGCCACCGGATGCACCCGGAAGCGGGTTCCATCACCGCGCAAACGGTGGACGACCTCAACGCGGCGCGGCGCGCGGGCGGCCGCGTCGTTGCGGTTGGCTCGACGGCGCTACGCCTGCTCGAAAGCGCGGCCGACGATAGCGGCGCGGTGGGCCCGTTCTTGGGCGAAACCTCGCTTTTCATAACGCCCGGCTACCGTTTCCGCACCGTCGATATCCTGATGAGCAATTTCCATCTGCCGCGCTCGACACTGTTCATGCTGGTGTCGGCGTTTTGCGGGCTCGACGTGATGAAGCGGGCTTATGCTCATGCGATTGCAACTGGCTATCGCTTCTATTCCTACGGCGACGCGTGCCTTATGTTCAGGAACCCATTACAGGGAGGGGACCATGGACCAGCAGCTTCGCCTCGGCCGGATCGTGCTTGAAGATACGCAAGCAAGCCATCAGCAAGTCACCGTCGATCTGGTGTTTGAGGGCAACAACGTCAAAGGCGGTCTCGAGTATTACGGGGTTTGGCGGGACCGCACCCAGGAAGGCATTTGCCCGTTCGTGATGAACGAAAGCGAGGTGGATTTCGGCACCGGCTATAGCGGAGACGACCGCTTCTATGAGTTCGACATTGCGAGTGCGCCGCTCAGCCTGGGTGCCCAGATCGGCTGGCGCAGCGACCAGTACGAGACCCAGATGAAGGTGCTGTCGATAACGCAACTGGTCTAGCGGTGCCACTGGTCTGATGGAGTTTTCGTTTCGCCTCATTGCCGCCGACGGTGCCGCGCGGAGCGGAGAGCTGACGACGCCGCACGGCGTGGTGCGCACGCCGGCATTCATGCCGGTGGGCACGCAGGCTACCGTCAAGGGTCTCGCGCCCGAAACGGTGCGGGCGACAGGCGCGGACATTTTGCTCGGCAACACCTACCACCTGATGCTGCGTCCGGGCGCCGAACGCGTGGCCGCGCTCGGTGGACTGCACCGGTTCATGAACTGGCCGCACCCCATTCTGACCGATTCCGGAGGCTTTCAGGTGATGTCGCTTGCCGGACTGCGCAAGATCCAAGAGCGATGCGTGATCTTTCGCTCGCATCTTGACGGCGCCATGGTCGAATTGTCGCCGGAGCGCGCCATCGAGATCCAGAACCTGCTCGGGTCCGACATTGCCATGCAACTGGACGAGTGCATCAAGCTGCCGGCGCCGAGGGCCGAGATTGAACGTGCCATGCAATTGTCGCTGCGCTGGGCCGAGCGGTCGAAGCGCGCCTTCGATGGCCAGGGAGGCCGCGCCTTGTTCGGCATCGTGCAGGGCGGGGACGATCCGGCATTGCGTGCGGCCAGCGCGCGCAGTCTTGTCGACATCGGCTTTGACGGTTACGCCGTCGGCGGCCTGGCGGTGGGCGAGTCGCCGGACGTCATGCGCCGCGTCATCGACGACGTCGTGCCCGCACTGCCCTCCGACCGCCCCCACTACCTGATGGGGGTTGGGACGCCGGAGGACATCGTCGAAGCAATTGCTCGCGGCATCGACATGTTCGATTGCGTCATGCCGACCCGCAATGGCCGGCACGGGGTCGCATTCACACGATATGGTGCGATCAATCTCAAGAATGCCCGTCATGCCGACGATCCGCGACCGCTGGACGATGAAAGTTCGTATCCTGGCGCGCGCGACTATTCGCGGGCCTATCTTCACCATCTGGCCAAAAGCAACGAAATGCTCGGCGCCGTGCTCCTGTCCGCAATCAATCTCGGCTATTACCAGCAGTTGACCGCCGGTGCGCGCGCCGCAATTGCCGCGCGCCGCTTTGATGCATTCCGTGCGGCGACGCTTGAAGGATGGGCTCGCGGCGATATTCCGCTGCGTTGAATACCGCGGAGTCCTTTCGGCGGGGCGCTCCAGGCGGTATCGCCCGCTCCGACGACATCGGTGCGGGCGTGTCTTTACGGCATTGCCGTAACATGAGAGCCTTGCCGTCCGGCAAGCTTCGGCGGCGGGAATAATCTGCCGAAAAAAACAGAGACCAGGGAGGCGATGGCCATGAAGCGAGAGCATCGGACCACCCGTAACGCACTGATGATGGCGACCGCCACCGCGGGCTTGACCCTCGTTGCGTCGATGCCGGCGACGTCCCAACAGCAGCAGCGCGTCGGGGCGCCGCCCGAAGCCAGTAATATGCGTCTGGTCGGCCATAACGACCTGCAGGCGCGCAGTGCCTATCAGCCGGTCATCCACAAGCAGGGAAACCGCTACATCGCCTATGTCGGCCACCACGGCGGCACCGGTTCGGTGCCGAAGCCGGTCAACTCGATCACCAAACAACCGGAGTTCAACGGCACCTCGGTCATCGACGTCACCGATCCCAAGGAGCCGAAATATCTGGCTCATATCCCGGGCGACGAAGGACTCGGCGAGCAGGGCGGCTCGCAGATGGTACGGATTTGCGACGGCCGCGCGCTGCCCAAGGGCGACCCCAACGCGGTCTATATGCTGCGCGTGTTCGGCAACAAGGCGCATGAAATCTGGAATGTCGCCGATCCCGCCTCGCCAAAGAAGGTCGGCGTCATATCGTCCAACCTCGTGAACACCCACAAGAACTGGTGGGAGTGCGACACCGGCATCGCCTACCTCGTCTCCGGATTGAAGGACTGGCGCACACGGCGGCACACCGAAATCTACGACCTCAGCGATCCTTCGAAACCGGTCCACATCCGCAATTTCGGCCTGGTCGGTCACCAGCCCGGCGGAACGGGCACGGTCCCCACCGACATGCACGGCATGGTCTCCACCGGGCCTAAGGGCAATCGCGTGATCTTCGCCTACGGCACCAACCGGGGCGGCATCGTGCAGATCGTCGACCGCGAGAAGCTGCTGACCGGTCCGAAAGAGCCGACCGTGGAAAATCTGCGCTATCCCGTGATCGGCCAGCTCGAAATGCCGCTCAACGGCGCGCATAGCGCGGTCCCGCTCGGCAAGATGAAAATCGCGGAGTTCAGCCGCGACCTCGCCGGAGGGACTCGCGACGTCATCATGATCGTCAACGAGTCGCTGGCGAACGAATGCGAAGCCCGAGAGACGCGCCAGATGGTGTTCTTCGTGGATGCGACGGTGGAATCGCGGCCGACGGTCGTGTCGAACTTCAACGTGCCGGAAGCGCCTGGAAATTTCTGCTCCCGGGGCGGCCGCTTCGGCGCGCATTCATCGAATGAGGACACGTCGCCGGTCTACCATCAGAAGATCGCGTTCTTCACCTGGTTCAATGCCGGCGTGCGCGCGGTGGATATCCGCGATCCGTACTCGCCAAAGGAGATCGGCTACTTCATCCCGTCGATCACCGAGGCGACCAACCAGCGCTGCATCAAGGTAGACGGTAAGGACCGCTGCAAGGTCGCGATTCAGAGCAACAACGTGGAAACCGACGACCGCGGCTATATCTACGTCGTTGACCGCGCCAATACCGGAATGCACATTCTCGAGCTGACCGGCGAGGCGCGAAGCCTGGCGGGCTTGAAGTAGTTCCGGCGGAGATCGGGCAACGAAGGGGAGGATTCCATGATCCGCGTGAGCGGCCGTTATTGCCATGCGCTGTTGGGCGCGGTTTCGACTGTCTTCGTCGTTTCGCTCATGGCGATGCCGGCAACATCCCAGACGCAGAAGCAGGCGCCCAAGATCGGCGATCCGCCGGAGGCGCTGAACATGCGTCTCGTCGGGCACAACGATCTGCAGGCGCGGACTGCGTACCAGCCGACGATCTTCAAGCAAGGCGGGCGCTACATCGCCTATGTGGGTCACCACGGCGGCAGCAAGGACAACCCGGCGCCGACAAACCCGATCAACGGTCAGAAGGAGCTCAACGGAACGTCGATTCTGGATGTGACCGAGCCAAAGAGTCCGAAATATCTCGCGCATATTCCCGGCGCCGTCGGCGACGGCGAAGCCGGCGCTTCGCAGATGACCCGCGTGTGCGACGGCAAGACGCTCGGCAAAGGCGATCTCGACCGGGTCTATCTGCTGCGAACCTACGGGCGCGAGGGCCACGAAACCTGGGACGTCACCAACCCGTCGCAGCCGAAGGTACTCTGGCGTCACCTCGGCATGACGGACACGCACAAGAATTCCTGGGAATGCGAAACCGGCATCGCCTACATCGTGTCGCGTCCGAAGGGATGGCGGGCCCGCATCGTCGAGGTGTTCGACCTGAGCGATCCTGCAAACCCCGTCAAGATCAGGGATTTCGGGCTGGTCGGCCAACAACCCGGCGGGACCGGTGCGGTGCCGGTGTTCATCCACGGGCTGGTCTCGACGGGCCCGAAGGGCAACCGCATCTATCTCGCCTACGGCACCAACCGGGGCGGCATCGTGCAGATCGTCGACCGCGAAAAGCTCTTGAAGGGACCCAAAGAGCCGACGCCCGAGAACCTGCGCTATCCGGAGATCGGCCGGCTTGAGATGAACCCGATGGTTGGCGCGCATACCAGCATGCCGCTCGGGCGGGTCAAGATCGAAGAGTTCGCCAAGGATGCCGACAAAGGCGACCGCGAGTTCGTCATGATCGTGAACGAGACCTTCCGCGAGGAATGCGGCGAGGCGCGGCAGATGGTTTGGTTCATGGAGACCACCATCGAGAACCGGCCGATGATCGTGTCGAACTGGACGGTGCCGGAGGCGAGCGGAAACTTCTGCACGCGGGGAGGGCGCTTCGGCGCGCATTCGTCCAACGAAGACATGGGCCCGCCGTACTACGGTAAGCTGACGTTCATCACGTTCTTCAACGCCGGCGTCCGCGTGCTGGACATCCGCAATCCTTACCAGCCGAAGGAAGTCGCCTATTTCATTCCGCCGATCAGCAAGGCGACGTCGCAGCGGTGCGGCATGATCGGCGGCAAGGAGCGTTGCAGCAATGCGACCATCCAGAGCAACAATGCCGAGACCGACGACCGCGGCTACATCTACGTCGCGGACCGTTCCAACACCGGCCTGCACATCCTGGAACTGACCGGCGAGGCCCGTACGATTGCAGGGTTGCCGGCGAACTAGAGGTTTTCCGTTGCCGTCGTCCGCGCGAAGGCGGGGACCCAGTACTCACGGTCTCGCCATATCTCACTGTGAGTGATTACTGGATGCCCGCTTTCGCGGGCATGACGGCAGAGAAGGTTGCGCCGCGATCGCTCACGTCCACGGGTTGACGGCGCAGTGAATCGCGTCGGGTTTGCCTTCGCCGCCGACCGTGCGCAGTGCATCGTCGACTGCGGCGAGCGGGAAGACGTGGGTGCACATCTCATCCAGCGGATATTTGCGGCTGGCGATGATCTGCAGGCCGAGCTCGACGGCCTGATAGCTGTGACCACGCATGCCTTTCACCGTCAGGAAGCGGGTGAAAAGGATGTCGGCGTCGAACTGCGGCACCGGCGCGCCTTTGCGGCCACCGATCAGGATCCGTCCGCCCTTGCGGGCGAGGCGGATTGCGGAGACGACGGTCCAGGGACCGCCTGACGCGCAATCGATCACCAGATCGGCCATGTGCCCACCCGTCATGTCGGTCACGGTTTCGATCAGATCCTGATTGTCCACGTCGATGGTGTGGTGGGCGCCGAGCTTCTTCGCCAGCGCCAGCCGCCGCTGATCGGAGGGCGTCGACAGGCCCGACACGATGATGCAGCCGGCACCGGCCTCCTTGGCGGCGACGACGCAGGCCAGGCCCTGTTGCCCCGGTCCTTGAATGACGATGCATTCGCCGAGGCCGACCTTGCCCTGCAGATAAGCCCACTCCACGCCGTTTCCGAGCGGAAGCGCGAGCGTCGCCAGATCGGCCGGCAGATTGTTCGGAACGCGGTGGAAGACTGAGTTCGGATGCAGGAACTGGTATTCGCTGTAGCCGCCCCACAACGACGGCAGCTGCTTGATCGGCGTCGAGCCGTAGCGGACAGTGCCGGGCCTGTTCAGGGTGTCGGTCTCGTCGCAGAGGCGGAACTCGCCCGTGCGGCAATAATCGCAATGCCCGCAGGGCAGATATTCTTCGAGCGCGACGCGATCGCCTTCCTTCAAGCCGAAGCGGCGTGCCGCGGAGGCCCCGAGCTGCTCGATGGTCCCGACCGCCTCGTGGCCGAGGATCAGCGGGCCCTTCGATTTCGGATAGTTCAGATAGTACGGCCAATCGCTGCCGCACACGCCGCACAATTCGACGCGCAGCAGGCCCGCGTCAGGTGTAACGGTGGGTCGATCGAATTCGCGCACTTCGGTGCGTCTGATATCGACGGAAACTGCGGCACGGATCGAAGTCACGGGCGTTGCTTCTCACATGCCGCCGTATAGCCAGGCGATGCCTTCATACGCGTCCTCCGGCGTGCGGCCGCCGAGCATCTGGTCGCGCAGCTCCGCCGCCGGCCCCCGCGCGTGATAGAAGTCGCCGTAGACGCGCGCCATGATCTGCACCCGCGCGGTGCGCAGATAGCGCTGCTGCACATAGGCGGAAAACGCAGACGGCAGGTCGTCGGGCTGTTCTGCCACCTTTTCGGCGAGGCACACCGCATCTTCGGTCGCCATGGCCGCGCCCTGCGCGAGATATTGCAGCATCGGGTGCGCGGAGTCGCCCAAGAGCACGACGCGACCCTTCGCCCAGTCCTTGATCGGCTCGCGGTCGCACAGCACCCACATCCGCCAGGTCTCGATGCGCTCCAGCATGCGCAAGACCTCGGGACGCTGCCCCTCGAAACGGGCCCACAGTTCGGACGCGTCGGCTTCGGCATTCCAGCCTTCGACGTAGTGGTCGGAGTGGAACACCGCGACGATGTTCCAGAGCTCACCGCGCCGCAGGGGGTAATGCACCAGATGCGTGCGCGGCCCGGCCCACAGGATCACGTCCGGCCGCCACAGATCGGGCGGGACTTCGTCCTTCCGGAGCACAGCGCGATAGGCGATATGGCCCGAAACCCGCGGCTTGCCGTCGGCCACGATCTTTTCGCGGATTTTCGACCACATGCCGTCGCAGCCGATCAGAGCGCGGCCTTTGACCCGCCCGCCGGAGTGCAGCACCACCGTCGCGCTGTCAGTATCCTGCTCGAACGTCTCAACCGTCTGTTCTGTTTCCAGCACCACGCGATCGTCGTTGAGACAGGCATTGAGGATCGCGGCGTGGATGTCGGCGCGATGGGTGACCGCATAGGGTTGGCCGAATTTCTTCAAGAAGCGCGGATCGTCGAGCGGAATACGCGTGACCATGTCACCCGACAGGGCGCACCGCATCTCCATGGCGGGCGGGCGATGGGCGTCAGCAAGCACCGCGTCGCGCAGACCGATCTTCTCGAGCGCGTGGAAGATATTCGGACCGAGCTGGATGCCGGCGCCGATCTCCTTGAATTCCGGCGCCTGTTCGAAGACGCGCACCGGAAAGCCCTTGCGTGCGAGAGCACAGGCGGCGGCCAGCCCACCAATGCCCCCACCGGCAATCAGGAATGGAACGTCGCTTGCTGTCGCCATCTTGGCGTTCTGGACTTTATTGCTCGGTGTCTGAGCCTACCGGATTCAGCCACTACTCCGCGAGGGCCTCGGCCCAACGGGCTTCGCCGTGGGTGAGAAAGCTGCGGAGAGCCATGGCCGCCTGCGATGGGGTGGCCGCGTAGACCGGGTCGGCTGCGCGACCGCCGTAGCCGAAGAGGTCCTGGACCCGTCGCGGCAATTCGTTCCAGCGCGGCCCGCGGGTCGTTGTCCTCATGAACAGCGTCCGGCGCGACTGCTCATGCAGCGGAAAGGCCTGCCCCGCAGAGACGTGGTTGGCCCAGCCGCAAAGGCACGCCGGCGTTCTGCAGGGATGCTGAACGCGGCGCATGGTGAACTGATCATCAGGAATCTCGCCGCGCTCCAGCATCCCCAGCACCTTCACCAGGGATTCGAACTCGACATCGGAGATCCCGAGTGCGGTGGGCGCCATGAAACTGTTTGCGAGCATTTGCTGTCTCCGTATCCCGATTCCAAGGCGTATTGTCGCGATCTGTCTGCCGGGCCGCAAGTCTAATGCGGTGGTTCAATGACGCGTGGGATTGCCAAGATAACGTGGACGTCCCGGGGGCAAAATCCCGGCGATCGTTGCAGGTCTACGCTGGATGAGCCACGGAAGGTTTTGCGGCCATGGCCTGCAGACCAAGAATGCAAGAAACCCTTGATCCTGCTGGTGAGCCCGATGGGATCGAACCATCGACCGCCAAGCACAAATTAGTTGCCTACGTGCAACTTATGCCCTGAATCAACAACCTACGTATTTTGGCTCTTTTTTGGCTCTACAATCAAGCAGTGGTGAGCCCGGCGGGACTCGAACCCGCGACCTCTCGATTAAAAGTCGTGTGCTCTACCAGCTGAGCTACGGGCCCTCTCTCGCTTGACAGTGCGAATGCGATGACAATTCGCGCAGACGACATCGCATTTAGCAATTTCAGCGTCAAGAAGTGAATATATCGGGACCAAATGCAGGTCCTGTCAAATTCGATACGGTGCGCCTATCTTTGCCGGAGCGCCAGATCGCCGACGCAATGCCAGGAGGAGCCCATCCATGCCGATTGTGAACCGCATTGCAGCCCTGCACGGCGATATCACGGAATGGCGCCGGGATTTCCACGCCCATCCGGAACTGCTCTACGACGTGCACCGTACCGCGGGCGCCGTCGCCGAAAAGCTCAAGAGCTTCGGTTGCGACGAGGTGGTGACGGGGATCGGCAGGACCGGCGTGGTCGGCGTGATTCACGGCCGCAAATCCTCCGGCGGACCGCCGAAGGTGATCGGACTGCGCGCGGACATGGACGCGCTGCCGATCATGG
>WUUC01114406.1_pt1 | contig 10967 bp, 8 predicted proteins | sample 6278441 | NCBI WGS metagenome assembly WUUC01 (sample SAMN13675441, study PRJNA597444) | soil metagenome | isolation source: soil | place: USA: Washington | collected 2017-10 | reverse complement strand
CAAAGACATAATTCCATTTTTCTCGATTAACCTCTTTATCGCATTCATGCCAATCAAATGCTAAAAAATCTCTTTTTCGTAACGCTTTCCAGGTTGCTTGAGTATAGGTTTGATGGGATTTGCAAGTAGCTTCAAAAGATAAAAGATCTTTAATTGAAAGGCGTTGAATAATATTATTGTAAATAGGCTCTGCTGAAATGACTAGCTGCCAATTTGAGATTGTTTGCTCTTCTATTCTTGGTCGTTTTGCTTGTTGTGAATTGTCATCTATTTGACTCATTCTATTTAATGGATGAATTGTCATGTTTAATTCCTTATAAATTTTCTTAAATAATCATTGATATACAATTTTAATAATTCCTTTGCTCGATTTTGTTTTTAACGAATATGGTATTTTCTAAAACATATGTTGGAATTTTATATCCAAAAAACTTGGATGGCTTGGTCCAATACTCCTTTAGAGGTTAGACTTTTTCATTTAAGGACATTTTTTAAAATTACAGCTCTTTTTCTGAATTTCTTGGGTACACAGAGCTGAGTGGCTAGCAATATTAAATAATCGACTCTGTATAAGTGAGACATAAGTAGGAAAGCGATTGATGATGCCTTCTAAATGAAATGACTAGCTGCTAATTTGAGACGGTCTGCTTTTCTATTATCTAATTTATTTTATTTTATATAAATAATTTTCAATTTAATTATTGTGTGTTTTCAAAATATGGATTAAATTTTATAATAATAGTCATACAAACTTTATAAACAAGAGATTAGTATGGAACGTACAATTTTGACACTAGAGGCTATTCGCAATTGATGACACGCTCCAAGGTTGCTATTTTTTCTAATAGTCACAAAACTTTGCCTACGATATTCTTATTAGAATGCAGTTTAATATTTACTGAGGATCAGGATGTTGATTGGAATTCCAAAGGAACTTAAAAATCATGAGTATCGAGTGGGAGCCACCCCGACTTTAATTCACTTATTAGTAAAAGCCGGACATCAGGTTCGTGTACAAGCAGAAGCGGGCACTCGTATTGGCTATTCAGATGAAATGTTCAAAATAGCTGGAGCGGAAATTGTTCAAGAGCCTGAAGAGATCTATCAAGCGGACATGATTATTAAAGTGAAAGAGCCACAAGAAAGTGAATATCCTTTGTTAAAAAAGCACCAAATTTTATTTTGTTATTTACACTTAGCCCCAGATCCTATCCAAACAGCTCAATTGGTCAAAAGTCAAGTGATTGCCATTGCATATGAGACTGTGATGGACAATCAAGGTCGTTTACCTCTATTAATTCCAATGAGTGAAATGGCTGGTCGCATTGCGATTCAAGTAGGGGCGACCTGTTTACAGCTCAATCATGGAGGAAAAGGAATATTGCTTGGAGGTGTTCCAGGTGTAATGCCTGCTCGTGTCAGTATAATTGGAGGAGGAGTCGTCGGAACGGAAGCGGCACGAATGGCTTTAGGATTAGGAGCAAGTGTCACCGTATTAGATAAAGATTTAAATCGTTTACGCACTTTAGACTCTTTATTTGGGCCTGCTTTAACAACCCTTTATTCCTCTCCAGTGGCAATAGAAGAATCGATTGCTCAATCCGATCTTGTTATAGGAGCTGTTTTGATTCCCGGAAAAACGGCCCCTAAATTAATCACAAGACAGATGATTAAGAGAATGACTCCAGGATCTGTGATGGTTGATGTAGCAATTGATCAGGGAGGGTGTGCCGAAACATCTAGGCCTACGACTCATTCGGAACCTATTTACACTGTAGATGGAGTGATTCACTACTGTGTTACAAATATGCCAGGAGCTTGTGCAAGGACTTCCACTCAAGCTTTAACAAATGCAACGATGGATTATGCTCTATTCATTGCCAATGTAGGTTATAAGAAAGCATTGCTGGAAAACTCTAGCTTGCGTCATGGTTTGAATGTTTGTGCTGGACATGTGACCAATAAGTCAGTGGCACATGATTTAGGATATCCTTATATTTCTTCTGAAAAAGCTCTAGAACACTTATAAATAGCTATTTTTTTAATGCGATATATGATTGGAATTGATCTTGGTACAACAAGTAGCAGTGTTGTCTACGTTGACACACAACATCCTACTTTGTCTTTACAATTATTTTCGATTCCCCAGCTAGTTGGAATCAACCACGTTGAAACCCTTCCAATCCTGCCTTCCTTTTGTTATTTAGCAGCGGTAGATGAATGGCCTAAAAAAGCCTTAAAGTTGCCTTGGAAAGAAGAATCCGCAACTTTTGTAGGACAGTTTGCCAAAGAGCAAGGTGGACGGGTTCCTACACGTCTTGTTCAATCTGCTAAAAGTTGGCTTTGCAATGCAGCTGCACAGCGCTATGATCCCATTCTTCCTTTAGAAGCAGCGGATCCTTCTCAGCGGTTAAGTCCGGTTCAAGCATCCGCAAACTATCTCATCCACTTGAAAGAAAGTTGGAATACCATAAAAGCTAAAACGGATCCATCTTCAGAATTTGAAGAACAAGAAATTATTTTAACTGTTCCAGCCTCATTTGATGAGGTAGCTAGAACATTAACAGTTGAGGCTGCTCGTTTAGCGGGTCTTTTATCTGTCACGTTATTGGAAGAGCCTCAGGCTGCTTTTTATAGTTGGATTGCTCAACATGAACACAATTGGCAAGAGCAGTTAAAAGAAGGAGAACAAATCCTTGTTTGTGATGTAGGGGGAGGAACAACCGATTTTAGTTTAATTGAGGTGAAACAAAGTTCCAAAGGATTAGTCTTTCAACGTCAAGCTGTTGGAAATCATTTGTTGTTGGGTGGAGACAATATGGACAGAGCTTTAGCTCATTATCTAGAGCAGTCTTTACAGCAGCAAGGGTATCCTGCATTGAGTTCTGTACAATGGTTGCAATTATTAGCAGAAGCTCGTACAGCTAAAGAGGCTCTCCTTCAAGAAAATGTAGATTCTAATCAAGCCTATTCCATTGTTTTACAGGGAACGGGTTCTTCTGTGGTAAGGGGAAGTTTATCCATTTCCATTCGTCGATCAGAAGTCGAAAATCTATTGCTTGAGGGATTCTTTGGTCAATATGAAATGGCTGATGCTCTTCATCAGCAGAAAATCCGAGGCTTTAGAACAATGGGTCTTCCCTACGAAGATGAACCTTCAATTACGAAACACTTAGCACGATTTTTACAGCAAGCAAATGATTTGGAGAAGGGAATCGATCATGTCCTATTTAATGGCGGGGCCATGAAGCCTAAAATTTTTCAAGAAGCGATTTTTCAGTCTCTCTACCGTTGGTTCCCTCAAAAAGCTCCCCTTCAATTGGTTTCTCAAAGCTTAGATTTAGCTGTTGCACGTGGGGCGGCCTATTATGGTAAAGTGCGCCGAGGATTAGGTGTTGTCATTGGGGGAGGACTCCCACGCTCTTATTATTTAGAAATTGATGTCAAAGATGGAGAGCGCGTTGTTTCTAAAGCGCTTACTTTACTACCACGTGGAACAGAAGAGGGGACCTTATTTCAACCCAATGAGTTATTTTGGCTTCAACCCAATACTCCTGTGGCTTTTCACTTGTGGACTTCACATATTCGCTTAAACGATTTTCCAGGCGATTTAATCGATTTAAATGCAGAAGAAATGCAACGACTTCCTCCTATCCAAACGATCTTGCGCTTTGGGCGTAAAGTGCAAGTAGAGCAACAAGAAAGGATTCCTGTTCGATTGGGAATTCAATTGACAGCAATTGGAACAGTCGAGCTCTGGCTTGAGTCGCAAAAGACGCCACATCGATGGAATTTAGAATTTCAATTACGTACACAATCTGGACAAGAAAATAGTCTTTTATCTGTCCCATCACAGAGACAAGATGAAACATATGAAAGTGAATATTTAGTAGAAGCCAAGCAAACTCTGCAAGAATTTTTTTCTCCGTCCTCTAAAATCAGACCTATAGAAATCATGGAAAAATTGGAAGATCTTTTGAGTCAACCTAGACGAGATTGGTCTCCTAGCCTTTTAAGAGGATTGTGGGAGCCATTGCTGAAAGCTGCTCCTCGAAGGCATCTTTCTTCTAGTCATGAAGCACGTTGGTGGAATTTAACTGGTTTCTTCTTGCGACCCGGTTTTGGCTTTCCGTTAGATGATTTTCGGATGAAAGAATTGTGGAAAATTCTCTTAGGCGATTTAAAAGCAATGAAACCTTTAGATTGTCAGATTCAAATGTGGATTTGTTTTCGCCGCATTGCGGGAGGGTTAAATAAAGGACAACAAATGCAAATTGCCAGCGAAATTCTCTCTTCTTTATTTTCGAAAAAGTCGGGTAAAATAGAAATCAGGAATAAAGGGGATTTATATGCTTATTCAGAAAAAATACGAGCGCTGGCTGCATTAGAACGAATCGATTTGACTTTAAAAATTCGATTAGGGGAGGCTTTACTGATACGAATAAAACAAAATGAAGGGCAAACGTTTGACTATTGGGCTTTGGGAAGGATTGGAGCTCGTCATCTTGTGTATGGATCAATAGGGCAAGTGGTTCCCAAAGATGTATGTGCAAAATGGGTAGAAGAACTCTTGGCTTTAAAGCATTTTCAGGCAGAGATGCGACGTTTTGTGCTGGGGCAATTGGCGCGTCAGACAGAGCATAGAGAGTTGAACTTACCTCCTTCCTTGATTGGTAAAATTTTAGAACATGAACCTAACTTGAAGGATTTCTTATTGCATGAACGCCCTTTGAATCCAAAAGAACAAGAGCAAGTTCTTGGTGATCAGTTACCAACTGGTTTGATGTTGGAGCTTTGATTTTATGGTTCAACTTCCAACAAATTTAAAAATGTATCAACGAGATGCTGAAGCAACTCTCCAGCGTGGTTTTGTCAAAGAGATAGAATTTTCCGGTTCAACTTATCAAATATTGGTAGAAGATCTGCAAACACAAAACCCTTGTTGGGTATTTTTACAATTAGAAGGAAAAGGTCAAATTAAAGATGGCTTTTGTTCTTGTGAAGAAACGGAAGAATCTTTGTTTACACCTTGTGTACATCTTGCTGCAGCTTATTTAAGTTTATTTAACACAACACATTCTCTTCCATTGCATCAACGCTTTGCTCGTTCCTTGTGGAACCAGTTGTGTCAGATCTATGCAAACCATGTAGGTGATGATCCCAATCGATTGACTTGTTTAGAATTGGGATATTATGTTTATCCCTCTCATAGAGAAAAGATTTTATTTTTTATTGAGGGGAAAAATGACGAAGCTAAAAAAATGATAGAAGATCTTTTAAAAGAACGTCCACAGCAAACAGAAGAGACCTCTTTAAAATTTTCTAATTTACCACATGAAGAGATCTTATTATGGCGAGAAGGAAAGCCGAGTGCTCAATTACGCTATGAGCTTTCTTTCTGGAGTGACTTAGCTAAATGGTTATTTCGGCAACAAGAGAGAGGAGATTCTTATCAAATATCTTTTAAATATTCAAAATCTCAGATTCCTAATTGGATCACAGCCGATTTTGCACATGTCACAATAGGTTTTCACTTATCAGAAGATGATTTATTACAAATCATTCCTGCCTTATCAACCGTTAATAGCCCTTTAGTTGTTCAAAATAAGGGAAGCCAAGGCATTTCGCGTATCACTTATGATAAAAAACGGGGTATTTTACATATTGAAGGAGAAAAAGTTAAATCCATTTTGCCACATATCCCTCCTTCCAAAAATGGGATTGCTATTAAAGAATGGATTTTTGTACCGGATGAAGGATTTTATGCAGAAGAGCCTCATATTTTACTTCAACATCCTGATTTAGAGGGAAATGCACTAGCTCAAGCTTTAACAGAACATGGACGTTTAATTGCGACTTTTTTAACAGATTACCCGATTCATCTAGAGCCCATTCCCGTTTCATATAAGTTATTTTTTGATAAGCAATGGAATCTACATATTGTGACTAATGTGTTTGAGCCAGGGGATTTACAACATGGAGATTCCCGTTTAATTGGAGATTGGGTTTTTTTAGATGAAGAGGGATTTTATCCTTTACAAGGAAAGCGATTTGAGGAGGTTGAGACCATTATTCCCATTTATCAAGTTGCCGACTTTGTCACACAGAATCGAGCTTGGCTAAATACTCAACCGGGTTTTCACCTATATATAAAAGGGATTGAGTACCAAACAAGTTATTCAGTGAGTCCAACAAATCGATTAACCTTCTCTAAAACTTTAGTAAATATAAAAGAAGAAGGTCATCTACAAGACTTTGGAGCATGGGTTTATCTGGAAGGTTACGGATTTTATTCTAAATCCACGAGTGTGTTGAGTTCTCTTCTTAAACCGGGCCTTTCTTTAAGTGCAGAACAAATTCCATTATTTATTAAAATGAATCGCCAAGAATTAGCACTTGTCCCTGGTTTTTTCAGCGATATCTGTCCTATTACCCAAGTAGGGTTAAGAATAGAATTAGGAGATAAGCGGCGGGTAAAAGTAACTCCTGAATATGAAACTTTACATGGATTTGAACGAAGCTCCATTCGTTTATTTGATGAGTTTGTGTATGTAGAAGGGAAAGGATTTTATGAATTACCTCATGATCTTCGTTTACCTGAAAAATTTCGTTATCCTCTAGAATTAGAAGGCAAAGAGCGAGATCATTTTTTAACTGAAGAAATTCGACAGATTCAACAATTCATTGTTTTTATAGATCCTTATCTAAAAAAACCAGAAAACATCCAATTAGTCGCTCATGATATTGCGCCAGCTCAAGAGCGAGGTCGAGGTTGGTATCGTGTCAAGCTAGCTTATGTAACAGAATCAGGAGAAATCTCCATTCCCGCTTTATGGGAAGATTTAAGGAAAAAACAACTATTTGCTTTTATGCAAGTTGGATTAATTGACTTACGAGACAAAAAGTATGATTGGTTGCGACACTTAGGAAAAGATCGTATCGAAAAAGAATCGGGAACACTCGTCTTAACAACTTTAGAATGGCTGCGGATTCATGCTTTTCAACCGATTGCTTTGCTGGGAGCAAATGCAACCAGCGAAGAATTATTCAATGAATTAATGCAGTTACGTACATCGGAAAATCCTAATGTAGAAGGTCTATTAAGTCATTTAAGACCTTATCAGGAAATAGGAGTTCAGTGGTTATGGTTTTTATATCATCATCAGTTATCAGGTATCTTGTGTGATGATATGGGACTAGGAAAAACACACCAAGCCATGGGTTTACTTGCTAGTATTAAAAATCTGTACCATTCCTATGCGGAGGGGATATCCAGTCATTTTCTGATTGTTTGTCCTACTTCGGTCCTTTATCATTGGCAAGAGAAGCTACAGACTTTTTTGCCAACATTGCGAATTTGTACTTTTTATGGAATAAATAGAAGTTTGGATGCTTTTTATCAGGAATATGACATTTTATTAACTTCTTATGGCATTCTAAGGAATGAAATTGAGATTTTATCTAAAATTCATTTTGAAATTGCCATTTTTGATGAAATTCAAATCGCCAAAAATCAGTTTAGTCAAATCTATGCCGCATTAAGACAAATTAAATGTAAGATGCGATTAGGCTTAACAGGGACCCCTATCGAAAATCATCTGCGCGAATTAAAATCGCTATTTGATATTGTCCTTCCCAGCTATTTACCTGGAGAAAATGAATACCGAGACTTTTTTACTCGACCTATTGAAAAAGAACACAATCCACAACGTAAGGCTTTATTAAAGCGCTTAATCAAACCACTTATCTTACGTCGTAAAAAAGAAGATGTCTTGGAAGATTTGCCAGAAAAAATTGAAGAAATTGCCCATTGTGATTTATCTGCTTATCAGTATCAGCTGTATATGGAAGTGTTGCAGCAAAGGCGGCGTCAGTTAATCGAAAATCTTGAAGATTCCGCATCACCCGTTCCTTATTTGCACATTTTTGCCTTACTTTCTCATTTAAAACAAATCTGTGATCATCCTGCAGTCTATTTGAAAACACCTAAAGACTACCAAACTTTTCCTTGTGGAAAGTGGGATTTATTTTTGGAATTGCTCCGAGAAGCTCGTGAGAGCGAACAAAAAGTTGTAGTGTTTTCGCAGTTTTTACACATGTTAACAATCATTGAAACGTATTTGACAGAACAAAATATTGGGTATGCCTTATTGAAAGGAGCAACAAGAAATCGGAAAGAGCAAATTCAACGGTTTAATCAAGATCCTAATTGTGAAGTCTTTGTAGGATCTTTACACGCAGCTGGGCTGGGAGTGGATCTTACTGCTGGTTCTGTCGTGATTCATTATGATCGTTGGTGGAATGCAGCTCGTGAAAACCAAGCAACAGATCGGGTGCATCGAATTGGACAAACGCGAGGGGTACAAGTCTTTAAACTTGTCACAGTCGGAACATTTGAAGAAAAGATTGATGCGATGATTACTAATAAAGGAAAATGGATGGAAGAGGTGATAGGGGTGGATGACCCACATGTCTTAAAACTATTTAATCGCGAAGAATTAATAGATCTCCTTTCTTTAGCTAAAGTAGGAGAAGGATTAACAACTATTGAATAATATATAGATGAATATTGTATTTTATTTTCATGAAATTAAGTATATGGGCAAAAAAGCAAGGAATTAGTTATAGAACGGCATGTCGCTGGTTTAAAGAAGGAAACTTGCCTGTTTTTGCTGAAAAAACAAAAACAGGAACAATCCTTGTTAGAGAAGAATCAACAGAAGTAGATACAATTGTTATATATGCAAGGGTCTCTTCTCGTGATCAAAGAAATGATTTAAATGCACAAATAGGAAGACTTGTATTATTTGCCAATGAAAAGGGATGGGTGGTATCTCAAACAGTTGCAGAGATTGGCTCTGGACTTAATGGGCATCGCTCCAAGCTAAAGAAATTATTAGCGAATCAAAACATTAAGATTATTTTGATTGAACATCAAGATAGGTTGATGAGATTTGGAATTGAGTATGTAGAATCTGTTCTTGCAGCACAAGGAAGAAGACTTGTGATAGTAGATTCTACTGAAATAAAAGATGATTTAGTACAAGATATGATAGAAATATTAACTTCTTTTTGTGCTAAGCTATATGGACGTCGATCTGCAAAAAATAAGGTTAAAAAAGCTTTGGAACTAATACAGAATGCTAATTAAAAAAGCTTATCGGTATGAATTAAAACCAAACAGTTTTAAGCGAATTTTACTTGCAAAACACGCAGGAACCTCTCGCTTTGCCTATAATTGGGGCCTCTCTCAAAGAATAGAGATTTACGAAAAAGATAAAAGTACAACAAACGCAATTGAGCAGCATCGCCTTTTAAACAGTCTTAAAGCACAAACATTTCCATGGATGTATGAGGTATCAAAGTGTGCGCCACAAGAGGCATTAAGAGATCTAGATCGCGCTTACCCTTGATCTAAAATATGCTCATCTTGCGGCCATGTTCGAAATGGTTTAAGTTTGCAGAAATTGGCGATGCGAAAAATGTGGAAGCGATCATGATCGAGATATCAATGCTGCCAAAAACATTTTAAATACCGGGAGTTCCCCGGGAATTGACGCTTGTGGAGATAGGTCAACAAAACCTATTAGCAATGGGTCATTAAAACAAGAATTAATGAATGGAATATTTGTCCATAAATTATAGAACGGCTGCTGTGTGATGTTAACATTTAAGGGAATAAAAAAACCTCTAATTAAGCATTTAGAGGTTTTTATTGGGCTTTTTTTCAGATTTGACTAAATAAAATAACAGGCATTTAACAAGGCAATACAAATTAATGGCTCTAGAGTCTGCCGATGTTATTTGGATCTACCTACTGATTTCGATAAAAAGAAAATAATTTTAGCGAAAATTAGCAGTTCTTGACCCATTTCCACCATTCCCTCCATTTCCACCCCTTAGAAAACCGAATCCACCGTTTCCTCCATTTCCTCCGTTTCTACCTGCACCACCGTTTCCTCCATTTCCTCCGCAACCACATGTGTTATCACCTCCATTTCCTCCATTGCCGCCATCTTGATCAGGACCTCCGTCTTGACCATTTTGACCATCTTGACCACAAGTTCCATGAACACCGTCTTTTGCATGCTCTTTGTTTGTGTGTCTATCAAACTCTTTACAAGAAATATTTGTTAACGGAGAAAATGAAAAACACAAAATGGTAAAAAACAATATCTCTTTCATATAAATCCTTAAAAATTAAATTTATCTTTTATTTCCGTCTCTGCCGTCTCTTCCATTGCCTCTTAAACCCTGTCCTCCCCTTCCTCCCCTACCTCCTTCCTGTGAACCATCTCCACCATTCCCTCCGTTTCCTCCTCTACCAATAGAACTGTTTCCACCATTCCCTCCATTTCCACCCTTTCCTTTTTCGCTATGACATCCGCATCCACCATTTCCACCATTACCAAGGTAGCCATGACCACCATTTCCACCATCTTCCGAATATAAATTTGAATGTGTGCTTGCAATGATAGGAAGTAAAAATAAAAGAGAAGTCGTTGTATTAAAAAAGAACTTTTTCATTTATCTTTTCCCATCACCGCCGTTTCCACCATGTCCACCTCCCAACATTCCATGGCCTCCATTTCCACCCTGTCCTCCATTTCCACCATCCCCATTACCGCCATGACCACCATTTCCGCCATATGTAGGAGAATGACCACCATTTCCACCATTTCCACCGTTATATGCATGTGCCATTGAAAATGCAGCAAATGAACAAACAGTTAAAAATAAAATAAATCCCTTCATATACATAATTTCTCCATATTGTTAAAAAAAAATTTCACTTCTTTTATCATGCATAGTTTTTATTTGCAATTATTAAAAATTATTTTAATAAATTTTTTCGCAAAATCAAGGAGTCAGACCTGCAAGTCTGAGTCATAGGTGTCAGGCCTGACCTAGGTTGGCTAATTTGTCTATTATTTGGCTATTAAAATTTTTGCAAATTTTAGTCCCAT
>WUUC01115280.1_pt1 | contig 10970 bp, 20 predicted proteins | sample 6278441 | NCBI WGS metagenome assembly WUUC01 (sample SAMN13675441, study PRJNA597444) | soil metagenome | isolation source: soil | place: USA: Washington | collected 2017-10 | reverse complement strand
CGAAGGCTTCCGGTGTCAAGTCCGTGGCCATAGCAATGATCTCGGGGTCTACGTTCAGCGCTTCCAGATCATCCGGGCTGTGGTCGCTGCGCTTGAGGATCTCCTTCATGGCGTCGACGTCTTCTTGAGTGGTGTGCTTGCGAAACACGTGGTTGTTGACCCAGGAAGGGTGACGCCAACTCGCCCACTCGGTTTGCTTCGGGTCCTGGCCCGCGTCGTAGATGTCCTTAAACCAGTTCTTGCCCTCGGGCGTGGTGTTCCACACGCTCTCGCCCACGAAGTCGGCCAGGGTAGGGCGAATGAATCGCTGCCATACGCTCTCTTTGAGCTTGGCCGCCTCGCTCATGATGACCCCGTGTAGCCCCTCACCCACCAGGGACTCCGGGTGCGCGCCGCTCTTGGCGTGCAAGATGAACGCCCCATCCCACAAGCTGACAGTCATGTCGCCTTTGGGATTGTAGTACGTACCGGGCTTGTCGAAGGGCATGCCCTTCTTCCGGCACGCATTGTAGAAGACGCGGAACTCCTTCTCGCTGTCTGTGTAGTTGGGCCCGACGATCCAGTACTCCGCCCGGATACCCATGTCGTCGAGGACAGGCTTCATGAGGCGCGCCTGCACCGCCCACGGCATGCATTCCATACCACCGCTGAAGCTCTTGCCGGTACGCCTCCCTGCGCAGTTGACCCGGTGCCGCGCCGTACTCCGGTGCACCTTCTCCTGCGCCGGGTTGGGCCGGTACCGCAACTCCTCCCATAGCTTGGCCTTGCTGAGCGTGACCGCCTTCACGGCACAACCTCATACTTGGCCTCGACCAGGATACCCATCTCGATGCACTCCCACGCACTGAGCAGCCATGAAGCTGCGTCCGGCCGACCACCCGTGAAAACTGGGTAGGCGATGAGGTAGTACATACCCACGTGCAGCGCACCTTCCATGTCCCGTTCGCTCGGGTCGGACTTACCACTCGGATGGCTGTGATAGAACGCCATCGGTTCCTCCCCGCGCCTATCCATGCGGTCCCAAGCCTCCGCCATCTCTTGGGGGTCCCACTCGTAGTGGTGAGCAGGATCCCGCGCGATGTTCTGCATTGGCTGAACCCGCTGGCGCTCCTTGCCCCGAGCCACAAGCCCAGTGACCTCGATGGTGGGATACTTACTGGCCCATCGAAAGATGGTCAAGACGGTGTTCTTGTGTAGCTTCAGCATGCCTTCTCCTAGGTATGGCTCGGCCCCGCCCAGGACCTGAACTGGTCAACCGTGGCGGGGCCGAGGGTCCTTGCATTCTATCGTCGCTTGCGAACCTTCTTGCCAGCGATCTTCTTGCGCGCTCCGGACCCGAACATGATGGCCGCCGCTTCCTCCTGGCTGATCGGCCTGCCAGTGCTGATGTTCTGGATGACCCTACCGCCGCTCAGACCGGAACCCTGCTTCGCCCGACTCGGCTTAGCCACGCTCAGGCCACGGGAACCACCACCACCGCCGCTGCTGCCTCCAGGGCTCTTGGCAAAGCGACCCTTGCTGTCCCGATGGTACGTACGAGCCATGGCGCCTCCTCGGTTTGCGCCAGCTTACTGCGGTGGGATGGGCGGGAGGTGGCCTACCTCGCGATGCGCCGTCATGGCCTGCTCGAACGAGGTGCTCCAGCCGCAGCCCCGATGGCCACAGACCAGCATCGGCTGTGGATTGAGTGCGGGCAGGACCTGCGGCGTCGCCATGTTGGTCGGATACCCCGGCCTCAGACCGACGTAGGGCGGCATCGGGGGCATGGCCACCGCCGGAGTAGCAGGATGCGGGTTCAGGGCGCCCACGGGCGCACCAGGGCCGACGTCGTACGGCCTGGCGATGGGCTGCGCGTACCACGCGCGCGGATGCGGGGTGCGGACGGTGGACTTGTCCTTGGCTACCGCGTTCCAGATGGCTACACCCGCCCAGACGAAGCCCCACATCCCGCAGGTGGCGAACGTCAGAATGAGATGCAGCAGGTGGTTCGTGTGCTTAGGCGTGTAGATGACGGTGTCGTCGTGCATGGTTACTCCAATCAGAAGGCCGGAGCACGCAGCCCCGGCCTCCTCAGTGTGCGGTCACGCTGCCGATAATGGCTACGACAACGCAGATGAGGATGAACGCTGCGACGAGCCACACTCGCCACATCTAGCCTTCCCCCATTTCGACACCCTCCCCCTGTCTCTCGGCGTATGCGCCGTACCGCCGTCGCAGATGGTCCGGCATATCGGTGTCGCCCGCATCCGTGACCACATTGACGATCATTTGCTCATACGGCTGCTCCTGGCTGAGCCGCACGTCCTTGGGGATACCCCCGAACACCCGCTCCATGGCGTACTGAAGCAGCTTGGCCCGGTCCTTCGGCGGGATGCTGTTGTCCTTGCACAGGTTGAGGAAGTCCTTGGTCAGCCCGAGCACCTCGCTGCCGAACATCTCCTCGAACCGGCGCTTCTGCTCCCGCTGGCAGGCAAGGTGAAACTCCCGGGGCACGAACGCGGGCGGGCGCCCCATGAATCCGCCGTCTTCATCCTTGAGCTGACCGCGCGCCAGCTCCTGTTCGTCCAGCCCGTCGCAGAACTCCGCCCAGGTGTACTCCCCGCGCTTGACGGCGTGGTAGATCTCGCTCCATCTCTTGCCCAACCGGACGTACCGGTTGACCCGCTTGTCGTCCTTGCCGGTCTGCGTAGGGTTGGCCCCGCCCTTAGGCTTCATGCCCGTATGCACGCGCGGACTGGCCGCCATAGCCGCGTCTACCAGGGGAGTCTCGCTGGGAGGCACGGCCTTCCTACGCCTGCGGGTCGGGGGCGGGGGAGGGGCTTCGTCGGCGGCCGGTACCTCGACGTTCGGGGGTACCCGGCGACGACGCTTAACGGTGGCAGGGACCGCCTGCTCCTCGGCGGCCCCCGATGACTGTGGCGTTGGCTTCCATCCCATGGGCCTATGTTACCTGCCAGAACCCGAACAGCTTCATGATGCCCAGGATGACCATCATGGTGGCAGCCAGCGCCAGCACGCCGACCACCACCGTCATCACGACCTGCCTCACTCGGGGTCCACCGTTCGGTATTTGAGCACGTCCTCCGGCAGCTCGTGAAGCATGAAATCCATGGCCTGCTCCGAGTCGGGGTGCGGCGTGCTCACCTGGAATCGCACCTGGAGCTCTTCGAGCAGCGATCGGGTAGTGGCCAGCCCGAGCAGTGCCTCTTTCGGCTTGTACTTCTCCCGCAGATACCGGTCACTGAGTCGACGCCGCTCCTCCGCCTCCTTGACGAAGGCCACCATGATGCCGCCGATGTGGTTGACGAGCGCATCGTTGATAGCCCCGCACGCCGTGCTGTTGAACGCCCCGGCACCTTCGAGGTTTGACCAGCACGCCGAAGCCGCCCCGAGCGCCTGACCCACCCACTCGCCGATGTCCAGGTCCTTGGCGTCCTGACCAGGACGCCCCCTCGGCTGCCACGCCTCCTTCACCCCGTACGCCGGGTCCTCCGTGACGGCCATGCGCGTGTGCCCTCGATGCGGCGTCCCCGGGCACTCCTCGTCGCCATGATAGGTGGCCTCGACCTTGCTGCTGCCGGAGTATGCCGGAGCCTTGTGATTGCAGAAGGACCCGTCGTAGTGCCGCAGAACATCTCCGTGATCACGGTCGATCTTGCTGCTTGTACCGAGCGGGCAGAGCAGCGGGAACTCGTCACTCACCGACCGTTCACTTCCCTTTCGCGCGCCGCTTCGATGGTGTCAGAGGGGTCCGCCGGGTTGGTCTTTCGCTCCAACCGAGCCTGCTCAGCCGAGGTGAGCTCGTGCGGTGGCGGCTGGATAGTCCCTGGGTAGCCCCCGAACTCGCTGGGCTTGTCTGCCTGCGTCATGAGCCAATACCTTCCATGTGGTAGGTGGTTCTCAGATGATTGATCTCACTTAGCCATTCTACGCCTACGCCGCACAGGGCGCTCGGCCCTGGTGTTTCGATCGGCAACCAAGGCTTCCTGCACCTTCTTTTCCGCCAGCATCTGCGACGGGCGAAACTTGAGCGTCTGCTTGGGTTTAGGTGGTTCGAGATACCCCTCCTTAACCAACAGAGCTTCTACAGCTTCAGTAAGCAGCCTGTACACCGTCGTCTTGCGCTCTTCCCTCATCTCTTCGAATGCCTCGGCCGTACGCCCCCTGAGATACGTTCCTACTTGCTTACCCAAACTGGACATGCCTCCAACATACAGCATTTAGCAACGCAATTACTTCTGCTTTTAATTTGGCCTTCGAACCCCTCTCTTTCTAATCTCTCTCTCTCTCTCTCTCTCTCTCTCTATCGATCTTCTACCGGGGGTCTGTCTTCTAATTTGGATTCAAGAGAATCCCCGGGGTCGGCCGGGGTCGGCCAACAAAAACCGATGCCTCGCGCGTACGCGCACGCATTAGCGCTCTAGCTCGAGTGAGGCGATTCCACCGGGGGCCGCCCCGGGGTGGCCTTCCGGGACGGACTCCATATGCAATTAACTCAACCGCCCACCCGAATCCTAAGTTCGGGCTGCGAGGCATACCGACGGAGGAACAACAGGCCGTGCCGCTGAGCGTCCCTACCGTGCTCGACGCCTATCTGCCACAGCCCCCACGTCTTGAGCCGTGCATCCGTGATGGTCTTCTTTGCTTCGCTCGCACCCTGCACCTCCACCCCCACCTCCGTCTCCCGCAGTCTGTCCCGCAGCACAGCGAGAAACCGGACGGGCTCCAGAAGGGTGGGGTCGGTGGATTGCATCATGAGGGTGAAGCCCTCACACCCGATGACCACCACATCTTCAGGGCCAGCCTTGGCCCACACCGCCCGACACAGGTTCAGATACGCATCGACAGACGCCGAGGTGCTGTGCGTCCGGAACTGCCCGACGCGATACCACATGCGCCGGGTCGACGCTACCTGCCCCACCGCCACAAGTTCCGCGATGTTCACCCGGTGCACACTCCAACCGGTCGTCACCCCGGGATCCGCCCAGACGACGACCAGCGCGGGACCCTCCATGACCGGCATTGCACCCTCCACCTCTGACACCGAATCTAAGCTTTCTAGCCCCAGGGGGTACACCCGCCTCGGCCCCCGACCCCTAGACACGCCTACGGCCAAATGGCCCCCGATGCCGGGCCCACCTAGAACCGAGCCACGCCAGCCATTCGCCCCCACGGCCTAGGCGGTCGTACCAAGGCAGAGAACGAGGCTGCGCAGGAGGGGCCGGGGAGGGGCGCACCGGAGACCCCGCAGGCACGTCTCGCCACCCACCGTGAGCCGCGATGAACACCACCGCGACCGCTGGCTCCCGACGCGCGCACCGCCACGCTTCCTCACGGAAGGCCGCAGGGCCGTCGGCGCACACATACACCGACGACCCCACGCGCACTCCCCAGACGAGGTCTCTCACCCGAACATTGCGGCGAGTTCGTCGCACGCCGTCTCATACGTGAGGCCGTAAGCCCAGTCCCACGTCAACCACGCGACGCGGAAGGGTTCCCCCTCCGGCCGGATCACCGTCAGCGAGTAGTCCCGCTCCAGCGTCTCCAGCGCGTCCGTCGTCTGCTCCAGGCGATCGAAGTCGCTGAGGCGGGTGTGGCTCGGCAGGTCCGGGAGAATGAACTTACGGAGCGGCCACGGGCCGTACAGCAACGGCGCGGCGGGCATCTTAATCCACTGGACGGCCAGCTCCCACTCCGCCTTCCCGGCAGCCTCCTTCGTCTTCAGCGGGCCGCTACTGCTGAAGATCGGGAGTTCGAGGTGCTCCGTCGGGGCGTTCAGGGCGGCCGTCACCGGCTCCCCACCGTCATCGCTGGGCGGGTAGACGTGCCCCTCAGGCCATTCCGGCTGACGCTCGTTCATGCGGGGCTCCTCCTTCGGGTACTGCATGGTCATAATCAGTGGAGTAGTGAGTACGTTTACCGGCTGTGGGCGGGTGTGCGCGTCGTCTACGTCGTCACCGGCGCAGTACAGACCTTCCGAAGCGCGGCCCTGCAACACCCAACCGCACTCCCTCTCCCGCCCCTCCGCAGGCGTGAACGGGTGATCGCCGTCGTTGTAGTGCCACTCCGCGACGTACGGGAGGCCACAGAACCCCTTCCCGGCGAAGGAAAACCCACACATCGCGTCCGGAGACCCCGCCTTACCCACGTATCGGTGTCGGGGTGTCACTTCGGACCCTTACCGCTGTCCATGCCCTTGACGAAGGCTGCGCACAGCGTCACCAGGACGATCCAGATGGTGATCTGCCACCACAGCTCCCAGGTCACCGCAATCCCTCCGGCCACCACGAAGCGGGACCATGTCTCCCAGGGCCGGGCAGGGTTTTGGGCTCCGGGGAGGGCCCGGTGATGGCGCCGTTGATGGGTTGTGGGCGGGTCCTGAGCTTAGACCGCTCGCCGTTCCCAACCCGATCCCGGTTGTCCGCCAGCCACTCTTCGAGAGACCGGCCCTCCACCACCTCCACCTCGTCGACCAGCAGGTACAGCGCAGCCGCCGCTATCGCGATGAGCTCTGCACGATCGTCCTTGCCGCCCTCCGTCAGATCCAATAGCCGAACGTAGTTTCGACTGAGAACGCCGAGCACCTGTTCGTCGTCAGCCTTCGGATTACCCGAAGCTGTCTCCCATTGCCGCGCCATGGTCAGCAGCGCTACGAGCGCATCCTGCTTGTTCATGAGCTGACCGTATGCAACTGCGCGATAGCCCGCTCGATGGCCTCTGCCTCGCTGTCCGCTCGCACCGTGACGCTGACCATCTCTTCGGTGGTGCGCGGGAGATGCCTAACCTGCGTTCCCTGCCCGACGCTGTGTTCCGGTGTCACCTCGAGGATGCGTACCAGCACGGTGTAGTGCGGCACGGGCTTGGTGCCTTCGTTGTACGCCACTGTTATTCCCCCTCCGGCCACGGCAGACCCGCAGCCTTAGCGGCAATCTTGGCTCGCCGCAGTTCAACTTCCGCCTTTACCTGCGCAGCTTCAGCCTGCGCGAGCTTCTCCTTGTCTGTCATGAGTACGCCGGTACGATTCATGAGGCGGTAAGCCCAGCGCACCACCCACGCCAGCGGCCACCCCAGCGCCATCATCGTTCCGGCGAACAGCGCGAGACCGCGCGACTCCCCATCCAGCGAACCGTCCTTCTCGAGGGACACGAGTACGCTCATAGTGAAGCTGTACACGCTGCCGAGCCAGCCCAGCGCCCAGACGAGCCACCACACCCACCACGGCATGACTACTCCTTAACTCGTGCAGCCGACGGGTCGGCCGCCCACTCTGCGGGGAGGATGGGCAGGAGGGGATTGATGCCACCGGGGTCAGTACCCGGCACGACACCGGCCACATCCCACTGACCGGTCGTGTCCCAGCGCTCGCTAGGAATACCGTTGCGCTCGAAGGCATCCACCCGAGCCCGGATGGTGCAGCCCCGGTCGAACTTCGCCATGAAGCCGCACTTGCCCTGCTGATAGCAGACGGGGCGGATGGCTTCGGCGAACAGCGCGTACTGCCAACCGTCCGGCTGGCCGTTTCCGAAGCTCTGCTTGTCCGGCGTAGCCCAATCGTAGGTGTGCCACTCCAGAGCCCGCTCGCGGAACGCCTTAGCCACACCTGCGAACATCTGACGCCAGTGGAACTGCGCCTGCGTGCAGGTGCGCTTCCCGGCCTCCTGCAACAGTGTACGCAGAGAGACGACCCAGTAGTACCGCGTCGTGATGGCGTGCGGGAGAACCCCCCGCGCCTCCTCCGCAGGCATCCCAGCGCCGACCAGCGCGGCGTAGTTGTCTTCCGCCTGATTGAGCGAACGGCGCCATACCATGACTACCGGGTCGTCATCCTTACGACCGGCCAGCGCGGGCGGCAGCGAAACCTCCTGCGCCCAATCCTCAGCCACGGCGAACCGCAGGCTCTCCTGTGCGAAGAAGCTGAACCGGTTGCGCACCGCCTGATGCGTGAACGCCCGGTCACACCCCTCGACCAGGAAGGTGAAATGCACGGCCTCGAGAGGCCCGTCAAGTACGGTAGCCAGCATGTCGGCGTACGCTTGCCGCCGCTCGGCGTCGCTGACCTCGCTCTTGCTGCGCCGCACCTTCCCCTCGTACATGCCAGCGATGACCGCCAACGTCCCCAAAGGGTCGGTAGGCTCGTCAATGAGCGTGACCGTGATACCTGCCCGAGCCCGGTCCGGCATCGGCTCACGGGCGTACTGCGCCACATCCGCCATGCGCACTACTGCGCCGAGCGGGGCGGGAGGGCGGGCTGCGTGATGCTCGCTCTCGGGGTACCCGCAGACCCGGCCCGGGGCCACGGTGCGCGCCTCCTTCGGCGGCTTCAGGTGGTACGCGCAGTGGTCTCCGCCCTCGGGCGACTTCACGAACTCGTGCGGGTACTGCTGGAGGAGGTGCACCGGGATCCCTGGGTCGGCGTGCAGGCTGCGCGGCTCGTCACACATCACCGTGTTCTGAAACTCATCGCCCTGAACAACGTACCCGCAGTGCTGGTCGTCCAGGCCACTGAACTTGTGCCCGGTGATGTACTCGTCGGAGTTGCTCACTTGCCCTTACCCTTCTTGCCCTTGAGAGCCTTGACAATGGCGGCGAGCACACTCTGCTTCTTCGGCTTGGGACCGTTGCCCCAGTGATAGGGGCCGTTGGTGGGTTTCTCGGTCATGGCTGGCCTTTCGGGCAGAGGTTGGAATAGCCGTTCGGCGTGCAGTATTCGTACCCCGACGGTGGTGGGCTGGTGCTGCTAGCCCACGGGTCGTAATCCCACAGCACGATGCTCGTTATCACCAGTCCCACGAGCACCATGATGGCGAACACGTTGTATGCGTCTCTTGCCGTCATTGCTGCCTCCCGGCTGAGTGCGGATGTTGCCGTGCCCCCAACCGGACTCGAACCGGCTCTGCGCCCTGACCACCACGGCAAGGCACGCACCCGAGAGGGGCGGGAACCGCTTAGGGCGGTCAGTCCTGAAGCTAACCGGTCTTGCTCTCCCCCACCATCGCGGGCGGGATGTAGAGGTTCGTCAGGGACGTCGACGAAGTTCGGAACACGCCCCGGATCTTGTTGTTCCAGGTCGGCCCCATCGCGCCCGCACTGTTGGGGTAGATGACACCCCGGTTCGCCGAGCAGTCGTTGCTCGTGCTGACGATCCACCGGTAGTTGGTGTCGTTCGTCACGTAGCTGGTCATCGGGTTGATGCCGCCGACGCACTGATTCAGGACGGTGTCGTACACGTCGATGAGAACGTGCGGGTTGCTGGTCGAGGTGTCGTGCAGGCAGAACCAATCGTTATAGCACCCGGGGGCCGCCTGCGCCGGACTGGCGACCGTGAGGCCACCGGCCAGGACAGCCAGGAAGGCCAACAGGCCGACGAAAATCTTTCTCATGCTGCTCCTTAGGAGACGAGGTGGTGCGCGAAGTACCCGGCCAGCACCAACAGGGCCACGAGCGGTATGCTCATGACGCCGATAGCGGGACCGACGAAGCTGTGCCCGGAACGCGGCGTCCGCACGCTATTGCTGGGTTTGCTGGGCCAGCCTTCCACGCCCCAATCCCTGCGCGGGTTGCCGTTGCCCCTACTCATGACTGCCCCTTTCTGTTGGCTGTGACAACCTAACCATGCCGTACCACCACTAGCAACCGGGCGGCACGTCCATCACTGCTCACCGCCGTCGTAACCAATCAGGGTGCCGTTGAGGGCATACCCGGGCACCCCCAGATTGGCCACGATTTGCTGGGCGAGGTCTTCCTTGGACACACCCTGAGCGAGCCCCTCACCGGGCATACGGTGCATGGTTCCGACAGAGTGCCCACCCCAGTTCTGCTGAACCTCGTTGCTCATCGGCGTACCGGCCAGCCAACCGGGCTCGTAGCCGTACACGATGTGGCCGGTACCTTTGCTCGCCTCCCGGGCCGCGACCCGCAGGGCCATGCTCAGAGCGGATTTGCTGGCGCAGTAGGCCATGCTGTTGGTACGCGCGATACGAGCGCTGTTGCTGCTGATGGCCACATAGTGATGCGGCTTGGGCCAGCTCTTCAGCATGGTTGCGTTGTGGAACCCCTGCCACGCCTGCAACACCTTCATGGGTCCGATGACATTGGCCAGATAGTGGGTGTGCAGCCACAGGGTGAAGTCGTCTCCCATGGGCTCGTTGACACCCACCGTGCACACGATGTGCCGAGGCTGCACCTGCATCAGCAGAACAGAGATGCTGGTGATCGGGGAGGAGATGACATCTAGCTTGCTGTCCTCACCCGAGATACCTGCCGTGTACACGTCGTAGCTGTTGTCCTCCGACTCCTGGGCGATGGCTGCGCCGAGGGAGCCGGGGCGGGCGCCAATCACCAGAACCGTTCCCCGGCCGGTCACTGGGACACCGCCTCCGCGAGCGCATCCCGCAGGTTCAGGCGCGGCTTCAGGTAGAGCTGACGTTCGGCGTTGTTGGGGATGTAGTAGCCGAACACGCCGTAGGTGCTCTGGCACGTCTGCGCGTGAATGAGCCCCTTCATCTGAAGATGCCCCACCGCCCGGCTGAAGGCCCCCGTGGGTTGCTGCTCCCCGTTCACAGGAGGCACCTTGAAGCTGAGGTGCGGCACCGGGTACGTACCTTGATGCCTAAGGTCAGCGACCCCGTCGGGTGACCACAGCGCTTGATGCAGGGGGCTGAACCCGCGCGTCCCGTCCTTGGTGGCATCGAAGTACATCACCTCCAGGCGCCAGTCCCAATCCTTGTGCCGCAGGAACTCGTATCGCACGAAGTACCGCGTACCGAAGGGATTGGTGTACACGAGGTCTTGGGAGGTGTTGAAGTGCTCCCACCCGTGCGCCTTCATGTTGTCCACGAACATGTTAGCGTGCCAGGCACCCGGCACGAGCACGGAGGCCTCGTCGATGGTCACACCCCCGACGGGCAGCCACTTCTTGTAGTCGTCCACCCACATCTGCAGGGTGTTCAGGTTGACAGAAACCGGCAGGT